>TARA_R110002072_G_scaffold273219_4_pt1 | contig 70157 bp, 45 predicted proteins | sample TARA_R110002072 | Tara Oceans TARA_R110002072 (sample SAMEA4397118) | marine metagenome | biome: Polar Biome; feature: [SRF] surface water layer (ENVO:00010504); material: water (ENVO:00002006), including particulate matter (ENVO:01000060) such as... | depth 5 m | reverse complement strand
GACGGCCGGGCCACTGACCTGGGTCCAGGTGTAGGTGAGCGCCTGTCCTTCCGGGTCGGTGCTGGCGAGGCCGGTCAGGGTCACTGAGTCGCCTTCGTCGACGGTCTGGTCGGCGCCCGCGTTGGCGGACGGCAAGTCGTTGTCGGCGTTGATCGTGATCGTGACGCTGTCGGCGACTGACGAGGCATTGCCGTCGTTGACCTGCAACTCAAACTGCACGGCTGTGTTGCTGAGGCCCTCGGGTGCGGTGAACGTCGGCTGTATGGCGTTCGCGTCGCTGAGGGTGACGGCTGGGCCGCTGGTCTGTACCCAGGTGTAAGTCAACGGATCGCCGTCGGGGTCCGAGCTGCCTAGTCCCGCCAGGGTGACGACGTCGCCTTCGTCGACGGTCTGGTCGATGCCGGCGTCGGCGATCGGGATGACGTTGCCGACGGTGTTGGTCGTTGCGGTCTGCGTCGCGCCGCTGAAAGTGTACTCGGTCGCGGTCAGGTAGGTGCCGCCGTGCTGCGCGGCGTTGACCTGGAAGTCGAGCGTGCCGATCACGTTGCTGGCCGTGACCGTCGCACCGGGGTGGATCGCCGTGATCGTGGAGACATCGAGATCGCCGCCGATGGTCAGGTCGTTGTTGAGGTTGTCCGCCGTGATGCTGGTGACACTGCCACCGATCGTCACCAGGCCGTCGACTCGGATAGCGCTCATGACGGCCAGCGAGCCATCTACTTGCAGGTCGCCGTTGACGTCTTCGACTGCCAGTGAGCTGACGTTGCCGGTGATGGTCACATTGCCGTGGAGGTCGATGGCGCTCATGCTGCCGACGTTGCCATTCACGGCGAACGATCCCGTCAGATCGTTGTTCAGGCTGACGGTGCTGACATTGGCGTTGATCACCGTCGATCCGCCGAGGCTGCCCGCAGTCGTCGCGAAGCTGCCAATCGTGCCGCTGCCGCCGGCGACCGTGATCGTGCCGATGTAGTCGCTGCCGGAGGTGATCGTGATCGAGCCGATGTCGACGTTCGTCGTTACCGAGGCGAGGATCCGATCGATCGTGATTGAGTCCAGAACGAGGTCGTTGCCGTTCAGATCCTGTAGGGCGACGTTGGTTGCTCCGGTCGTGCCGGTGGTATCCGTGATCGTGAACGTGTCCGTGCTGACGGCGTAGCTCCAGTTGATCGAGCCGGGGCCGCTCTGATCGATGCGGAACGCCTGTGGGCCGTCGACGAAGATTCTCGATCCGGAGAAGCCTCCGACGTTGATGTTCGACGTCAGTACTGTGGCGGTCGTGTCACCCAAGTCGATGTCGCGCACATTGCTGTGCACGATTTGGAACGACTCGCCACCGCCGAGATCGACCGTCAGTACGCCGTCGCCGAACGTGACGTCGCTCGACGTGAAGTTCATCAGGTCGATCGTGTTGTTGGCGCCGCCGCCGTCGATCGTGTAGACCGCACCGTCTACCGGATTGCTGAACCAGAACGTGTCGTCGAAGGCGCTGCCGATCGCGCCCTCGATGCTGCTGAGCGTGTCCGTTCCCGAATTACCGGTGTCCTGCGCCGAGGTGACCGTCAGGTCGACGGAGACACTGCCCGTCGAACTGCTGTAGTCGATGGTGTCGTTACCGGTGCCACCTTCGAGGGTGTCGTTACCAGCGCTGCCGGTCAGCGTGTCGTCACCCGCGAAGGCTCGGATCTTGTCATTGCCAGCGGTGCCGTTGACGGTGTTGCTACCGGCGTCACCTTCGATCCAGGTGCCGACGTTGACGGTCACAGTATCCACGACGGGCACGTTCGTACCGTCGCTGACGCTCACCGAGAACGACACGCTGGTGTTGCTGCCTAGATCGGGTGCGGTGAAGGTAGGTTGCGCGGCGTTGGCGTCGCTAAGTACAACTGCTGGTCCGCTGGTCTGTGCCCAGGTGTAGGTCAACGCGTCCCCCTGCGGGTCTGCGCTGCCGGTGGCGTCGAGCGTCACCAGATCCCCTTCGTTGACGGTCTGGTCGACGCCAGCATCGGCCGAAGGAGCGGGGTCGCCGTTGCCGGCCAGGGCTGCGATGATGCTTGCGTCCAAAGCGTCGTCGTAGGCGCGTACGTCGTCGAGCATGCCGTTCCATCCACGCCCACCAGCTGAGCTTTCCGCGCCGATCCTCGCTGATTGCGCGGTCGGGTCGTTCAGTGTGCCCACCACGCTGGTTGCGACTTCGACACCATCCAAATAGATGCGAGCCTGGGCACCGTCCCAGGTGCCTGCGATGTGGTGCCAGTTGTCTGCTGTGATCGTGCCCGCTGCAGTTTCTACCCAGTTGAAGCCACCGCCGACGTTGAACCCGATCTTGCCGGTATCCGCTTCGACGGACAGTCCCGTCTCCCAGTTGCCGCTGACGTAGACAGCGTCCCAGCCTGTGCCTGTGCCCGTGTGGCTGACCCATGACGACAATGAGAAGCTTCCGCTGGGGCCCGGTCCTACGTCGTCGACCACCTGGGTGCCATCGAACTGCAACACATCACCGCGTTCTGCATCATTGACGCGGACCGCGTCCCTTGTCGCGTTGCCTGTGGAGATGCCGAGAACACCGTCATTTCCAGATCCGGATACGTCCTGCACCGTCTGGCCGGCGCCATCGAACGTCCAATTGCCGATCATGAATGTTGGCCTGGCGGTAACATCCACAGTGTCGACCGTGACGTTGGTGCCGTCACTGACCTGCACTTCAAACCGGATGGCTACCGGGTCGAGGACATCCGGCACGGTGAAGGTCGGTTGGGCGGCGTTGGCGTCACTGAGCACGACCGCAGGACCACTGGTTTGCACCCAGGTGTAGGTCAGCCCCTCGCCTTCCGGGTCGCTGCTGCCAGTTGCGTCCAACGTGACCAGGGCGTTGCCTTCGGCCGCTTGGTCGACTCCCGCGTCGGCAGCGGGTGCGTCGTTGTCGGCATTGATGGTGATCGTGACTTCGTCAAACGCCGCCGTCTTGCCATCGCTGGCCGTGACTTCAAACGTCACCGTGGTGTTGCTCAGCCCCTCGGGCGCGGTGAACGTCGGCTCAGCGGCTGCGGCGTCGCTAAGCCTTACCGACGGTCCAGACGTCTGGACCCACTTGTAGGTGATCGCGTCCGCGTCCGCGTCGGACGAGCCACTTGCTGTCAGGGTGACGACATCCCCTTCATTGACGGTCTGGTCCGTTCCTGCGTCAGCGTCCGGACGGGTGTTTCCCGTTACATCCGCTGGCACGGCATTCCCGTCTTGGAAACACAGCGTGCCGACGTTCTCGTAGTCGATTCGGAACGAGTCGCCGCCGCCGAGATCGATGGTCACGGAGCCTCTGGTCAGAGTGGCTTGGCTGGAGTCCCAGCTACTCAGGTCCATGGTGTTGTCGCCGGCGCCGCCGTCGACCGTGTAGATTGCATTTGCAGTTGGCGCTGAGAATGCAAACGTGTCGTCGTGCTTGCTGCCAATTACGGACTCGATACCAGTAATGGTTTCGATGCCGTCACCGGTGTCCTGCGGAGTCGCGACGGTCAGGTCGACCACGATGCCGGTCGCCGCCGACTCAAAGCTTGCGGTGTCGTTGCCGCTGCCGCCATCCAACGTGTCGTTGCCGGCTCCGCCGTGCAACACGTCGTCTCCCCCTCCGCCGATCAGGACGTCGTCGCCGAGCAAGCCATCAATGATTTCGTCGGCAGCCGTGCCAGTCAGCGTATCGTCGCCAGCCGTGCCGTCGATCCAGGTTGCCGACAGAAGGATGCGAGGTTCGACCGTTTCACCGGCAAGGGTCGCCTTGTCGGCCGTCCGCTTGTTGGACTCCTTCTTGCTCTTGCCCTTGTTGTTGTTGGTGGTCATGGTCGTGCTCAGTACCGTTTCGGGTGGTGGATGGTCATTCAGTGGGCGCGGAGCGAGTCATCGCTTTGTGCGCCGAGCGCTGCCTCCAGGTTTGCTGGCTGCTGCGTCGCGTTGGGCTGTTCGTTGAGGCTGCGGGCTTATCTGACTGCAGACCTTGCGCAGCTCGACGTTGCGGTGGGGCCTCAGTCGATCGCGTGCTCGGCTCGCGCACGTTGCCGTCGATGGCCTGATGTCCAATTCGAGCTTGGCCGATCGGTGCGTGCGGCCAATCGCCGGTTGCTGTCACGTTCGCCGGGGCAACGGCGAATGCCGTTGCGACTGCGATGCATGCGCGCTTGAGGTGCCGAATAGGGAATGCCAAGGTGAGGTCCTTGGCATCGTTTCGGCTGGCAATCCGGGTAGGGTTTAGCGAACCGGGTTGCGGGAGTCGGCGTGACTGCGAACCACCACTAGCAGCGGCGCTTGGTCGCTATGCAGTGCTCTGCCGAACACCGTGGTTCCGAACCTCACTTGACTAGTGATGGACTTCGTTGCCCCATTTAGAGCGTGGTGCGGCAGCTGTGGCGTCGCTCGCCAAGTCGCTCATCAACGACCACCCTGTCGCCATTGGGCGGCTCGTCGTTGGTTGGAGCGATCGGCTTGTTGCCCAATGACTGGTGCGGACGATCCTGATGATGGTGGTCGACGAACGAGTTGAGAGTGCGCCGCAGGTGTTGCTCGCCGAACAAGATCCTCTTGTTCAGCATTCGCTCTTGGCGGTAAGCACCCAGCGTTCCGCCAAAGAGTTCATGTTTGGCGTTTGCATGGCTAGCGAGCGAACGCAGTGTCCCGCGCTTCTGTAGATGTGAGGTCGAAGCGTTGTTGCGGTGCGAGATTCTAGCGCACGCTCTTCACGGGTGTGGTCCGAGGCGTGTCGCCACAACGATGTGGTGGCGGTGTCGGGGCCAGACGTGCCGCGGTTGCACTGCCCTGGCTACGGACGAACCGTCACCGCGAGGCCGCCCGTGCTCGCGAACAGCTGCGCGCCGCAGGCATCGAGCCAGAGCACCTGCGCAAACACCTGCGCGCCGGCCAATGCCGGGTTGGCGTCGAGCGGGAACAAGTACGAGCTGTCGCCGTAGCTGTCGGCAAAGATCGTCACAGCGACAGCGGTCACCGGGTCGATCAGCACCTCGACGCCGAGCGCGGGCAGCTGCGCCTGGCCAAGGGACACGGCCAGCACGCCAATCGTGCCCGGCTGCGCGTTCTGCATCGCGAAGCCGAACTGCTCGTTGCCGACGAACGGCTCGCTGTTGGCGAGCAGCACCGGATCGCCACTGCAGCCGGCGGTGGCGTTGCCATAACCGGCGGCGGCCTCGGCGCCGTTGAGCGAGCCGTCCTGGTCGCGGTCGCGGGCCAGGCGCTCGCCGCTGCCAGGCGGCACAGCCAACAGCTGCAGCTCGGCGAGGCCCGCCTGCGCCTTTTGCAGCAAGACCGCCGCAGGGAATGGGCCGACGCCGGGCACGTCGCTATCGAACACGCTGTTGGTCACATCGTAGAGCAAGCCGACGCGTTCGCCGTCGACGAGACCACGCGCTGTCAGGTCGAGGTCGCCGGCGAACGCGCGCGCCAGCAGTAGCTGGATGTCGGCCAGCAGCTGCGCGTCGGTCGCGTTGGCTTGCGACAGCGCCCGCTCGAAGCCGACCAGCGGCGCCGTGCCGGTATCGAGTGCACGCAGCATCGCCCTGATGTCGTCCATGTTCTGCGCCGGCCAGGCTCCGAACACCGGCAGGTTGAGGAAGGTCGTCAACGAGTCGAACGTGCCGTCGTGGCTGAAACCGAAGCCGCTCTTCTGCGGCCCGGGCGCGTTGCTGAAGCCGGTCTTGCGGTAGAGGTTGCGCAACTGCGCGACCTTGAGCTGCTGCTCGGTCTGCAGGATCGAGTTGCTGATGACGAAGCCGTTGGTGCCGGTCGGCAGCGCGTGGCAGGTATTGCAGCTCAGCACGCCGAGCGGACTCGCGGCCGCCGGATTGTGGAACGCCTGCATGCCGATCGCCTCGTTGGCGTTGCTCGGCGTCGTGCGCAGCGAACGATCCAACAGTTGGTTTGGGTTGGGCGGGAACTGGATGCCGGTCGCGAAGGCCGCGTAGCTGTTCATGTCCAGACTGGCCAGCTGGGCGCCGCCAAGCAGCTTGTCGAACGCCGGATTGAAGGCCTGGAAGTCCGCGCGGTCCCCGCGCCAGTGCAGCACGCCGACGCCATCGAGCCCGCGCAGCGTCTGTGTCACCATCGGTCCCTTCATCGGGTGGAACGGGACCAACCCCAGCGAGAACGGGAAAGGCTGCGGCGGCTGCGACTCGAGCGTGCCGCCCGGATCGCCAAGGTCCCAGGCGACGGCGTCGGTGTCACCGTCGATGTGGCAGGCTGCGCACGACATCGTGCCGTTGCCCGACAGCTTGCTGTCGTAGAGAAACTTGCGGCCCTCGCGTTCGGCGATCGGCATCGGATCGACGGTGGCGATCGGCTGCTCGTCGAGCACCGTGCGCGACGCCGTGTCGATGACGGTCAGCGTCGCCGACAGGTTGTTGAGCACGTAGAGTCGGTCGGCACTCGGGTGCAGCGCCAGGCCGCGCGGCCCGCGCTTGTTGCGCGTGTCGATGATCGTGCCGGGCGTGCCGCCGACTTCGATACGGGCGATCACCGCGCCGGTCGCAACGTCGAGCACGGCGATGCGATCGGTGCCGTGCGCTGCCACGAACACTTCCCCGGCGGTCGCGTCGATCGCGACGCCGAACGGCTCGGCCAGCGCGTCCGCCAGCGCCGCCGGATCCGGCAGCTGGGCGTAGTTGAAACCGGCATTGAGGTCGAACGGCGTGACCGTCGGTGTTGCGCCGGTCGTGATCCTGGTCACGCGGCTATCGATCGAGTGCCCGCGCAGCGCCGGCTCGAAGCGCACCAGGTTGCGCGCCTCGATGTTGGCGACCCACAGCTCGCCACCGACCGGATCGATCGCGATCGCGGTGTTGGTCGTGCCGACCGCGTCGAAGTAGCGGGTGATCGACAGGCTGGCGACATCGATCTCTGCAATATCATGGTCGGGCAGGGTGTAGGGCACCAGGCCAGCCCACTGCGGATCATCGGCGCGGATGATCAGCGCCTGCTGCGGTGCCGGCGGCAATAAGGGGTTGGTCGGCGGCGGCGGAGGCGGCGCAACGCTGTCGGACAGCACCGTGGTGCCGTTGCCCGAACGCTGAACGACCGCGTAGACTTTGCTGCCGTCGGGGCTGACCGCCAGCGAACGCGGGTCCTTGCCGAACACGTCGATCGCACCGAGCGGCGCGCGCGTCACCGCGTCGAAGACGAACACCTGGTCGACCGTCGCAGCGGTCACGAACGCCTTGCCACCGGCGAACACCACGTCGCTCGGCTCGTCGACGACACGCAGGGTGTCGATGACGCGCCGCGACGGCACGTCGACGATGCTGACGCTGTCGGACAGCTGATTGACCACCCAGACTTCGTCGCGCGTTCGCGGCCGCACCGAGACCGGGTCCAGCCCGACCGGGATCTCGGCGAGCAGGAACGGCTGCGACGGGTTGCTCAAGTCGAACACCGAGACGTGGTCGCCGATGGTGTCGGCGACCAGCAGTCGCGAACCGTCGGCGGTGACCGCCACCGGAGCGACCGGGCCGCTCTCGAAGTTGACGAAACTCTGTGCCGCTGCGGACACAGTCGCGAGCAGTGCGGCGCCGAGCGCCGGCGCGAGGGGGTGGGACATGGGGAGTCGTGTGGAGTGACGAGCGGCCGGCGCAATCGCCGGCGCGGGCAAAGGGGTGATCGGGAGTGCAGTCTAGACGCTTAGGTAGTTTGGTCTACAGACTGGGTGTCGCTGACGCTGCAACGGCTCGGTATTGCCGGGCTGCGGGCGCGCGCTGCGCAGCCCACGCCGCGATATTCGGGCGAATCTGACGGCGCGGACGGCGACGGGTCGCTACCGGCCGGTGGCCTTGCCGATTCGAGGGCCGCGGTGGGCCCTCTTTCGCTACTCGGCATCGAGCTCTGCGATTTCGGCCGGCGCGTGACGAGCCCGTAGGTCGCCGCCAGGGACACTCAGAAATGCAACGCGCGCCTTGGCTTGTACGCTAGTATGGAGTTCAAGCTAGTCTGCCCAGAGCCATCGCAAGTCCATGAGCCAGCCGCCTGCCAATGCGATAACCAAACTGATTGAGCACGCCCAGGATGGGGACTCGGGCGCCGCGGATGCACTTATGGAAGTGGCCTATGGCGAGCTTGGTGCGATGGCGCGAGTGCACCTGGCTCGTGAGCGCAGCTGCCACACCCTGCAGCCGACGGCTCTGGTTCACGAAGTCTGGCTCAAGCTCGCTGGCAATGTGACGCAGGTATCGGACCGGGCACATTTTTTCGCCCTCGCGAGTCGCGCCATGCGCCGTGTCTTGACAGACCATGCCCGCGCGCGCCGGACCCAGAAGCGTTCCGCCGGTGGCGGTCGGATCACGCTCGACATGCAGTCCGTGGTTGCTGGTGACAGCCAGGTCGATTATCTGGATCTTGAAGAGGCCTTGGCCCGGCTCGAACGACTGAATGAACGCCACGCTCGCGTGGTGGAGCTGCGGGTCCTTGGCGGCTTGACCATTGCGGAAACAGCTACCCAACTCGCGGTTTCGGAGGCGACGATCGAGCGGGATTGGTCAACCGCCAGGGCTTGGTTGCGTTTGCAGCTGAGTGCAGCGTCATGAACGGGCGTCGCGATCGATTCGGGATAGTACCTGCGGAGGTCGAAGTAGATCGTGAGTGAGGATCGGCAGCGCTACGCCCGGGTCCATGAGATCTTTGCCAGTTCCGAATTGCTGCGCGGGGCGAAGCGCGAGGCATACCTCTCGCAGCACTGCGGTAGTGACCTGTCACTGCGTAGAGAAGTAGAAGCGTTGCTGTCGGTTGCCTCACCAGGAGGTGAGGGCGACCTCTTCTCCGAACCGAATCTGGCCCGTTCGCGGCAGCAACTCGAACGTGTCGTTGATGATGCTACCGAGACGTGGTTGCCCGATCACATTGGCGGGTACGACATCGTGCGTCAGATTGGCGAGGGGGGCATGGGCATAGTCTACGAGGCGATGCAGAGGTCGCCGCGACGTGCGGTCGCGATCAAGCTGCTGCATCCAACGCACGCGACCACCGACCGCATGCGGCGGTTTCGTCGCGAGGCGGAATTGCTTGGCCGGCTCCAGCATGCGGGCATCGCCCAGATCTACGAGGCATCGACTTACGACATTGGCCGTGGCCAGCAGCCGTTCTTCGCGATGGAGCTTGTCGTGGGGGTCGACATTCGCACCTATTGTGATCGCAATGGCCTGGGCATTCGGGCCCGCATTGCATTGCTCGCAGAGATCGCCGACGCCGTGCAAGCTGCGCACGACAGCGGTGTGATTCATCGCGATCTGAAGCCGGACAACGTGCTGGTCGACGAACGCGGCAGGCCACGCATTCTGGATTTTGGCGTCGCCCGCGCGACCGACGATTCCGCGAGTGTATCTACGTTGTTGACGAAGGACGGGCAGTTGGTTGGCACGTTGGCCTACATGGCGCCCGAACAGTTTCATCAGGTGGGGGATGCATTGACTCCGCGGGCCGATGTCTACGGCTTGGGCGTGCTTGCGTTCGAGCTCTTGACCGGCAAGTTGCCGCGCGATGTCGATGGCCTGCCTGTTCCACAGGCCATGAAGAAGATCATGGAAACCGACGTGCCGCCCGCCGGTGTGTTGGTTCCGAGCCTGGCCGGTGAGATCGAGACGATTCTCGGTAAGGCGCTCGAAGAGGATCTTGATCGCCGCTACGCAAGTGCTGCGGCATTCGCTGGCGACATGCGCCGCTACCTCAATAGCGAACCGATTCAGGCGCGGCCGCCGAGCAGGGTCTACCTGGCCCGCAAGTTTGCGCGGCGCCACCGTTCGCTGGTGGGAGGGTGCGTGGCGACCTTGGCGGTGGCGATCGTCGGTGCGCTCGTCGCCATCGGATATGCGACAGACGCGACGAGTCGAGCCAGCGAGCTCGAACGGCTTTTGTACAAATCGTCGATTGGCGCGGCCGGCACTGCGGTGCAGACGCATGACCTGTTGATGGTCGAAACACATCTCAACGCCGCACCGGTCGCGCATCGCGGCTGGGAGTATGACTACCTGCGCGCCCGTCTGGTGCAGCATGAACAGGAGTGGCCAACGCCTGCGCCGGTGATTTCCGAACCGGTATTCAACCGTGAGGGTACACAGATGTTTGCGCTGCTGGCTGATGCGACGATTGGCACGTGGGACGTTGGCACCGGCCAGTTGACGCGTGCCGAACGGATCAAGCCTAGCAACGTAGAGTTGGCGACGGTGCGGTTGCATGGCGCGTCCCGACGTTTTGCGGCTCGGTCACCAAGCGGTGAGTTGGTGCTCGGACATTTCGAGACCGGTGAGTCGCAGGTCGTGCCATTCCGCGACGTCCACGGCGCTGTTTGGAGCCCCGATGGCGAGCAGCTACTGGTATTGGACGAAAAGGTCTACGTGTGGCGTGACGGGGAACAGCGGTTGCTCGCGGATGCCTACTTTGCCTATGGGGCGTGGAGTCCTAGCGGAGATCGAGTCGCGCTTGTCAACCGGAGCGACGTCTCGTTGCGCGCTACGGAAAGCGGCGAATTGCTTGCGAGTACCACGATCCCAGACACTTGCCAAGATGTGTCATTCGCGCCCGACGGCAAGACCCTTGCGGTGGCGTGCTACTACCGGAAGGTGTTGTTGCTGGACGGTGAAGATCTTTCGGATCCGTCGACGCTGACGGGGCATGGCGACATCGTGTGGCAGGCTGCATGGACGGCCGATGGCCGAATCATCACGGCATCGAACGACTTGACCGTTCGCGTTTGGTCCAATCGCCCAAAGGCATCTTCGGCCGTGTTTCGGCCAGGAGTCCAACAAAGGGCGTGGAACGCGGGTGGCAAGGAGCCGGTGCCGCCGGGCCGTACCAAGGTCGCTGCGCTGCCAGAGGGCGCTGGGGTCGTCGTTGTTGGTGATCGCATTCGTGTCCTGCCACTTCGAGATGTTGCAGTGCTCAAGGGGCATGATGCGTTCGTCTATCGGGTCGCGTTCTCTCCGGATGGGGCGATGTTGGCATCGACCGCATTCCGTCAGAGTGAAGTGCGCGTCTGGGACGTTCATCAGGGCAAGCTCTATCGCAAGCTGGCCTCCTCGGCCGAGTCTCCGGGTCAAGCGGATGCGCCGTCGGCCTGCTTTTCGGCGGATCATCGACGGTTGGTGACGATGTACAACGAAAAAGCTGTGTCTTGGGACCTCCTCAGTGGGGCGAAGTTGTCCAGTCAATCCCGCTCTGAGGGGCTTGGGCAGTCGTTGTTTGCTGAGTTTGGGCAGCGGCGCCTCCTGCAGCTCGCGTACCCTGGCTGGACGATGAGCGTTGATGGTGCGATGGCCCTGCGCCCTGGCAAGGATGGGGCAGTCGTCAATGTGTACCGGCGGATCCGCGAGGCACCGCCAGATGCTTGGAGTCCGTCAGATGTCACGCAGTTTGGAGCCGAGCCGGTATTCCAGCTAGTCGGCCATACCGGACTCGTCTATTGCGTTGCCGTGAGTCCGGACGGTACTCGGTTCGCCACTGGCGGCAACGACGCGACCGTGGCCATCTGGGATGCGCAGACCGGCGAGCGGTTGCTTGTGTTACACGGTCACGAACAGTACGTTATGGGCTTGGCGTGGAGTCCCGACGGCACGCTGCTGGCTTCTGCATCTGGAGACATGACGGTTCGCCTGTGGGACAGTTTGCCGCTGCCAAAGCGGCGCGCCATGGGGGCGCTGTCTGACAAGTAGTTGGTTAGCGCTCAGAGACTCGAACCGCGCCAGGTAGCGGTTGGCTGACCAGAGCCACAGATGTGCCTTCTCGTAGCTTCTGGCCGACGTCGGTCGTCAGGGAGTCTCAGACGGACTTGTTCATGCTCCGCAGTTCTTCGTCTGCGGTCGAAGAAATCGTGAGGGAGTCCGCGGTCGATTCTCGCTGCAACGCATGAGGTAGGCGCCGACCTGCTTCAGAAGACCTCCCTGCGATGCCGCGCTTCGAGACAGCGGGCCGGCGCGTAGCTCCGCAAGACCACAAGACTCCGGCCTGCTACGAGAATGACTCATGTTCTAACAGTGATTGGCCGCCCCGGCAGCTGTTTGCACGCGCTCTGCCGGCTCCCGTGTTGGCCATCGGTTGCTGGGGGCCGAGTCATCAGGGCACGGAGTCATCAGGGCACGGCTGCTATGGTCAAGCATGTACCGATCAGGCACTGGCAAGCATGGCTCACGTTGCTCACGGCATTGATGACCAGCTGCACGTTCTCAAGGCAGTGGACACTGAAGGTCGAGAAACCAGTTCGCGAGCCCTGGTTCTTGATCGAGCATCTCGAACAAGCGCAAATCGCGGTGATCCCGCATGCTCGCGCCTGGCACATAACGATCGCGCATCCAGGGCTCGACGATCGTATCGCCGCGTCACTGGGAGGCGCGTTGACGCAAAGTGAGGTCATGCGTATTCCGTCACTTCACTCAAAGGCTGATACACCTTCGGTCGAGCTGGGCTTGGAACAGGCCCGCGCGAAGAGATGCGAATGGCTTGTCTTGGTGCGTCTGTTGGATGTGCGCCAAGAGCGAGCGATGAAAGTGGAGCAGGTGAGTGGTGACGGCGTTGAGGAGGATCCCTACGGGGAGATCATCACGGAAACTTCCTACGTGAGCGCGACGTCGGTCGACGCCAGTCTCGAGCTGTTGCGGGTCGCCGATGGCGCTCGAGCCTTCCACGTGAAAGGCACATACACCTGTGCCGACGCCAATTCAGAGGACGACGATTACGGCGGGTTCCTCAATTGGCTGTTGTTGGGGGTGTTCGCCTCGGCGGACTATCCGCCCTTTCCCGAGTCGCCACCGCTCGCGTACGACTTGATCACCGAACTGGTGAACGCACTTCGGGCCACGAAGTAGCACAGGCGCAACGTAAGGGCTGGCGTTGTCGCGCGAGCACGCTGGCCAACGTGATAGTCGCTGGTGATGGCGATTGGTTTGGAGCGTGATTGTGAGCGGTGGCGTTCTCGTCGTGGGGGAGGACGGGTCGGGACCGCTGGTCAAAGAATTCGTGCCCGCAAGTATTCGTGAGGCGGTTCGGCGCCGTTTCTCGCAATGGACGGTGTGGTGTGCACGGTCGCACTTGCGCGGACACACCTCCAGCGTCCCAGTGGAGATCGCTGGCACCACGAACCCATTCACCAAGATAGACATATGTCCCTACGCATGAGCCACTTATCTGCCGCGATGATGCTTTGCCTCGGCTTGATCACGGCCACTCCCGCAACTGCTCAGACCAGGTGTTTCCACCTGCGGGTTCACAACGCATCACGCCAGATGATCACCATGTCCGGTGCCGGCGCGGACCGCTACGAGGGCGACACGTTCCAGAACGAAGTGCTCGCGGCAGGCGGCAACAAGGTCATCTGGATGGCTTCGCACTCAGCCGACGGGGGGCATCACAATGGTCAGTTGTGGCTCACCCTCCACGACCCGAGGTTCCAGGGTGAAAAACTCCCGATCTACTTCAATCGCGGGGGCTATATCCACCATATGGGCGACAAGCCCGTGGACGTTTCGAAGCAGCCGGCGACGGTGCAATTCAAGCACTTCGAGGTCACACTTGGTACACGGGTGGCGCGGAAGTACGAGCAACAATCCGATCACGAGTTCGTACTGACCATCCGAGCACGTGCCACGCTGTGGGTCGGCAGAGAAAACAACGATGGCGACAAGCAAATTGGCAAGGATTACGTCCGCGACATCCCGCTCGCCAAGAGCGGCGTAACGCCATCCCCCACGAAGTACTTTGGCGTGTTCTGCAATGAGCCCACGCACCAAGTCGGCAACTTGCAATTTCATGTCGAGGGAGTTCCGGCCACGGCCAAGCAAGTCCTCGTCGCGTTCGAGCCAAATGGGGCCCAGTATGACGCAAGCAACGTCAAGCTAGTGCCGCGTGGCAAGGTCGTGTCCTTTCCTGCTCCGAGCACGCCGGGTGTCTACCTGGCGCGACTCTATGTTGATCCGGATTCGCGCAACCCGATGCCGGACATGACCTACCCGGTCTATGTCTGGGCACGTCCGGAACTCAAAATGAAGGACTCGTTCAACGTGGCGGACAACATCGTGGTCGAGTTCGACAAGGAGTCTGGCAACATCCGGGACCTGATCATGCTGACGCAACGGGGCCAGGTCGTACAGGGTATGCAGCAGTTCGCCCAAAAAGATGCGAATGGCAAGAAGATCGTGACCTTCCTCACAGCCAAGAAGCTGCCCCCGGGCGACTACGAAGCCCACTACTTCAACACGTTCCGTCGTGAGGTAGCCCGCATCGTGAAGTTCAAGGTTGGAGCGACGATCTGGATTAACACGGACGCGACTCACGCAATGGGCAGCTCCATCGACGTGCGCTTTGGCAACCTTCCGAAGGCGGCAGGCCGCCCGCACATGATCACCATTGCGGCCAGAGGCGCCAAGTCTGAGACCTATCTGAAGAAGAACTACGTCGACCTCGACACACCTGAAGAATCCCTGGAACTCAGCACCGAGGGGCTTGAGCCTGGCGAGTACGAGGCTCGTGTCCACATCGCTAGCAACAAGCAGGCGTTCGCCAAGAAGTTCGACTTCGTGATCGCTGCCCCGGTCGTCATGTCGCTGAAGGCAAGCAAGTCCGGCAATAGTCAGAACGACTTCAAGCCTGGTCAGGATATGTACCTCACAGCACGGAACCTACCAGCCAAGGCCGGGGACCTGTTCGTCATCGCTACAGTCGATTCGCCAAATAGCGAGACCATCGGGGACCCACGCTACAACGGAGGGCGTGCATCGGCAGACATGCGCCTGCAGACACCGCCTGTGCCCGGGCGATACGAAGTTCGCTTCTTCGCCAACGGAGACCGCACCAAGAAGCCGCAGACCTGTAGCTTCCGCGTGCTCGGAGACGCAACCCGTTCCGACCTGCCTGCCTCGCTGGCTGGTGAGGTGAACAACGAAAAGTCGACCGTTACCCTTCGCTACGGCAATCTCAGCAAGGACTCGATCTACGAAATCCATGCATCGCTCCTCGGCTCCAAAGATGGGGAACGCGTGCGGCGGGACTTCTTGTTCGAATCCAGCGGAGAGGTCAAGTTCCAAGGACTCGACGCAGGCAAGTATGAAGCCCGTCTGATGAAGAAGGGGACCACTGTCATGCTGAAGCGATTCCAGTTTCAGGTCATCGCCGCGCCAGTGCTCACCACAGGTAACCAGAGCTATCGCGTCGGCGACAAGATCGTCGTCAACTTCAAGAACCTGCCCGGCACGGCAGGTGACGCGATCTTGCTCATGCACGTGAAGTCTGGCACGAAGAAGCGCGCCGACTTTGCGCTGGCAGTCGACCATGATGCAGGAACCAGTCGGAACGGTAGGATCTCGTTCGGCAGCAACGGCCTCGATCCCGGCACCTACGAAGTGCACTTCATTGCCGCCTACAACCCATCTGCCGGACAACAAGAGTCGATCAAGGGTGGTGAGTTTCAAGTGCGGAAGGCCCAGTAGCCAAACGCATGAAGAGCTGTTCGTGGGGCGTAGACGCGCCTCACTGAATAGTCGAGAGCAGTGCAGATTTGGGGCCTGATTCGGTCAGGCTACGCCGATTCTTGAGTCGCGGTGGGGCAGCCGCCACGACGTCGAATCGCTGTCGACTGCGGTATTGGTGGTTGTGAGCACAACCGTCCACGCGCGCCAATGGATCCTGACCAGTATCGCGCGGGGAGATTCGAAGCAGGCGCGGCAGCAAGCACCTGGAGACGTATCACCGCGTGTTGGCACCGGCTGCAAGCCTGCGTTGACGGATTGTGCCACGAGTAGCGGATGGCCGTGGAGATCAGGAGGTGGCCGGCGACTGCCAGCAAGGTTAGCAAGCGGCGTCGGCCCCACTTCCTATTCGACCTGACCAACGGCGACAATGACGCAGTGGCAGGCGTCGTTACACGTGGGGGAGTTGTTGCGGCGGATCTCCTACGCGGACCTCTTCACGTGTCCTCGCTGCTAGGGCGCGAGGCAGGTGCCTTTCGCGATGCAGGATCCGGCCTCGATCGAGAAACTGCTGCGAGTGATGCGGCTGCCGTTTGGTGCAGCGAACATGGCGCCAGCGCGTGCTCGATTGGTGGCGAGCATGGGGGATGCCGCTGCAGTCCAGGGCTCTTGCAGGAGGGGCGCGCGCGACTACGGATCGATGACCAGCTCGGCGAATGGCGTCACGAACTCGGCGCCGCCTGGCTCGAGGCCGTAGGCCGCGAACGTTAGCCGCTGGCCCAACAGCAGCGGCGCAATCGCTGGCGGCACGACCAGTGTCGCCGTCGCGCGGCCGTCGATATCCAGCGTGCCGGCGAACTGTTGCAACACCACGGTGTTGGTCAGCAGCACGCCGGTCGACGTCAGCGCATCGGCCTCGAGCGGCAGCGTCCACGGGCCCCAGGGGATGCCCGGCGCCGATCCGCTCATGCCGAGCAGGATGTGGTAGGAACCGCCGGCGCGCAGCCCCTCGCCTTCGATGGCCAGCTGGTGCACGAAGCCCCCGCTTGCCGTCGCGCGCTCGAAGCGCGGCAGCAGCGACGCCAATGGTTGCGACCACGGCAGGTCGACGAACGGTGCGAACGCCGGGTCGATCATGACCTCCAGGTCGACGTCGTCGAAGTCCGGCACGACGTAGTAGTGCGCATGGCCGGGCTGGCGGCGCAGGTTGACGTTTTCGAGTGACAGGCGTAGTTGGTGGCCCTGACGCAGCACGTAGGCGACGTCGCCGAGCTCGATGCGCAGATGGTGGCGTCCGGCCGGTGCGTTGCGCAGCGCGGATACGCCGGAGGTCACGAAGCGCGTTGCCCCGCCTGGAGCCACATCGAGCAACGCCGCCTGCAACTGGCAATCGGCGCCGGTGGTCGTTACGTCGAGTTCGACGACGGTGCGGCCGAGCAGCTCGCGCGGCTGCGGCAATGGCGGGGTATCGAACGCGCGTGTGACCAACGGGATGCTCGCCGACACCACTGTTGGGTTCAGGTTGTCGTTGGCGAAGTCGACGATGTCGTAGCCCGGTGCGACGCGGTGTTCGATCGTTGGGCCGGGCTCCGACGCGGCCGACGCGTTGGGCGAGAGCGCGCCACCGGTGCGCAGATACAGGCGGTGACTCGGCGCGGCCGGCCAGTTCGCTACCTGTCGGTGCTGCCATCGTGATTGCGGATCGAGGTAGTCCGACGGCGCGCTCGGCAGCACCGCGACTTCGGCGAACGGCTCCGCCATGACGTCGTTGCCGACTCCCTTCAACCAGCGATCGCACCAGCGCAGGGTGAAGTCCTCACGCAGCGTCTCCTCGATGTGGTTGGCAGCCGATCCGTGGCCGCTGGTCAGCTGCAGGTAGCGCGTCGGTGTCGTTGGCAGCAGTGTCTGCAGCGCGTCGGCGTTGATGTTGACGAAGTGCTTTGCGTCGTCGTAGGAGTAGTTGATCGCCATCGGCACGGTGCTGGTCTGCAGCCGCGGCAACAGTTCCATCGGCTCCGCCAGCATCGCTGCCTCGAGTCCGGCGTAGTTGCGCGCCAGGATCATCAGAGAGTTCGGACTGGTGAGGCCTTCGCGGTCGAGCACCTTCTTGGCCCAGTCGGCCTTCAGCATGCTGCCCTCGAGAATCGTGTCGCCGATGCGGTCGATCACTTGAATATCGGTGTGGATCGCCGAGATCACAGGCATGTGCGTGACGTTGCCTGGGACCAGCAGCGGCTGACCAGAGAACGACGCGCCCCACAGCGCGTGCTTGCCGCCGCCGGACTTGCCGAAGATCGCAATGCGCGTCTCGTCGGCCAGCGCGCCGAGCTGCACCTCGGCCATGTCGAGGATCTCGGCCATGTCGGTCATGCGGCGCTCGTCGAGCCGCTGTGAGATCGGGTTCAACACCAGCGTGACGCCGTTGTTGCCGGTGTCGTACGCGAGTGTCACGTATCCCTGCCTGGCTCCGCGCTGCGCCAGCGATTGCGCCCACGAAACCTTGCGGCTAGTGCTGCCGCCGTGCACGACCAGCAGCACTGGGAAGCCGCCGGGCGGCGGCGTTGCCACTGCGGGATAACGCACGTCGAGCTGGGTCTGGTAGCCGTCGCTGTAAGCGATCGGCACGTCCAGCACCTCGGTGATCGGAAAGCCGCCGGGCGGCGGAGTCTGCGCATTGGCGGCAGCAGCGGCGAACAGGAACGATACCAGGGGCAGGGTCTTCATGATGTTGAGATGGGTTCTGCCTACGAAGACCCAAATGGAGCCAAGCGCACGGCCAAGGCCAAAAAAAAGCCTGCGGCCCTGCGGGCTCTTCTGGTTGCACAGCGGCAAGTCCGCGAATGCGGGGTGCGTGGTTGGGCGAGCCGACCGACAGCGCCGTCCACGTAGCGGTGTGGGGCGTTTGCGGTTTTGGGGTGGAGGTTGCAAGTGGCGAGGGGACGTTACGGAAGCCGATGGCTCTGCCCGAGAAGGTCGCAAACCCGTAAAGCTCGGGGAGCCACGGAAAAGGCCCGCAGCGCCCAATGCGCTGCGGGCTTCATTTTTTGGCGACTCTACGCCTTGCTACCGCGGGCGGGGGGCTCGGCGGGTTCTGCGACGTGTCAAAAACTATGATTCGTGCGCGACACGCGAGACGGGGCGGCATTTTCCCGGTTGGTCCAAATCCTGATCCCATGCAACTACCGCCTACGATCCTGTCCTTCTTCGCCGCGACTCTGATCGCGCCCGCTTGCCTGTTCGCTCAGGATCAAGCGCCACTCGAAACCCGCTCGACGCCGGAGTTTGCCATGCCAGCGACGCAGGGCGCCGTTGGCATGTTCGCGCAGCAGGACGGCACGCTGGGAGCTGATGGGCACGGCTACCAGGCCGAGTTTGATGCCCGGGGAGCCACGCTGGTGGTTCGCGATCCTAGCGATGCGGAGCACAGTGTTGGGCTGACACTGCAGCTGGCGGATTGGCGCCGCGGGCAGACGTTCCGCACGGTCTCGCCGGCCCGGGTTGCGCGTGCCGGAAGCGATGTCGCGCAATACCGGCACGACGGCATCACCGAGCGCTACCAACTGACCGCAACCGGGTTTGAACAGTCGTTTGTGCTCGATAGACGCCCCGCCGGCAACGGCGACTTCGTGCTTGGCATTGCGGTCGCTGGCACCGTGCCACTGCACGCCGAGGCGTGCGATGCGCGGCAGCAGTCGCTGACGTTCGCGGTTGGTGGCGAAGATGTCTTCCGCTACGGCAAGGCTGTGGCGTTCTCGCGCGGAAGCACAAACCGTTTGCCGGTTGCGACGCGCTATGACGGCCGCGGACGCATAGAACTCGTGGTGGCGTCGGAGTTCTTGGATCAAGCCGCGTATCCGGTGATCGTCGACCCGGCAGTGGGGCCCGCGCAGATGGTCAGTGGTTCTGGCTTCACGGACTTGAATCCCGACGTCGCCTACGATCCCGATGCCGACACCTTCATGGTGGTTTGGCAGCGTGAGTTCACCGTCAACGATCGGCGTATTCGCGTGCAGCGCTACCGTCGCGACGGCTCGCCGATCTCGGGCATCGGTCCGTTGACCGGTTCTGGCTTTGCAACGTGGCCTACGGTCGGCTTCGTCAAGACCGCGTTCTACTCGGGTTTCTACGTGGTGTGGAGCCATACCAGCGGGCTTCGTGGGCAGCTGTTGAACTCGAACGGCACGGGCTTGTTCAGTCCCGTGCACCAACTCACCTCGGCAGCGACCGGTACTCGGGACCTACGTCCGACGTTCTCCGTTCGCGGCGTGACCATGCTGCTGGCGTGGGATCGCACGCCGAACGGGTCCAGCAATCCGACGATGATCCGAGTGAAGCGATGTGGCTTGGTTGGCACCTCGATGCCGACGATCTCGCTGGGTACGGAGTTTGTCGTGGAAATGGTGGGCACGGGGTACGTGCAGCGAGTGCGGATGCCGCGGCGTCATATCTTTGCCGGTAGCGAGCAAAACAGACTCTGCTGGGAGCGCTTTTATCCGAATCCTGCTCCCGGCGACTTCGACGTGCGCAGTGCCTACGTTGTAGTTTCCCTCTCGACCATGGCCATCACCGATGGGCCGAGCAACGTCCCGGGTGCTGCCAGCATCGGCGTCGACGAGCGCCGACCAGACGTGGCGAGCACCGACCATCCGACGACCCCGCAGACGCTCGTGGTCTGGCAAGATCAGTTCGACATCGAAGCGCACCGCTATGACATCTTCGGGAGTGTTGGCGGCCCGTTCCCGATTCGTGCGACGTCGAGGTGGGAAACTGGGCCGGCCGTTGGGGGTGGCGCCACGGAGTTCAGCGTTGGCTACCTGAGCGCGCCGGCCAGTAACGCGTCGGCTACCGAGGTCTACGCTGCGCGCGTGCAGATCAACGGATCGGTGCTGGCTTCTGATAGCGAGATCACGTCGTTCGGCGGACCGCTGCAGCGCAGCCTGCGCGCGTCGTCGGTGCCGCGAACGTCGAACAACGGCAATCGACCGAACGGCGTGATGTTCAGTTGGCTGCTCGAAAGCGACTCGATCGGGGTTATCAACGACATCCGTGCGCAGTTCTATGAGCCTGTAACCGCGAACGTCTCGCCTTTTGGGACGGCCTGCTCTGGACCTGGCGGCACGCTGCCGACGATCGGCACGAATAGCTCGCCGTATCCCGGCAACGCCGATTTCCGGGTCGAACTGAGCAACGCGCCTCCAGCCAGTCTGGCGGCGCTGTTGATCAGCGACACTCTGACGAGCGTCTCGATTCCGGGCGCGCCCGGCTGCCAGCTATACGTCAACTTCCCACCGCTGATCGCGCTGCCAATCGTGACTTCGGCTGTGGGCGAAGGCTCGGTCGCCATACCGATTCCGGTGACCACGCCGCCCAGTGTCCTGCTTGGTTTCCAGTGGGGCGTCTACACACCCGGCTACAACCCCTTTGGTTGGATTGCCTCCAACGACCTCGACATCGCCTGGAATCAGTAGAGTGCCGGGGATCGGGCGGCGCCGCGCGGGCCGCATCGTCCCGGCATTCGGCGTCGGGGTGGCAGCGGTCATACTGGGCCCCGGGCCGCGAGCGATGCGCCGACTTGGCGGGACCGTTTTGTGGCGCGCGTTCGGCAGATCTTGGCGGATACAGTGTCGCCTTCCGGGGCCGCAGCGGACACGTCTGGCTTGATGGTTGCGGTGATGCGGAGCAACTCGCTGCGAACGTTGGTGACCTTGGAGCGAGAGTTTGGTGAAGCCAAGGATGCAGCAGCGATCCAGCGCGAAGTGGTTGCCGGTTATCGCCGGTCCTTTGATGCGCGGTCGACGGCGCGCAGCCGCAACCGAGTATTGGCAGCGATGGAGCTCATGCTGGAACTGTGCGACGCTGCGGGGGATGTCGATGGCGCCACGGCCTGGAGCGAGCAGATCGAAGCGCTGCCGCCACGCGGAAAATAGCTGGATGGAAGAGCTGGGCAGCGCCGTCTCTGCATTGTTGCGCACGTTCGTGGGCGGCTGCCCAATGCCCGGTTTGATGACCTTGAGCGCTACGCGGCGAACGATCGGCTTGAGTTATTCAGCGGCATGAACTTCTCACATGCCGCCTTCGCCGATCGCGGAGAGCCGCTTGTCAATGCTCCCTGATGGTCGTGGTGTGTACTCGCCAAAGAAGACGTGGCGCGACGATGTCGGCCGCGGCTAGCGGATCAAGACAGCGGTGGGATTGCTCAGCGGCAAGCCGCCGGCGGGCGGCAGTTCGACGGCCTGCCAGAACAAGGTGGTTCCGGCGATGGCGGCCTGACTCGGAATCGGCCACTGCAGTTGCAGCGGGTTGGCTGTCGCGACGCCAAACGTCTGCACGATCGTGGTCCCCGGACTGAGCCACAGGGGGTCCGGCTCGCCGAACCACGGCAGCGGGGTTCCGGGGTAACTGGCGGCGATGGCGTACAGGACTCCGTTGGTGCCGTGGTAACTGATCGCGACGGGACTGCCGAGCGCACCGCCGGTGCAGGTGAGGTTCGCGAGTTCGGGGCGCGTCACGGTCAACGTGGCGCTGCTCGTCAGCGGCGGGTCGACGATCACCGCGGGGTCGATGCGTGCCGAGCCCGTGCCGGTGATGGCAAACCCGACCACCGGACCGTTGCCCTGGCCGAGCCAGTGGGTGGCATCGCCTGAAACCCGCACCTCGCTGTCGCCGTCGAGCCGGATCCCGGGTGCACCCGCATAGGGAGTCTGCAGCCATAGGGTGCCGTAGTAGCCGCCCCATCCGCCGGAGACGATGCACGAGGCGAGGTGCACGCGGCAGGTCGTGCCGTCGAGGCCGACGTCCAACGCTGGCGAAGGCGGAATCAGGTTGCCAAACAGGTTCTCACCCCATTTGCCCATCAACGTGCACGACTCGAACACGACGTGGGAGCCGCCGTCGATGCGCGCGGAGGTGGGCGCGGTATTACCGAACAAGGGGAACGAGAACGTGCTGTCGCGGACCAGGACCTGCGCCGATGTCGACACACGCAAGGTCGTCATGCCATCAATCCCCTCGAGCATCACGAGGCCAGCCGCGTTGAGGACTTCCATGCTGCCAAAGTTCGTCGTCAGGCCGTGGATCATCACACGCTGTGCGACTCCGGTATTGCGTACGGTTAATTGCGGTAGCGTGACCGGCATTTCGGCGAGGATCGTCAGCGCCTTGCCGTTGATGTCGACCGCTGCGTAGTTGCCGGTACGCACGTGCAAGATGCTGCCGCTCGGCACGGCGCTAACCGCTGCGGCGATCTGCGTGAAGTTCGTGCCCGGACCGTTGGCGAGGTCGACGATGAACGTGCCTTGGGCCAGTGCCGGCATCATCGGCGCAAGAGCCAACAGGAGGGGAATCCGGATCATCTCTGGGTCTGTGTGGGGTTTGGTGCGGGACTTCGCGCGGCAGGGTAGCCCGATCATAAGGCATGCCGCGTCGCTTGGGGGGAGCGATTCTGGTGCCGCCGTCGGCGACCCGGCTGGTATCGCCCTTGCTGGTCAATGGACCCGCGCGCTGGCGATCTTGATCCCGCAGGCCTTCGGTGCCGGAAGGTTTTCTCGCCGATCGTTCCGTTCGCTCGCCAAGCCTCATGATCGACAGCCAGTCCGAAGACCATTTCGAAGCTGTTCTCGCGGCCGCTCGTGCGGGCGACAATGCGGCGTTGGATCGTCTGCTGACCCGGCTTGAGGTTCGCCTTCGCCAGGATACGGGCCGGGCTTGCTGGTTGGGGCTGGCCGAAGGGGTCGCAGAGTCGGATGGTCGGTTGGTTGGGTTCGGGTCGTCCGGACTGCAGCTTGTTCCGCCTACGTCCGGAGCGGACCGCGAACGATTGCCGATCGGCACGATCGATTCACGACGCCGCGATCTCGGTCTCACAACAGGAAGAACTCGGCCTAGCGACGGAACGCCTGCCAGACATGAGCACCAAACTGCAGCGCCTTCCAGCTGGCGAAATCACGCTAGAAGCGATCTACGCATCGCGTCGGTTCGTCCAGCGGGTCGACGCTGCCAAGCAACAGGGCGTTGTAGAGCTACGCGCTCCTCGACCCGAGCGCGTTCCGTTGCGAGTCGCCGCGCACGTAGCTGCCGACACGGTGTTGTCGCTCTCCATCGTCGCCGCGGCCGACGACCGGGGTCGCGTGCACTTGCAACTGCACTGTGTGGATGGCACCTGGCAGCCCGCCGAGATACCGATCTATCCCGGCAAGTATCTGGTTCGCTGCAGTGGCTACGCATCGGGCGACGACCATGAGACCACGTGGATCGTGACCGAAGGCGATACCAAGCCGCGATGGCGGATGCGATAGGCGCGCCAGCGCTTGGATTGGCTTCGAGCGGCGAGGTCACGGATTGCCATGCATCGTGTTACCGTCTTCGCCGACGGGAATCGGACACACGCGATCTGATTCGGGACGAATCGCCTGAGAAAGGCGCACTGTTGGTGGACGGTCCAACACTTGCAGCATGGACCGCCTATCATCGTCGCCAGTATCGTCTTCGTCACAAGGAAGCTGCCCATGCGCCCGACCAATCCATTGTTCCGTTTGCTGCTCGCCGCTGCCTTGATCGCGCCCGGCGGCGGGGTGTTGCCGGCGCAGGAATCGAAAGCCGTGCTGCACGCACCCATGGCCGTTCTACCGGTTGACTCGGCACCGTTCCAAAAGCTCGCGGACTTCGATGGCGACGGCGACCTCGATGCCGTTGGCACACGCATCTATGGCAATGGCAATGGCAACCAGATCTACGTCTGGCGAAACGATGGCGGCACGTTCACGACAACGCAGATCTTCGCCGCGTCGGAAGGCACCGGCCCCGGGGTCGGCGCGAACGTGTTTCCCATCGACGTCGCGGACTTCAACGGCGACGGCTTGATGGATTTTGTGGTTGTCGGCGAAAGCCGCGCGATTCGATACTTCGCCCAGCCGGGGTTCCAGTTTGTCGCGCAACCGCCGCTATGGCTCGTCAATGCAAACCTGGGCCGTCGCGCCGTGGCCACAGGTGACTTCGACCATGACGGTCAGGTCGATATTGCAGTTGCAGCAAACGGGTTCGCATCCGACCACCTCTTTGTATTTGCAGGAAACGGTGCGTGGACGTCGATACAGATCTCGGTCGATTCGCAGCCGCGCTTGCACGCGTTGGAACTAGACGGCGTGCCCGGCGACGACCTGTTGGTTTCTGGCTTGGGCCAACTGCACGCAGAAGTGTTCACACTGACCAACAACCAGATTCAGCACGTGCAAACCCTGAGCAGTTCGCTGAACTACGCCGGCCCGACGCCATGGCTGTGGATGGGCGGCGACCTCGACAACGACAACGACATCGATGTCATCGTGTTCAAACCCGAGCCAGCACCCGGCGCGGCGAAGTACCAGATCTTCCGACGCACGGCTGCCGGAACCCTGGTCCCCGAATCGATCGCGTTCGGTGGCCCAGCCGAATACCTGTACGATATTGACGGCGATGGCGACCTCGACGGTGCCTGCTGCGGCGGAGGTGGACCTGGATTCGCATGGCACACGCTCGATTTCAAGTCGACGTTCGAGTTGGCGACCAACCGTGGTGGCGGGGACTTCGCACCATCGTTCTCCTTCCCTGGTGCGGGCTCTAAGAGTCTCGCTGGCGTGGCCGACCTCGATGCTGACGGCGACGTCGAGCTCGTCGCCGGTCGCTGCGTGTTCTACGGCAATGGTCCGTGGGATGAGCAACCAATGCCGCTGGCCGGCGGCGCTCAGGTGTCGGGCTCGGCGCGAGCCGCAGACGTGCACGACATCGATCGCGATGGCGACCTTGACTACTACGGCGTCGTCAACCGCGGGGATGGCTGGTTCCAAACTGCGCCGCCGCTGCCCGCTCCGCCCGCCGGCTTCAGCTACATGACAGAAGGCCTGGGTTGTGATGTGGATGGCGATGGAGTGCGCGATCGACTCATGAGTTTGCAGCAAAACGCGTCCGGCACGTTTGCCGGCATGGCCTGGCTGCGCAACAACGGCGGTGGGCACATGCTCTACGAAGGTGCCGTTGCGCCCGCCGGCGTGCCGTTTGGGAACGTTTGGGGGATCAACCCGCACGACCACGTTGTCGCTGACTTCGACGGCGACGGCTACGATGACGTCTACGCGAACAACAACGCGACGGTGTACTTCAACCAGAACGGAACCTTTGGTGGCTCGTCCTACGCACTGCCGGTCTACGGCATCGTGTTGTGTGTCACGGACTTCAACGGCGACGGCATCAACGATGTCGTCCTGCGAACTGGCACTTGGGTTCATGTGCTGCGCGGAACCAACACCCCGGGCGCCTGGTTTGTGCCGGAGTGGACCGCTGCGAGCTTCTTCTTGCCCACGGCACCGGCGGGCACAGCCTTCGGTGACGTCAACGATGACGGGCGCATCGATTTCGTTACGCCATGGTGGAACCTGCAACCGCGCGTGTTCATCAACCAAACGTTGCCAGGTCAGCCGATGTCGTTCACTGGGCATGATCCAGGCGGGCCCGAGCTTTCGGTCGTGGCCGCAGCAACCGAACCGTCGATGTCGCTGGCCGACTTCAACGGCGATGGCGCGACGGATATCTTCATTGGTCACATCCGGGGCGAGCCGAACGTCAGCGCGGTGATGCTACGCCAGTCTACTTCGCCAACCAATCTCACCTATGAGACGGTCTACTTCGCGATCCCCGATGGATTCGCTGCCGACGTCGACCTCGATGGCGACCCGGATGTCGTCGGCGAATACACGGCACGCAATCGCCTACTGGATCGCCATGTCGGAGGCAGCCGCGTGCAAGTGCATGATGGTGTGCAAGGCGAAGTCGGCGCAACTCCGGTGCTTGGTGGATCGGGGCCATACACAACAGGTGGGTCGCACACGCTACGCCTGACGAACGTGCCGGGCCCGACCGTCGCAATCGTTGGCGTGTCGTTGTTCGAGGCCGCACTACCGAATTCGCCGCTACCGGGAATGACCATGCGCCTCGATCCAGGCGCGATGATCGTCGGCACCCTGCCGATCACCGACGACGGGCAAGGGCGCGCCGCCGCAATGGCGACGCTGTCGCTACCGATCTTCCCAGGTATGGAAGGCTGGCACTACTACGTGCAAGCATTCGTGCAAGACGGTGCGGCAGCGCAGGGGTTTTCGCAGAGCAACTTGCTGTCCCTGCGCGTCGGCCTGTAGCGGCTTGCCCACCAGGCCACGACATCGCGACTAGAACAGTCCGATGTCGAGCTTGAGTTGCGCGCCACGAGGAACGAGGTTGTCACGCTTTGCGAGGGCATCGAGAGGCACCGCATCACGTGGCAGTTGGCACCGGCGCGTGCTCCGCCTGGTCGCGAGCATGAGTGGTTTGGGGCGCGATGGGGTGAGGCTGCGACGGTCTGGGAGGTCGTGGAGGGGGAGCGGTGTGGCTGGTGCTCGGGATGCCGAGAGGAATCGCTGGGCTGTCGGGGCCGGGCCTGCTGGTTGACGGCTGGCTGAAGGGGGAGAGCCGGTTGGTTGGGTTCGGGTGGTCCGGGCGGCAGCTTGTTTGGCCTACACCCTGTTGCTGGCTTGTTGTGCCATCACCAGATCGTCGGCATCGGGTTTGACTGCATCACGACTGATGTGCGACCTGCGGGAGTCTTCTTCGGCATGTGGCGATTTGCGTCGAAGCGCGTGCGGCCGCCGTTGGCGACACGTTTGGTGCTCGACCTGATCGGATTTGCCCCAACCAAGATCCAATGCGAGGAAGTGCGGCGCGCCTTGTGCCTGCTGTGTGGCCCCGGCGTTGATCTGTTCTTCTTGAATGCCGCCGTGCTGCTTTCGCGCTATCGATTCACCGACAGCAAGCAGCGTCAAGTGCAAACGAATCTTCGCGCGGCGCAGCACGGAAAGATCGGCGAGACCCGGGTCGGAAGGCTAGCAACGCTGCCCGAAGGCAGCGTGATCGAACCAAGCAACTAGAAGATCTCAAGGTCTTCGCTGGTCACGAAGCCGAGCGAGTTCGACTAGCTGCTTGTTTCCATTCGCAAAAAGCCCTGCGGCAACTGCTCTCAGTTGAACAGCGTGACCAGGCCGTAGTTGGCGTAGACCGAGCCGGTTGTGGCCGTCGTGCTACCGGTGCCGAACAGGATCGACGCCGCGGGATTGATGCCGAATTGCACCTGGTCCGCGTTGGAGACGACGAGCTTCCCTGGCGAGAAGTAGTCGAATGCGACGGCTTGACTGGTCATGTAGTAGTCGTTGAACACCAGCATGTTGGGGACTGGGATGGACCACGAGTAGGCGCCACCGCTGTTGGTATTTCCACCCAACGCCACGTAGCTGCCCAAGGGCACCTGACCCTGGCAGCTGGGATCGACGCCGAGCGCGCCCAAGCTATAGGGCGCCGCGAGCTGCTGGGCGGGGGCCAAGAACAGTGCCATCGGCGAGTTGGACGGCGCGGCTGACAGGTAGAGGTTCCAGTTGCTGCCGACCCTTGTAGGGCTGCTAGCGAGCGTCGGAGTCTGGCCTCCCGAGTGCATGCAACCCGGTACGCCGGCAGTGACCTGCGAGATATACGTAGCCCGGTCCAGTCGGTACGAGAAGGCTTGGTTACCGTTGCTATTCAGGAAGATCTTGAACTCCACCAGCAGGTTGCCACCGCCGTACACGTAGTGGGGCGCCGGCAGGTCGATCCAGACGATCGAGCTGGGGGTAGCCGAACTCAGCGCGGGCAGCGTGAACAGCCCCTGCGGATAGACGACCGTTGGCGTGCCGACGTAGTTGCCGGCGAAGCTGGTGGCCATCGTACTCGCGGTCGCTGACGTGGAAGCCATGCTGACCTCCATGATGACCTGCTCCGACGCGGAGTTCGTGGCGCCGTCCTGCCGGAAGCCAATGCGCGAAATCGGCGTGCCCATTGGCAACCCGAGGTCCCAGTCTTCGTAGACGATCTGGGCCCGGAATGGTGCCGCGCTCGAGAACGGAATCCACGACAGGCTGGACGACCCGTTGCCGATATTGGTGTGGTCACTCGGGAAGACGATGCTCTGAGCCGCTGCAGATGCGGCAAGCAGACAGATAGCGGAAACAGAACGAAGAGACGAGATACGCATCACATTGCTCCTTGGAGTCGTGGTTGGAATCGTGTGGTCAGGTAAGGACGAGACGCGTCACCGCGATCTGCAGCGCCGCCCCGCGGCAGGCAGTCGGGCCGTTGCTCGATTGCCCTACTCTGTAATAGTTGCTACCTGTCGTCGCGGTAGAGGGCGGCAGGTCGAAGACTTCGATGTCATGTGGCGCATAGAGGGTGTGCCAATCGTGCTAGGCCGTTTCCGGAGTGCGGCTACGTCGCGCCTCCCGACACCTTTGGCGTACACGCGGTCTCTGCCAACGCATCTTTCGATGCACGCATCCATCGCCATGCGCATTCCGTCGTGCCTTGAGTTCGATGTGAGACAACGACTTGCATCGATCGCAGCAAGACTGCAAACCGAACTGTTTTGCAACGGCGTGCTAGTCACTTTGCTGATGGTCGTTCGGCCTACGAATTCATCACTCGCAACTGTGGCTCAGCAGACCATTCGCAGCAGGGATGGACTGTTCGATACTGATTGCTTCGCGTCAACAACCACAACCGAGCCCTTTGGGTTCAAGGAGAACACGTCATGTCTGCATTGAAGAGTTGGTTCCCGTTCCGCTTCCCTCGAAACAACAAGAGACAGACGAACAACAACAACGTGGATGCGGTGCCGGTCAAGGCCAATAGCGGCAACAGTGGTGCCAACAACAATGGCGCCAACCATGGCGGCCTGACGATCGCCGGTATGCGCGACGAGATGGACCGAATGTTCGAACGCATGTGGTCCAATCCGCTCGCGCAATTCGAGCAATCGGAGCGCTGGTTCGGCGACTTCAGTAGCGCTGAGTTCTTGCCGAAGCTCGATGTCAGCGACGACGCCGAGTGCCTGAGACTGACACTGGAAGCGCCGGGCGTAGAGGAGAAAGATCTCGATATCGAAGTTCAGGACGGGCTGCTGATCATCAGCGGCGAGAAGAAGCAGGAGCAAGCGAGCGAAGACGAGGGCTGCTATCGCACCGAACGCTCCTATGGCTTCTTCCGGCGCGCGATTCCGTTGCCTGATGAGGTCGATCCGAACCAGGCTGAGGCACAGCTCGACAAGGGCGTTGTCACGATCAAGTTGCCCAAGACCGAGTCTGCCAGGAAGCAGACGGTTCGCATTCCCGTCAAGTCTTGAGCAGTGCCATGGATGATTCACGACCGGAATCGCTGCGCAAGGCACTCGACGACTGGCGCGTCCGGTTGGATGATCCGTGGCTCGTGGCCGTGTGGCCTGGCATGGGCTCGGTCGCACGGCTTGTCGGTGCGTACCTGTCGCAACAGCTTGCAGTGCAGCACATCGCCGATCTCGCGGACGAAACCTACACGCCTCCGGCAGTCCAGGTCCAGAACGGTCTGATCCAGCCGGTCCCGTCGCCGCGCCAATCGTTGTCGGGATGGCGGCACCCGACCGGCGGGCGCGACTTGGTGATCTTCGAAAGCGAAGCACAGCCGCAGCAGCCGGGTGCGCGTGTTGGTCTGCGACTGATCGAAGCGGCGCGCACCTTGGGGGTCACGCGGATCTGTACGTTCGCCGCGATGGCGACACTGATTGACCCCGGGACCGCGCCGCGAGTGTTTGCGGCCGCGACCGATGCGGTGCTGCTCGACGAAGTGCTGCGTCTCGATGCTGTGCCGTTGGTGGACGGCAGCATCGGCGGCCTCAATGGGTCGCTTGCAGGGATGGCGGCCGAGCACGGGATCGGCGCTCTGTGTCTGCTTGGCGAGATGCCCTACTACGCGACGGGATTCGCTAATCCCAAGGCTGCAGCCGCTGCTCTGCGTGTGTTCGCCAAGCAGGCGGACATCACTCTCGACATGTCGGCACTCGACGCGCAGGCTGCGACTGTCGAACGCCACCTGCTAGAATTGCGCAAGCGCGCAGACCGTGGCGCGATCATGCTCGATGCCGCCGCCACGGAAGAACCTCAGTCGACGGAGCCGGAAGCGACCTCGCAAGACCCCGCCGAGCAACGCACCAAGCGCCGCATCGAGCGCTTGTTCGATGTCGTGCGTCGCGATCGCAGCCGGGCCCCGCTACTCAAGGCCGAACTGGACCGACATGGTTGGTTCGCGCGCTACGAAGATCGTTTCCTCGATCTGTTCAAGCGTGCCGACTAACGCCTGCTTGTCGGGTGCCATCGATCGTGTCGGGGGGCTGCGGGTCCGTGCTGCAGGCCATCCGGCAAACCGCCAAGTTTGCAGCGTGTGCACGTAGTTTGCCCGCTCGTAGGCGGTTGGATCCGGCGAACGCGCGACGTTCATGCTGCCCCGCATCTGCGCCAGCGACTCGTCGTCGTGCTCCGTCATCCACGTATCGACGGTGTCGCGCAACTGGGCCAGCTTGCCCGATGCCGCCCTTCGCGAGCAGTGCGACGAGCTGCACGACGTGGGCGCCGCACATGATCGCCTTGATTGTGTCGAGCGTCGTATAGACGCCGCGGTTTGCGGCCAGATCGACGTCGAGCTTCTGGGATAGCACGGCGAGCCGGCGCAGTCACAGCAGGAGTTCGTGCGACGTCGATGCGTGCATGTGGGGGGGGCTTCGAGGGGTTCCACGTTGACGTTCGACTCGAAGAATCGATTGAACAGTACGAGTCGGGCGGCGCCGGCCGTGTGCAGTCGCTTGGCCAGGTGCGGCAATGCCGTGCAGAGTGGCGAGAGCTTGACTGCGACCTGGATCTACCTGGCGTACGCAACCGACGCGACGACGCCGTCCATCTCGTCTTCGATATCGGCGCTGGTCGGCTCTGGGGCGGTGACCACGACGTACAGTTGCAGCTCGAGCGCGTTGGCTCCGGCCGACTCGATGCGCCGCGCGTAGTCGAGCCTGCCGCCGGCACTGTGGCTGTACAACGAAGTCGACACCGGGACGCGACTTTCACGGCTAGGAGGTGCGTGAGGTGCTGGTCCGGTCCGAACACGACGCCCGCTGGCTCGCGGAAATACGACTGTGCTTCGCCGTGAGACGCCGTATGACTGGCGGTCGCCGATTCAGGCGCGAGCAACTCGTGGTCGATCTGCTCTTCGAACAGCGAACGCAGCACGACCATTGCGGCGCCGGCGCGCTCAAGTTCGCGCACGCGCTCGACGTTGTCGCTGAGCGGTGATGCGCCGGCGGCGAACGGATGCGGCAGCTTGAGCCGGGCTCCGCTCAGCCCGAGCGAAGCGCCTAGGCCATCGCGATGAATGCGAACACCGCGCCCTGCGGGTCGCTGATCACGGCGAACCGGCCGGTGCCTTCGATGGTCATCGGCGGGACAATCGCACGCCCGCCCTTCTCGGTTGCTTTGGCAAAGGTGGCGTCGCAGTCATCGACCATGACGTAGCCGAGCCAGCTCGGCGGTGCGTCGCCCCAGTTGTCGTCCATCTTCATCATGCCGCCGAACTGGGATTTGCCGTCACCTTCGCCGACTTCCCAGTGCACGTAGCCCATCGGGTCGTCACCGACACAATCGCGCCAGCCGAACAGTTCGGTGTAGAATACCTTGGCGGCGGGAACGTCGCGCGTGTTGAGTTCGATCCAGCCGAAACCGCCGGTCGCGCTGAGTTCGGCCGTCGCGCCGGGATGAATCGTGCACGCCGAGATGCCGATCTTCGCGCCGGTCGGGTCCTCGATCATGCCAATGCGCCCGACGTCAGGTACGTCCATCGGCGGCCTGACTTCCTTGCCTCCGAGTTCCTTCGCTCGCGCGCAGGTGGCATCGACATCGTCGACCTTGATGTAAAACATCCAGTGCGGTGGCACACCCTCGAACATCGGCCCCTGTAGTTGATACAGGCCGCCGAACTCGTCGCCGCCGAGACTCAGCCGCGAGTAGACGCCCATCTCGCCCATGTCCTTGTCCGTCGAGGTCCAGTCGAACATGCCTTGGTAGAAGGAGCGCGCGCCCGCGCTGTCGGACGTGCCTAGTTCGGCCCAGCAGAACACACCAGTCGGTCGAGGAGTTGCCATCGTTGGTCCTTGGTTGGAGAGAGCGGTCGATTCTACCCACTTGGCCAGCCTATCCGCTCAGCCAGGCAGCAACGCCGGTCAATCGAGATTGCGATCGAGTCGGGGTCGGCTTTGGCGCGCAGCCAATTCGTGATGTCTGCGGGGCCATCGCGACAATCCGATCGCGGTGCAGCATGAAGCGCTGGGTCGGCAGATTCGCGGCCACTGTGGGGACTACGGGATAACCGGGAACGCGCGGTCGCCGGCTGTCTTCCGACACATAGTGCTGCCGATCTGGGGCAAGTGGTTGCGTCGGCGATCGAACAAAGCACGCAAGGCATGGGGGGGGAGAATCAGCTCATCGAGCGGTAACCTCTACCGTTGGCTGACGTGGTTCGACTTGTCATCCGGAAGCGAGCCCGTGATTCGAGGAGCCGGAATGCGCAACGTCCCGGACGTCCACAACTGTGGCAGGCCGAGCAGTGCGAGTTGCCTGGTCCACCACACACTCGCGCTAGGCACGCGGGCGGCCGATTGCGATACTTGGGCACCACACACACCTACCGCTCGCAACCAAAACGATGACGCCTCTCCTTACTCGCCGGGATTTTCACCGCGGCGCAGCCGCCGCCGCGCTCACTGCGGCTTTGCCTTCGTTCAGAACGCGCCGCAGCGATCCACCAGTCGTTCGCCTCGCCGTGATCGGCCCCGGCAAACGCGGCATGAACCTCATGCGCAGCGCGTTCTTGGGCAACGGCTTCCAGGTGGTGGCGGTCTGCGACGTCGACAGCAACCGCCTGGCTGCGGCCAAGAAGCTAGCCGACGAGCGCCAGCCGAACTCCAAGTGCTTCGCGACGACCAGGCACGAAGAGGCGATGGACCGCAAGGACGTCGACGCCGTTGTCATCGCGACGCCCGACCACTGGCACGCGCACCAGATCCTCGACGCTGCCAAGCGCCAGAAGCACATCTACTGCGAGAAGCCGTTGACGCTGACCCTGCGTGAGGCGCAGCTGGTGATCCCTGCCGTGCAGAAGGCGGGAGTCGTCTTCCAGACGGGTAGCCAGCAGCGTACGGAGTTTGGGCAGAAGTTCGTCAATGCGTGCGAGCTGATTCGCAACGGGCGCCTCGGCGAGGTCATGACCGTGCACGTCGGCGTCGGCGAACCGCCGGTCGCTTGCACGCTTGGCGCCGAGGACCTGGAGCCCAACCTCGACTGGGACCGGTGGCTCGGCCCAGCGCCATCGCGTGCCTACCACTCGGACCTGTCACCGCGCGGCGTGCACAAGCACTATCCGTCGTGGCGCCGCTACTGGGAATACGCGGGCGGCGGGCTCGCCGACATGGGCGCGCACCATTTCGATATCGCGCTCTGGGCCCTGGGCCGCGACGGCGACGGCCCCGTCGAGGTCCACCCGCCGCACGTGGCGGCCGCCAAGACTGGCGCTTCGGTGGTCTTTGACGACGGTGTACGAATTGTGCATGGCGGCCGCAGCGGCGCGACCTTCGTCGGCACAGAAGGCGTGCTGTCGGTTGACCGCGACCGAATCGGCGCCGACCCGGCGAAGCTACTCGAAGAGCCGCTCCCGGAGGACGCCGTGTTGCTGCCGCGCCGCCCAAGCCACGCCCAGGACTGGCTACAGGCCATCCACGGCGACGACCCCACGACGTGCCCTGTCGAGGTCGGCGCCGGCAGCGTCGCCATCTGCCAGCTGCTCAACGTCGCCTACCGCCTGCGTCGCGAACTGCGCTGGGATCCCGAGAACTGGCGCTTCGCGGACGACGACGAGGCCAACGCGCTCTGCGACTACCAGCGGCGCGACGGCTACGAGCTGCCGCCGCTATAGCCGAGCGCCACGGGCCAACGCTTCGGCAGCCGCTCGAGGTTGCAGGCAAGCTGGTTAGCAGTCCGTAACCGTCGAGCAACCACTCCTCAAGCTTGCCATTCCGTTGCGAAACGCATCCGGCGTTGAGGCCCGCACCGATCGCGTGTCTCGGCCCCCGCAAGCGTCATCGAATCCGCCGATACGCTATGTTGTCGCGCGCCGACCTGCATCGATCGCAGCGAGACTGCAAACCGAACCGTTCTTCAACGGTCTGCTGCCGCGCGATGCTGCCGCGCGATGCTACCGCGCGATGCTACCTCGCGATGCCACCGACCAGCGGGCTGCCTTGTAGCGGCAAACTTGCTCCAGCTACGCCTTGAAACCACAGGCGCGCTCCCACCAATCCTGGCACAAACGGCAACTGCCACGTGATCGTCGCGACCCCGGAGGCATCGGTCACCACCAGGCCGGCCACGTTGGCCGTCGCGGGCGCGAGCCAGGCCGGTTGCTGCAGTACCCCAGGCAGATCCACTCCGCCGAGCGCTACTCCGGCAAAGACCCCAACCGGTGTGTTCGGCAGTGCACGGAATGCCAACTGGAACGGCGCCCCGAGCGACACCGGTCCCGCCCGCGAGACGCCAAGCAACTCGTCGTGCGGCACAACCGTCAGGCAGTTGGTAGCGTAGTTGATGATGTTGCTGCGCCCGATCTGCAGTGTGCCGCCTTGTGCAAACAGCCCACACCCGGCCAGGCCGCCACTAATCACGGAATCGATCACTATGGCGACACCATTCGCGCCAACATCGATTCCCGATCCGCCTGTCGTGCCACCAAGCTGGTTGCCGCCAACTGCCGCAATACCACTGGCATGCACGCGCCCGGTCACGACTTCGATCCCGGCGCCGGCGGCAAACCCAAGCGGTGCATCGGCACCGTAGAACAGACTGTTGGTCGCGGTGAGGTCGCCGCTCAGCAATCGCAGCGCCGGTACATCTGCGGCCACGCCCCACGCGGACACCGTCGTATCCTGGAGGTGCAACGCGCCGGAGCAGATTAGAGGCACAACGCCATTGGCTTCGATTGCGCAATCGTCAAAGGTCACGCGCCCGATGGCGGTGACCCGATGCGCCACCGGGAATCCACCAATCATCATGGTGTTGCCGAAGAACCGGATGCCAGCGACGTGCGACTCGGCCCCGGGTGGCGGCTCAAAGCGCGTGGTTTGCCCAAGCAGGCAAAACAGTTGGCAACCAACTGGCACGACCGTTGGGTCAAACTGAACCGTCACCGTGCCTGGCAACAGAGCCCTCACGGTGACCCCAACATCGTCCACGAAGTGCGCGTAGCTACCGGGTCCCACGGTGATGACATCGCCCGCCGAGGACTGTGCAATGGCATCGCGGATCTCCGGCAAGCCGCCAGACCCGACCTGGTGCACAACCTGGGCTGGCGCAGCCGTGAGCAATACTAGCGCAGCCAGCGCGGCGCTCGGGACGAGGTGGTGTTGTTGCATCATGTTCTCGTTGGCAGCCGGAGCCTTGGGCCCATACTGCCTGTCAAGTCTATGGGGTGTCAGCCAAGACGGAAAGCGGGGCAGCCAAGCCAACAGGGCAGCATGTGCCGGCCGGCGCAAACCATCTCTCGGGCGTTCTCGGCCGTCGTCACGGTGGCGGTCGCGACACCGTGCGGAGACGTCGCCGTGCATCTCAAGGGGACCAAAACCGTTGGCGGCGAATGAACCAACTGGCGCATGCGAAACGTATCCTTCGGCCCATTCGATAAACGACTGCCAGGTCACGATTCGCTTCGCACTCGCGTCCGCCAAATTGCTGCGGGCCCTTGCGGCTGGATGCCTTACGAGCACCGCGCCAAGGCGTCGTGGTTCCTGCGCGGCAGCCATGATCCCACTGCGCCTCGGGCGGCAATACGAGCCCGACTCGGGTAAGCAGCAGGTCGCAGATGACCGAATCCATCGACTCGATGACTCGACGGGATTGGCCGATGCGAATGCCTTGCCGGCGACCCGGCCACCGGCCTGATGGCTACTCGGGGTGCGCAGCAACTGGTCCCACGTCCACAGGCGCTGCTGCTGCGCCTGCGTCATCTCGTGCCGGGCAAGTACCATGGGTTCGATGGAGCAGGACGCCTCCTGCAGCAGTCACATCACCACTGCAATGCGACGGTACCTGATCATGGTGGGCGCTGCGTCGAAAGTGAGCCTGCACCCGGCAGAGTGCGTTCTCCGTCGGTGGGGCTACTTGGCGACGTAGAGCCGCGGCGGTAGCTCCATCCCGCCCGCGACGGTAGCCGAATGCGCCGAGTATCCTGACTGTTCCGTGCTCGCAAAATTGACGGTGATCGTGACCTCACCTTCGGCCGTGGTGTAGGTCGCTCGCTGCAGCAAGCGGTCCGTGGATAAGTGCTCGAAGCGACTCAGCGGAGCAGTTGCCAACGCGCGATGCAGTGGACTCCAAAACGCGTAGTGCCGAGCGATCGCTGCACGGCGCGCAGGCCAGGCGCCACGGCTTATGTGGTACATTGGCGGGGTCCCCGTCAGCAGTTCGAGCAGCTCGCGGTCGATTGCGATGTCGGCGAGCTTGAGCGAATCGAGACTCCAGTGGTGGGACGTGATCAGCTCGTCACCGAGAGCCGCGCGGTACAGCGGTATGCGCAGGCTGGGATCGAAGATCGGTGAGCGAAGTGCCGGGGCCACGGGGACCCGCTTGAACGATTGCTCGGGTTGATCGGGTGGCCAGTGCCGTCCGAGATAGTGCGGACTGTTGCGGTCGCGCAGGCTCGGGTCGAGGTGGCCGATGTATGGCGTGTCGACGCCGTGGCCGTAGTCGATGACATCGCTAAACAGCACCGAACCGCCTTCGCTGCCGACGACGAAGTCGTGTTCGTCTGCCAGCCAGCGCAGGCGCGCTCGGCGCCGGCGCAGGTCGTCGAGTCGCGTGCCCGGGTGTCTCTCGTGATAGTCGTCAAAGGACTCGCCAGTTGCATCGCAGTCGACGAACCAGGTGGAAAACGGAGCTTGCGAGTGCAGAGCGTCTACGCGCTGTCGCATATAGGGCCACGCGGTCGCCGGGGAGAAGTGGAAGCCACGGTTCTTGAACCCGCTGTGCCCGCTCCCGTCCGCGTTGATGATGCGGCCGTGCTCGTATGCTTCACGATCGAACTGGGCCGTTTGCCAGGTTGAGTCTGCGGCGGCCTCAGGCGAGTGCACGGAATGGTAGGAGTCGTACGGGCCGAACAGATAGCCGCGCTCTGCCGCGGCGGCGATCACGTCGGGTCGAACCGCGTCGCGATACAGGTCGCTGGTCAACAGCAGGGCGCGATCGATGCCGGCTTCTGATAGCGCGGTGAGCATCGTGTTGGAGACGCCATCTCCCCAGTCCGATGTCGGCCGCACGCCCTTCGGCAGTTCTGCGATCAGTGCCTCGCAGTTGCGACGCCAAAGCTCCGTTGCCGAAGCGCTCGCCTTAGTATGTGACCAACCGCGTCGCGCCAGCCCCGCATCGATCGCCTGCGCGACCTGTTTCGTGAGCCACGCCTCGGGCCAGTCCAGGGCCGCCAGTTGCTCGATGGCGCCGCGTTGTTGCTTGGAGAACGTGGCGACCAACGCCGCGAGCCTCGAACCGTCTGCTGCGTCGCGAAGTGCCCGTGCGACTGCGCACCAGCGATTGCGTTCGACGTCGTGGTGAGAGAAGCGAGCGTTGCCCCACAGGTAGAAGTGGGCGGCACCGAGCAGGCGTCCGACGCGCGGCCGCTCGGCGATCTTGTCAGTGAGGGATCGGCGAATCGGTATGGCACCAAGATCCTTACCAGCAGCACGCCAAGCCCGCCAGACTGCCGCGATCGCGAGTGGTGCGTTGTCGGTCCACTGAGCCAGCACGACACAAGGAGCCGCGTCGTGGCGCCGCTCCGGCAGTTGGAACGTGATGCCTATTCGTTTGTCGACGATCAGCTTGGCGTAGTGTGGCCACGGCACGATCACTGCGAGCGTTCGATTGCGATAGCGGACGCCAAGCAACGGCAACTCAAGCAATTCCCAAGGTGATCCGCCTCGCAGCCAGAGCATCGCCGCCGCGTCGTCGGCAGCGAGTTCGACTCCGGCCATGAAGGGGAGCACAAACGAGTCCGCACCGTCAGGGAACCAAAACGTCACCTTGCCCGACGCATCGGGAGTGCCTGCCAATTGCAGCAACTCCGTTCTCGTCCGCGGAACGTCCAGCGCCCGGTCCGGCCCTGCTTGTGCCGACACCGACGTCGTCAGCCAGACGACGAAAGCCAGGAAGACGGACGTTCGAACCAATTGCATGCCTCGAACGCTACTTCGCGTACAGCTCCATCGAATGCGCAAAGTTGCTCCTGAAGGCCAACTGTGAAGGTCGAGCTTCGATCGAATGTGCATCTGCGTCACGCGCAAGCAGCCGATCGCCAAGGATCGACTTGTAGTGCACACAAACCCCTTGGAAGGGCAGTCGCATCGCTCAGGATCTCAGCCTGGACTCCGTTGGAGACTGCGATTGGTGGAGTTGGCTTAGCGGTTCTGTGGCGAGGAGAACTTCGCCGTGGTCCCGGTGTAGACCGGATACGTGCCGTAGCGTCCGTAGCCTTGGTACCAATGTTCGATGTGCAGCCGCGTGTGCCCCGAGAGCTTGCGTTTGTTGATCGGTACGCCGTCAAGCCCGACGAGCATCTCCATCACGATCGGGGTGACGCCCTTCAGGTAGGCATAGCGAACTTCACCAACTCCCTGCCACTCGCCCAGCTTGGCGCCGACGACTTGGCCTGACGGATCGAAGAACCGCCGATGCATCAAGCGTCGGCCTGAGAACGTGAGGGTCTCGCGCGAATAGCCGCCATCGATCGACATGGGCCGCTCGCCGACATCAAGGTAGTCGAAGTGCACCGCGCGCTCGCCGTTCTCAAGCCTCTCGAAGGTCGATCGCCGCGCCGCAAAGCCATTCGAACCGCGGGTAGGTTGCCCATCAACAGTTGTGAAGTACAGGTGCCGTAGACGATTCGAATCGTCGTATTCCCGGTGCTCGATCGGGTGGCTCGGAACCAGTTTGCCGGTGTGGCCTCGGTGCTCGAGCCGAACGAGTCGACCTCGCAGGTCGAGATACTCGTGACGCTCGCCACGCTCCCATGCAGAGACCCGGATCGTGCCGCGTTCGACGCCACCTTCAATCCACGGTGCGGGCTCGGGCGCGGACGCGCAGCCCTGTAGCAGGGCTGCGACCAGAGTAGTAGGCAGAAGCCGGCGCCAGCGACTACGGCTTCGCGTCAGATAACTTGTAGACATCTCCCTCCACCGTCACGTCGACTCGTTCGGGAATGATGATCAATAGTGAGATGAACCAGGACAGCCCGCTGCCTGCCGCTGTCACTTTGAGGTTGACGATGCCGTCGCCTCCGGCCTTTTCAATCTCTTCGTTCAGCATGGCGGAGAGGTCGACATGCGATGACAGTGAGACGGAGCCGTAGAGCCAGCCCCAGTGACTCCAATCACGTTTGAAACGCGCGACCCTTGCCGAAGCCTTCGGCGCATGGATCTGCCCTGCCGCATCGACGACCGACTTCGACATGCTGACCGGATACCGCAGGTCCGAACCGTTCAAGGCAGTCGACGAGAGCGACAAGCAACCACCCGAGCAGACCAGGGCACAGCACATCATGGCGATGAGAAGGCAACGCACCGCGCGCATCACTTCGTCTCCCCGCGAGAAGTACTGCTAGCAGAAGTGTTGACCCCAGAGAGTTCGACAACATTGCCCTTGACCATCACCCCGGACGCTTCGACAAAGACGACGAGCATGTTGCCGCCGCCGCCGTAGGCTTCGATCTGGTCGATCGCGATAGCTCGATTCGCATGACCGCCGATCGCCGTGAACACGTCGAGCTGCGCCTCGTTTTCGAAGATCTGGCCACTGCGGTTCGTGTGCGAGGTCGGCCCACTGGCGCCTCCGGTCGCGTGTGCCACATCCGTCGAGAACGCCCCGAGCTGATTCGTGCTCCACGCAGCTCCAGACGGCGGTAGAGGGTTGAGCATCACGGGCTCGTCGATATCCGTGAGGTCGAATGTGACCGACGCACATCCCTGGGTAAGTGCGGCTGTCAAGAGCCCGCAGCACGCTGCGGCAGTCTTCGATATTCTGTTCACACAAGCTCCTGCATGCCGGGTGTTGGTAGGGGCAACGTACGGCACGTAGCACCGTTGCAGCTAGTTTCACAAATATCGTGACCGATCTAGGCGCGGACTACTCCGATCCAGAACGTGCGGCAAAATGTGTAAAATACGTAGCTGGAATCATGGCGTGGCGGCGTTCGGGTGGGCGAGTCGTCTTTGAATGGCCTGTGCGCAGGACTGGGATGACGTGCGCGACTGTGATTGCCTGTCCGCACGGAAAGCCGTTGTCATCGTCATGCAGTATTTCTGTCCACTGTCCTTGCCTTCAACCTCGTAGCAACGGGATTCATTGGCTGCCAGAGCCCGGCGGATCCGATCGCAACGACCATAGCCATCCGAGTCTTCGGCGAAGCCGATGGCACGCCGCGACCCGGAGTCGTCGTCGACCTGCCCAACCGGGTACGCGGGGCAAATTGATGGGGACGGGCGCATTTTCCTGATTCCGTCTGGTGGGCCATGGCGGCGGCGGAAGCGTGCGACATTCGCCAGCAACAACTGCGCTATTTGGCCGAAAGCTACGGTTGCGGAGACGGGATCCAATTGCGCCAGCCAGCTGTCCAAGGACTTTGTGGGTCAGGTGGGGATGGCAGCGGTGACACGCACGACTGCTTCATTTGTCGTCGCGCAGTGTCGTCAATCGTGCTGCGTTTCGCGCGGCCACTCACGGCAACTCGCTGTCGGGCATTGGGGTCGGTTTGTCGCGCTGTCTATTGCGTCTCGAGGGCGACACCCCATTCTGTCTTTCGTGCGGCGCTTGCTGTCTGCACATCCGAAGTAATGGAGTGTCTGATGCTCACGTCGCCGAGCTAGGGATTACAGAATGCCCACGAACGAAAACCCGAAGGTGTCCCCGGTTCCGTTGCAGCAGGAGGCGGTCGAGCATGGCAGTGCACCCGCCATCCCTATCGTGGGCATCTGCTCCTCGGCTGGCGGACTCGACGCACTGACGCGATTCTTCGGTGCCGCACCGTCAGACAGCGGAGCCGCCTTCGTCGTCGTGCCGCATCTCGACCCCAACCACGAGAGCATGATGGTCGAACTGCTAAGCCGTCACACGAAGATGACGGTGGTGCAGGCGACGGAGGGAGCCGTAGTCGAGGCGAACCATGTCTACATCATTCCACCGAACAAGTTTCTGACGATCAAAGAAGGGGCGATGCAACTCTCCGTGCCGACTGCCGTGCACCGAACCCAAACGGCAATCGACGCGTTCCTGCGATCCTTGGCTGCCGACCAACTGGACCGCGCCATCGCCATCATTTTATCGGGGACCGGGAGCCACGGAGTGCTGGGCCTCAAGGAGATCAAGTTCACCGGTGGCATGGTGATGGCTCAGGTCCCCGAGTCGGCTGAGTTCGATGCCATGCCGCGCAACGCGATCGCTACGGGGATGGTCGACTATGTGTTGGCGCCGGAAGAGATGCCGGCCGCATTGATCGATTACGTAAGGCACTGGCACAACGGGCAGCAACAAGAGTCCGAAAGCACGCCCGAGCAGCTCTACCGAATCCTGGCGATCTTGCGAGCGCGGACGAACTACGACTTCCGAAGCTACCGCAAGAACATGCTCTTGCGCCGAGTGCAGCGGCGAATGAGTCTGTGCCATCTAGCGAACCTGCTGGACTATCAACAACGGCTGCGCGACGACCCAGCCGAGGTTGTCGCGTTGTACAAGGACCTTCTGATTGGCGTAACGGCGTTCTTTCGGGAGCCCGAAGCCTTTCAGGTGCTTGAGCAGCAGGTGATCCCGAAGCTCCTTGACAGGGTCAAGGACGACGAACCGCTGCGCGTGTGGATCCCCGCGTGCGCCACCGGTGAGGAGGCCTATTCGATTGCGATGCTTCTGTTCGAGGCGCTCGAAGCGGCAAAACGGCCCTGCAACATCCAGATCTTCGCCACGGATCTTGACGAAGAAGCCCTCGATCTTGCCCGCCATGGTGTCTACCCCGACACCATTGCAGGCGATGTCAGCGAAGCGCGTTTGCACCGGTTCTTCAGCGCGTCGGGGGAAGGCAGCTACCAAGTCAGCAAGCAACTGCGTGACTCGATCGTTTTTGCGCAACAGAGCTTGATCGGCGATGCACCGTTCTCGCGGATCGACTTGCTCAGCTGCAGGAACCTGCTGATCTACCTTGAGCCCGAACTGCAAGCCCAGATCATTCGGTTGTTTCACTTCGCGCTGAAGGATGACAGCTACCTGTTGCTAGGGCCATCCGAGTCCATCGGTCGGGAGTCCGGCTTGTTCGACACCGTCTCGAAGAAGTGGCGTGTTTATCGGCGACTCGGCCCCACGCGTCATGACTTGGTGACCATCCCTCTGACGGGGACAACCCTGCCACCGTTCGCCGGGCCAGGCGGGATGAAAATGGCAGCACAAGCGAGCAAGTCGCCGACCTACCGCTATGCCGACTTGGCTCATCGCATGCTGCTCGATGACTACGCGCCGGCGTCCGTGCTCATCAACAGTCGGCACCAGATCTACTACCACCAAGGCCCGACGGTCGACTACTTGGAGTTTCCAAGCGGCGAACCGACGACCGACCTGCTGGCCATCTCGCGGCCCGGCCTCAGAACCCGAGTTCGCGCCGCGGTGCTCAGCGCGTTGGAGACCGGTGAAACCATCGTCGACGACGAGGCCCGCGTAAAGCGTGATGGGCACTACGTAGCCTGCCGCATCACGGTCAAACCCGCCCGCGAGCCGAAAGGCGTCGACGGTCTCCTTCTGGTCAGCTTCGAGGATCGCACCGAAGCTGCAGGCGGCACTCACCCGGCGAAGAAGGCTTCCCATCGCGCCCAACCGATCGCAGATGAGTCCCGAGTTGTCACACAACTTGAGAGTGAGCTGAAGTCCACGCGGGAAGACCTGCAGAGCACGATCGAAGAGTTGGAGGGATCAAACGAAGAGCTGAAGGCCTCCAACGAAGAGGTCATGTCCATGAACGAGGAGCTGCAGTCGGCCAACGAAGAACTCGAAACTTCGAAGGAAGAGCTGCAGTCGATGAACGAAGAGCTCAACACGGTCAACGTCGAGCTGCAAACCAAAGTTCACGATCTGGAGGGCGCGAACAACGACATCACGAACCTTCTTTCCTCGACGGACATCGCGACACTGTTTCTCGATGATCAATTGCGGATCAAGCTCTTTACGCCTCCGACTGGCAAGCTCTTGAGTTTGATCGCTACAGATATCGGTCGGCCAATCGGCGATTTCTCAGCAAAGGTGGCCAACGACAACCTGATCAAAGACGTGCAGCTAGTGATCGACGACCTTGTTCCGATCGACAAGGAAGTGTGGACCGACGGGTCCGACCAGCGCTGCTATTTGCGCCGCATCGTCCCCTACAGGACGGCAGACAGCCGGATCGAGGGCGTAGTCATCACCTTCATCGACATCACCGAACGCAAGCGCAGCGAGGCCGAGCTGGAGGCCCGCGTGATGAAGGGCACAGAAGAGATCCGGCATGGTCGCAATCGTCTGCGGTCGATCGTCGAGACGGCTGTCGATGGCATTGTCACGATGGATTTGCAAGGCACGGTAGATCTGTTCAACCCATCCGCAGAGCGCATGTTCGGCTACCGGGCAGATGAAGTGATCGGCCGCAACGTGAAGATGTTGATGCCGCCTCCCTATGCCGAAGCGCACGACGGATACCTGGAGTCGTACCTGCGGACGGGCAAGGCGAAGATCATTGGCATTGGCAGGGAGGTCCAAGGCAAGCGCAAGGATGGCACGGTCTTCCCTGTCGACCTTGCCGTCGCAGAGATCGGCGCCGCAGCCAATCCCCGGTTCGTCGGGACGATGCGCGATCTCACCGAGATCAAGCGGGCGCAAGAGGAACTCAAGCACGAACACGCGCTCAGCAATGCCATCGTATCGACGGCCCGCGTGATCATTCTGCGGCTGGATCAGCAGGGCCGCATTGTGAGCTTCAATAACTACATGGAAGAGCTCTGTGGCTTCCGCCTTGAGGAGGTCAAAGGCAAGGATTGGTTTGACACCTTCATACCGAAGCACGAACACGATGCGATCAAGGGCGTCTTCGCGCGGGCGATCCGCGGCGCGGCGACCCGCGGCAACATCAACACCATCCTGACCAAATCGGGGGCTGAGGTCCTCGTCGAATGGTATGACAACGTGCTGCAAGTCCATGGAGAACCGTTCACGCTCCTTGCCGTGGGGCAGAATGTGACGGAGCGGGACAGACTCGAGAAGGAGTTTGTTCAGGCTCAGAAGATGGAAGCCATTGGTCGTCTCGCTGGTGGTGTTGCCCACGACTTCAACAACCTGCTCGCCGGCATCACCGGTGGCCTCCGCGTAGCGGCCAAGGACCTGGTCGCCGATCACCCCGCCCGTCAGATGCTTGATCAGGTAGTGGGTGAGGTGAATCGCGGTTCCTCGATCACTCGTCGCTTGCTCGACTTCAGCCGCATTGGCAAGTCCAAGACAGCGTTGATCGATCCGCGCGAGGCACTAGCTGCCGGAGAAGGAATGATCAGGCGGTTCCTCGGGGAGGATGTGGCCGTTCGAGTCATCTGCGACTCCTCTCGTTCGCGGATCCATGCTGACGCCTCCCAGCTTGAGCAAGCGGTTCTGAATCTGGCGATCAACTCGCGCGACGCGATGCCGCAGGGTGGGCGACTCGATATTCGATGCAGTGACCTCGAGGTTTCGACAAAAGATGTTCGGCAGCTCGGGGCCAGGATCAAGCCGGGTCCGTTCGTTGCTATCTCGGTAGAAGATTCCGGCTGTGGCATGGACGAACGGACCAGGAAGAGGGCGCTCGAAGCCTTCTTCACGACGAAAGAGGCAGGACTGGGTACGGGTCTGGGTCTCTCTTCGGTGTCTACGATGGTTGAGCAAGGCGGTGGTTGCCTTGAGATCAACAGCAAGCCAGAAGTTGGCACGACGGTTCGGATGCTCTTTCCCAGAGTGGCTGAGGGCGTTGCTGCGGTCGAAGTTTCGGACGATCCCAAGGCGCAGCCGCCAACGGGGAAGGGGGAAGTCATCTTGCTCGTGGAAGATGCCACCCTGGTCCGCCTTGGCGTTCAGCATGTGCTCGAACGTCTGGGATACGTAGTCCTGTCAGTCAAGGATCCGGAGCATGCGCTAAAGGAGCTGAAGAAATCCGAGGCGACGGTCGACTTGCTGTTGACCGACGTCGTTCTGCCCGGAATGAGCGGTCCGGAGCTCGCGGACGCTGTCAAAGGCATCTATCCGGAGATCCAGATCCTCTTCATGTCCGCCTTCCCCACGGAGGAATTGATCGCTCAGAAAAGGGTTGCTCCCGGGACCATCACTCTCGAGAAGCCGTTCGGTGATGAACAGCTCGCTGAGCAGGTCCGGAAGGCCTTGGCAAATGCCGAGCCATAGGCTGGTGACTGAGTGTGGCGCGAATCGGGCGCTCTGGACTCTCCATTGCCAGGTTCAATTCCGTCTCATTCTACGAATTGGCGCCCCCTGGCGCGAACCGAGGATCTCGATAGACAATACGGCCTCTTGATCCGCATGACTTCGACACCAGGGGCGCAATTGATGGGTGCAAGCAGACGCCAAGCGGCGGCGATTGCCGATGTGTTGGTGCCGGATGCCGGCACTCCCTTGACGCGCCTTGACGCTGCGATTCGAGTCGAGCTGCTCGTTTGCGCGCTGGAGGATGCAGCAGAGCCCCTGACACTTCCCGACCTCTTGGCTGTGCTGGATCGCATCGCTGCAGGAGGGGTGGCCGACCAGCTTGTTGCCGTGGTGCGGGACCTCGTCAAGCGAGAGCCGAACCTACTGCTTGCGGACCTCGCCGGCCGTGCTCTCTGAGTCGATGACCGCCGGTGCAGCTCCGAGATGTTCTACGCGCCGAAGGCGATCGGAAAGCGAGGATCCCGTTTCGATCGCCGCGCGCATCTCATCCAGCAAGGCGTGAACATCCTCGTTTTCGCGCTTGTCGATCTTGAGTCCGATCAGCAAGCACCCACTCCGGAAGGCGGTCAGCAGGTTCTTCAAGTCGTGGCGGATGGACTCCATTTCGGTGGCTTCTGAACGAACCTGGGCGGGGGGCTCCGCAGGTGGACGCTTCGCGCTGGACATACCCGAATAGTAGCCCATCTTGGTGCGCAGGGCAGCCGTTTGAAGGTCGCGATCGAAGGTTCGCCGAGTTCGCCGAGCGCGGCATGACCAGCCGCTTGTCGTCGCAACCATGGTGGCCAAGCGCATGGTCCAGTCGCATGCCTGACCGGTTCGCTTAGCGCGCCCTTGTTCGACCGGCAGCGCTGCCACGTGCGCCAGATCTGCAGCAACCATGGGTCGCTAGACCGCCAGCGATCGCCGCGGAATCACTGCGACGTCGTCCACACAGCGCGGCAAGACCGCGCCTTCATGCTCTCCACGCTTGGTCACGGATGCATTGCGTCGTGACCGGCAAGCGGCGTCGGGGTGGTTCGCTACTACACGCTGGCGGAGTTGCGTGCTGTGGGCGTGCGGCGTGGGCGAGTGCTCGGGATTCGGGGAGGAATGGCTGGGCCGTTGGGGGCTGGCTTGCTGCTTGACGGTTGGCTGGAGGCGTGGGAAAGTCGGTTGGTGGGGTTCGGGTGGTTGGACTGCAACTTGTTCTGCCTGCGCCCGGTTGCTGACTTGGTGCTCCGTCACCAGAGGGTCGGCATCGAGTTTGACCGCGCCGGCGTGCTGCTCGACGTTGCCACCACCAACGCCCTGACGCTAACGGTCGGCCGATTCTAGGCTACGAGCTGCTTACATGGGCAGTGCTCACGCGTCTACACTGCAACCATGAAGAGTTGTCTGGCAGTCACTCTCAGTCTCGCAACAGTTTGTGGCGCCGTTCTACCTGGCCAAGAACGCGCCGCGAGCGATTGGCTATCGACGCCAATCGCGGACCAACTTCGAAGCGACGCCATGCAACTGCAGGCGAACGCTCCAGACCTTTGGCAGCAATGCGCCGCGCAAGTCAGCGCGCTGTTCGAACAACACGCAACGCTCCGAAAGGGCTGGATTCGGCAACGCCCGCCACCGCCGCCCGACCTTGCTTCCCTGAATCTTCCGGTTGCCTACTTGGCGCAGCTGTGGCCCAAGCCAGGCGACAGCAAGAGCCATACGGGTGTGTTCGTGATTGCGACCGCATTGACGCAGTGTTCTGACGGAGCTGGCATCGATTTCCTGCTCGAATACCACTACATCGAAACGGACCCGCGCTACGCGAAGGATCCGAACTACCAATACCGACGTCGACACGCGTCGGCAATCGTGCAAGCGCTGACGAAGTCGCTTCCTGCTAGTCGTGCGCAAGGCGTCATCGCGGCTCAGCTCGCTCGCAGCCCCAAGGTCACCGCGCAATCGCTGCTGTTTCAATTGCTGCGGCGCTTCCGCAAGCAGTTGCCGGCAACCATGCGAACCGCTGGCCGCGACTGGTTGACCAGCTATCAGCGAGGCCCTGCCAACTGGAACCCCGAGGAGATCTGGAAGCTGCGGCTTGAGTTTGGCGACGCGAAGGACCGCGACGCGTTGATCCCGCACGTGCTCGGCGAAGACTTGCTCTACTGCTTGACGGTGATCCTGCACGCGCCGCTGCCGCACCCGGGACTCGCAACCGCGCTTCGCGATCGTCGCGAACGCATGACCGACCACGAACGCAGCTACCTATCGACGCACATGCGTTGTGCGTTAGCGGTGACCGACCCCGAACGTGAGGTTGGTTCCTTCCTTGATCGCATGCGTGAACTGCAGCAACGCATCATCGATAGCAAAGCCACTCGCGACGAAGAGACGGAGTACTCAAGACTGCTCGACGCGTTGTGTGACATCAACCACGAGCAAGCACACCTGGCGTTGCACCAGTTCGTGAAGAATGAACAACTGCCGTGGAGCAATCGCTGCTGGGCGCTGCAGAAGCTGATCCTCAAGTCAGGATCGAAGACCGAACGCACGCAAGCCGAACAGCTTCGACAATGGTGGATGCGCACGGCGCCAGAGGGTTACCGCCGGCAGCTACAAGAAGCGCTGGACTACGCGCGCAACGGCGAATGAGTCACCCTTGTTCCTGGCCCCGTGCTTCTGCTATGCAAGGTGCTTCTGCTAGGCAAGGGCTTTTGCTACCCGAGACGCTCCCCCGGCTCGCTCCAACCTTCTCGCTCCGAGCACTGCGCGTGGGAGTTGCGATGTCACGGCGGTTGCGTCAGCCTCGGGGTAGCTTGAGGGTGCCGATGTACCAGCTGCCGTCGCTGTAGTACCAGCGGACGCTCAGCTTGCCGCGTTTGCACTTGTACTCCGCACTGACTTGCGTTTCATCGATGGGGCTGACCTCGGTCTCAAGGATCGGAGGCAGGCGTTCCCAGCCTTGCTTGTCGATGACGTTCTTTAGCTCAGCGAGCCTCTCCGCGCGGGATTCGGGCTTGAAGAAGTCGGTAACCTTCTTGGGGTCGGAGGTTGCCCACGCCGCGGCGAACTGCTCGACGGTGGGGCGATAGTCGGGGACCGGGATGTCTATTTGGTCGAGCCCCCACTGGGTACCGAGCAGAGCCCAGGTCACCGTGACTTCCAGGCCAGCGACTTCGTAGACCACCGTGGCGGATGTGTCGGTCTGCTCGACGCGACCTTCGCCGAGGGGCGGCAGTTTCGATCCCCAGTCGTGTCCCCGCGCAAAGCCGGCCAGGCTATTCGTCAGCACCTGACGGCGTTCTTCGTCGAACGCGTTGCCGACCGACTGGACGTCCCCTGTGTTCCAAGTGCTCTCGAACTGCGCGAGCGTGGGCCCGAAGGGGGCCGGCCGGTACTTCGTCAGATAGAGCCAGGAGCCGATCGTGCTCACGAGGATGACGAGGCATGCCATGGCAATCGAGAGCGCCCATGTGCGGAGCGCCGCCCGACGCAGGACCTGCATCAGGCGTTCGTGACGCGCCTCGGCCGAGCGCCCGCGCAGGGAGCGTCGCGTTTCGGAGCTGGAGTAGTGCAGGACGTAGAGGTCCTTGTGGTTGGCGATCTGCTTGCGGAACCAGTAGGTCGGCAGGAGGAGCCCGTACGCCACCAGCGCCCAGGCCGCGCTGCCGAAGGCGGCGAGGTCGAACGGGTTGGGGCCGACGAAATGGATGACGGTGGCTGCCGTGGTCGCGATGGCGATGGCGATGGTCCACACGAACGGCTTGAAGTGCGCGTGCAGGGCGCCCATCCCGAAGAGCACGCTCAGTACCGTCGTCAACACGACGACGACGACGCCGCCAGTGAGCGGCACGTCCGGCCGCGCCAGGGCCTTGACCGCCATTAGCATCGCGATCCCGTAAGCGAGTGCGCCGACGTGATAGGTCCACGTCACGATTTGGAAGCCGCGCGTGGCGCGCTTGAGCGCATCTGCGGCCTCCTTGCGCAGGCGGCGCCCGGCTTCGCTATCGGTGCCCGGCGGGGACTCGGGCAGGCTCACCCCACACTCGGCGCAGAAGTGCAGGCCACCGGGATTGATCATCTGGCATCCCGGACAGGTCACCGTGCCGGCGAGCGCCGGTGCTTCCGCCGCGGCCTCGCCGCCTTTCGGGGCGATCGCCCGGACGGTGCCCTTGCAGGCCTTGCACGTGTATTCGCGTTCGGCGGTCGGGACGAGGTAGGTCGCGTCGCAGGCCTCACACTGGGCGCGGACGGCTGTTTGGAGCTCGCTCATGACGGGGGGCGGTCGTTATTGTGGAACGACGATCAAGGTTACTGTGCTGCGGTTGCGGTGCAAGCGGCGGCTGTGAACCCACCTCGACCGCATGGCCGACCTGCCGACCAGCAAGTGAGCCTGCAGGAAGGCGTCGGATTGCACGCGCGCTCACCGCTGGCTACGCGCAACGATCATTAGCATGCTGCCACACGGCGTGGGCTCGCGGTGTCGTGAGCCACACCAACGCAGGCGACGCGACGCTTCGCTTTTGCCGGCGTGCGTGTCCATGAGCGGTCCACCTACCAGCCCGCATCTGATGCCGCGCCGTTTTCGTGCCAAGCACCGTCAAAGCGAGTCACGTTCGCCAGCTGGCATGGCTTGCTTCGCAGCTCGCTTGGCTAACCAGCGGCTCGCCGGCCGTAGCACGGCAAGCACGAACAAAGCAGCGCATCCCGCGGCGGCGGCGAGCGGGAGTTCGCCCAGTCCGGCCGCAGTTCCCATGGCCGCAGACATCCAGATCGATGCGGCTGTCGTCAGCCCTTTCACCTTCTCATCGCCGCGGGCTCGCAGGATGGCACCTGCACCGATGAAGCCAATGCCCGAGGCGACTCCCTGGACGACACGCGTGACCTGTTGGTCGCCAGCTACAGATAGTCCGACGAGGGTCAAGACCGTCGCACCCATCGCGACCATGACGTGTGTTCGCAGGCCCGCGGATTGACCGGCGAGCTGGCGTTCGGCTCCGATCAACCCGCCGAGCAACAGCGCAACGCCGAGGCGGAGAAGATCATCGAGGAAGATCTGCAGGTCGAGGGCATTCATGGGTGTGGCAATCGTTACTATCGCATATCGGCAGTGACTGCGATCGCGGCGCCCGGAACCTGCAGGGCGGGCGGATCCTGTTGGTTCCTTGCAGCCAGGCTCACATAGAGATCCAGGCTGGCAGAGGGACCCAGAGCATAGGGACCCAGACTGGCATAGAGCCTACGGATCGAGGAAGGACACCAGGCCGGTATCCATGTCGTAGACAGCTCCGACGATGCGGATGAGACCGCGCTGTTCGAGGTCGGCAAGTACCGGTGAGCCCTTCCTGATCGTAGCGATCGTGTGCAGCACGTTGCGCTCGCAAACCTTGTGTACAAACTCCTCGTTGCTGGTGGCAGCATCGCCGCGGTAGGTCGCGCGCACAGCGTCAACCGACGGGCGGATCTTGGTGAGCATGCCTGTGATGTTGCCGAGCTCGGCACCGTCGATGGCCGCCTTGACCGCGCCACAGTGCTCATGGCCCATCACAAGGATCAGCTTGGAGCCGGAAATGGCACAGGCAAACTCCATGCTGCCGAGGATGTCTTCATTGACGAAGTTTCCCGCGACGCGCGCAACGAACACGTCGCCGATGCCGCGGTCGAAGACGTCCTCGACCGGCACCCGACTGTCGACGCACGAAAGCACGATGGCCTTTGGAAACTGGGCCGCGGTGCTCTTGCGCACCATTTTCGAGTGATCTCGCAGGGTCAGGTCGTTGTCCACGAAGCGCTGGTTGCCTTCACGCAGTAGTTCGATCACTGCCGAGGGAGTGAGCGCCGCCTGCTGCTCGGCCGTCAGGACGTCCTCGCGCAAGGGTGTTGGCATGGAGTCGACGCCGGCAGCGCCAGGAGCGGCGCAGGACGAGAGAATGGCGAGCGTGGCACAGATCAGAATCGTCTTCATCATTAGGCACCGTGGGCAGCAGAAACAGCAATAGGATTTCGCCGGGCGTTTCGACGACAGGGTCTGCGCGGATGCACGTTTGCGACGAAATGGTCGCAAGAATGGTTGGGGCAGCGACCAGTCGAACTGGGCAACGCACGGTATCGCGATCTCCGCCACATCAATCTGGCGCCACGTCGGATTCATCTAAGAACGCGACAGCAGGCCGATGGGCAGCAATTGCCTTGGACTGTTTGCGAACTTCCATCCTGCTCTCATGCCAAAACAGTCCGGATCCAACACCTCCCGTGCCCGAGAGTCTGGGCGCCACCCCATCCGCGCGTTTTCGGTGAAGGCGGCATGGGCGCGGTCCAAGAAGCCGCGCAAGATCGGATTTGTTCAGGCCGGTCTTCAACTGGTACAGGGGTGTGCGAAGCAGGCCGCGAGATCGAGTTGACGTGTTCGCGTCGACCCTGGCGAGCGACTTGCGGATCGTGGAGACGACAGGGCAGCAGTCAGTCCTGCAGCAGGTTGCGCGCGCGTTCGAGCACTTGCGAGATCAACGGGTTCGCGATGCGACGGGCCACCGTGCATGCGAAGTAAGGCATGCTCAGGTCTGGCAACACACCAATCTGGTGCAGTAAGTAATGCTTGCGCAATGCCGGGGCGAGCACGGCCGGCGCAAGTAGCAAACCACGGCCTTCGCGGGCAAGGGTCTTGGCCAGTGCCGAGTCTTCGACTTCGGCTACCATTGTGATACGGAGATCACGATCGCGACAGAAGTCGTCGAACTCGCGGCGCATGAGGTTGTCTTCCAGCGGCAGCACGAACGGTTGGTCCGTGAGCGAAGCTGGAAATCTGCGGCGCAGTTGTTTGTAGTTCGCGCCGGTGCCGTAGACACCAATTGGCGCTTGACCGAGCGCGTGCGTGAACACCTTCAATCGCGCGATCGCCGCAGGCCGCTCATCGAGCAGCACCAAGTCGCTTCGGTGGAGGGCGAGGTCAGCAAGCAACTGTTCGCCTGCTCCCTCTTGAACAGTAACCCGAACAGGCGAGTCGGCGTCGAACAGTGGTTGCAACAGACGAGCAGCCAGTTCCTTGGGAACGGCATCGGCAATGCCGATCCGCATCCGCGAAGGCCGGCCATCCGCACTGCCTTGCACCGACTCGACCAGCTCGGATCCGAGCGCAAAGATCTGCTCGGCGTAGTCGCGCACCATCTCACCAACTTCCGTCAGTTCGAGATTGCGGCCGCGCTTGCGAAACAGCGGTTCTCCCAGATGTTCCTCAAGTTGCCGAATCTGCACACTGATGGATGGTGGACTCGTGTGCAGGCGCTCGCTTGCGCGCGCAATGGTGCCTGCTTGCGCGACGGCATGGAAGTAACGGAGGTGGTGGTAGTTGAGCCAGGACATTGATCGTTATGAATAATCTAATGATATCGTCGGATAGTGCTCATGGAGCTAAGTAGTTTCGTGGGCGATAGGGCTGCCATGAACGTGACAGCACCTGACGACTCTCTCGCGACCAGCACCATCCACGTCCGGGTTAACTACTTCGGGCGGCCGCGCAACAACGCCTTCACTCGGCGCGTCATCAGCAAGCTCGAGCATGCTCTTGCACGGTTTCGCGACCGCATCGACGAAGTGCGGGTCCGCGTCCGCGACGTGAATGCCCAACGGGGTGGAAACGACCAGGAATGCTCGCTCGAGCTGTGCATGGTCGAAGGCAAGCGCCTGCACGTTTCGTCGCGCGCAGCCACGCCATTCGCGACCCTGCACGATCTGACCCAGAAGGCCAAGCGCTTGCTGGAGCCGCGCGCGCGACGGCGCAGGTCCTGATGCCGCCACACTAGCTCTCAGCAAAACAACAGCTGCCAAGAGAAGGAAGAATCATGAACACCGCAATCCTCGTCCTGCTGGTTCCCTCGCTGACCCTCCCTGTGCTTTCCGAGCACGAAGTCCTCTCCGCAACGCCAGTTGCCGTCCTTGCTGCGGCCGAGAGTCTGCTGCTGCCGGCCAATGATCCGCCGCGGGCCGTCGCCCGTCACCTGGAGCTGGCGCAGCGTGCCGGTTCGAAGGGACGCGTTGCAACCACGGTCGATCACATTCGACGTGGCCTTGCAGCGACCTCACACGATCGCAGCAGTTCCTACGACAAAGCTCGCCTCGAAACCTGGGCGATCTCATGGCGCGAGCAAGCGGTGCTCGCGAACCTTGCCGCTGGCCAGGTCCGCGAAGCACGTCAGTTACTGGACAAACTCAGTGGGCCGCTCGACAGCAAATACGCTGATGATCGTGCGGCCGACTTGCATCGTCGCGTGGCCGTCGCCGAACAAGCGCGCACCAATCGGGATCGCGGCCGCGTCACCCCCCTGCGGGCCAGCATGATGCGTCGAATCCAAAAGAGCGAACTGGAATACGAACGTGGTCAGCGCGATCTGGTGCGCGCGCAAACCAACAGCCGTCGAACCGTCTACTCCGCAACTCGCGCCGAGGCAGCTCTGCGGCGGATGCGTGCCATCGAGAACGATGCCGAGAAGTGGCTGCAGACCCCCAAACTCGAGCGACGCACGATCGAACAGTTGATCGCGCTACGGATCCGCGCAGAGGAAGGCGCGCTGCGTGCGATGATACGCATCGCCAATGCTCGCACCACGCAGGGTTCCTTTCGCGAAGCATTGCGGTGGGTGGACCGCATCGTCGCGGTGGCTCCGGACAACGCCGAAGCACGCGAACTACGCCGTACCATTCAGCTAGCGAGCGCCACCTCAGCCCCTTGGATTGGTTGGGGGCCGATCATGCCAATCGGATCCAGCCGGGCACGCTGATTAGTGCCGAAAGCACGCGGTCCCGATTAGGGACCGTCAGTCACCGCCTGCACCTACCGGGTCTGTTACCGCGAACTGCTGAACGGCGCACAACGCGCCACTCGTTTTTTCGACTCCAGCTTGCCATGCCTGACAACACTTCCCCGTACCCTCACCTCGTGCTCGTACGCAATCGCGCTGGCGTGAGCATACCGTTCTCGGCTGACGCGCTGGCTACAAGTCTGCTCGTGGCGGGACTCAATCCGCAGCAGGCCTACGAACTCGCCTCTGCCATCGAGCAATCACTGCAGGTTCGACCGGAGATCGAAGTGTCTTCGCGAGAATTGTCAGAGCGAGTCGCGACGTTGCTCGAAACGCGCATTGGCGTGGCCGAATCCGAACGCTACCTCTCGTGGCGGCGTTTCCGCCAAAGTGGTCGACCGCTCGTCTTATGTCTGCACGGCACGCCCGGCGTCGGCAAGTCGACCATGGCAACGAACCTGGCACCACGGTTTGGCGTGCGACGCGTCGTGGCGACGGACGCCCTTCGCGAAGTATTGCGGATGGTGGTGCCACGATCGGCTGCACCCGATCTGCACCGAGCTGCTCACGAAGCTGTGAGTGGGGGGGAGGACCCTTCGTCGGCGGGGTTCCTTCGCCAAGCCCACGCGGTCGGCGACGCAGCTATCGCGGTCGCCGAACGAACGGTCGGCGAAGGGCGCAATCTGATCCTCGTAGGGTCACACCTGATTCCCGGCGAACTTGGTCGCGCGCTCGCTCAGCGCGGAAACGATGCACTCGTATTGGAACTACTACTCACGCTGGAGAGTGAGTCGCTGCACCGATCGGTGATGATGCGACACACACGTTCGGACCCGGCCCACCCCGATGTTCGCCACATTCAGAACTTCTCCGGCGTGCGCCTACTGCAAACTGAGTTGCAGCGTCTCGCGCGTGAATCCGGTGTCCCGTGGTTTGATGCTACTAGCCAAACCAGTCTGACCGAATGGATCGTAGATCACGTGGTCGCTTCGGGATCCTCGAAAACCAAAGTGCAAGCCGAGGCTATCTAATCCCAATGGGATAGCTCACAGTGCCAATTCAGGCAGGCGTGTATGTGCCCGCCGGTTCGGTTGGGTTTATCCTGTTGGCCGCACGGCCTAGCTACGCGCCATGAGTATCTGCAAGACACTTTCTCGATGCAGCGCACTAGCAGTGCTGCTTCTCTGCTTGCCGGCAGCCTGCATCAAGGAGCGGCGCTACCTGGTGATGGAAGAGCTGTCGATTGGCGCGGGCACTGGCGCAAATCACGGAGCCGTCGTGACCGGCGACGTGACCGGAGAGGCTCACTACCGGCAATTCCTGACTCTGATCGCCGACGGCAACCTGCGAGGCACGCACGGCACTCTGTTGACGGATGCAAACCACGCGCTGCTCGAAGAGCGTGTGCGGATTCCGCTGCTCGATCCCATACTGCATCGATTGTCGGCGATCGTCAGTGGCACGACTCGCATCGGATCGGCGCAGCGCGCGGCAATGGGGAGGGCACTGCTACAAGCCCAGGAATTAGGCGGTGACGTCTTGCTAGCGCCACGCGTTGAAATCGTAACGCGTAGTTTGCAGTTCTTGATTCCGCTAGGGTGGCTTTACAGCACTGGCTCCGTCGAGGTGAAGGCCAAAGCCGTGCGCATCGGGCCATCATCTGCCGATGGCTAATGCGTGCAATCGACACACGCATCACCATGCAAACCATCGTGAGTAGTCGCAGGCAAGCCGCGAGTCATGGGGATCGAAAAGCACACCGCGTCCTTAGGCTACCGCCGTGCTTGCTGGTGCTCTTGCTGGCAGGCTGCTCGTGGTTTCGCGGCGCTGCGATCCCCATCTGGCACGACAATTACTCAGCATCCGCAGAACCGGCCAAAGGCCTCGTGGTGCTCCTGCCGGGGATAGGCGACAGCCCGAACGACTTCGTCAGACACGGGTTCGTAGAGCTGATCAAATCAGCGAACCCAAGTCTCGATGTCGTCGCCGTCGACGCGCCACTCTCCTACTACGTGCGTGGATTGCTGAGCGAGCGAGTGCACCACGACATCGTGAAACCGCGTCTAGAACGCTACCAACACATCTGGCTGGTAGGCATTTCACTGGGGGGGCTTGGCGCCATGTCTTACGCTGCAGACTACCCGCAAGCGGTTGACGGAGTCGTGTTGCTGGCTCCGTTTCTGGGCACGGACGAGGTAGTCGAAGAGGTCCGCGCTGCAGGTGGCGTCCGGTCGTGGACCGCTCCAGTGCTCGACCGTTTCGACGACCCCATGCGACGCCTGGCGCACCGGGCTTGGTCATGGGCGCGCACCGTTGCGGAGAGTGCAGGCCAGTCACCCGCAGTCTACCTTGGCTACGGAGATGCCGACTGCTTTGTCGAGGCGCACGCCATGCTTGCAGACGCCATACCAGCAAATCGCATTCGCACCTGCAAAGGCGAACACGACTGGGTGGCATGGACGTCGCTGTTTGAAGAGTTGGCCCCAACGGTATTGCGCGACGTCGGAGTCGTGCGCAGATCGCCAATCGCGAACTAGCAGAGCTTCCGCATCTTGCCAATAGAATGGGCTCGGGCTTCTCCGTGACGCCAAGCGTGCGAAGCAGAGACGTAACAGGAAATGTAGGAGGCTGCCAGCAACATGGTTCGCGCAGAACGTCATGCGCGCTGAGGCAACTCGTGCCACGCTGCGGACGCGGCCGTGCTTCGGTGCAACAGATGCAAGCCATCGAATTTTGGCAAGGAATCGTGCATCCGATTTCCAACGCGTTGCGAAGTCATCCGCGTCGGGGCGCCCCACCCCGCATAGGAAAATCAATATGAAGATCTCGATCCTCTCGCTCGCCGCAGGTCTGCTACTCGCGGCACTCCCCGCCCAAGACGCGACCGTGACTGTGCTTCATGGCATCCCAGGACTCGGTGCTCCGGTCGACGTATTCGCCAACGGATCCCAGCTGTTCTCGTTCGACTATGGCGATCAGCAAGGACCTCTGACGCTGCCGCCAGGCAACTATGCCCTTGAGGTTCGGCAAAGTGGCAACACGCTGCTGAGTCTCAACGCGGCCTTGGCCGCAGACACGGACTACTCGATCATCGCCAACCTCGACGCCAACGGTGCCCCACAACTAAACGCATTCGGCAACCCGCTCGACAACATCACGCTGCCGGCGTCGCGTCTCTACGTGCGCCACACCGCCGAAGCTCCTTCGGTAGACATCATCCTCGAGCAGAACGGTGTCACCGTCGCCACGATCGCTGGCGTCACCAACGGCATGGAAGCCCAAGCAGACGTCGCGCCCGGCATCTACTCGGTCAAGCTAAACCTGGCTGGCACGTCGACGACCGCCTTCGGGCCGGTCGATGTTCGCGTCGAAAACGGCATCGGCTACGGCATCTTCGCCGTTGGCCAGGCGCTGACCAACAACTTCCAGTTGCTGACGCAAAGCGTCCCGCTGACGGCGCGTGTTACGGTTGTGCACGGCATTCCAGGACTCGGCGCACCGGTTACGGTCACCGCTAACGGCGGCTCCCTGTTCACGTTCGATTTCCGCGAGGTGGTGGGCCCACTGGTCGTTCTACCCGGAACCTACAACTTCGACGCACTGGTCAACGGCAACCCCGTCTTGTCGCGCACCGACACCGTCGCGCGCGGTGATGATGTCACGATCGTTGCGCACCTCGACGGCTCCGCCAACCCGCTGCTTTCAGCGTTCGTCAACGACACTTCGCTGATCAATACGGGCAACGCTCGCGTCACCGTGCGGCACCTCGCGGCAGCCCCGACGGTCGATGTCGTCGTCGAAAACGTTGGCAACCCGCTGGCCACGATCCCGGGCCTGAGTAACGGCAACGAAGCCATCGCCGTGGTGCCGCTGGGCAATCTCTCGGTCAGTCTTGCTGCCGGCGGCAATACCGTATTCGGTCCTGTCAACTTCCGCCCGGTCGACCACGTGTCCTACCAATTCCTCGCGTTGGGCGACTTCGCTGGTGGCACCTTCACCGTAGAACTTGTGCAGCGCGACCTGACGCCTGCAGTGCCGGGCGAGATCACAACCCAGACCGGTGGTTGGAGCTGTGGTCCGGCGATCGCGGCAGAGCCTGCGACGTTTGACTACGGCCAACCCTGGTCCTTGGTTGCGACCAATGCCGATCCAGGTGCCATGGCTATTATCAACTTCGGCGACAGCATCACGTCGCTGCAAGGCGTCGCACTTCCGATTGATCTCGCCACCTTTGGTGCCCCGAGCTGCTTCTTGAACATCAACCTGATCTCCTCAATCGGTGCGATGGCGGATGCGCAAGGCCGCGTCGAAGTGCCGTTCCTGATCCCTGGCTCGTTGTTCGGCCAACTACAGTCGAGTTACTTCCAGATCGGCACGTCGACTGGGGCAAACGGAATCGGCTTCGCAACCAGCGAATACCTCGAGATCTTCTAGTCCTGTAGTTGCGCAGGTTGCGTGGCGTAGCCTGCGTTGGTAGCGGTGGTCGTGAATGGCGGCCACCGCTTTTTTTGTGTACTCATCGAACTCGTCTTCTCGAGCAGCAAGAGTGCACAGCACAAGAACTCAGTGTGTGGCCATCAAGCAACGTGGCGGCCTCGGCCCGGCGTGCAAGTGGCGCCCGCACGTTGGCGGTCGTGTTCACGCAACTAGAATACGCAGCGCAGTGACGGCTCGAACGGTCCAAGCAACGGTGCGGATCCAGTTGCTTCTGACCAAGTGCTGGATGAGGGGCAACATTCTTGCCTAGCTCAAGTCGACGATGGCACGGCACCCACGACAATGCCGTCGCGAGCCAGATCACAGCAAGCAAGGCAAGCCTAGGTAGCGCAACCGCGCGGTAGCCTAGGAAGTCGACCAGACCGCACGAAGCGCCGCGGTCTCGCGTTCGATCAAGGTCAATGGGCGACCACGATCACCATCCCTATGCACGTGCCGGGCAGCATAGCCACGGATGACAGGTGACTGGGCGTCGGCGAACAGCGGGTAGTCGACGACTTGCACGAACCAGATCAAGCCAGCTATCGCGCAAGTGGCCGCCGCGTCTGTCTCGAGATGCAAAATGCAAACGAGCCAATGCATATGCGCTATCGAGCGCGCCAGGCCAGCTCATTGTCGATGATGGCGCGGGCTTGGAGGTCGTCCTCATCCCGTCACTCGAAGTCTGTTCCCGTCCGGTCGGCAAATTGGTTGCGCAACTCTCGTAACTTGGCCTTCAGTTGGACCACGGTCTGCGCCTCGGCAGGGTTCTGATAGCGATTGCTCAGCTCGTGTGGATCGGACACGAGATCGAAGAACTCCCACTGCGCCAGATCGTAGTAGTAGATCAGTTTGTAGCGACTGGTGCGCACTCCGTAGTGCCTGGCCACCAGGTGCGAAGTGCGATTCTCTGGTTCGATCATCTGATAGTGGTAGTAGATCGCATCGCGCCATGTCGGCGGTTGCTTGCCCTGGAGCAGCGGCAACAGACTTTTCCCGTGCATCGACTCAGGTACCGGCACCTCGCCGGCGGCTAAGAACGTCGGGGCCAAGTCGATGTTCTGCACCAATTCGTCGCAGGTGCTACCGGGCTTGGTGACGCCTGGCCACTGGATGATCAGGGGCGTGCGCAAGGATTCTTCGTACATCCAACGCTTGTCGTACCAGCCGTGGTCGCCGAGGAAGAAGCCCTGGTCGGAGGTGTAGATTACGATGGTGTTGTCGGCGAGGCCGTGCTCTTTGAGGTAGCGACGCACCGTGCCGACGCTGTCGTCGACACCGGCGACGCTGCGCAGGTAGTTCTTGATGTAGCGCTGGTAGTTCCATCGCGTGCGGGCTGCACCGGTCAATCCAGCTTTGGCGAAGGCGGCATTCTTGGGGTCGAAGGCGGCTTTCCATGCCTTGAGTTGGGGAGCCGACATTGCCTTGAGCTGGTTCTTCGCGGCTCCATCCAAGATGCCCTCGCCGGTGACCGGCAGTTTGAGGTCATAGGCTGGGAACAGATCCCGGGAGACGCGCATCTGCGCGGTTTTGGCGCCATCGTTGCGACCAGTGTAATCGTCGAACAGACCAACCGGCTCGTCGATCGTTACATCATCGTAGAGAGTGAGATGTCGGGTGGCGGGGCTCCAGGTGCGGTGCGCCGCCGAGTGGGAAATCCAGACCATGAAGGGCTTGGCCGGGTCCTTGCGCTTGCCGATCCAGTCCAACGAGCGGCGGGTGATCACGTCGGTCACATGCCCGTTGCTCGACTCCATACCGTGCTCGGTCTGGAACTTGGAATTGTAGTAGCCGCCTCGTTTCAGGGCCCAATGGTCGAAACCATTTGGCGCCGTGGTCAGGTGCCACTTGCCTACCACAGCGGTGTCATACCCCTTCGCCTGAAGCGCCTTGGCAAAGGTCGGCAACTCATCGTTGAACACCGCGCGGTTACTGGTCTGACCATTGGCGTGAGAATGCAGGCCACTCAACAGACATGCGCGTGATGGCCCACAGATCGAGTTGGCGACGAAGCTCTGGGTGAAGCGCATTCCATCGCGCGCCAGTCGGTCGATGTGCGGCGTGCGGTTCATCTTCGAGCCGTAGGCGCTGACCGCATGTTGGGCATGGTCATCGCTGAAGATGATGACAATGTTGGGCATCTGCGACTTGGGCTGCGGCGATTCGAGGTTCGGGATCGTGCCATTGAGTCGGCCGAGCTCCCGGGCGAAGCGCTGGCCAATCTCGCGGCAAGCGGGCAGACCAAAGTGCACGTCGCCCGGACGACTCGGGTTGCTCGGCATTTCGATGTTCGAAGTGACGACCAAGCTGGTCCGCGGATCCGCTTCGGCCAGCGCGGCCATCCCTGCATTGATCACCCTTGCCCCGACAGTCAGTGGCCGGATCTCGCCGCAGATGATTTGCAGGTCTTGCCCAAGGTCCTGACGGAACCGCCAGAACAGGTTCTGCAAGGCCTTCTGGTGGCCCGAGGCTAATGCGGGTGAGGCATCGCTTTCGCCTTGGTGCCAGAACAGTCCCTTGATCCGCCAGGAGAGTTGATGGTCCTGTGCGGCTGACTGCCGGGCATGGGCGATGTAGGACTGAAACTTCGGATAGAGGCCGCCGTCGAACAGCTCGCCGTCGGCCGGCGCGGCGCCCGGAAACCAACTGATCGCGGTCTTCGTGGTGAGGGGGGCGCCACAGCGACAATACTGGATGAAGATGATGTCGCCGGCAGACTGTTCCACCAACCGCAGTGCCAACTCCGTGCCCATCGACCCTGGATGCAAGCCGGTCAGAACCTTGAAGGTAGATCGCACCGGCTCCGAGACGCACTCCATCCCGTAGTAGTAGATCTTGTGCCCGCCGGGAATCGGCTTGTTCCCCTGCGCCAGGGAACTCAGCCGGAAGCCGTTGGACTGACCGGCGACGACATAGACGTCGGTCGGCTTGCCTGCCTGCGCCGCGATCGGGACGACGAACAGCGACAACAGGAGGATGGTCAGGGTGGATCGGGTCATCATCGGTCTCGAGCTTGCACGGGCGAGTGGATTCGGGTCCCGAGATGCTCGCTTCGGAGCGTGCAGCCACGGGCAACGCCAATGGTAGGCCAGAAGTTGGCAAGACCATCAGGATCTAGCAGCTGCTTCCGCGTAACAAACCGATCTACAGCGCCTTGCACGAAGCAGTGTGGGGCGTTTGTGGTTTTGGGGTCGGGGTTGGAAGTGCCCGTTGCGGCGGGTAGCGGAGCCAGGCGTGCGCATCGGCGAGAGAGCTGGCGTGAACTGCGTCGGTGGCGCCATGGCTCGTTGCGTTCTTGGCTGGAAGTGGCAAGCTGAACCTTGACCCACTCGGCAATCGAAAGCTGACCCACCACCGATGACCGACTTCGGCAGCGGTGGGGTGGTAGGCGAACAAAGATCCAGCCCGAGCGCTCACACCAGAAGCTGATGGTCGTGCGACGACCGCAGCCTCTGGAGGAGGAATGATCGAAGTGAGTCAGGTTCTCGAATGTAAGCAACTTGCGGGTCAGGAAGTGCCGATCCGCGAAACCAGTCGACGTCTAGACATCTCCCGGAACACGGTGCGCCGCGATTTGCGCGGGGCCTCGCTGTTTTTCGCAGAATGCTGTTACGCGAGCCCGGCGCCCCGGCAGTAGGTCTTGACGATGAACCGTGCGCAAGAAAACAAGTGCTTCGCTCGCTTTCAGGAGTCGCGGGATCCGCGGCTCTTGGCGCGAGTCTTTGATGCCACTGCGACCGAGTTGCTGGAGGTTGCGATGCACCTCAGCAAGGGAGACGTAGAGCTCGGACAGGAAGCGCTGCAGGCGACGTTCTTGACCGCCATCGAGAAGGCGGGTCAGTACGACCCCAGCCGCGACGTTAGGCCGTGGCTGTTGGGTATCCTGGCGAACCATGTTCGCAAGGAACGCCGCGCGACGCTGAAGCATCGCGGCCCGGACGCGAGCGAGGTTGGCTTGGTCGCCAAAGACTCACCGGTTGGCGGAGCACAAGCGGCCGAACTTGGCGACGCCACGTTCGCCGCGATGCAGAAGTTGTCATCGCCGTTGCGAGAACCACTCGTGTTGCACTTGCATCATGGGTTGACCGCCACCGAGATTGGGACCGCACTTGGCCGGCAACCGGCAACCGTGCGCGTGCAGATCCAACGTGGCATGCAACGGTTGCGCGAGTTACTGCCAGTTGGTTTTGCAGCCGCTGCCCTCGGAGCCACGTTGGCAACGGGTCCGGTGTTGGCTGCGGTGCGTCGCGAAGTGCTCGCGACCCTGCCGGCAGTTGGAGCGTCGTCGTTACTTGTCTCAGGTTGGAGGATCTACACGATGATTGCTGCAAGTTTGGCTGCCCTTGTGTCCGTACTGTTGTCTTTGCTGGCGACGCCCGACACGGTGTTGCCCCCGGTGAACCGTGCCGCGCTAACGAGCACCGCGCCTTCCAGTGAACAGATTCCTGCGGTTGCTGCGCGCGAGCTGATCGCCGAAAGCTCCGCCAACGAAGTCTCGACGGAGCCGCCTCAGCAGCCAATCCCCGGCAATCACGTGCCAGTTGAGTTGCAGGTCATCTACGAGAGCGACGGGGCCCAGGCTGCCGACGTGCCGATTGCGATCGAGATTGACGGGGAACAGAGGGTCTGGCGAACAGATGCCAACGGTGTGGCGCGCATGGCCGTTCCGTGGCCAGGCGTGCGCACGGCAGTTGTGCTCGGCACCCAAACAGAACAGCTGTTGATGTGGCCGGCGTTTGCGAGCCGGCCAAACTCGGCCAAGCACCAGTTGGTGATCCCGTCGGGAATGACGGTCGATGTCACGGTCGTCGATGGCAGCGGGGAACCAGTTGCGGATGCCGTGGTCGAAGGGCAACTCGGAAGCCGCGTAGTTCGTCAGTGGTGCGGCCTTGGGCGCACCGATGCGAAGGGCCGTTTTCAGCGCCGGGATATGGCAACTGCCGGCAACCTGCGTGCATGGTGTGCGGGATACGCGCCCGCCAACTTTATCTACGTAAACGCGAACCCGGGCGACGTGAAGCAGGCCAAGTTCGTGTTGTCTCGGCCGGGTTTGTTGGCGCGCGGCATCGTTCGCGACGAGAGCGGCAGACCGTTGCCGGATGCGCAGCTGGCTGTGGTGCAACTGCAATACGGCCAGGTGCCGCCGCAGTTTCTGCGCACCGACGAACGCGGACAATTCGAGATCACGACGCTTCAAACTGGCACGCACATCTTGGTGGGTCAACATCGTGGCAAGCAGCTGTGGCGCGGCATGGTGCGGTTTGTTCATACCGGCGAAGGCGTGCCCGAAGTTGCGATCCGTCTGACCAAGGGCGCTACGGTGATGGGGCGCCTCTTGGGGGAGGGCTCACTGGGTGGCTGTGGCGTTTGGGCCACTTGTGTCCCGGAGTGCGCCAGTGGCTTGCCGTTTCTCGACCTCAACACCGAGACGGCCGTGGACGGCAGCTTCACGCTAACGGGATTGATCGCAGGCCGCTACGAGTTGCGGGCATCGGATGCGAAGTCGGTGCTGGTCGATATCCGCGAGGGAGAGACCCGCGAGTGGCATCCCAGGCGCATCGAACAGCTGCCGACGGGTGTGCGGCTGCTTGATCACCTTGGTCAACCACTGGTTGGTTGGCGCGTTAGTCTGATTCCTGAAGGTGCGCTCACCGCAACGCGTTCGAAGTTGACGGTTGCCAATGGCGAGCTGATGTATGCCCAAGATGCGCCGTGGTTGTTGCCCGAAGGCACGACCTGTCGCTTTGCAGTCTTCCGCGGGAACGGCACACTCAACAGGAACTGGTTGGCGGCAATGGTGACCCCGCCGCTGCCAGTTGGTTTGGAACATGAGATTCGCGTGCCCGCCTTTGCTGCGAGCAAGCATGAGATCACTGCGACCGTGGTGGACCATGAAGGCAAGCCGATCCCTGGCGCCAAGATCATTCTGGAAGGTGAGCACTGCATCGTCGGGATGGCGGTGAGCAATGACGAAGGCGGGTTCCGATTGGTGGACCAGCCGCCGGGTCGGTTTCAGCCCTACGTGCGCGTCGCAGGTCAGGCTTCATGGAGGCTGCCTGCGATCGACGTTGGCTCTGGCGAAACGCACGATATCGGCCGCATCGTCGTGCCACAGCTTGCGCAACTCACCGCACGCCCATCGACTGGAGCTTCGTTCAAGGGCGGTGCCTTGGTGCTCAGCAATGAGCACGGCGAGACCTTCCGTCTGCGCAAGTATCGCGATGGCTCGTGGCGTTCGGCCAAGATCTACAGTGGTGACTACGAGCTGCGGGGTTGGACCGACGGTGGCCGCGTTGTGCCGCAGAAGGTGGCGTTGTCGCCTGAACACCACAGCATCGAGTTTGCCACGACGCCAAGTGCCACGAGTAACGTGGTCGTCCTGTTGCCGCACGACTACCGTCGCGACGCGGCAAGTTGGTCTGGCACGATCACTGCGACGCAGAATGGCAAGCTCGTCTTCGAAGACCGGCTCAGGCACTCGTTTCGTGGCGTCTACACCGACCGTCTCGCGTTCGATGTCGGATTGCCTCCTGGCAAGTTGCAGGTGCGAGTGACGACGTCGGGCAAGCGCATCGGCGAAGCATCGGCCAAGATTGCAGCCAACGGGGGTGGCAAGGTCACGATCCAGGTGCAGTAGCAGTGGCGTTCGCTTTGTGGCGACCAACGGTCTGCACCCTCGGCTCGGCGCTCGCGTTCGTCATCGGTGCTTGCGTGCTGGCGCGCTCCGTTGTGCGTCACCGGTAATCCAAGAGTTTGCTCGAGCGGCGCTACCTGGAGCATGCAATCCGAGTCGAGTGTGTCGCTGCCATGCGCTGCGCTTTGGGACCGGTTGGGCGTCGTAGTTTGCGGCGTGCGAGTTGAGGAGGCCGGGCCAAGTAGCTCGAACGTCGCCGGTGTGGGGGACCCGCTTGGCTTCTTGCGCGAATGCGACGTGACCTTGCCCCGGTTTGATGGACACACCCCGAGCGGTCGAACATGGTGGCCTGTCCCGGTTCGTCAGCTGCAGCGTGTTGCAGCCACGCACTTCGGGCCGAAGTCGCCCACGCTCCGCGCGATTCCTCGGAGCGTTCAAGTGCACCGCCCGGTTTGAGGCACTCGACGAACACTTCTTCGCTCGCATCATCAACGTCGACCATGAGCACGCGGCCGTGCCAGCGCTGGGCGAGCGTTGCCGGCTTGGGGCGAGTTCGCGGAGTGCTGGTGCGATTGAGACTGGTTGCCACGGATCCCAACTGCGACGTCCGCCACGATTTCCCCCACAGTTTCTCTCGGACCTGCATAATGAGGTGCTTGCACGCCGCACGCCCCGATCAGTCTGCGCGGTGAGGATCCCACAAACCCACACACGCTATCTATGCCATTGCTCTTGCCACTCACCGTTCTGCTTCTGGGTCTGACGGTCGCGGCGCAGTCGGGTCGCAGCATGCGCATCCTCGAGCCGGCGGTGATCGGGCAGCAGGCGTCATTTGTGATGCAACATCCTGCGTCGGCTGCAGGGAACGTCTACGTGCTTCTGTCGTGTGCTCCTCCGTTTGCCGGAACGCTCTCGTTGACGGTGCCTGGATTCACGTTTTCGGGGCTAGCAAGAGTTGACCCGGTGACGTCCTTGGTTGTGAGTGCGGGCGTGCTCGATGGATCGGGGCAAAGTCCGCCCTTCGCGATTGCGATCCCAAACGCCGCCAACCTGATCGGCTTCGCGTGGGACCTGCAGGGCGTCGATTGGCACATCAGCAGCAGTACGTTCACATTTGCTGACGACGAATTGGCGATGACGGTCGTCGCGCCGTCGCTGCCAAGTCTCAACATGGTGCCGATTGCGCCGGGCACGTTTGCGATGGGATCGGGTGCGTACGTGGCGCAGTTTCCTTCGACGAACGTCGAGTTGCCGGTCCATGCAGTGACCATCACGCGGCCGTTTTGGATGAGCAAGTTTGAGGTCAAGCAGAGCGATTACCAAGCACTCATGGGCGTCAACCCGTCGTTGTTGCTGGGGGCAATCGACCCGTCGAGCGGGTGAGTTGGTTGCAGGCCGTTGCCTACTGCGATGCGCTGTCAGTGCAGGAGGCTGCTGCGGGCCGATTGCCAACGGGCTACGTGTATCGGCTGCCGACGGAAGCGGAGTGGGAATACTGCTGTCGCGCCGGCACGACGACGGATTGGAACGTCGGCAATACTCTCGATTGCACACAAGCCAACTACTTCAGCGGCGTCTACTGCGCGCCACACACAACTCTCGGTGGTCAGACGACCATCGTCGGCAGCTACGCCCCGAACGCTTTCGGACTGTGTGACATGCACGGGAACGTGCTGGAATGGTGTCTGGACGGTTGGGACGGCGGTGCCTATTCAGCGGGCGCAGCTTGGGACCCGTTCGTTTTGAATGGAGTCATTCGAGTCATTCGCGGCGGCAGTTGGGACTCCTACTCGGTCAATTGCCGCTCAGCGGTCCGCTTCGGGCACGTGCCAACGGGGGCTGTGCATTTGGTCGGCTTTCGCGTCGTCTGCGCGCCGATTCTGCCCTGAGTGGGGCGGTCGTTTCGGTCGTTGGCTATTGCCACCGAGTTCACAGACCGTTGCAGGTTCGAACGGCAATCATCTTGTCACGCGGGCCGAGGCCGCCAGGCCGCCGCAGAACATCTTCGCGAACAGGCAGTCGTTGCCGGGGACCAGGAGCATGTTGTCGCGCAGGAAGCCGTCGACGTGGTCGGCCAGGTTGCGCGCGACCTGTACGATGAAGTTGCCGGAGGGGCTCGGAGTGACTCCAGCAATCTCGACCATGCGCGTGGCGTGATGGATCACGAAGAACACGTAGTGGGCCGCAAGTCCGCGCTCGGTCTTGTGGATCTTGACTGGCTTGTTGGGGCTGCAAGCGTTGTGGGTATCCGGGGGGAATCGGTGACAGAGGTCCGGCGGGAGTCGCGCTTCTCGGTTGGATAATGCTCGCTTACATTGGACTCTTGATCGGTGGCTGGCACGACCCGGAACACCATGAGTCTGTGGCGTCAACGGTGGGAATCATTGGCAGTGACGCGCAGACGAGTCCCTCTCTAGTGACGATCTACGACGCCGCAGTCGGTAGGTGATCGCGAGCAAATCAAGCATGTCTGCCGCAATGCACGTCAGTTAATCAGTCAATGAGTCATTCTGTTGGTCAGCGTGGCGTGCTTGTCGCGATCGAACACGGGCATAGATCCGTTGTGTTGGAAAAGCCATTCGGCCGTCACGATTGCTGATGGCAGTTGGTCGCAAGGCCGCGCCATACTAGCGTCACCGTCATCTGGGCCACCGAATGGCGCACACGGGCTGACCTGAGGTGCCGCCACCAAGAGACGGCGGCAGTCGTCCAGCAGCACGCCGGGCCCTTGACCCCCGAATCCGGCTGGAACCACAAACGTTCGCTACCATGTGCGTCTGCATCGGTAGTTCTTTTGCAGACCGCTCTACGGCCGCGCACAACGTCATGCACAGACTCATCTGCTTCACTGTTCTCGCTACGCCTGTATTTGCCCAGATCCCCGTCGATGCTGCGATGATCTTGGAGTCGACGCCGCTGACGGCAGACTACTACCGTCTCGTCGATACCTTGGGCCGTGGTGCCACGACGGTTCGCAGCCAAAGCGTCTTCATGCCGATTGACAGCCTCGCGGTCGACCCGACGTCGGCTGGTGAGTTCTACTACCTCGGCGGCGCGCAGTCGTTCGCTGGCACCTGGCAGGCGCAGATGCAGCCACTCGCGAACATCGGCGCCAACTTGTGGGGGCCGTGGTCCGACGTTCCGGCGGATCGCCTGGCCGTTGGCCTGAACTTCGTTGGCACAATTGCCGGCACCACACTCGAGCTCTACCCGAAGCCTGGCAACCTGCCACTGCAGTCGTTCACGGTGCCGACTAGCGTTGACCTGGCGTTCTTCAACGACCTCGTCTACGTGGCTGGCGATGGCACCTTTGGGCTCGCGCCGGTGGTTGAGCTTGACCCTGCGACCGGCTTTACCCGTACGGTTGGTAGCTACAACGGCACGACCTGCATCGCGGTTTCTGACACAGGTACCGAGCTGTGTGTCGGCACGGCATCGGGCACGTTGTTGCGCATCGACGTGGCGACAGGATCGGTCCTACTGACCATTCCGACCGGGCTTGGTGCCATCACTGCCGTTGACTACACGCGCTTTGGCACGTTGGTCTATACGGACGGCATCGAACTGTGGAGTGAGTTGGTGCCGGCCGCACCGATCTACGTGTCGCCGTCATCGATTCTCGATTTCGGTGTGGCCCGCGTGCCGGTGGCTTCGATCGTGCCGTTTGGCGAAGGCTGTGGTCTTGGCGCGGCCAGCAGCTGGGCTTCGGGCGGCGTGCCAACACTCGGCAACACATCGTTTTCGCTGGGCATTCGTGGCGCCCAACCGTCGTCGTTGGCGCTGCTGGCCGCGGGCAACAGTCGCGCGGTCTGGACTGCGACCGGCGCCCTGCTGCCGTTCGATCTGCAGCCGCTGGGCGCCTTTGGCTGCCAGCTGCTGGTCGACCCACAGGTCACCGTAGTGGTGACGACGGATGCGGCTGGCGCGGCCGATCAGCCATTGCCGATTCCAAACACGACGAGCCTTATCGGTGCTGAGTTCGTCGGCCAGTGGTTCGTCCCAGATGGAGTAGTTGGCGCGTTCGGCTTTGCCAGCAGTGAAGGCGTTGCGTTCGTGATTGGCTAGGGCCGCGCCAGGCAGAGCGCGCGTTGCTGCAAGCGGCCTGGTTGCGTGCTGGCGTGATTCGAAGCGGTGAATCTGTCTGACCGCGAAGAGCTGGCCCGTCCGACCGATCGTGAGTCGCTTCGAATCATCCTGTCGAAGTTGCGGGTTGGCGCTGCGCAATGTCGCCGGTTGCTCGTGCACCTGCTAGCGCACAACCTCGACGTCATCTTCCGACAATTGAGCGGAGTCGCAAGTCGAGGGGGTGGGCGGCGCCCGCGTCGCTCCAGCGCGTTTGCAGCCATGGGCCGCGACAGTCGTCGTCGTAGTCGAAGTGAGGTCGCCGATCCGTGATCTCATGCTCGACTTGGTTGGGCCG
>TARA_R110002072_G_scaffold228234_11_pt1 | contig 70207 bp, 52 predicted proteins | sample TARA_R110002072 | Tara Oceans TARA_R110002072 (sample SAMEA4397118) | marine metagenome | biome: Polar Biome; feature: [SRF] surface water layer (ENVO:00010504); material: water (ENVO:00002006), including particulate matter (ENVO:01000060) such as... | depth 5 m | reverse complement strand
ATTGACAGCCCCCACCCCCCCCTCAACACCGGTTCCGCGTCAACTGCAGCCACCGTGACACCCGGTCCACCAACACCGTCAGCACGATCATCCCCCACAGGAACGCCGCCGCATCGGCGTGCTGGCGGTACTCCAAGTTGTTGTTGAAGAACAACCCAAGCCCACCAGCTCCGACGATTCCGAGTGCGATGCCAATGCGCATGTTCACTTCGAACTGGAAGAACCCATACGTCCGCCAATTCGCCCAGATCCGTGGCAACGCGCCGTACAAGAACACCGCCGGGCGGCTGCCTCGCACCCGTTCCAACTGACCGTACGGCACATCGTCCACCGCTTCGGTAAACACCCGATGCAACACGCCGGCCGTGTGCAACGCGACCGCCACCACGCACGGCGTGATCCCCGACCGGAAGAACACCGCGAGCATCACCAACCACGCGACTTCGGGAATGCCGCGCATCACCAACGCGATCGCGCGCGCGACCAGCAACGATACAATCCGCAGCGACCGCGCAACCGGCGTCACGCGCTCGCCAGTGAACCGCGGACTGTCCAACTGCATCGCGAGCGACGCCGGATACACCATGACCACGGCCAGGATGCCCCCAGCCAACGTCGCCAGCACCCCGATCGCCAACGGCACCACGCTTTCACGCGCCACCGCCCACCAGATTTCCGCCGACCAAGAGGGTTGGAACAACCCGAATGTGTATTGCTCGACGTACGACCAATCGATGCGGTTGAGTTCTTGCCACGTGTTCTGCAATGGCACCCACAGCCACCAGACACAAGCGAGCAAGACCAGCCCGATGCCGGCGCCAACCTGCCGCCGCCGCCGCGTCGCTGCGTGCTTGTGCAGCGCGAGAGGTGCGCGCGGATGGTTGGCATCAATGCGCAGTCGGCGGCGCACGAAGTTGGCCAACACATCCGCCGAAGCCGTCACCAACAACAGCGTCAACAGGATCGTCGCCACCCCTCGCCAATTGGCATCGGTGTATTCGTCCCAGAGCCCAGTCCCCAAACCACCGCCGCCAACGACCCCGATCACCGACGCATTGCGGATCGCACATTCCGTTCGCATCAACACGAACGACAACGTTGTGCGCGAGCCAAGCGGCTGCAAGCCATACAGAAACACCTGCAGGCGAGATGCGCCGGTCGAACGTAGGGCGACGTAGCGCGCGCCATCGACGTTGTCCCACTGCTCGCTGAGCACTTTGCCAAAGATCCCGGCAACGCTGATCGCAATGGCCAGCAAGCCGGTGACCGGACTGACGCCCGTGATATTCGCCAGCAACACCGCCCAGACAAAGTCGGGCACCCCGCGCATGACGTCGAGCACGAAGCGCGCCAGCTCAAGCAACAGGCGCGCGAGCCAGCGCCGCACCAGCGGTGTCGGGCCCGCGGCGATCACGACGGCACGACACGCGGCCACCGCCAACGGATAGGCGAGGACCAGACCAATCGCGACCCCGAGCAGCGCGACCGCCACCGTCTCGGCCGCGAGTGACGCGCATCGCGTCAGCATCGACTGCGACAGGTCCGGCGCCGCGAACGCCGACACGAAGTCCCCAAAGCGGGTCCACGCAGCTTGGAACTCGGACCATGAGGTCACCGACGTCAAATCCAACGGCAGTGCCCAGACACTGAGCGCGACCAACGCGAGCAACAGCCACATGGCACGCTGCGTCGTCTTCGGTGCCTCCTCGCCAGTGGCGAGCTTCTGTGTCACACCGGAGCTCGAGGGATTGCTGCTCACGCCTGGGCCAGGTCGATCTCCGCCAACTCCGCGCCGTAGATGCTTTCGAGAAGTGGCCGACTCAGACTGCTCGGTTCGCCATCGTGCACGACCGCGCCGTTCTTCATCGCGAGAACTCGATCGAAGCCGAGTTCGAGCCAGTTCAACGAGTGCAGGCTCACGATCAGCGTGCGACCGTCGCCAGCCAGCTCAAACAGCTCTTCCAGAACCTGACGACCGAGCCGCACATCGAGCGCGCTAACCGGTTCGTCGGCGAGCACGATGTCGGGTTCTTGCAGCAGCAACCTAGCGATCGCAACACGCTGCTGTTCGCCGCCGGACAATTCATCCGGAAGTGCCCACAAACGATCCGCCAATTCCAAGCGAGCCAGAGCCGCGCGGGCCTTATCGAGGTCCACTGGCCGCAACAGGGACCAGGCCGCCTTCCACAAGGACCACGTGCCCAAGCGCCCCATCAGCACGTTGTGGGCGACGCGCAACTGTGGCACCAGGTTGTGCTGCTGATGCAGATAGCCGATGCGGCGACGAAACACGCGCAGTCGTTTGCCATGCAATTGATCGACGCGCTGGTCCAGCACGCGCACCGTGCCCGATGTCGGCCACACGATGCCACTGATCATGCGCAGCAGCGTCGTCTTGCCGGCGCCCGATGGCCCGATCAATGCCACGTGCTGGCCACGCGGAATCGTCAACGTGACATCGTCGAGCAGCTGCTTGGTTCCGATCTCGTGGCTGACGCCAGCGAACTCGATACCGGCTACGGGGGCGCGGGCGGACATGGCTGCCGAGCCTACTTCAGCCATTCCTTGGGGATCGAATCGCGAACCTCGCGAATCGCATCCCATTGCGAGTCCTTGGCCGCCACGAATTTGCCTGCCGACCACGCCTTCAGGATGGCCGCTTCGTCCGGATCGGAGGCGTTCAAGCTGAGCAGCGCGGCGCGCAACTTCTCGATGCGCTCGGCGCCAACGCGATCGTGCACGACCCACGAGTAGTCGACGTATTCCGGCGTCGTGTAGAGCAGCTTGGCCTTGGCTTTGAGTTCGGGCGAAGCGTGGTCATAGACCTCGTAGTTGAGTGCCCCACAGTCGTAGGACCCGGCCGCCACGGCTGCCAGTGTGCCGCTGTGGCCGCCTTCAGCAAAGCCAACGGATGCGAAGTCCTTTTCCGGATCGATCCCGGCAGCCGTCAAGAAATAGCGCGGCATCAAGTGACCCGACGTCGAGCTGACGTCACCAAACGTGAACTTCAACTTGCTGGCGGACTCGCGCCAGGCGCCAAGGTCGTCGACGGCCGCCAACTTGCCGGCCGCGATCGAAGCATGATTGCCAATGAAGTAGGATTTGAACTGCAAGTCGATATCGCGCGTCGCGAGCACATGCACCTTGCCAGCGCCAGCATCAATCGCATCGCACGTCGTCATGCCACCGAGCCAGGCGAAATCGATCTTGTTGGCGGCCAATCCGTTGACCGACGTCGTGTACGAATTAGAGGCCTGGTAGCGAACTTCGACGCCGAGCTTTTCCGTCAGCCAGGCTGCCAGCTTCTTGCTGTTGGCTGCGACCTCGCCCTTGTTGCGATCCGGGATCCCCGAAAACCGCAGCACGGTTGGCTGCTCTGCATCGTTGCCATCACCGCAACTAGGCAGCACGCACAGCAGACTGAGAAGCATGGCGATTCGCAATGGGCCGGTGCCGAACGTCTTGGGAGAGCTATTCATTCGTCGCGATCTCGCAGGGTAGGCGGACCTGCGAAACTAAGGGATCCGACGGACAGCGCCACCAGCAATGTCTGTTGCACCAACATGCGTCAGGATTCACGGCGAGCAAGGACGGCTGCCGACTGCCGACCGCGAGCCCCAAATCACCCGACAGGCTCGTTCCAGACAGCGTCCTTTAAGCCAGCGTCCTTTCAGACAGCGTCTTTCCGACAGGGTCGTTCCGACAGGGTCTATCAAGACAGGGCCCCTCCAAGCCGCGCCGCTCGAGATTGTGCTCCCGACCCTCTCGCGCCGAACAGCTCAGCGATCGATCAGCGTCAAGAACTCAGACCGGGTGCGCTCGTCGCTCCGAAAGAGCCCGCGCAAGCACGACGTCACGGTACTGCTGTTCTGCTTTTCCACGCCGCGCATCATCATGCAAAGGTGTGAAGCCTCGATGACGACACCGACTCCACGCGGCTGCAAGACGTCTTCGAGTGCCTGCGCAATCTGACTCGTCAGACGTTCTTGAACTTGCAGGCGGCGCGCGTAGATCTCGACGACGCGCGCAACTTTGCTCAGGCCAACGATCTTGCCGGACGGGATGTAAGCAACGTGGGCTTTGCCGAAGAACGGCGCGAGGTGGTGTTCGCACAGCGAGTAGAGCTCGATGTTCTTGACCAGCACCATCTCATCGGTCTCGGCTTCAAACATCGCCGAGCCGATGACTTCCTTGGGGTCTTGGGCGTAGCCTGCCGTGTAGGCGCGGAAGGCCTTTTCGACGCGCTTCGGAGTGTCGCGCAAGCCCTCGCGCTGCGGCTCGGGATCAAGCTCTTGCAGCATGCGCGCTACCTGGTCTTGGAAGTTGCCATCTGGATCTGGGGCGTCACTCATTCGATCGTCTCGCGCAACAGTTCTTCCACAGTCGTCACGCCGTCGAACACCGCGCGGAGACCGTTTTCGCGCAGCGTCTTCAAGCCCATCTCGACGGCCGCTTCTTGCACCGTGGTGGTGCTAGCGCCATCGAGAATCAGTTCGCGGATGCGGTCATCCACTTCGAGGATCTCGGTGATCGCCATGCGGCCGCGGTAGCCAGTGAAGTTGCACGTCGCACAGCCCTTGCCGTACGCGAACTTGCTGCCAACGACCTCGTCGACCGTCAGACTCAAACGGCGCAGAATGTCATCCGCGGGCTCGTAGAACAACTTGCACTCGTCACAGATGCGGCGCACGAGGCGCTGCGCCATGATGCCTTGGATCGTCGCCGTCAACAGGAACGGTTCGATGCCGATATCAATCAAACGCGTGATCGCCGAAGCCGCATCATTGGTGTGCAGCGTCGAGAACACCAGGTGACCGGTCAGACTGGCCTCTATCGCCGTCTGCGCCGTCTCCTTGTCGCGAATCTCACCGACCAGGATGACATCCGGGTCTTGGCGCAAGATCGTTCGCAGCACCTTCGAATAGGTGACGCCGATGTCTTCGTTGACCGGCACTTGGATGATGCCTTCGAGATCGTATTCGACCGGGTCTTCGACGGTGATGACCTTGGTATCTTCGCGGTTGGCCTCGTTGAGCACCGCGTACAAGGTCGTAGTCTTACCGGAGCCTGTCGGGCCGGTGACCAGCACGATGCCGTGCGGCAGGCCAGCGAACTCGCGCAACTTGTCGCGCACGGAGTGCACCAGCCCGAGGTTGTCGAGACTGAGCGCGACGTTGCTGCGGTCGAGGATCCGCATCACGGTCGACTCGCCAAACATCGTCGGCAAGGTCGAGACGCGCAAGTCGACCGAACGGCCTCCGACGGTCAGTTCGATCCGGCCATCCTGCGGCAAGCGGGTCTCGGCGATGTCGAGATCGGACATGACCTTGATCCGCGCAATCAACGCTTCGGCAAGATGCGGTGGCGGCGCTTCGAGTTCGAACAGCGAGCCGTCGACGCGGTAGCGGATCTTGAAGTCGTGCTCGAACGGCTCCAGGTGGATGTCGGACGCGCGGTCGCGAATCGCCTGGTAGAAGATGTAGTTGAGCAGCTTGACGACCGGCGCCGCCGAGGCCATCGCGGCCTTGTCTTCGAGGTCGATGTTGCCACCGACTTGCGAGAGCTCACTGACCAGCTCCTGCATGCGTTGTTTGCTATCGCCGGCATCTTCTTGGTAGTGCTTGTCAAGGCTGGCCGCGATCTGCGCACCATCGGCGATGACACCCAAGATCTCACAGCTGGTCGTGAAGCTGAGGTCCTGCAACATCGGCACGTTGGCGGGATCGGCCAACGCAACGGTCAAGTTGCTACCTTCCAGCCGCACCGGCACGATGCCGAAGGCGCGAGCCGTCGCGAGATCGACCTTGGCGAGCGCGTCCGGCTGCGGCGGTTCCGCATCCAGATCGTGGTAGGCGAGCCCCGCCTGCTCGGCGAGCGCACGGGCCACATCGGTGATCTCGACGCACTTCATGTCGACGAGCACCTCGCCGATGCGGCCACCCCGGTCGCGCTGGATTTGCAGCGCTTCCTGGATCATGCCTTCGTGGATGAGACCGAGGTCCTTGAGGATCTGGCCAAGTAGTCGACGCGGCGCCATGACTTACTCCGCTGCTCCCCCGCCCATGCGGAGCAGCAAGGCCTTCTCGTCGAAGGCGCGCTCCAGAGCCGTTTCTTTGTCGATGCGACCTTCGCGGTAGAGATCCAACAGCGAATCGTCCATCAGCATCATGCCCTGACGGCGGCTGGTCTGGATGACCGAGCCGATTTTGAACGTCTCGCACTTGCGGATGTGGTTTTCGATCGCCGCGTTGGACAACATGATTTCGAACGCGGCCGCGCGACCACCGTCCGGCGTCGGCACCAGGATCTGCGATACGACCGCAACCAGCGACTGCGCCAGCTGCGAACGGATCTGCTCCTGCTGCTCCTTCGGATACTGGTCGATGATGCGATCGACGGTGCGCGACGCGCCGGTCGTGTGCAACGTGCCGAACACCAGGTGGCCGGTTTCGGCCGCGGTGATCGCGGCCGAGGTGGTCTCGAGGTCGCGCATTTCCCCGAGCAGGATCACATCCGGGTCCTGACGTAACGCCCGCCGCATCGCCTCGGCGAATGAGGTCACGTCGGTGCCGACCTCGCGCTGCGTCACCATCGACTTGTTGTGCGAGTGGTAGTACTCAACCGGGTCCTCGATCGTGATGATGTGCACATCACGATTGCGGTTGATCCAGTCAATCATCGTCGCGAGCGTCGTCGTTTTGCCGGAACCGGTCGGGCCAGTCACCAGAATCAAACCACGATGCAGGTCGAGCAGGTCTCGCACCGAATCGGGCAAACCAATCTGATCGAACGTCAGCAGCTTCTGCGGGATCTGACGCATGACGATGCCGCGGGAGCCCTTCTGCGTCAGGATGCTGACGCGGAAACGACACTTGTCCGCAAAGGCCAAGCCGAAGTCGGTCGAGCCAGTCTCGACCAACTCTTCCCAATTGCGATCGGGAGCCAGTTCGCGCGCCAACCGTTCGGTGTCTTGCGGAGTCAGCGGAGCATCACCAATCTCGACCAGACCACCGCCGACGCGCAACACAGGGCGGCGGCCAACAGAGATGTGCAAGTCGGATGCGCCGCCTTCAAAGGCGGCGGCCATTAGGGCCTTGGAGTCCATTCGTGGTTGCCAGGTTGGGTGGGGTAGCTTGTTTTGGCGCGATCGGTCGCAGCAACAACGTCACTGCAGCCATGGCGCCGGATTGCTTAGACTGCTTGCTTAGACGGCGGCGACCACGCGCAAGAGTTCGGGGATCGTCGTGCTGCCATCGAGCACCTTGCGAACACCGTCCTGCAAGAGCGTCGACATGCCGCCTGATTGCCACGCGTATTCACGCAGCCGCACCATCGGTTCGCTGCGGAACGTCATCTCGCGCAGCGTGTTGTCCATTTGCAGCAGCTCGTAGATGCCGAGTCGGCCGCGGTAGCCAGAGTTGCTGCATTGCTCGCAGCCGTTGGCTTGGTAGAAGGTCGTGTCGGCGACGCCGTCCGGATCGATCCCGACACTGCGCAACTGCGCGTGGCTCGGCTCGTACGGCTGGCGGCAGTCCTTGCAAAGCACTCGCAACAGACGCTGCGCCAACACCGCGTTGACCGACGCCGACACCAAGAACGGCTTGACGCCCATGTCGCACAAGCGCGTGATCGCCGATGTGGAATCGTTGGTGTGCAGGGTCGAGAACACCAAGTGCCCGGTCAACGCTGCCTGCACGGCGATCTCCGCCGTTTCCTTATCGCGGATTTCGCCGACCAGGATCACGTTCGGCGCCTGACGCAGCATCGCGCGCAGGATGCGGGCGAAGTCCAATCCGATGCGCGAACGCACCTGGCACTGGTTGATGCCGGCGATGTTGAACTCGACCGGATCCTCCGCCGTGATGATCTTGACGTCCGAACGGTTGAGTTCCTTGAGCGCGGCGTAGAGCGTCGTCGTCTTGCCAGAACCGGTCGGCCCGGTGACCAGCACGATGCCATTGGGGCGTGCGATGATGTCACTGAAACGCTCCCGATCGCGGCCTTCGAAGCCAAGCTTCTCAAGGCTCATCAGGCCGCGCTCCTTGTCGAGCAGACGCATCACGATCGTCTCGCCGTGGCTGGCCGGTAGCACCGACGTGCGAATATCGATATCCCGAGTGCCGCCATCGGGATCGTTGGCGCGGAAGCTGATGCGGCCATCCTGAGGCTTGCGCTTCTCGGCGATGTCGAGCCCAGCCATGATCTTGAAGCGCGACGTCAACGGCGCCATCAGCGCCATTTCCAGCGACGCGACTTCTTTCAAGACTCCGTCGATGCGGTAGCGAATGCGCACGCGCTTCTGGAACGGCTCGATGTGGATATCGCTGGCGCGCTGCTGCAGCGCTTGCTCGACCGTCTTGGCGACCAAACGGATGATCGGCGCATCGTCATCACTGTCGGTGCCCGAGGCGCCGCGGCCGGACGTGCCGCCAGTCGGTTTGGCGCCACTCTTGCCCGTCTGCTTGCGAATTGCCTCCTTGAGCGCCTTCGGCGGCATCAGCGCGCACTGGACCGGACAGCCAGCCATGAAGGACAGGTTGTCCGCGACGAACGTCTTGAACGGATCGTCGATGGCCACCCACAGCTCCCCGTCCTTGAGCAACACCGGCAGGGCTTCATTCTGCTCGATCTGGTCGGCGGAGACCTTCTTGAGCGCCTCTGGCTGCGGGTTGAACTTGGCCGGATCAACGAACTTCATACCGTGCGCTTTTGCCAGCGCACGCCAGACGATCGTCTCGTCGGCCAGGTTTAGCGCCACAATCGTGCGCTCTAGGGACGTACCACGACTCTGTGACGCAGCTTCCGCCTTGGCGAAGCGTGCGTCATCCAGAACATTGGCCTCCAAAAGGAGGCGCCGGAAGGTCTCGGAGCTCAACGGCGGGCTTGGTGCGGGAGAGGGGCTTGCCAGTTATGCGGCATGGCACCGCCTGAGGGAAGGCCCAGGGTCGTTAAGCACTGCCCTTACCGGAAAAACGTCCACTTGCTCGCGATCGCATGGTCGCGAGGTTGCCATGATCGAACCCCCATTCACCGCTCGACGTGCGCCAATTTCCGGGCGGATCGAGCAGATCTTCGGTGCCACTTCTGTCACTGAGAAGACCCTGCCCCTACGCTCGCCCGCGATGAAAGCTGAGATTGCCGACGGTCACGTCGTGACCCTTCACTACCGCCTGACTCTTGATGACGGCTCAATCGCCGACGAGTCCTTCGGCGGCGAACCATTGGTCTACATGCACGGCGCACAGAACATCGTGCCCGGGCTTGAGAAGCAACTCACTGGCAAAGCTGTCGGTGACAAGTGCGACGTCAAGGTGACACCGGCCGAAGGCTACGGTGACTACGACCCGACGCTCGACCAAACCGTGCCACGCAGCGCCTTCCCGGCCGAGGCGCAGCTGGCAGTTGGCATTGCGTTCCAAGCGCAAGACCAGCGCGGCCAACCGATCACGCTCTACATTCGCGCAATCAAGGACGACCAAATCACGGTTTCGCCGAACCACCCGATGGCCGGCCAGGCCCTCAACTTCACGATCGAGATCCTCGAGGTGCGCGATGCAACCGCTCAAGAGAAGGAACACGGTCACGCCCACGGCCCGGGCGGCCACGATCACTAGCAGCAGCATCGCTGGCAGCAGCATCTGCATCGCTGGCAGCAGCAGGGCGCAACCTGCGCGCGTATCTTGGTGGCGAGCACCTGTGCGGACCCTCATGCCCGCGGTGGCTACCCTGCTGCTGACGCTGCTGCACTTGTTGCCAACGCTGGGCCTGGCAGCCCAGCTCGGCGCGCAAGAACGGCCCAACATCCTGTTCTGCATCGCCGACGATTGGGGTTGGCCACATGCGGGCGCCTATGGCGACGCGGTAGTACAGACTCCCGCGTTCGATCGGGTCGCCGCCGAAGGCGTGCTGTTCGAACACTGCTATGTGTCGAGCCCCTCGTGCACTCCTTCGCGCAATGCGATCCTGACCGGGCAATACCACTGGCGGCTGCGCGAAGGCGCCAACCTGTGGTCGTCGCTCGACGCGGCGATCCCGGTTTACCCGTTGTTGCTCGAAGCGAACGGCTACGACGTCGGCCACTGGCGCAAGAGTTGGGGACCGGGCAGGCTCAAGGTCGGCGGCTACACCGACAATCATCCAGCGGGCAAGAACTACCAGGGTGGCTTCGCGCAGTTCTTGAAGGCGCGCGATCCAAGCAAGCCGAAGCCGTTCTGCTTCTGGCTTGGCGCGTTCGACCCCCACCGTGGCTACAAGGCGGGTTCGGGCAAGCAGTCCGGCATGGACCTGGACAAGGTTCCGGTGCCCGGCTTCTGGCCCAACGTCGAAGCGATCCGCAGCGACATTGCCGACTACTACTTCGAAGTGCAGCGCTTCGACCGCGACGTCGCCAACGCCCTGCGGCTACTGGCAGAGTCCGGCGAACTGGAGAACACGATCGTCGTGGTCACCGGCGACCACGGCATGCCGTTTCCGCGCTGCAAGAGCAACTGCTACGACATGGGTGTGCGGGTGCCGCTAGCCATTCGTTGGGGCAAGCACCTGCAAGCTGGTCGGCGCATCGCAGAGTTCGTGTCGCTGGTTGACCTGGCGCCAACTTTCCTGGCGGCAGCCAACGTCGCGATTCCCGCCGAGATGAGCGGTCAGTCGTTGTGGCCACTGCTGCGCGACCCACTGCTGCACGAAGAGGGCAAACAAGCCACCGAGAAGAGCGCGCGCGACCATGTCATCTTCGGCAAGGAACGCCACGTGCCGTGTCGCCCGGATCATTCGGGCTACCCGACCCGAGGAATCCGCACGGCGCGCTGGATGTATCTGCGCAACTTCGAACCCGGTCGCTGGCCAGTCGGCGATCCGCCGCTCTACGGCGACACCGACCCGGCGCGCAGCATCGGCAAAGGCACGACCAAGGGGTACCTACTGAACCACAAGGACGACGATGCCGTGCGTCGTTGCTACGAATTGTGCTTTGGCATGCGGCCAGCGGAAGAGCTGTACGACATGACTGCGGATCCCGACCAACTGCACAATCTGGCGGGCATGCCAAAGCATCAAGAGGTGCTGCAAGTGCTGTGGTCGAAGCTGCGCAGCGAACTGGTTGCGACCAAGGACCCGCGCGTGATTGGCGGTGGCGAGCAGTTTGACCGCTATCCGCACTACGGCGGCAGTGCCTGGCGGCCGGCGCCAGCGCAACCGAAGAAGCAGAAGAAGTAGGGCAACCGGCAGCGGCCGCTACTTCTTCTTTGCGCTCTCCTTTTGGGCGCCCTTCTTCTGGGGCAACTTATCGGCGTACTTCGCAGGGTTCTTCTCGAACTTGGCTTTGCACTTGGCGCAGCAAAACGCCACGCGACGCCCTTCGTGCTCAACGAACTGCGCGACGTCGATCTCGGCATCCGTTACCGGACACTTGTCGTTGATTGGCTTGCTCTTCTCGGCCCGCGCCTCGATCTCTTGCTTGGCAGCCGCCAAGCGCTTCTCGACGTAGTCGCCGAGGTCGACGGCGATGCGCGGGAACTGCTCGCGCACCGAGTCCGCGCCCGCCTTGCTGACCTTGGTCTGCCAGACGTACAGCTGACGAAGCTTCGGCAGGCTCGACACCATCGACAAGCCGTCGTCGGTCATGTGCGTGCCGTAAGCGTTGAGGTATTCCAACTGCTTCAACGGCATCAGCGCGCCGAAGCCCTTGTCGCCGAGCTTGGTATTGGCCAGGTTGAGGCGGCGGAGTTGCGTCAACGCGCCGAGATCGCGAAGGCCCGCATCCGTCACGGCCGTGCGGCTCGCGTTCAGCCAAACCAGAACTGGCGCCAGCGGCCGCAGCAGCGCGACTTCGGCGTCGGTCACCTTGTCGCGCAACAGCGACATGTTGACTTCGACCGCGCGGGTATCGGCCGCGACTTGCTGCACGACGACTCCCTTCTTACGCAAAGAAGCGATGGCAGCATCGATGTGCTTCTGCTGACCGTCGCCAAGCTCTGGCAGATCGAACGTAATCTTTGGCAGGACTTGAGCGGCCAGTTCCGCGGCGATCCATTTGTCGCCAGCTTCGGGCCAATCCGCACCTTCCGCCACCCACTGCGAGAACAACGCCTGCTGTTCCTTGCTCAGTGGCTCGCCCTTCGCCGGCATGATGTCCTCATCATCGAGCGGCAAGCCGAGACGGTAGATCAGCTCCGAGTCGCCCGGCTTCGTCGGGATGATGCTCCAAAAGTCTTCTTCGCCCGCCAAGAACGCAAAGGCGCGCGCGTCGAGGCGCAGGTCGCCCTTCTGTTCTTCGGGGCCGTGACACTCGATGCAGCGCGAGACCAAGACCGGCGCGATCTGCTTGAGGAAGTCGACCTTGCCCGCTGCAACATCCGCTGCAGGGGCCTTTGCTGCGGGGACCTTAACTGCAGGGGCTTCGACTTTGGCCTGAGCCGCAAGCGGGGCAAGCAACAGCAACAGCGGGACGACGATTCGCATGGCGGAATCATCGCCGCTTTGGTGATTGGCGCAAGCGGCTGTTGGAGCAATCCCCAATCAGAGCCGCCCCAGTCAGAGCCACCCCAGTCAGAGCGATCCCAGTCAGAGCGATCCCAGATCAGGGCGACAGCGGATCAACCGCGGCGACCACCACGAACATCGTGCCCCACCGTCGCCATCTTGTCTTCCAGGTGGTTGAGCACCGAGCGCACCCAGTCGCGCTTCTCCGCATACGAGCCGTGGAAGAACGACCTCTTGAAGCCGTAGATCAAGATGTCCTTCAGGGCGCGAGCATTGAGGCCAAACGTCTTCACGGCCTTCTCGACTTCGTCGGTCACCGTCGTGCGCGACACCAAACGGTTGTCGGTGCATAGCGAGATGCTGCAGCGCGCCTCCCGCATTTTCTTGAACGGATGTTTGCGCAGATCTTCGGCCAACTCCGGGATGGTCTGCTGATTGCTCGTCAAGCACACCTCCAGAGTGATCCGCCGGTCCGCCACGTAGCGCACCAGTTTGTCGATGTAGCCCCGCTTGTTGGTGATCGACTTGTCACGAATGTGGCGCGCACTGAACAACCAGGTGCCGTGGCCAATGCGGTCGGCGTGGCAATCGGTGATCGCCTGGAAGATGGACTCGGGCCCATAATCTTCGCCGGCGTGCACCGTCTTGCCGAGGAAGTGCTCGTGAGCCAACTGGTAAGCGGCCTGGTGGTCCTTCGCCGGAAAGCCACTTTCTTGGCCCGCCAGATCCAACCCCACCACCGGCAGGCCGTCGTCTTCCGCCGCCGACACCGCCGCGCGCGCGAGTTCGAGCGACGCCAGCGAATAGATCTCGGCAGCTGGCGCGGTCGGCAACGCCTCGAAGTAGGCCTTGTAGTGCTCACTGAACACGGGCAAGAAGAAGCGCAGGGCACAAACAATGACCCCCGCCTCAAAGCGTGGCAGCGCGCCCGAGCGCACCGCCGGGTCGCGATTGATCTCGCGCTTGGCCCGTTCGATGCCCTTGCAGACAGCCTTCAGCACCTGCTTGATCCCGAACGAACCGCGCACGTGCAGCTGCGGCGCAAAGCGGATCTCGGCGTAGAAGACGTTCTCGGCGCGGCAATCGAGGCACAGCTCGTAGGCCACCCGCTCGAGCGATTCCGCGTCTTGCAGGCAGGCGACGGTGAACTCGAAGCCGCGCAAGTACTCAGGCAGGTTCTTGTAGGCCCGCTTGAAGACCAGATCCAACAAGCCAGACGGGGTGCGTGAAGGCAGCTTCACCTTGTGCGTCTTGGCGAGCTCGAGCAGGGTCTCGAGCCGCAAACTGCCATCCAGGTGCAGGTGCAGATCGGACTTGGGCAACTCTGCGATCAACTCGCGCGAGATCGACGACTTCGGCATGGTGCGATCATGCGCCTCGACACGCAGTGCGACAAGGGAACACATCGACGCTACGCTGCCGCGGTGCCAACAACCTGGCGATTGTTCACCGAGGACGCAGCCGAGCGCGAAACGTTTGCCAACCTGGCCGCCGTGCTCAAGCTGCCAAGCGTTCCTGCCGGGCCACCGAACCGTCTGCGGCACGTGGTCCGCATCCAGCATGCTGGCCTGGACTACTACCTGAAGACGTTCCAGAAGACGCAATGGAAGAATCGCGTGCACTTCCAACTGTCGAAGCCGCGCGCCGTCGATGATGCCGACCGCGAACGCAAGGTCACCGACGCCCTGCGGCAACGCGGCTACCAGGCGCCGCGACCGATCGCGTATGGGCGCGACGGCCCCACCAGTTACTACCTGTGCGCCCAGCTACCCGGCGAATCCCTGGCCGAGCACATGAAACGGGGCGCCGTTGATTCCGAACTGGCACGACAACTGGCCAGGCACTGCGGCAAGCTGTTGGCGGCTGGCTTTCAGTTGCCCGACCTGAGCGCTGACCATGTGTTTCCGGGAGTCGACGACGGGGTCGCCGCGCATCGCGCCCCTGCCGTGCTCGACCTGCACAACGGCGGTATCTGCGAACCCGGCGCACCAACCCGCAAGGTGCTCGGACGGGTGCTGCGACGCTTTGCGCGCTCGGTTCGCGGTCTGCCGGTCGATCGCACCCTCGCGATAGCGTTCGCCGTGCGATTGCTGCGGCATGCAGGCACCAGCGCTGCGATCCGCCGACAACTGTTGACGGCGGCGCAACCGTTCGGAACCGCGGCTCGCTACGAGCAGGGCAATCGCAGCCACAACTACGCCGAACGCAATCCCAAGCGCGCCCGCCGCGAACGCGAGCTACTCGAACGCATTTGGCCCGGCAAGTCGCAGGAAACCGTGCTCGACCTACCGTGTGGCACCGGACGGCTGTTGCCGTTCTTGCGCGACCACGGACACCTGGTGGCGCAGGGTGACGGGGCCTTCGCGATGCTGGAGCAGGCCGACGCGCGCGGCATGCGGGGCGAACTGCTGGTGCAAGCCAACGCGTTGCAGATCCCGTTTGGCGACGCCTGCGTCGATGGCGTCGTGATGTTTCGCTTCCTGCACCACTTGCCGCCCGAAGCCGCGAAGAACGCGATCGCCGAAGCGTGTCGCGTCGCACGTCGCTTCGTCGTCGTGAGCTTCTTCCATCCGTGCAGCATGCACCACCTGCAGCGGCGCACCCGGCAACTGCTCGGCACGCCTGCAACGCGATTTGCGATGACCCTGGCGACGATCAAGAAGACCGCCAAACGGCACGGCTTCGAGCTGCACCAAGCGACCGCGCAGCTGCCGTTCGCCCGCGACCTGTGGCTGGCCTCGTTCACCCGTGTGCAAAACCCGGACGCGCGCGCTGGCACTGGCGGGAGCTGACGGGTACGACCCTTCCGTGACGGTTCCACATGTTGCCATAGCCGTGCTCTGCGGCACGACCGGCGGACCTGCAACGTATGGCCGTCGCCTGGTGCAAGCGTTGCAAGCGACCGGTGAGATCCGGCTGTCGATCTTGACCGATCGGCCGGATGCGTTCTCGGCACTGCCGGCAGACGCCAACTGCGAAGTTGTCGAGGTGCCGATGCGCGGCGGCATCGACCGCTTGCGCTGGCAACACGTCGCGGTACCCAAGGCGTTGCGCAAGCTGCGGCCGGACGTCTACCACGACACCAAGAACGCACTGCCGTGGCGCCTGCGTTGCCCGTCGGTGGTGACGGTGCACGACCTTGCCTACCACACCGTGCCCGAGAGCTTTGGCTTTGCCTCGCGACAGTTCTTGCTCCGCGCCACGCGCTCCGCAGTGCGGCGCGCCAAAGCGATCGTCGTGCCATCACAAGCAACTGCAACGGACTTGGGGAGGTACTACCCGAGCAGCGCCTCGCGCACCCATGTCGTGCCGCACGGCATCGACCCGCAACCCGCCTACGATACGCAACTGGCCGAGCAAGAGACGCGCCGCCTCGGCTTACCCAGCAACTACGTCTTGCACGTCGGCACGATCCAGGCCCGCAAGAACGTGGACCTGGTGATCGCCGCAGTGCGACAACTGCGCGCCAACGGCTTCGACTTCCGGGCCGCAATTGTCGGCCGTCGCGGCTGGCTCAGTGAACGCGCCTTCGCCGAGATCGAACGCGACGACACCGCAATCTGGATCGAACACCTCAACGACGCCGAACTGGCAGCGTGCTATGCCCGCGCTGCAGCATTCGTTTCGCCGTCGGCATACGAAGGCTTCGGCTTTGCGGTCGCCGACGCGCTCGCGGCTGGCGTCCCCACGGTCATTTCTAACGTCAGTTCGCTGCCAGAACTTTGCGGCGATGCTGCGATCCGCCTGGCAAGTATCTCGGCCGAGGCCATCGCCGCCGCGCTGGCCGATGTACTGCACGACCCTTCGCGCCGCGCAGAGCTGGGCAAGCTCGGTCGCGAACGTGCAGCTCAGTTCTCGTGGCAAACCTGCGCCGAGGGCCACCTGCGCGCATACCGCGCTAGCGCACAAAAGTAGCTGGCACCGACGCCACTACTTGTTGTTGGGATTGTTGGTGTTCTTGCGCAGGATGCCCAAGAACTCGCGGTCGATGTCGCTCTTGGCCTGCGATTGGTTCGACGAGGAGTCGCCACCGAGCACCTTGTCCAGTGCCGACAGCGTCGAACCGGACGAATCATCGTCGTCGTCACCAAAGACGCGGTCGATTGCACTCTGGCGTTCGCCTTCATCGTCGTTGGCGTCGAGCGCGGCGAAGGCCTCCTTCATCGATGCTTGCACCGAGCCATCGCCACCACCGAAGTCGAAGCCCTGCAGATCGTCAGGATCGCCGGTCGACGACAGGATGCCTTCCTTGCTGAGCCGAATCAGGATGTGGTAGACCTCGTTGAGCGGCAGGCCGAGCGTCGTCACCAACGAACGCGGCGTCGTATCGCCGTTGATCTGAGACAGCAGCTTGATCTCCAGGACGCCAAGCGGCACGTCGCCCATGCGGGCGAACATGTCGGCCTTGGGCTCGAGTGCCGCGTCGGGGTCGGGGAACACCGTCAACATCTGATGCCAGTCGTCGACCAGCTTCGAGCCTTCCAGCAGCAGCGAGGTCACGCCGAGTCGCAGGTCGTTCTCTTCTGCATACTCCGGCAGTTCATCAAGCTGGCGGTAGTAGAACGCGTACGGCTCGGTCTCGCGCATGAAGTCGAACAGCACTTCTTTGCCGAACAGACGCATCACGTCCTGCAGCTCATCCGCTGAGAAGATGCCCTTGTCCAGCAGAGTCATGATCACCGGCACGCCATCCTTGGCGCGACGACTCTCGGCTTCGGTGATCGCCGACTCGGGAATCTCTTGATGTCGCATCCCGTCACCCGGCATGACGCGCCGTGCGAGGTGATGCGGGTCGAGGAAGAACACGCGGCCGTCCTTCAGGTAGACGTCGAGCCGGTTGTCGCCCTTCTCCAGGCTGAGGCAACCCAAGTGCTTGCCCGCGGCCAGCATCTGCAGCACTTCTTCGACCGAGATGAAGTCCGTGCGGCCAGCGAAGTTGAAATCCTGGCCGCCGGAGTTGGCGCGGATCAACGACTGGTCAAACGCCTTTGCAAACTCGGACAGCGTCGTCACCGAGAACAGCACGCCCATCACCCACTCAGCCGCGCGCGTCGCCGTGACGTTGTCCTCGCTGCGCATGAACAGGTGCATGCCGCGCCGCATGCGCGTGAAGATCAGCTCGCCCAGGAAGTCGCGCGTGTCGGTCTTGGTGCCCTCCATGCGGAGCTTGCGGTCGACCAACTCGTCGACGCGAGTCAGCAAGTGCACGAACTCAGATTCGTATTCCGCGTCGTCCTTGGCAACGAGAGCCCGGACGAAGCTGCTGATCCGGTCCTCAAGCTCAGCCGAGATCTCGGCGTTGGAGGGCACTTCGGTCAACTTTGTTGCGTCGGACACTGCTTCGTTTCTCGACCATGTGCGGCGTGATTCTTGACGGTGATCTTTGACCTAGGGGATACCCCTATCGAGGCACAGACTGGTCGACGCGCGCCCAGTAGCCTACAACTTCGATAGGACTGGACCGTCGGCCACCCTCCGGTCGATCAACGCCCCAGCCACTGAGGCCAGCAAAACGTGACGCAGACATCCCTCGACGAGCACTTGCAAGCCGCCCGCACCCTGCTGGAAGAGCTGCAACTCCATGAGATCGACCAACTCCGGCCAATGGTCTCAGGCCACCGCTCAAGCCTTCCGATCCTCGCCAGAGGCAGCGGTGACCGTCAGTTTCTGCTCAAATACTACCTGCCGCCCGACGCGGACACGATTCTGCCCGCTGGCGTGCGCGCTGACGATTACAGCCGACGCGAAACCGGCTTCTACCGGCTGCTCGATAGCATTGACCCAGAACGCAGGGAGTTCCCAGCGCCGCGCACCATCGCGGTGGGCCCAGGCGACCCGGCAAGGTGGCTCCTGCTAGAATGGCTGCCGCCCGCAGCGGGGCCGGCCGAGGAGGTCATCAGCCAAGAACATGTGCACGAGTTGATGCACAAACTCGGCAGCATGCCAACGGAACGCCTGATGGGCCGACGCGGCTTTCCGCTCGAACACTGGGATCCGATCGGCTACCTCGACCGTATCCGGCACATGTACGACGCAGTGCTGTTCGTGATCGGCGAAGAACGCTGGCGCAATCTGCAGCGGTTCTTTGGCGAGGCAGTGCGATGGACGGACGGTCGACCTCACGTCATGGTGCACGGCGACTTCCAGGAAGCGAATATCATCGTCACCGAGGACGAACGCGCATTCCTGGTCGACTTCGAGTGCGTCGGCATCGGCAACCGGGACCATGACTTCGCCTGGTATTGGCTGCACAGTGAGCGACACCCCGAGTGGAAGCGCCAGCTACTACACCGCTGGCTCGGCCACACGGTCGGCGGCGACCGGATTCGCGCCGAATGGGGCATCCGCAGCGCCATCGCCTACTTGGCGATCCGACGCCTGCGTTGGGGCTATCTGACCCACGGCGAAGAAGACTCCCGGCAGAGTTCGAACTTGGCACTGCTCGACGCCGCGCTCGAAGGCGGCGCGTCGCTGTTTCCGGTCTAGCCGCTAGTGGCGTGTTTCATCGAAGTCCGGCTCAGCAGCCTGGCTTGACTGGGCACGAGCGCCACAAAGCCCTCGTTAGATCTGCCGATTGGGGGAAATTCGAGCGCCTAGCCCTGTGGGCACCCACTGCCATAATCTATAGGCACCCCGGCCGACCCAGTGCGATCGACTTTCCCATAACCAACTACGGCAATACACCTTAAGAATAATTTCAAATCTGATCAAGGGCTTGGCACGGTAGTTGTCATGACGCTGACATGACGCCCACCGACGCCAACGAACTGATGACCGACGAGGAACTTGTCCAGCAGCTCCAAGCCGGTGAGACCGAGAATGCTGTCACGCAACTTGAGCTCCGCTACGGCAAGCGCATCTATCGTTTTGTGCAGGGCATGGTCCGCGACCCTCATCTGGCGCACGACGTGACCCAGGAAGTGTTTGAGAAGGTCCTGCTCAAGCATGACCTCTACCGTCCCGGCACGAACTTCCGCGCGTGGCTGTTTGAAGTCGCCCGCAACCAGGCGCTGACGATGTTGCGAACCCGCAACCGACTGCCGAAGCCGATCAGCTCGCTCAACACCATCAACGAAGACGCCGACTTCCTGGACACGGTGCCAGCCAAGCCCGAGGTGGAATCGTTGATCGAAGAAGAGTTCATGACCGCATTCCAGAACGCGGTCGACGAGCTACCCGAGCACTACAAGATCGTGTTCGACCTGTGTGTGCGCAAGGGACGCCCCTACCAGGAAGCCGGCAAAGAACTCGGTCTGCCAACGGGCACGGTCGCGATTCGCATCATGCGCGCCCGCAAGAAGCTGTTCACGGCGCTGCAAGGCCACCTCGGCCGCTTGCGTCGTCCGCCGGCCTGCTTCCAGTAATCCTGCTGAATCGCCGGTCGCGACGAATCGTTCACTGCAAATGGCGCGCAGCGCAGCGCCGCCAGCGCAGCGCCGCCAGCGCATCGCCGGCGACACGTCACCACCAGCGCATCGACGGCAATTGGGTGCCGCGGCGCTAGACGCAGCTGATGCCCAAGTCGGCAAACGCGGCGTCCGCGAGCCGTTCCCATCCCTTGTTGGCGGCCGGCGATGCCGGGCTGGGGTGCGGAATGCGACCGACGCGGAACGCGCCACCCTCGACGTCGCTCGCAAAGATCTTGCGGATGCGCGCCTCGGCAAAGGTGCCAATGCCGAGCACCCATTCGGGATCGAGCGAGGCGATCACCTGGCGCAACATCTGGTCGCAAGCCGCAAATAGTGGCGCCGTCTCGGCCTTCTTCAGTTTGTCCGGCGTCAAGTTGGAACCCGTCTCGCTGAGGAATGCGAGCGGGCAATAGTTGTAGACAAAGAAGCGGCGAGCGAAGCGTTGCGGCGTGATGAATCGCTGTGCGGCCCAACCCCACAACCTGCGACCGGAGACTTCGCTGCGCGGCGAGTCGAGCCCGAGGATCGGACGCTTGGCATGTTCGACAGCCGGCTTCTTGACCTTGCCACGCAGGCCGAGCCAGCTGCGCACCGCCTCGACTTCACCAAACGGCACGCCGGTCTGCACCATGCCGAACGGCCCAGGGTTCATGCCCAGCATGACCACCTGCTTCTTGCCTCGACCGAAGCGCTCGAGGTACTGCCGATGCAGATCCCACGCGTAGTCCAGCGGGTTGTAGACGCACGCCACCGGCGCGCTGAACGCCATGCGATTGAGTTCCGGGATCGCCCTTGTGATGATGCCTGTCAACGCCATGACTGCAGGCTACCGCCAGCTACCCGGCGATTGCACGCAGCCACCGGCAATTCACCAGGCGACAATTCAAACGTCGCGGAAGCCCAAGGCCACCAGCAAGCACGGACCATAGGCGATCACCTCGATGCCACGCGCCTCGGCGCTCTCGATCGCCGCTGTGTCCTCCGACCCTGGCTGGAACCACAGGTGGCCGACCGACGAACGCACTGCATCGTCGACAATCTGCTGCGCAAAGGCTGGCGGCGCCACGATCGAAACGGCGCGCGGCGGCCCGGGCACGTCGACCAACGATGCGTAGCAGGGCACACCTTCGATTTCGTCGGCACGTGGATTCACGCCAACGACCGGGTGACCATTCTGCGCATAACAGCGCAGTACTTTGTTGCCGTATTTATCGCGATTCGTCGAAGCGCCAACGACGGCGAATGAACCAACGGCCAGAAAGCGTTCGATCTTGTCGTTCGTCATTACCAGTTCCTCTGCATGCCGAGGCTGTACGGCAACGTGTCGGTCGACGCAACATGCCAACCCGTCCAGAACGCGAGCCGCGCAATGCGCTCCATCTTCGTACCGTCCAGCTTGTCGACGGTATCGCTCACTTGTCGTCATTGCCTTGGGCGGGGCTTGCGCCTCCGGCTGGGCTTCGGCCACAACCGAAGCCGCGAAAAAGAGAACGCACGGCCCGGTAGAGCGAAGGATCTGACGAAGCATGCGCGAGAGTCTCTGGTATCCGGAACGCAGGCTGTGACAATCGGACGCCGACACCACGCTCGGATAGCCGAGCGCTCCTCGCAACAGTCGCCTTCCAGTCGCCACTTACCAACCGACCTACGATGCCGAAGCCACCGCTCGACCGACGCACCTTCCTGCTCGCCTCCGGCGCCGTGCCGGCTGCCTACGCCCTCGGCAAGGGCGACGATCCGTCGGACATGGCGGCGTTCGGCAGGCTTGCTGGCCTGGAGTTCACCGACAAGGAACGGGCCCAAGCCGAAGCCCAACTCGCCAAGCTGCGCAACGACTACCAGAACCTCCGACAGCCGAAGATCAACTTCGAGATGTCGCCGAGCACGCACTTCGATCCGCAACCGATGGGCGTGCCCCGCGCCGCTGCGACCAAGCGCACCAACGTCACGATTCCCATGGACGTGGCGATGCCGAAGAGCGATCACGACCTCGCGTTCGCAACGGTGCTCGAACTCGCAAGCCTGCTGCGCCAAGGCAAAGTCACTTCACGAAAGCTGACCGAGCTATGCCTCACACGCCTGGAACGTTTTGATGCAGAGTTGTTCTGCGTCGTCAACCTGCTGCGCGACGCAGCGCTGGCACAAGCCGACGAGCGCGACAAGGAACTGGCGGCCGGCACTGACCGCGGTCCGCTGCATGGCATTCCCTACGGCGCGAAGGACCTGTTTGCATGGCCAGGCGCACCGACAACGTTTGGCGCGGCGCCCTACAAGGACCAGGTCTGGGATATCAAGGCGACGCCGCTGCAACGGCTCGAAGCAGCAGGTGCTGTGCTGTGCGCGAAGCTATCACTGGGCGCGTTGGCCATGGGCGATCTGTGGCACGGTGGCCGCACCCGCAACCCGTACAACCCAGAGCAAGGCAGCAGCGGTTCGTCGGCAGGCTCTGCGAGTGCCGTCGCCGCGGGCTTGTTGCCGTTCGCATTGGGCACCGAAACGCTCGGCTCGATCGTCTCGCCGTGCGGTCGCTGCGGCGTCGGCGGCTTGCGGCCGACCTTCGGCGCCGTCAGTCGCTACGGCGCGATGCCGTTGTCGTGGACCATGGACAAGGTCGGCGCGATCGCTCGCAGTGCCATCGATGCCGGCATCGTGTTCGATGCCATGCGCGGCGCCGATGGCAAGGATCCTTCCGCGCGGGACACGGCACTGCAATGGCAACCAGGCCGCGACCTGAGCAAGTTGCGCATCGGCATCTTGAAGATGCGCGGCTGGCCACGCAGCGACGAAGACAAGGCCTTCGTCGCATGGCTCGAAAACCTCACCGGCAAGGCGGTCGAGGTTTCGCTGCCAACGGCTCCCTACCGCTCGATGTTGGTCATGCTGCACGCGGAAGCAGCAGCCGCGTTCGACCAACTGACGCGCAGTGGCGGCGACGACCAACTACCTGGCCAACGCGCCAACGACTGGCCCAACCAGTTCCGTTCGGCACGCACCATTCCCGCAGTTGAATACATCCAGGCAAGTCGCCTGCGCCAGCAACTGGTGCAAGACATGCACAAATCGCTGGCCAACATCGATGTGCTCGTTGCCCCCACCCACGGCGGCCCGACCCTGACCGCCACCAACCTGACCGGCCATCCGACCTATGTCGTGCCGGTCGCCAAGAGCACGCGCGAACGCGACGGCGGCCGCCCGCGCTTGCTGGCGTTGGTCGGCCAACTCGATGGCGAAGGCCCGTTGCTCGAAGTCGCGGAAGCGTGGCAGCGCAGCACCGAATGGCATCGCGCCCGGCCAACCCTCACAAACAAATAGCACCTTCCAATCAGTAACCCTGTCGTACGAATAGCCCTACCGAACGAGTAACACTGCCCAACCAGCAAGCATGACGACCACCACTTCCTACAACAGCCAGCCCAGCAGCAAACGCATCCGGTGGCGCGTCGGCACCAGCATCGTCGCAATGTCGCTACTGCTGTTCATTCGATGCGTCAGCAACCCCACTCGAACGATCGAGCCCGCGCCCACCAGCGCCGCCGGTGCCGACTTCATTATCGTTGCCGGAAAACGCATTGGGACCGGCACGCGAGTCGTCACCTGGCACGAGCCCGATGGCTACAGCGCCTACCTGCGTGGCAAGCACTTCGACCGCAGCCAACCTGCCGATGGCAAGTTGCGCTACAGCGACCGATCCAACCTGCCGGATGGCATGCAGGAGGGCAACCTCAGCCACGAAGACCTCAAGCAAGTCGTGCGCCAGTTCGTCGTGCACTACGACGTCTGTGGTTGTTCACGCCAGTGCTTCAAGGTGCTACAGGACGTGCGCAACCTGTCCGTGCACTTCATGCTCGACGTCGACGGCACGATCTACCAGACGCTCGACTTGCGTGAGAAGGCTTGGCACGCGACAACCTCCAACGACTATGCGGTCGGCATCGAAATCGCCCACCCAGGCGCTTGGAAGTCGCCGCTCAACGCGGTGATGCGCACATGGTATGAGCAGGACGAACAGGGCTGGCGACAGAAGTTTCCCAAGTGGATGTCTGAGACCGGCATTCGCACCAAGGGCTTCGTACCGCGCCCGGATCGGCCGGAGTTCATCAGCGGTCAGGTGCAAGGCCACACCTACCACCAGTTCGACTTCACGCCTGAACAGTATCGCGCCCTACCAAAGCTGATGGCGGCACTCAACAAAGCACTGCCGCGCATCCGCCTCGAAGCTCCGCGCGACAGCAACGGCAACATCATCAACCACGCGTTGCCAGAAGAAGTGCTGCCCCGATTCGATGGCATCCTTGGTCACTTCCACGTGCAAACCAACAAGCAGGATCCCGGCCCGGCGTTTCAGTGGGAGCGCATGCTGAAGGAAGCCAGGACCATCCGCTCGCGCTAGCCGCTGGCGCGCCCTGGTTACCGACTGCGACCGCTGTCACGCATCTGCTGCAGCCGCGCCGTCAACTGCGCGACGACCTCAGGGTGCTGCCTGGCGACATCGTTGGCCTCCTCAAGATCTGCCTCAAGGTCGAACAACTGAAATGGCTCAGCGAACGGTTTGCCCTTCGGTTGTTGGCGACCACCCGAACCGTTGCCGGCGACCAACTTCCACTTGCCAGAGCGAATCGCGAACATGCCGGATCCCGAATGGTGAATCACTGGCGCGCGTTGCTCTGACTTCGTGCCAGACAAGTCGCCTGCCAAATCAGCCTGGAAATCGAACAACGGCAAGAGGCTGAAGCTGTCTTCGCCACGGTCATTCCCCAACGGAACGTTGACCACTTCCGCGCACGTCGCGAAGAAATCGGTCAAGCAAACCGTTTGCTCACAACGCGAGCCGGCGGCCACCTTGCCCGGCCAACGCACGAAGAAGGGCACGCGATGGCCGGCTTCCCAGATGTCCGCCTTGGTGCCACGCAACGGACCGTTGGCCAGATGGTGTTCGGGACGATAGCCCTGCACATGCACATCCTCGACGTGGTCCTTCTTGCTCTTGTCGTCAATGCGATGCATGTAGGAGCCGTTATCCGAGGTGTAGACCAACAACGTGTTGCCGCGGACACCGGCAGCATCGATTGCCTTCAGGACACGACCGACGGCAGCATCCACCTGCGCGATGAAGTCGCCGTAGTCATTGAGCCCGGTCTTGCCGCGGAAGTCCTTGTGCGGCAAGACCGGCTTGTGCGGCGCCGGCAGCGGCAGATACAGAAAGAACGGTTGCTCCGACTTGGCCTGCGTCGCAATCACTTCACACGCGTGATCGGTGAGGTGATCGAGCACATCCACCATCACCAGATCCTTCGCGCGCGGCCCCTTGCGCAAGAACGCCGGGAACCGCTGACCCGGCTGCATCACTACTTCGGAGTCGGTGACGTTGCCATCCTCGATGTAGACGTAGGGAGGGAAATCCAACGACGCCGGAATGATGTAGCTGTGGTCGAAGCCATAGCTGTTCGGCACCGCGCCGATCGGCTCCGCGAAATTGATCTCACTTTGCTTGGCATCTGCCGCGCGCGGCCACTGCAAACCAAGATGCCACTTGCCGACGATGTTGGTGTGGTAGCCAGCGGCAGACAGCAGCGTTGCCACGGTGTCACGGTCCTTCTCGATGACTGGCGCGCCATAGCCATTGATGACGCCGCGCTTCAATCGGCCGCGCCAACAATAGCGCCCGGTCATCACGCCATAGCGCGTCGGCGTACACACCGCTGACGGCGTGTGCGCATCCATGAACGTCATGCCCTGCGCCGCCAAGCCGTCGAGGTGCGGCGTCGGGATCTTCGAACTCGGATTGATCGCGCGCACATCCCCGTAGCCCATATCGTCGGCCATGATGAAGACGATGTTCGGCTTGCTTCGCGCGGCATCGGGCGAGGCATCCGGCAAGGCATCTGACAAGTGGGCGGCGATCGGCGCCGCGCAGCCACAGATCAGCGAGAGCAGCAAGAACGCGGCCAGCGACGTTGTACGCATGGGCCGATAATGAGAGAGCCGGGTGCGCACGGCAAGTGCGACACCCGGCTCTTCGTCAAGCTTCGGGATCCTTGTCCCAAGCTCTCACAGCAACCTAGAAGCTTGAGATGAAGCTCCTGATGCCGTTGCTGGTGGTCAGACCAAAGGCGTTCTGACCGTTCGGCAGGCTGTTCGGCACGACCAGGTTGACCGACTGCGAGTAGATCTCAAAGCCACTCGGCACGTTGACCGGAATCGGGAACGTGACCGACTGGGTCGAGCTCGCGCCGACCATCGCCTGCGTGAAGGCAAGCGATCCGACGTAGGCGTTGCAGCCCGGCGCACCGAGGAACGCCAACGGCACGCCCGGGTTCGATTGGATCGTGCTGATGATGTTGATGCCGACGTAGACGCTAGGGCCAGCCTCGATCATGTTCGAGGTCGTATAGGTGACCGTCGAGCTCGTCGTGCCAGTCGAAATCGGGGATCCCGAAGCGGCCAACGCCAACGCATCGACGTTGATGCTGGAAACGACCGTGGCCGTGACCGCACTCAGGTCGGTCGGCGCGGATTGCGTCGACGGGCCGGCCGGCGAGTGACCGATCAACCAGTTCTCGGGGTTGGCCGGGCCAGTGGCGCCAAACTCGATCGAGAAGTTGCCGGTCGCGGTGTCGTACTTGATCTGGATGTAGTTCTGCACCGTCGTGCCCCAGCCGTAGACGCCGTCATAGGTGACCGTGGCTTCGGTGCCGGATTCCTCGTACCAAACCAGACCACTACCAGCAGCGTTCGGCTGCAGATCGGTCCAAGCCGAGACTTGATCGTTCGGCTGGTTCAAGAACGTCGCAACCGACGGGGTAAAGGCGAGGCTGTTGCCAGCGGCCGTCGACACCCAACCATTGGACCCAACGGACAGGCCGAGGGTGCCAGCGGGCATCTCCGCGTCGTCACCGAGCGCGAGGGAAACTGCGGTCGGGCCGGGAACCAGGTTGCCCGCGCCGGCGGTAACCTGCAGCAGGTAGCCAGTGCCAGGAGCGCCACCATTGCTGACGCCGGTGATGATCAGACCGTTGAGGTCCATCGCGGCCGGATCCAAGAGCTCGAAGACCGAGTCTGAGATGTCGTAGCAACCTTCGCCATAGCTCGTGTTGATGGCCGGGGTGCATGGGCCGGCGACCGTCACGAAGCCACTGCCCGCGTTGAGGAAGTTCACCGAGCTGTCGGCGAGGTCAAACGTCGTGCCCGTCAAGAACTCTTCGTAGACGCAAAAGCTCGCGAGCTGGGTTTGCGGCGTGCTCAAGTCGAGCGAACCCGGGTCCAAGACACCATTGGCCTCGGAGACACCACAGCGCACGGCAAGCTGGGTCGGGTAGGTCAGATTGGCGCAGTTCGGGCCGTAGTAGAAGACGACCTCACCGGTGTCGAACAATTGAGCTTGGAACGTGAAAATGGCGGGTTGGCCGGCCTGCGTCGTGGCCCACCATTCGACCATGTTCTCCCACGTAACGACGAACTTGCCCGGGATCGTGTTGTTGATCCAGACACCACCACCGTTGACCGGGTCGGACCACAGGTCGCCGAAGAACGGTGCGATGCGCGGGTCATCGCCCGCCTGACCCGTGAAGTAGCCCAGATTCTGGTAGCCGTTGCCAGCGCCCACCGCGCCGTTCGAAGCGCCGCCGGTCGTCAAATACATGATCCCGTTGTCGCTGATGCTCGCGTGCGTGTAGGTCGGCGAGATGCCGCCGAGCGGGAAGCTGATGTTCATCGGCGCGAGGTCAAACGTGACGTCGTCGCCGTAGCCAGGGCTACCGGTCGCGAGCGGTGCGAGCACACCGAAGTTCGACTCGAAACACGGGGACTGGGCGGTTGCGATAGCGGCCAACATAGGGGCCGCGGCGATGGAGAGAATCAGGCGTTGCATGGTTGCCTTTGGCAATGATGGAGAGGTGTTGCGAGCAAAGAGAGGAATCTCGGGTCGCATGGAACGAGTGCACCCGAAGGCGCCAAAACAGGATACCCGAGAGGCCCGGGCCCCGCGCCCCCCTCAACGGAACATCGCCCGAACACCTCACACTGACGAGCCGGACAACACGCATTGGCGAAGGCCAGCAAGCATGCGATGATTGGCACCCATGAGCGCGCCCTGGATCCTTCGCCCCATCCGTCCGCAAGATGACCATGCCATCGGGCAAATCATCCATGACGTCATGACGGAACATGGCTGCGAGGGCGCTGGCTTCGCAATCCACGACGCCGAGGTCGAGGCAATGAGCCGCCACTATCAGGGCAATGATGCGAGCTACTACGTCGTAACCAACGCCGGCAGGGTATTGGGAGGTGCCGGGTTTGCCCGTCTCGAGGGCACCGGCCCCGAAGACGCCGTTTGCGAACTGCGCAAGATGTACTATGTAGCGGAAACCCGTGGCCTCGGACTCGGCCACGCTCTGCTCGAACTGCTACTCGACGAGATGCGGCTCGCGGGCTACCGCCGGTGCTACCTGGAGACCACCTCATGGATGGACCGGGCGCAACACCTCTATCGCCGGGTCGGCTTCGCGGAGCAGCCCAATCCCGAGGGCCTGACCGGCCACCACGGCTGCGACGCGTTCTTCAGCCGCGAGCTCTAGGCCCAGTCGCAGGCTCGACGGGCACTCGATGTCATCGAAGGATCGGGAACTCCGGTAGCACGGGGCGATTCCGGCACTAGATGAAGGTGTTGGAATGCCGATAGTGACCAGCGGAGACGGCACCTATCGGCGCCAACTCGTTGCATCATGGACATCCTGCAATACGGCGCGCTCGCCACCCTACCCGCCTGGCTCATCGCAACCATTTCGGCAGCACTGATCCTGGCTCCGGTGTTTCTCGGAACCCGTCTATGGATCGTATGCGTCACCTGGTTCGCGACGGCCTGGACGTTTGGGCTGACGTGGTGGTTGATGGTTTTGGTGTTTGCACCGATGGCCGTGCTGCTGCTGCCGCCGTTGCGGCGTGCCCTGATCAGCAATCGCATCTTCGACTTCTTCATCAAAAGCGGCTTCATGCCAGCGATCAGCGACACCGAACGCGAGGCCATCGAAGCTGGCACGGTGTGGCTCGATGGCGAACTGTTTAGCGGCCAACCATCGCTGAAGAAGCTGGCCGAGGCCGACTATCCGGACCTGACGACCGAAGAACGTGCGTTCCTCGACGGCCCGGTCACGACGGTTTGCGAGATGACCAACGACTGGGAGGTCTACCAGCTGCGCGACCTGCCGACGGAAGTCTGGGACTACCTGAAGCGCGAACGCTTCTTCGGCCTCGCGATCGACAAGGACTTCGGCGGCCTCGGCATGTCCGCATCCGCCAACAGCGCCGTCGTGCAGAAGCTGGCGTCGCATTCGTTGCCGCTGGCCATCACGGTGATGGTGCCCAACTCGCTGGGCCCGGCCGAGCTGCTGTCGCACTACGGCACCGAAGAACAGAAACAGCACTGGCTGCCCGCGCTTGCCGACGGCAGCCAGGTGCCATGCTTTGCGTTGACCGAACCGGGGGCAGGTTCGGATGCCGGCGCCATCAGCGCGACAGGCACCGTGTTCCGCGCCGAGTCGGGCGAACTGATGCTGCGATTGTCGTGGGACAAGCGCTACATCACGCTGGCTGCGATCGCGAGCGTGCTGGGCCTCGCGTTCCAACTGCACGATCCGGAGAACCTGCTTGGCAAGGGTCCGACTCCGGGCATCACGTGCGCCCTGATCCCAACCGATACCGCGGGGGTCGTGCTCGGCCGTCGTCACGATCCACTTGGCGTGCCGTTCTACAACTGCCCGACGACTGGACGCGATGTCATCGTGCCACTCGAAGAGGCGATCATCGGTGGCGCCGGCGGCGCTGGTCGCGGCTGGTTGATGCTGATGGAATGCCTGGCCGCCGGTCGTGGCATCTCGCTGCCAGCCACCGCATGTGGCGGGGCCCAGATGACCGCGCGCGCCGTCGGCGCGTATGCCGCGGTTCGCCAGCAGTTTGGTTTGCCGATCGGCAAGTTCGAAGGCATCGAAGAACCACTCGCGCGCATTGCCGGCTCGACCTACGTGCTCGAAGCCGCGCGCCGCTTCGTCAACGGCGCTCTCGACAAGGGCCACAAGCCGGCCGTCGTCACCGCGATCGCCAAGTACAACACCACGGAACTGTGGCGCCAGGTCATCAACGATGGCATGGACGTGCTCGGCGGCGCAGCGATCTCACGCGGCCCGCGCAATCTGTTGGCGAACGCCTACACCGGCACGCCCATCTGCATCACCGTCGAAGGTGCCAACATCCTGACGCGAACGTTGATGGTGTTCGGCCAAGGTGCAATCCGTTGCCACCCGTACGCCTTCAAGGAGCTCGATGCGATTTCCAAGAAAGACGGAGTCGCGTTTGACCGCGCGTTCTGGCCTCACGTCGGCCACGTCGTCAAGAACGGCGTGCGCACCGCGCTGCTCGGCTTGACTCGCGGTTGGCTTACCAAGGCGCCCGGCAACGCGGCGACCAAGCGATACTGGCGCAAGCTCAACTGGGCATCGGCTGAGTTCGCACTGCTCTCGGACGTCGCCATGGGCGCGCTCGGTGGCAACCTCAAGCGCAAGGAAAAGCTGACCGGTCGCTACGCCGACTGGTTCTCCTGGATGTTCTTGGCGAGTGCTGTGCTGCGTCGTTTCGAAGCAGAAGGCTGCCAGAAGGAAGACCTGCCATTGATGCAGTGGTCGCTCGAAGACGCGTTCGCCCGCGTGCAAGCAGCCCGCGCCGGCATCTACCAGAACCTGCGGTTGCCGGTCCTCGGTTCGGTCTTTGGCACGCTCGGCGGTTTGATGGCGCGCTTCAATCCAATGGGCGCAGCACCGAACGACAAGATCGGCCACAAGGCGGCGGCGACGTTGCTCAAGCCGGGCGCAGTCCGCGACCGCATCACCGCCAACCTGCACGTGCCGCAAGACCCAACCAGTGCCCTTGGTCGCCTTGAGCACGCGTTGCAACTGTGCACGCAAGCCGAACCGGTCATGCGCAAGCTCAAGGATGCGGTCAAGGCCGGTCGCTTGCCAAAGGCACGCCCGGCGCAACTGCTCGACCAGGCCTCGGAGGCCAACATCATTACCAGCGAAGAACGCGACATCGTGCAGCAAGCCGAAGTGGCGCGCGCCGAAGCGATCGCGGTCGACAGCTTCACGCTTCAAGAATACCTGTCGGGAAACGCAGCCCCCGCAGCTGCGACGGAGTCCGAGCCGCAGGCTAGCTGAGCAGTGGGCAAGCTGAACCGCCTGGTCACACGCAACATCCCCCGCTAGGACGCGAGGGTGCGCGCAATCATGATTGCGGCTCGTCCTTTGCCACCAGTTCGTCTCTGACAAAGGCGACCCCGGCAGCAAAGCTGTCAAGCGTGTGTTCGGGCGGCACCGTGCCCGGCCCGATGCCGAGCTTGCGCAACAGTTCCTCGGGTTGATCACGCAGCCCAACCAAGACGACCACGACGCCGCGCAATTCCAGGCCACGCACGGTCTCCTGCAACGCGTAGGCACCCGACTGATCGACGAACGGAACGCGATCGAGTCGCAGGATGACGAAGCGCGCGTCCTTGAGTCCGTCCAGGCGCTTGCGGAACTCGGTCGCAAACGCAAAGAACAGCGGACCGCTGACGCGCGTGACGACTACCTCGTCGCCCAGGTCATGTTGCTCGTCTGGCCATGGCTCGTCATCCCAGTAGGATTCGACGTGCGACATCTCGACCCCATCAGCTGGCGCTGCGCGCTTGCCGCGCTTGAACACCATCGTCACGATCAACGGCCAGTGCCGCAGGATCGCCATCGCCATGCCGATCCCGACCGCGATCAGCAGGTCCAGGAACACGGTGACGAACAACACCACCACCATGATGATCGCGTCGGTGCGCGGCACCTTGCGGATGTGTCGCAAGCCACGGTAGTCGAGGATGCCGATACCAACCGTGATCAGGATGCCGGCGAGCACTGGCTTCGGAATGAACTTGGCATAGGCCCCAGCACCGAGCAAGACGACCAACAACAAGAGTGCATGGACCGCACCGGAGACGCGCGTCGAACCGCCGGCACGAACGTTGACGACCGTTCGCATCGTCGCCCCCGCGCCAGGAAGCCCGAGGAACAAGCCGGAGATGGCATTGCCGACCCCTTGACCGAACAGCTCGCGGTTGGAGTTGTGCTGGGTCTTCGTCAAGTTGTCGGCGACGACCGATGTCAACAAGGAGTCGAGTGCCCCGAGTGCCGCCAACGTGACCGCGGTGATGACAATCGTGCCGTAGAGAGTGCTCGGGATGTCGCCAAAGCCTTCGATGTGCAGCGCTGGGAAGCCCGACGGAATGTTGCCGATGATCGGCACGTTCAAGCCAGCAACAACCGAGATGACCGTCAGTGCCAGCAGCGCAACCAGCACACTGGGAACCGCCTTGGAGATCTTCGGGAACAGGTAGATGATCGCGATCGTCGCGACTGTCACGCCAAACGCGACGAAGTTCACGCCATCAAACCCATTGCCGCCCAGCACACTCTTGGCAACCTCGAGAGTGTTCTTGGGCCCAGCGAGACCGAACGACGGATAGATCTGCAGCAGCACGATGATCACGCCGATGCCGCTCATGAATCCGGACACCACCGGATACGGGATAAACTTGATCAGCGAGCCGATCCGCACGACTCCCATCAAGATCTGGATCAGCCCCGCCAGGACGAACGTCGCAACCAATGCCGGAATCGCCAGCTCGAGGCTGCCGGTCACCGCAATCATCGCGGTCACCGTCGCCGTCGTCACCACCGTCATCGGTCCGGTCGGACCACTGATCTGCGACGGCGTGCCGCCGAAGATCGCGGCGAAGAAGCCAATGAAGATCGCGCCGTAGAGACCGTAGGTCGCTCCCAGCCCCGACGAGACCCCGAAGGCGAGCGCCAACGGCAGAGCGACGATGCCTGCGGTGATGCCGCCGAAAATGTCCCCGCGGAAAACGGACGAACGGCTATTGGAGTGACTCGTCATGAACGGATTAGGCAGCACAACCTGCAGAAATGGCGGATGCGCCGATCTTGGCAGGCAAATGCGCTCTGTAACCAACAAGAGAGACAATGGCGGCTGCTGGCGCAAGCACCGGCCACGGCCAGTTCCACCGGGCAACCTTGATAGTTGTCCACGAACCGATTGCCAAACCGATCCGCGCAGTACTTTGAGTGCTCCCTCGCAGTCGCTACGGTCTCCCCCGTGACCGACGGTATCCTTGTACACCAACAGATCCGCGACCTGATCGAACAGGGCGCCCTCACCTCCACCCCGGCAATCGCGCCGACGCAAATCCAACCGGCGTCGCTCGACCTGCGATTGTCGACCCGGGGCTACCGGGTGCGATCGGGCTTCCTCCCCGAGAACTGCCGCGTTGCCGATCGGCTTGAGGAAATGACGCTCTATGCGTTCGACCTCGCCGATGGCGCCGTGCTCGAGAAGGGCCACTGCTACATCGTGCCGCTGCTTGAGCGCATCGAGAAGCCACTGCCGCATTTGATCCGCGCCAACCCCAAGTCATCGACCGGTCGACTCGACTTGTTCACGCGCTTGCTCGCAGACAACTGCGGCCGCTTCGAAACCGTGCCGCCGGGCTACACCGGGCCGCTCTACCTTGAGATCGTGCCGCGCAGCTTCCCGGTCAAGGTGCGCACCGGATTGTCGCTGTGCCAGATCCGCTTCTCGGATGGCCACGCCTCGCTCAGTGACGAAGAGTTGCGCGCCGAACACGAACGCTCACCGTTGTTGTTCAACGACCGCGGCGAACCGTTGGCGTCAGACAAGCTGCGCCTCGACAACGGCCTGATGATGGGCATCGCCACGATGCGCGACTCGGACATCCAAGGACCGATCGGCTACGTCGCCAAGCGCTACACGGGCATCATCGACATGGACGACGAAAACGGCCACGACCAAGATGCGTTCTTCGAGCCGCTGCAGGAGCCGAAGGGCGGCCGCCTGATCGTCGAGCCGGAAGAGTTCTACATCTTCGCCAGCAAGGAACGCATTCGCATCCCCGCCCACCTCGCGGCAGAAATGTGCGCCTACGATGTCGGCATCGGCGAGCTGCGCACCAACTACGCCGGTTTCTTCGACAACGGCTTCGGGGGTGAGCAAGGCACGCGCGCCGTCCTCGAGGTGCGGCCACACGATGTGCCGTTCTTGCTCGAAGACGGGCAGGTGTTCTTCAAGCTCGAGTTCTTCAAGACACAAGAACCGCCGGAAGTAGTCTACGGTGACGACCGTCTTAGCTCGCACTACCAAGGGCAAGGCCTGAAACTCAGCAAGCACTTCCGCGCCGTCTAGCCGGATCTGCGCGAACCAGACACGCGGACCAGACCCCCGGAGAAGATTCGCGGAGCAGACACTGGCGCGTGCCGGCGGGTTGCCCCACCCCACCACCCCACCGACACTGCCACCATGTTCAAGCCCGGCGCGAAGGATGAGAGGGCCGCATTGGCCTTCGATGACATGGCGTCGGCGATCGACGCTGGTCTGCCGCTCGAATCGATCGGCGGCAACCCAGGCCTCGGCGACCACGTGCTGCTCGACCTTGCGCAGCGGCGCGGCATCACGCTGCGAACCACCGAGAAGACCGTTCTTGAGACGGGCTGGAAGAGCGGCAACGCGGCGGCTGCATTGCGTGGCCGCGCCCGGGATCGCCGTCGCCGCGCCGAGTTCCAACGCGAGATCTGGTCCGGACTGCGCTACCCGCTGCTGCTCCTGGCAATGTTGCCGGTGGCAGCCGCAGCCACCTACGTACTGGTCGGCCCCGGCTTCTCGATCGGTCTGGCAATCGTTTACGGCACCCTCGCGGTCGTCACTGCGATCCTGGCGCACAAGCTCAGCCGCGGCGATGCGTCGCTCGAGCGCTATCCGATCCTCGGCGCGCTGCTCGTCGACATCCGGGAGCTGCCCTACCTCGAATCGCTGCATTCGCTTTACGGTGCCGGGGTGCCGATCGTCGAGGCGCACAACCAGGCCGTTCGCAGTGTCCGCATGCACGGACTGCAAGAACGCCTGATCATGGCGCAAAAGCTGCTGGAAGACGGAGCGCCACTGCGCGAGGCCTTGCAGAGTTCGGGCTCCCTGTGCAACGAAACCCGGTCCCTGCTGGCAACGGGGGAACACGCGGGCCAACTGGAAGATGCGCTGCTGCGAGCACTGACCCGCCGCCAGGAGGTCGCCAGCCAGAAACTTGCGACCGCAGCCCAGCGGCTCGGCCAGGTCGCTTACGCTCTAGCCGTAGTCGGCATCACCATCATGGTGTTCAAGTTCTATAGTGGCTACTTCGCCATGATGCGTGGCTAGTGGCTGCTGGCGCCCCGCCGGCGCCAACGCGAGGTATATCTGCCAATGACCGGACCTTCGCCCGAGAAGCTGCCCAAGAATCTGCAGAACCAGCACCTTACGGCAGAGCCTCTGCCTGGGTCCAAGGAGCAGACCATGGACGCAAGCTTGGGCAAACAACCGCGACCGGCAGCCGTCTCCGACCAAGAGCACATTTGGCTCGCTCGCTGTCGCGAGGGTGACCACGCGGCGTTCCAAAGCCTGCTGCGACCCCACCTGACTGGGCTGCTGTCGCTGGCGCGGCGCTACTGCCGCGACCCCCACTGGGCGGAAGACCTGGTGCAAGAGACCCTGGTGCGCGCCTTCAAAGGCCTGCCCAACTTCCGCGCCGAATCGGCACTGCGCACGTGGCTGTATCGCATCTTGGTGCGACTCGCATGTGAGCCCGCCCGCTGGCAACGCAGCATGCCGACCGAATCGCTCGGCGACATGGATGTGCCGGATCACTACGACGGCAACCAGGCCGAGCAAGACGCGATCGCCCGCGAACTGCAAGACCGCCTCGACGAGGCGATGGAGCGATTGACCCACCGCCAACGCACCGCGCTGCACTTGCGCGCCGTCGAAGGCATGGACTACGCGACCATCAGCGGCGTGCTTGCGTGCAGCGCCACCGCGGCGCGCATGCACGTGCTGGAAGCGCGCCGCAAGGTGCTCGCGCGCGTCAAGGAGCACATTGACCAGTGAGAATTGACCAGTGAGTTCTGCCGACGACAAGTCTCCTGGGGATTGGTCTCCTGGTGATTGGGATCCGGGCAATAGGGATCCGGGCAATGGTTCGGGCAATGGTTCGGGGCAGCCGTCGAACCCGCGCCGGGTTTGTGCGCGCACCGATGCCGTGTTGGCCGTGCACCTCGATGGCGACCTCGAACGCGAGTCGTTCGATCGCGAAGCCTGTGAACCACTCGGCTACGGATTCGTCTCCGACGATTCCCTGCACACGCACCTCCGCGAGTGCGCGACGTGCCAGCTGGCACTGCAGCGCGCGCGCCGCCTCGATGCCGCACTCGCCTCGATGGCTGGCCGTGCGGTCGCCGATCAAGTTACCGCAAGCGGTTGTTCGCTGGAGGAGTTGAGCGATCAGTGGCTCAACTGCGCGGCGATGGCGGCGGCAGATGCGGGACTTCCCGAGACGGTCAAGTCAGAAGGCGTGGAGTCTGAAGGCCCAGAATCAGAAGACCCAGAATCAGAAGACACACGATCAGAAGCCACAAACTCACAAGACGTCACTCAAGAAGAGCCCATTGATAGTAAAGATCTCGACTGGCTGTTCGATCGGGCACTGCAAAGCTGCGCAGCGCAACAAACCGATCGCGACCTCAGCGCGTCACGGGCGTCGCGAATCGGCACCTTGATCGCCATCGCTGGCGTCATGGCGGCGTGCTTCGCGACATGGCTTTGCATTGCGACCTTTGAGAAGTCCTCGAAGGGCAAAAATAGCCTTGGCAGCAACAAGGATCTTGGCAGCACCCGGGCAGTTGCTGACGGCCAAGCCACGGGAGTTCCGCGCCAGGCAACTGCCAACCAGCTACTTGGGAACCGGCTACTTGGGAACCGGGAGAAGACTGCGGCAACGCAAACAGTCCACGGCGACAACAAGTTGGCCAGCAGCGAGTCGGCCAGCAGCGACTTGGCCAGCAGCATGGTAGCCGCGAACGCGGCAGAGGTAGAAACCGACGACGACCCAGCCTCCTCCGAATGGGTCGCGCGTCGTCCCGGCGGGTCGCTGGCGCGCAGCATGCACGCTGCGCGGAACCGCGAACTGCCCGAGCAACGCACCGCGCAGCCGACTGAACTATCCCATCGCATTCGTGATCGCGCCTTGGGCGTGCCAAAGCGCCTCGCGGCGGCTCACCGACTGCTACGCGCGACTCGCGCAGGTTCTTCGGCGGCTCGCTTCGCGACCGATCAACTGCTTCTGGCCCTCGCAGCATGCGGCGACCTCGACCACAACGAGATCGCGCTCCACGAGCAATTGCTCGATGAAGTGCGCAGCAGCGGCCCCGTGCTCGTGCGACTGGAACACCGCCTGGTTTCGCTTCCGTCGCGCAACCGCGACCACTCCGAACTGGATCACAAGGCCTTGGCCGCGATTTTGGTGGCCGCACGCGTTGAGAACGATCGCCTCGACCAAGCGATTCGACGCGCTCTGCGACGCAATGATGCCATCGCCGACGTCGTTGCCAGCGCCCTGCGCTGCGGCGTGCGCGCCAATGGCTCGAGCCAACTGTTACTCGATTGCTGGCACGATCAAGTCGCCATCGGCAAGCAAGAGGACACGCAGCAATGGGCCGAGTTCTGGTTCCGCGGCCAAGCCGCAACAAGCTTCGCACAACTCAAGCACCTGCATGCTCGCAGCCACTCAGCCCCCGAACGGGTGCGCTGCTTGCTGGCGATGGGTTGCGTGTCTGACGATTCCACTCTGCCGCGGTTGCTAGCAGAACTTGCAGCACCTCGACGTATCGAAGCCTGTGCCGCTGCGTGCGGCCTGGCATCGCTGCCGCACCGTGTCCTAAAAACATTGCTGCCGAAGGCCAACCTGCAGAATGCGGGCTTGTTGCGCGCAGCCCTCGCACGCGCTGGCATGCCGGAGTCGAAGCGCTGGATCGAAGCACTGGCGCTGAGCAAGCCACAGTTGCAGCTGATGCGAACCGGTTCCATCATCCGGTTCTCAGAGGTTGCGGCATGGTTCCGGAAGGGACTACTGACGGCGGACTGATGCATGCCTGCCCCGAAGGCTTCGCTGCTTGATTGCCGACCTCGCGACTACCAGCAAGTGATCGCCGGCATCGTGATTATCGGCATCGTGCGTGCCTGGATGGCACCTGAGCAGGCTCCCTTCTCAAGTAGCGCCGGCGCCAGCTGAGTGCCACCAAACTGCAACCAACCATGCTGACCATTACCCTCCCGATTGTTCTCGCGCTGAGCGCGCCACAAGAACCAAAGACCACCACCCAACTCGTGCCGCTGCAGCACATCTGCACCAACGAGTTGGAACAAGATGGCTTGCCTTGGGGTTCGCTGATGCGATGGCGGCACAACCTTCGGGCGGACCTCGTGCTCGGCGACGACGGACTGGGTGCGATCACGCCCGATGCGATTGTCGAAGCGCTCTATGGCTTTGCCGCGGAGGCAATCGACGAAGAGCGACTGTTCTTGCAGGCAATCGACAACAATCTGCTCGTGGTCGGCGACCCCACGCTGGTTGCCCGCGTGCGCCAACACATCCAAGAGGCGGCTGGCATCCTCGCGCGGCCCATGCAGGTCGAACTGGCAGTCTGGGACGCGGCCGACCGCGAAGCCGCAGCGACGATCCTCGACAAGCAGGCATTCGCCGAATGGGCCGCCAACCGCACGCCGCTATGGCGCGCGGTCAGCACCGCCAATGCCGGCCAACCACTGATCATCGAGAACATGACGTGGAGTCGGTATGTGCGCGGCATCGAGATCGAGGTTGCCCAGAAGAAGACGATGACCAGCCCGTCGACCGATCGCTACGGCCAAGGTGGTGCGGCCATGGTCCGCGCCTACTCCTTGGTTGGCAGCAGTGACTTCGCGGTGCACATGCAGTTCGCCGCCGCTAGCCGACACGGCACGGTCAACACCCTACAAACCGGCATGCCCGGCGCCCCCGACATCGAACTGCCGCGACTGGATAGCTTCTTCGGCACGTGCTCGGGCCGGATTGCCAACGGCGGCGCGCTCGCGACCACGATGCAAGGCAACGCGGTCAGCGGCGGCCAGATCACCGTGACGCTTCGGATCGTCAGCTCGGCTGCGCCGCCCCCCCTAAGCGACCCACGCACCGCACTGATTCCGGTTGGTGCGTTGATCTCCGAAGGACTCAACTACCAGGCTGCGCTGCCCGACGTGCACGCAGAAGACGGGCTACTATCGATCGAACAGGAGAGCTCGTACGGCTGCATCCCATCGGACAACTTGCAGGATCTGATTGCCGGCGTGCTCGCAGCGGCTGACGAGGAAGGCGACCACGAACTCAAGCTCGGCGGCGGCTACCTGTTCCTCCGCAGTTCACAAACTGGCATCCAACGTGCGCGAGAGCTGATCCAGACGCTTCAGGACAATATCCTCCGCAACGTCGAGATTCGCCACTCGGGCGAGCTGCAATCACAGCCCGGAGACCCAGCCAACGCGACCTTCCGACCCGAGCTGCACACGCTGACGGTGCCGACCCTGCTCGGCCGCGAAGCCGCCGTCTACCGGCTGCATGAGACCAACATCGTCGCGAACATCTTCGTCGAAGTTGCGCCCGAAGCGGGCAGCCTGGTGCCAAGCATGCAGCTGCTGCAATCGGGGACATGGTTCCGCGCCCGCACCGTGCCCGTCGGCGAATCACTACATGCCAACCTCGACCTGCTGAGTGTGATCGCCCCGATTCCGGCCATGCGTAGCGTCATGCCGGGCGGCGGCGTGCTAATGCAAGCCCAAGTCTCGTCCACCAGGCTCGATCACAACGGCATCCTGACCAGCGGAACTGCAATCGAACACGGCGACGGTCCCCGCGTGACCCTGAACGGTCAAACCTACCGGTCCCGGATGACCACCAGCTTTTCGCGCTGAGTCAACCCCCGGTTTTCCCCCTCAACCTGCCCCACAAGATGACGCCTTGTCGCAGCCGGGCCGTGACCCCGGGGTCCCAAGTCGCTAGAAGTAGATAGATGCGACTAGGTCTGACTCAATCCCTGCGTGCCGAACAGCGACTCATTCAGTCGCCGCAGATGATTCAGGCGATGCAAGTTCTTCAGCTGCCGCTGATCGAACTCAAGGACCAGGTCGAGCAAGAGCTGCAAGAAAACGTCTTCCTGGAACGGCAGGACGATGCCGACCGAGCCGAGAGCAGCACCGGCGAAGGCGAGTCGTCGCAAGAACCCGATGCCTACGAGGATCGCCTGCAGCGCGAGTTCACGGCTGAGATCGACCAACTGGAATCGCGCGCCGACCCAAACTGGCGACAACGTGGCTCGTCCTACAACGCCGACGACGAAGACAAGAAGTTCGAGGCACTGCAAAACACCCCCGGCCGAGTCATCTCGCTGGCGGACTACCTGATGACCCAGGTGCGCACGCAGGAGTCCGACCAAGAATTGATCGCGGTGATCGAACACATCGTGTTCTCGCTCGATGAAGACGGCCGACTTTCCGAAACTGCCGAATCGATCTCGGGTCAGCTGTCGGTGCCGCTGCCACTGGCGGAAGAGGCAATCGAAGTCGTTCGCGACCTCGAGCCGATCGGAGTTGGCGCTCGCGATCTGCGCGACTGCCTGCTGATGCAGTTGGATCACATGCAGTTTGTTCGGCCACTGACGCGGCGCATCGTCGAGAGCCATCTCGACGATCTCGCGATGAACAAGCTGCCCAAGATCGCCAAAGAAACTGGTGCCAGCATCGAGGACATCAAGCAGAGCTGGGAGTTCCTTCGGTTCTCCTGCAAGCCACATCCAGGCTCCGAGTTTGATGCCGGCCAGTCGGCGGGCGTCTCCCCGGACGTCGTCATCGACGAAGTCGACGGCAAGTTCGAGGTCAAGTCGCAGCGCGGTTCGTTGCCCGACCTGGCGATCTCGCCCGTCTATCGCAACCTGCTGCAAGAAGCGCGCAACGACCCGAAGGTCTATGACTACTTGCGCCGCAAGATCGAAGCAGCGAAATGGTTTATCGAGGCGGTGCACCAACGGCAGAACACCATCGAACGGGTCGCCACTGAAGTCGTGCGACGCCAAGAGGGTTTCTTGCGCCACGGGGTGCAGCAACTGAAGCCGATGAAGATGCAGGACATCGCCGACGCGGTTGGCGTGCACATCTCTACGATCAGTCGCGCTACGTCGGGCAAGTACATCCAGACGCCGCAAGGCATCTTCGACATGAAACGCTTCTTCAGCAGCGGCACGATGTCGGATGACGGCGCCATGGTCAGCCAGCAAGCCGTCAAGGACACGCTGCGTCAGATCGTCGACGCCGAAGACAAGGACTCGCCGTTGTCAGACGATCAACTGGTCGAAGCTCTGGGCGAGAGCGGTGTGCACATTGCGCGCCGGACGGTGACCAAGTACCGCAAGGCACTTGGCATTGAGTCGAGTTCGCGCCGCCGCCACTACTAGCGGCGCGGCCGGAAAGAGCGTGCATCGCGTGCGGATGGCATCGCTGTGCGTGGTGGTGCGGGAACGCAGACGATTGGTGGATTCGGCGAGGCTCTCGCGGGACGCCAAGTGCGGCGAGGCCGCCGCAGGCGTTGGGCGCGGCTTTTCGGCCGAGCCTTTGACAGACGAGGCCTGGCGAGATGGCCCGACCTAGCGCGCTTTGATCACCATCAAGGACACATCGTCCTCATAGTGCTCTTGGCTGGTGAACGCGGTCAGCTCCGCCAATGCCGCATCGAGAACATCTTGCGCGCTGCCATTCACGGCGTGCTCGCAGAGCAACCGCTCCAGGCGCTCTTCACCGAACATCTCAAGGTCCGCATCGGTCGCCTCGGTAATGCCGTCGGTGTAGAGCAGCAGCACATCACCTGGCTCCAAGCTGCCGGTGTAGCCTTCGTATTCGGCATCCGCCATGAATCCCATCGGCGGCCCATGCGAATCGATCTGCTCGACAGTCGCGGTGGCCGCGCGGTACACCATGGTCGGATTGTGGCCGGCACTACAGAAGGTCATCTGGTTGCTTTCCGGCTCAATGCGAACCAGCGCTGCCGTGATGAACATGCCGGTCGGGCCGACCTCGTGGGCCACCTCGTTGTTCAGGGAAACCGACAGCTCCGAAGGATCCAACCACGCTGCGTGCCCGCGGTAGTTGGCGCGAAACGATGTCATCAGGAGCGCTGAGTTGATGCCGTGTCCCGCAGCGTCCGCGACAATTGCGCAAATCTCGCCAAGGTCCGACACCACGAAGTCGACGTAGTCGCCGCCGATGCTCTTTGCTGAAATCGAGCTCCACGCGAAGTCATAGTCTTCGTTCGCCGGCGCTTCACTTGGCACCAATCGCTTCTGGATGGTCTCGGCAATCTCTAGCTCGCGCCCGATGGAGATGCTGGCCTCCTTGAGACGCTCGAGGTGCAAGCGGTGCAACAACGCCGCCGCGAGCTGACCGAAGCTCACCAGCCGATTGATGTATTCGCGCGCTTGCGACGACTCGGTCCGTGGATTGAACAGCAGGCAAAGACCCGCCTGCACGCCGTGGTAGCGCAACGGCAGAATGACGATCTCCTGCAGCACGTCCGGCGCGCACTCGTCGGCAAGGCCGGCGATCGAACCATGCTCATCACGCGTCGCGACCTGCGCGGCGCTGTCTATCAACGACAGCGGCCAGGAACTGCCATCGGCGCTTCGGAAGCTCGCCAGAAGTTGCTCTGGCATGCCCATTGATTGCTGCAGGGTCAGGTCCGAGTTGGGATTGCCAATCTCATCGAGCACATACAGTGCGCCAGCCGTGGCATCGACCATGCCGCTAGCCAGCGACAACAGGCGCGCCATCAGCGCTTCAGGATCCGGCTCCTGGAACAACACGATGCCTTCCTCGAGGGCCTGCAACGTGGCGCAGTATTCATCGGTCGTTTCGCGCGACTCGAAGTTGAGGGCCAGATTCACCATCGCCGCGGCGATGTGGGTCAGGGCCTGCTGCAACTCCTCCAAAACCTCAGCGGGCGGCTCAGCCGACAGCCAGAGTTCCGCCAGCAAGTTGCCCTTGAACGACAGCCCAAGGCGTTGCGCATTCGGCAGCGGCCACGCATCGCGCGAAACGATCTGCAGCGCCTGGACGGGCACGTCTTCCCCGACCACAAAGCGAACTTCGAAAGCCTCGTCAGCTGATTGCGCCAGACAAAGCGCTACATCGATCCCGGGCAGCAACGCCGCGAGGCCCTTACGGACCTCGGACTCAAGCTCGTCTTGCGTGCGGCACGCATGCAGCAAGACCAGCGCTTCAGCTGTGCACCACGGAGATTTGGTCGAGGTAGCACTCACGGTATCAACTACTCAAGTTGCCCAATGCGAGAACCGCCTCTTCCATTGCTACTGCCATTTCATCGCGGACCGCTGCCCAGTTGGCCTCGTTGAGGCCTACAGCTGCAAGGTCATCGGCACGCACGACGTTGGTGGGTGCACGATTCGGCAAGTAGCCAAGACCAAGTTCATGGGCAACACAATCGGCAAGGCGCACGCAAGCCAAGCCCTTGCTTAGACTCTTGCCCTCACCCGTTTCGTCGGCGTGCTCCTCATGGTGGCCCTTGATCACTTCTTGGATCTCCGGCGCGAGGTTCCACTTCGCCGTCACCAGCGCGCCAGCCTCGGTGTGGTCCAGACCAACCGTGGCGCGTTCGTATTCGACGATTGACATCTCGTTCATGATGCGCGGCCCATCCTGCAGGTAGGTGACCAGCAGCAGTTTGCCGATGTCGTGCAGCAAGCCGCCGACGAACAGTGACTCACTTTCATCGGCCGACATCTTGTTCTTGCGCGCCATGTAGCGCGAACCTGCCGCGACACAGACGGCGTGCAACCACAGCCCTTTGGGCTCATGGCCATACCACGTGAAATCGCGCTGCAAGAACTTGGCGGTACTGGTCGCCAATACCAAGCTGCGCACGCCACGGAAGCCCAGCACCATGACCGCTTCCTTGATCGTGCGGATCGGCCGATTCAATCCGTAGAACGGACTGTTGACCATCGCCAGCATCTTCGCGACCAACACCTGATCGTTCTGCAGCAACTGCTCAAGATGCTCCGGCTCGGTGTCCGCCTTGTTGAGGATCCCAAGCAGCCTGGCAACGAGATCTGGGAGCGGCGGAATTAGGTCGCTCTTGTGCAGGATTTCACGGCGAGTTTTCTCCTGCTTCGCGAGTTGGTTGAGTGACGATTGTGGCATGGTGGATTCAGGCTGGATCTGTGCGAGGACCCTGCGAGTTCTTCGACTTGCCCACCCTCACGACTTGACGCCAGCAGCTGTCTTTATGCGACCCAGTTGCGCAGCCTGCCTTGCCACCGCCGAGTCGCACCTCGAGCGCAATCACGATTTCCACCTAGGGGCTTTTGCTCGCCAGGGAACGACCTCAGCGACATTCCCTAGCCGCGCGGGCTACCCAGCCACGCGGAGCGCCGTCAAGTAGACGCCATCCCAAGGCCGATAGCGGCATCATGTGGTTTGCACGACGCACCGAACGCCGCCCGAACGCCAAGCTGGCCCCCCGCCACACCCGCAGGCGGCGCTTGCGGCCAGGCGCCCGGTTCGCGATCGATGCGCTACTTGGCGCAGCGTTGATGGTGACGGTGCATCTGTTCGTCATCCAGGTTTCCATTGTTCGAGGTAACTCGATGGAACCAGCGCTGCATGACGGCGACCGACTGGTGGTCGACCGCGTCACCTACAACCTCGCCAGTGTCGGCCGCGGCGACGTCGTCGTGTTGCGCTACCCGCGCAACACCGAAGTCGACTTCGTCAAGCGCATCGTCGGCGTGCCCGGCGACCACATTGCGATGCGGGCGGGCGTGCTGTTCGTCAACGGGGAAGTATCCGACGATTACGGCTGCATCCCCGATCGTGAAAACATGAACGAGTTGATTGTCCCCAGGCACGCATTCTTCGTGCTCGGCGACAACCGCCCGATCAGCTGCGACTCACGCGAGTTCGGCCTCGTGGCCGAACACCTATTGAAAGGGCGCGTGCGCATGCGGTTCTGGCCGCTCGGCACGGCGTCGATGTTCTAGGACATCTGCCAGGTGCGAGCGCGATGCAACTGGCCACTGGCAACTGGCAACTCAGAACACGCCGAGCGTCAACATTATCGCGTTGCTCACGGTCACCGCAGCAAGGTTGCCGTTCGGGCCGAACTCGATCGGCGCGACTTGCTGGTAAAGCATCGCACCGACCAACACCGAACTGTTCGGGATTGACAACGTGCTGCTCGCGGCCCCCTGGCTCGGAACCAAGATGGTCAGTAGATCCGGCGTCACCAGCAACGTGCAACCCGTCACTCCCTGCGGCAAGACGCCGGACAGCGGCAGCGAAGTCGTGGCAAGGCCGAGCACCTCAAGGGCGATCGCATTGCTCGGGATTCCGGTCGCAACCGATTCGAACGTCGCGCCCAACCATGGCAAGTTGCTCGCGGTCAATTCGACCAAGCCCACCGAGCTTGCACACCCGTTGCCCGAAGGCACCGCACTGGCCGCACACGACGAACGCAGCCGGGCGAGGTAGCTCGAAACCTGGCCGCCGGCGATGGTGAAACTGCCACCGGCACTGACGTCGCCATCGGGTAAGTGCATGAGCGTCAGAACCGAATCGTTGACGCCGGCATCGACAGCATTCCAGTTCGCGCCGTCCCAACGCGCCACATGCGCGACCGGTGCGGCACCGGTGTGAGTGAACGCACCACCGGCCAGCAGATCTCCGTTTGGCAACAGCAACAACGACTGCACAAAGCCATCGAGCCCCAAACCAAACGACGACCAGTTGCTGCCGTCCCAGCGCACGATGTTGTTGGCACTGGCACCGCCGGCCTGACCGATCCAGCCACCCACGGCAAGGTCACCGTTGGGCATCACCGCGAACGAGAGCGCCGCAAACACCACTCCAGAACCGAGTGCCGACCACGAACTGCCATTCCAGCGGGCCACGCCCGGGGCATACACCGAAGCCACCGATCCGAAGTCACCGCCGACGACCAGATCGCCGTTCGGCATCACCGCCAACGCCGCGACCCAGCCATCCGTGCCACTGGTGAGCGGGGCCCAGGAAGTGCCGTTCCAAATCGCCAGGTTGCCGGCGGGGACACCACCAGCTTCGCGGAAGGTCCCTCCCGCAACGAGATCGCCGTTCGGCAAGGTGGCCAGCGCGTAGACTTCTGCCAGGTACGGCGAGAACCCATTGGCAATGCCCGCCATCTGGCTCCAGGCGGTGCCGTTCCAGCGCGCAACCCCGCTGACCGGCACGCCACCCGCTGCATGGATCCAGCCACCAACGACCAGATCGCCATTGGGCATCTCCTCGATTGCATGCACGACACCGGCGACGCCAATGCCGAGCGGCAACCAGTTGCTGCCATTCCAACGGGCAATGCCGAACGCCGGCACTCCTTGCCACGAACTGAACTGTCCTGCGACTACCAAATCGCCGTTACTCAGGACCTTGCTGGTCAACACGGCCCCGTTGCTACCAGTCCCCAATGCGTTCCAATTGACGGTGTTGCTGATCGCGACCGAGCTCGCGAGGCTGCCACCAAGAATTTGGAACTCGCCGGCCGCGACCAACTCACCACCCGGCAAGGCCAGCAGGCTGGCGACGTTGTTGGGCTCAGCGGCGAGCACCGACCAAAACTGCATGTTGGTCCATCGCGCGATACTGACTGTCGCGAGGTGCCCAGGCACCTCGACGAAACCACTGACGACCAAGTCCCCGTTGGGCAGTTCGGCGAACGCTGACGGAATGGTGTTCGGTCCGAGGCCAACCGCAAACCAGTTGTTGCCATCCCATCGTGCCACCCCATTGGCTGCAGAGGCGCCCGCACTGTCAAACAAGCCACCGACGACCAATTGGCCGTTGCTCATCGTTTGCAGTGCATGCACCGCAACCGGATAGAATGCATGGCTCAAGCCACCACCGAGGGCTGTCCAACTCGTGCCGTTCCACCGCGCCAACCCGGCGGCGACGACACCGCCAGCCGACGTGAAATTGCCGCCAGCGACAAGTTCGCCGTTGGCCAGAACGCTCAAAGCCCGCACTTCCTGGTCGACGCCCTGGGCCAGCGCAAACCACGCATTGCCATCCCAGCGGGCAACGTGGGACGTCGGGCTGCCGCCGGCCGCACTGAACTGACCGCCGGCAACCAGATCGCCGTTGGGCAGCGTCGTCATGGTATTGACGACGCCAAAGATGCCGCTACCAAGCGGCGCCCAAGCGCTACCGGTCCACCGTGCGATGCGATTGGCAGCAACGCCACCAGCTGAAGCAAACTGGCCAGCCGCGATCAGTTCGCCACCTGGCGTGACCACGAGCGCGCGCACTTCGTCGTCCATGCCGCTGCCAAACGTGGACCACTCGCCGGAAGCCGGATCGTAGCTCGCGATGCGATTCGCCGGCACCAACCCGGCGACGCGAAAGTCCCCGGCAACGACGAGCAAAGGCGCGGCCGGGCCTGCGCCATCGGCGTCCCACCACGCCGTCGCATGGATCTTGCCGTCGACGCCGGGAATTCCGCCCCCTGGCAACCATGCAGTGGTGCACTGCGCGGCAAGTTGGGACGCAGACAGAACGGTTAACGCAACTGTGAGTAGAAGTGAGCGCATCTTGGAGTAGGTCGGGATCAACTGAGTCGAAGAGGCCCGGTGCAGTGTGCGATAGTGCTCAACTCGCACATGGTAACGAGCGCACTGCGGCCGCAATCCTAGGAACATCCGCAAGTGCATCCGCAAGACCATGCAACAGCTTCTGGTCGCGGGCGCGTGGCCAAGGATCACGAGTTCAGTCAGCAACCGCTCCCGCCTCATCAACCGGAATCTCAAACCAGACGCGCGCGCCTCCGCCGGGCAGGTTCTCGGCACCAAAGTTGCCGCGGTGCGCTTCGGCAACTCGCCGCACAACGACCAGTCCAATACCAATCGCGAGACTCATGCCGGCGAGCTTGCAGTCGGACGCGAAGCCCGGCCCATCATCGGTTACCTCGAACTCGATGTGCGACCGCTTCGAACGCACGGCGACCTGCACGACCTTCGCAGCATGTTGCAGGCCGTTGCGAATCATGTTCTCAAGCGCTCGCAACAGCCGGTTGCCGTCTGCCATCACCAAAGGCATGTCCGGCTCCACTACGGCAACCAATTGCAAGCCGCCGCTGCCAGCCCACGGCTCCAGATCCTCCGTCACCCGACGCACCAGCTCGCCGGCCGGCACCGGCTCTTCGACACCGCAGATATGAGCGTCCAACTTCGCGATCTCGAGCAAGTCTTCAGAAAGCGACTGCACGCGCTCCGCATCACGCAAGGCCGTGCGCACGAGCGATGCACCCGCCGGGTCCTCGGTGACCGATAGCTTCACGCGGTCGAGACAGGCAATCAGCGCGGTCAACGGCGTGCGTAGATCGTGAGAGACCTGCGCAATCCAGTCGCGACGTTCTTGATCGCGAGACTGCAGGTCGGTGCGCAGCCTGTTCATGGCATGCGCAAGCGCCCCGATCTCGTCGAAGCGACGCTCCTCAAAGGGGCCTGGAACCTCGCCAGACTGTTCGCTCATCGCGATCTGCCGGGCGATGCGGCGCAAACGGCGCGTCACCAACCACGAGGTCGCACAGCCGATCAACAACGCAACCACCACGGCAATCGTAATCGTCGAGGTCACGGCGATCTGTTCGCGGCGCGCGATCGACTGCTCGTATTCGAATTCATCGACGAGCAGGCTTTCCTCGATGTTGCAGAGCACACACCCGGCGATATCTGCGTCGGTTGCGCCGTGGTCCAGGTGCCACTGACGGTGCCCCGACTCATCCAGAGTAATCGTCACCATCTTGCCCAGCGCGACGTCACCCTCGAAGACCCGCGTCAGGGTGACCGGCACGTCGCGCCCGTTCAGCTCGATGCGCTGCATGGTCTCAAGGGCATGTGGCCAAGTATCGCCCGGGTGCCACGGCAAGCTCTTGCTACCGGCGACGACCACCCCTTTCGGTGACAGCCACAGGAACGCGACATGCTTGCTTGCCAACACCTCGTCCAAGTCCGCAACACACTGCGGCGTCGGTTCCGTCCCGCCACCCAACAGCTCTTCACGTATCCAACCCGTGTGCAGAATCCCGAGGTGGGTGTCTTCCGACGGCAACCCGATCGCGAACTCAGCGGCCTGTCGCAGATACGGCGCCGACCACGCAAACAACAGCAGGGCTGTGGCGATCAACAGCGCCAGACGAACCGCGATGCGCTTGTGCCAGACGACCGAAAGCCCGCTCACTCGCTCCACCTGTAGCCGACGCCCCAAACGGTCTCGAGTCGCAGCGGATTACTGGAATCATCCTCGATCAACGAACGCAATCGACGCACGTGAGAATCGACCGTTCGTTCGTCGCCGTCAAAGCCAATGCCCCAGACGTGACTGAGTAGCTGCGACCGGGTCCACGCGCGCTGAGGATTCCGCATCAAGAACAACAACAGATCAAACTCGCGCGGCTTCATCACCAACGCCTCGTCACCGCGACCAGCGGCACGGGAATCAGGATCGGCCCAAACGTCGCCGCAATGAATGCGCCCCTGCGCCATCGCGCCCTTGGAACGGCGCAGCAGGTTCTTGATGCGAATCATCAGTTCGGGCGGGTGATAGGGCTTGGTGACATAGTCATCCGCGCCAGCCTCGAGCCCCGCAACCCGCATCTCCGGCGCATCGCGCGCGGTCAGGATCAGGATCGGCGTGCCAGAACCGCTTGCCCGTAACTCCCGGCACACGTCCAAGCCATCGCCATCGGGCAAGCCGAGGTCCAGTAACACGCAATCAAAGGCACGGTGCAAAGCACGCTTTGCCTCTGCAACCGTCATCGTGACCTCGACCGTGAAGCCTGCTGCATCCAATGCAGCGACGATTTCTCGCCGGATGCTCAGGTGGTCTTCGACGAGCAAGATTCTTGGGTTGTGCATTCGAATCCGGTACCGGCGGAGACGCCAGACTAGCGTGCGCCACCGAATCCAGCCCCGAGAAGTCGCCGCGTTCTGAACCCGTCTCGGCGGTGACAACATCTTGATCACAAATGAGTGGGCCAGGCTCCCTGTGGCACAACACGCTCGTTCTGCGGCTTGACCATCGGCAACAGCTAGGCCGTTTGGGGTCGCGGTTGCACCTCGCCGAGCACGCACCTCGATCGCGAAGATCTCCGTGATCGCGAGGATCAGCGACGGTTCACGATCTGGCTTCTACGTGTGTCACGATCCGTTGCGACGGGCAGCATCACTACGGATCATCCTGATCCTTACGACCCGACTTCTGGCGCCCGATTCCAGCTCGATTGCGCAGCGAAGAACTCCTCCACGGTGCGGCTCTTCAGGAATCTCCAGAGCACTAGATTGACCAGGATCGACCCAAGCCGCAGAGCCAGCGCTTCGCTCGTCCACTGCAACTTCACAACGCCGAGGGCCATCAAGGCGATAACGAAGACGACGATGCTGTTCGTTGCAATCGACACGGGCGCCTGCCAGGTCACTAGAAGAACGCCCCATTTGCTCCGAGCCAACAGCATTAGGCCGCCGAGACCGACCGCCGCGGAACAACTGAGCAACACCCACATCGAGATCTCAAGGTATGCCTCGCTAAAGGGAGTGAACCCCATGAATGGGTTGTGCCAGAATCCCCATCGCAGATCGTCGCCGTCCGACCTGTCTGCCAAATCAACCAGCCAGACGAAGCCTCCGATCAGACCGCTGGCGATAGAGACGAGGGCTGCCATTCGGAGCAAGAGCGCGACGCGTGAGAGCATGGTCCGCGCAACGTTAGCTGAGCCGCCCATGCCCAGACTTGAGTTCCACTTATCGCGCGAAGTTATCGAGAATCGCCTGCCAGCCCGCTCGCTGCTGCTCATCATCAAGGTGAGACGCGAATCATGGCTGGCTGGCAATCCCTGCGACTTAGCTCATGCCGATGACGCACGAGCCGAGTCGCGGCCGCCAAGCGATAGTCAGGCGGGCGACGGAGGCGACCGCAAACACCCGCACACCATTCGGGTGCCAGTGCTTACGGAACCGCAGTCCACTAGTAGCGGTAGTGGTTGGGCTTGTAGGGCCCTTCGACCGCAATGCCGAGGTACTTGGACTGACGCTTGGTCAGCTTGGTCAGGTTGGCACCAAGCTTCTTCAGGTGCAGGCGAGCAACCTTTTCATCGAGATGCTTCGGCAGCGTGTAGACGCAGTTGTCGTACTTCTTGAAGTTCTTGAAGAGCTCGATCTGCGCGATCACCTGGTTGGTGAAGCTGTTCGACATCACGAAGCTCGGGTGGCCGGTGGCGCAGCCGAGGTTGAGCAGGCGACCTTCGGCCAACACGATGACGCCGTGGCCATCGGGGAAGACGTAGCGGTCGGTCTGCGGCTTGATGTTCTCGTGCTTGATGCCCTTGAACTTCATCAGGCCGGCCATGTCGATCTCGTTGTCGAAGTGGCCGATGTTGCCGACGATGGCGTTGTTCTTCATCCGCGACATGTGGTCGGCGGTGATCACGTTCTCATTGCCGGTCGTCGTGATGAAGATGTCGGCGTCCGCGATGACGTCTTCGACGGTCTTGACGTCGTAGCCTTCCATCAGCGCTTGCAGCGCACAGATCGGATCGATCTCGGTGACGACCACGCGGCAGCCTTGACCCTTCAGCGATTGCGCCGAGCCCTTGCCGACGTCGCCGTAGCCACAGACGACGGCCATCTTGCCCGAGAGCATGACGTCGGTCGCGCGCATGATGCCGTCGACGAGCGAGTGACGGCAGCCGTAGACGTTGTCGAACTTCGACTTGGTCACGCTGTCGTTCACGTTCATCGCTGGGAACGGCAAGCTGCCTTCGTTTTGCAGCTGGTAGAGGCGGTGCACGCCGGTCGTCGTCTCTTCGCTGACGCCGCGGATGCCGGGGAGCATCTTGCCCCACTTCTTGCCGTCTTGCTTGATCGAGGTCCGGAGGATCTTGAGCAGCTCGGTCATGTCCTCACCGTCCGAGGCCTTGGTCTTCGGGACGGCCTTCGCCTTCTCCCACTCGGCGCCCTTCATGACCATCATCGTGGCGTCGCCACCATCGTCGAGGATCATGTTCGGACCGTCTTGACCGGGCCACGTCAGCGCTTGCTCGGTGCACCACCAGTACTCTTCGAGGGTCTCGCCCTTCCAGGCGAACACCGGCACGCCGGTCGGCTTCTCGGGCGTGCCCTTCGGGCCCACGGCGACCGCGGCAGCGGCGTGATCTTGCGTGCTGAAGATGTTGCACGAGGCCCAGCGCACATCGGCACCAAGCTCGACCAGCGTCTCGATCAGCACGGCCGTCTGGATCGTCATATGCAACGAACCGGTGATGCGCGCACCCTTGAGCGGTTGCTGCTTCTTGTATTCGCTGCGAATGGACATCAGGCCCGGCATTTCCACCTCGGCCAGCTTCATTTCCTTGCGGCCAAACTCGGCGAGGCCGAGGTCGACGACCTTGTAGTCGTTGGCGGTCAGAACCTTGGCCTTGGCCTTCGCTGGCTTGGATGCCTTCTTCGTCTTGGGGGTGTTCGTAGCAGTCATGTTGTTTGTCTGTCGGTAAGAAACAAAAAGGAAGTCACACAGTCGCAGGCGTCGCAGAGCCATCAGGCTTGCGACCGCGTACGACGAACATCAAAAACTCTGCGCGGGTACCATCGGGTCCGGTCACGCAGTAACGATCCGCCAGCGGTTGGCTGTCGAGGTCTTGGAAGCCCGCCCGCGCGAGCGACGCAACCACTTGGTCTGGCTTGAGGCCGAGGCGCAGGTCCCCCATGCGCTCGCGCATCCATTCGGATTCGTGCGGCATCAGATCCGACACCACCACGTGGCCGCCTGGTCGCACGATGCGATGCACTTCGCGCGCCGCGGCATCGTGATCGGGCAGGTGATGCCAAACGAGGTTGGCGAACGCGGCGTCTACTTCGTTGACGTCGAGCGGCAGCGCATCGAGCTCACCTTGACGGAACTCCGCACGCGGCACATTGGCGCGCGCCTCGGCTAGCATGCGTTCACTGTGGTCGACGCCGATCACTTCGCTGCTGCGTTCGGCCAGCCACGCGGCCAAAAATCCGGCACCGCAACCGAGGTCGACAACCTTTGGACCGCACGGCCACGCTTGCGCCAAGATCTCGGCCCGCAACGTGCCAACGGCAAAGTCTTGACCAACGCTGTGCCATTGCTCGGCGAGGCGATCGTGCGCGTCACGACTCTTTTGGCGGCGGCGATCGAGAACGGCCTGCAGCGCGGACTGATCACGAAGGCCTTCCTCCGCATCGAGGTAGGGCTGCACCGTCGCTTGGAACAGCGACGGCGACAGGGGGCCGCCATCCGCCGGCTCCACCAACGAGTGGAAGCTCCACGTGCCTTCGCGGCGATCCCGCACGAGCCCGGCGCGCTTCAACAACGACAGGTGGTTGCTGACCCGACTCTGCTGCAATCCGGTGATCGTGACCAATTCCTGAACGACCAGCTCCGACTGCGCCAGTAATGCGCAAAGCCGTAAACGCAAGGGGTCCGACAGCAGCTTCAGCGTCGCTTGCAGGCTGTCGAGGGTCGTCGTCATCGGCTTCATCAATATATCACAACATCGTGATATGCAAGCCGGACACTGAAACGCCACACAGAAAATCTGTTCCTTAGGCCACCTCAGCAGTTCCTTGGATTGCCAAGCGATCACACCAGCGGCATCGTGCTAGCCATGAAACTCGTCTGTAACTTTGCTCTCCTCGCCCTGATCCTCATGACCCCCGCCTGCGAAACGCTCGGCAAGGCCGCGCAAGGTGTCAACATCAACGCACTGCTCGCTGGCATCACCGATGCAGCCACCGCGCAAGACGCCAAGCCCGCACTGGACGCGGCCATGGGTCAAATGTCGGTCGCACTCGAAGGTGCCAAGAAGGAAGCTGCTTCGGCGGCCGAGGGCAATGCCGCCGAAGGCGAAGGCATGGTCAATGCAGTGCTCGCGCAATTTGGCGTCACGGGCGAAACCGCCGGCACGGTCAACACCCTGCTGGAGAACCCAGCAGTCGCGGGCGTTCTCGGCGGCACGCTTCAGCAGTTGATGGGAATGATCACCGGCTAACGCCGATCGAGAAGCTTGAGTGCGGGCGCGATCAGCGCTCGTGCCCGCGGAGCCGACGCAACCTCGCTGAGTTGCGCCACGACCAGCGCCCGCGAACTCGGCAGATGCCGCGCGCCACAACGCAGTCGCGCTCAACGGCCAACTCGCCCCGGGCAACATGCGCCCCGCAGGAGCACAAACCGCAGGAGCTAGACTTCTGAACATGGCACAGCCACTCTGGTGCGCACCCGGAACAACACGACTTTCGGTGCAGTAGCCCCCGCGTCATCGGCGAACACTAGACGCGCGACGGCACCGGACACTAGGATCCGCAGCTCACTCCCGGAGATCCAACTCAGTGCCCAACGCCAGCTCTCAAGTCCCCGTCGCCAGCAACGAACCGATCAAATCCTATGCGCCCGGCAGTGCCGAGCGCGCTTCGCTGAAGTCTGCCCTCAAGCAGATGGCCAGCGAAACGGTCGAGGTCCCCATGATCATCGGTGGCGTTGAGATGCAAACCGGCGACACCGGCAGCATCGTCATGCCGCACGACCACGGCCATCAACTCGGCACGTTCCATCAGGGCGATGCGACTGCCGTCGATGCCGCCGCCAAGGCGTGCAAAGCCGCCGAACGCGAATGGCAAGCAACGCCGTGGGAGCACCGCGCCGCGATCTTCCTCAAGGCCGCCGACCTGCTCGCCGGTCCGTGGCGCGACAAGATCAACGCCGCGACCATGCTCGGCCAGAGCAAGAACGCCTACCAGGCGGAGATTGATGCGGCTTGCGAGCTGATCGATTTCTGGCGCTACAACGTGCAGTTCATGCGCGAGCTCTACACGGAGCAACCGGAGAGCAGCCCCGGCTGCTGGAACCGCGTCGAACAACGCGGCCTCGAAGGCTTCGTGTTCGCGGTCACGCCGTTCAACTTCTCGTCGATCGCCGGCAACCTGCCGACGGCCCCGGCGATGATGGGCACGACGGCCCTGTGGAAGCCAGCATCGACCGCCGTCTTGTCCGGCTACTACATCATGAAGCTGCTCGAAGAAGCCGGCCTGCCCAAGGGCGTTGTCAACTTCGTGCCCGGCGCCGGCCGCACCATCGGCACGCCAGCGATCGCACACCCCGACCTTGCGGGAGTGCACTTCACCGGTTCCACCGGCGTGTTCCAGGGCATGTGGAAGTCGGTCGGTGACAACATCAACAAGTACAAGTGCTACCCGCGCATCGTCGGCGAGACCGGCGGCAAGGACTTCATCTTCGCGCATGCCTCCGCAGACGTCACGGCCCTGGTTACCGCGACCGTGCGTGGCTCGTTCGAATACCAAGGTCAGAAGTGCTCGGCCGCAAGCCGTGCCTACATTCCGAAGTCGATTTGGAATGACTACCAAGAGCGCCTCGTCGCCGAGATCGCGAAGATCAAGATGGGCGACGTGCGCGACTTCACGAACTTCATGAACGCCGTCATCGACGAGCGCGCCTTCGACACGATCTCTGGCTACATCACCCACGCCAAGGAATCGAGCGACGCGAAGATCCTGTGCGGCGGTGGCTTCGACAAGTCGAAGGGCTATTTCATCGAGCCGACCGTGATCGTCACCACCAACCCGAAGTTCAAGTCGCTCTGCGAAGAGATCTTCGGCCCGGTGATCACGATCTTCGTCTACGACGACAAGGACTTCGACGCGACGCTCGAGTCGTGCGACACCGCGTCGGCTTACGCGCTGACCGGCGCGATCTTCTCGCAAGACCGCTACGCCGCAGTCAAGATGGCCAACCGGTTGGAGCACGCTGCTGGCAACTTCTACATCAACGACAAGCCGACTGGCGCCGTCGTTGGCCAGCAACCGTTCGGCGGCGGCCGCGCATCGGGCACCAACGACAAGGCGGGCAGCAAGCTCAACCTGATGAAGTGGTGCTCGGCGCGCACCATCAAGGAAACGTTCGTGCCGGCCTACGACTGGACCTACCCGTTCATGGATGAGGCGTAGGTCTCGCCGTCAGCTCGATTGGGCCAGCCGCAAATCGGGCTAGCTCGCGTCGGACGCCGCGCGCCAGCTGAGGCACCGTCGCCGATTGCGCGGTCGACAGACGAACCGGCCGCCATCGCGGCGGCCCCACCGCACGCATCCTCAGCCAGGCGAACGGTGTCTTGTGCGCCGCGATCGTGCGACGCCATCGTGCGACGCCATCGTGCAGCGCCTCGACCTCGACCGCGATCGCAGCCGGGGCGCTAGCGACGCGTGATCAGCATCGCGAAGTGCTGCACGTGCTCGCCAACAGCGACTTCACGTGCGGCCTCGACTGCGGCCAAGGCAACCTATCGCTTGGCACCAAAGATGCCGGCTTGCTGGAGTGGCGCGACCAGTGACCGCGCAGCCTGAACTTGTTGTTTTTTGTCCAGGCACGGTACGGCTTACTGCTACTTCACATCCCAGATTTCGCCGGCGTAGATCAGGTCCTTCAGGGTTTGCTTGTTGCTCGCCATGGCGGTGTTGATCTGCTGGTTGACGCCGTATTCGAAGTTCGGCTTGTCTTGGCGGCGAAAGACGCCGATCGGCACCGGGAAGTGCTCTTCGTCCATGGTCGCGAGCGCCATCGCTGGCGCCGGCGTGTCGGCGGTCTCATTCCAGACGTAGGCCTTGCCGAGGTCGTCGCCTTCGACGATGTAGGGATGGAAGCTCTCGTCGAACGCGATGCCCTTGGCTTTGTCGGCGCCAAACAATAGCGGCTTGCCGTGCTCAAGGTAGAGTATGCGCGCCTCGCGCACGCCCTTGTCGGTGAAGCCGGCGTAGGCTCCATCGTTGAAGATGTTGCAGTTCTGATAGATCTCGATCATCGCCGTGCCGTTGTGGCTGTCGGCTTGCTTGATCACGCTCTGCAGGTGCGGGCCGAGAATATCGACACCGCGCGCGACGAACGTGCCGCCGGCCCCGAGCGCCAACGCGATCGGCGAGAACGGGTAGTCCACCGAACCGAGCGGCGAGCTCTTGGTGACCTTGCCTTGCGGACTGGTCGGCGAGAACTGCCCCTTGGTCAAACCGTAGATGCGGTTGTTGAACATCAGGATCTTCAAACCCACGTTGCGACGCATCGCGTGGATGAAGTGGTTGCCACCGATCGACATCGCATCGCCGTCACCGGTTACGACCCAGACATCGAGTTCCGGGTTGCTCAGCTTGACGCCGGTCGCAAGCGCCGGCGCGCGGCCGTGGATCGTGTGGAAACCGTAGGTCTCCATGTAGTACGGAAAGCGCGAGCTGCAACCGATGCCGGAAATGATCACGGTCTCGTGCAACTTCTTGCCGAGATCCGCGAACGCTGCCTGCACCGAATTGAGGATCGCGTAGTCGCCACACCCTGGACACCAGCGAACATCTTGGTCGCTCTTGAAGTCCTTCTTGGTCAACTTGGGTTCATCGACGCTCGTCATCACTTCACCTCCTGCAGCACATTGCGCATGTAATCTTCCACTGCCTGGCTCTGGAACGGTTGTCCATTGACCTGGCTGTAACTCTGAACGTCGATCAAATACTTCGAACGCAGCATCATCGCGAGCTGGCCCGAGTTCAATTCTGGTAGCACGACCTTCTTGAACGAACGCATCAGCGCTTCGAGGTCGTTCGGCAGCGGGTTGAGGTAACGCAAGAAGGCGCAACTGATGCTCTCCCCCTGCTTCTGCAAGCGCGTCACTGCGGCCGTGATCGCACCTCGTGGGCTGCCCCACCCGAGCACCAACACGTCACCGGACGTTTCACCGATGGTCTCCATCGGCGGCAAGTCGTTGGCGACCAGTGCGACCTTCTTGGCGCGCGTATTGATCATGTGCTGGTGGTTGTCCGGGTCGTAGCTGATGTTGCCGGTGACGTCCTGCTTCTCGAGGCCACCGATGCGGTGCACGAGCCCCTTGGTGCCAGGCTTGGCCCACGGTCGCGCCAGCGTCTCCGGGTTGCGCTCGTAGGGCTTGAACTTGACGCCGTCGACGCCTTCCGGCGCATAGCGGACTTCGATCGGCGGCAACTTGTCGACGTCGGGCAAACGCCACGGCTCACTACCGTTCGCGATGTAGCCGTCGGACAGCACCATCACTGGCACCATGTGCTTGGTCGCGATGCGCACGGCTTCGTAACCAACTTCAAACGCATCGGCTGCCGTGGAGCATGAGAGCACGACCATCGGCGACTCGCCGTTGCGGCCATACATGGCCTGCAACAGGTCGGCTTGCTGGGTCTTGGTCGGCATGCCGGTGCTCGGCCCGGCGCGCTGGATGTTGAGCACAACCAGCGGCAACTCCGCCATGATCGCGAGACCAATCGCTTCGGCCTTGAGTGCGATGCCCGGACCCGACGTCGACGTGATGCCGAGCTTGCCGGTGTAACTGGCACCGATCGCAGCGCAGACCGCGGCGATTTCATCCTCGGCCTGGAACGTCACGACGCCGTGGTTCTTGTAGCTGCTCAGCTGGTGCAACACGTCGGACGCCGGTGTGATCGGGTAACTACCCAAAAACAGCGGGATGCCGCCCTGCTTGCTAGCTGCGACCAACCCCAGACACAGGGATTGGTTGCCCATGATGTTGCGGTAGGTGCCGGCCGGCATCTTGGCGGGCGCCACCTTGTAGGAGACCTGAAAGATCTCAACCGTCTCGGCGTAGGCGTGACCAGCGGCCATCGCCTTCAGGTTGGCCTCGACGATCGCTGGCTTCTTGGCGAACTTCTGCGCCAACGCCTTCTGGGTCGGCTCGACTTCGCGCTGGAACAACCAGTAGAGGATGCCGAGCGCATACATGTTCTTGCAGCGATCCTTACCCCGGGTGTCGAGTTCGGTCTCCGCTAGCGCTTCGCGGGTGCGCTCCGTCAGGTCGATCTCGATGACCCGGAAGCCGTCGAGCGAACCATCGGTGCGCGGGTCGACGGTGTAGGTTGCCTTCTTCAGGTCGAGCGCCTTGAAGCTCGCGGTGTTGAGCAGCAGGATGCCGTTCTTCTTGAGTTGCCCGAGATGCGCCTTCAGCGCCGCCGGATTCATCGCGACGAGCACATCCGGCGCATCGCCCGGCGTGTGGATGTCGAAGTTCGAAAACCTGAGCTGGAACGCACTAACGCCTGGCAAGGTGCCGGCGGGCGCGCGGATCTCAGCTGGGAAGTCCGGGAACGTCGCGATGTCGTTGCCCATCAGCGCCGTCGTGCGAGTGAACTGGTCACCCGTCAACTGCATGCCGTCGCCAGAGTCTCCGGCGAAGCGGATGACGACTTGGTCCAGTTCCTGGGTGCCAGATTCAGGAGTGCTCGAGGTGAGCCCGCGATTGGTGTCAGTGCCTGTCATCAATGTTCGTGTGAGCAGCAATATAGCGGCGGGACGCCTGTGATCACCGCTAGTTACATCACGACGTGCATTTCCATGTAAGGTCTCGCAACTGCCAGGGTCTCTCAGGCCGGAACCAACCGAATCGAGACCATGATGCTGAACCGAACCCCACCTCTTCTCTACGCCCTGCTCTACGCCTTACTGGGCACGTCCACGGCGCTATTGGCCCAAGCAGGCCAATCGACCTTTGGCCACGCCCGGGCACGTGAACTGGCCGCGCTGGGCAAGCTGCCAACCAGCAGTGACATTGTTGTCCGCGACATTGTCAACTACCGCCGCCACCTGCTGCCGCTGCCAACCGCCAACGATACCGTGTCGCTCGACGTGCGCTCCGACCGGGGCGGCGCCGGGGCGGGCGGCGAACTGTGGCTGCAGGTTGGCTATGCAACGCGCAGCGAAGGCGACCGCGCCCTGTCGCCGCCGTGCGCCGTGACCCTGGTGGTAGATTGCAGCGGCTCGATGCAAGAGCGCGGCAAGATGAGTCGCGTGCACGATGGCCTGAGGGCGTTCGTCGACCGGATGCGCCCCAACGACCAGATCGCCGTAGTGGCCTTCGCAAAGGAAGCGCGCGTCGTCACGCCACTGCGGCGCCGCGGCACCGGCGACTGGCTGCAAGAGACCATCACCGGCTTGCGACCCGGCGGCGGCACCAACCTGCACGCCGGCCTGATGCTCGGCATCCAGCAACTCGACAACGGCGATCTCGGCAAGCTCACCAAGCGCGTCGTGTTGTTGACCGACGGCATCGCCAACGAAGGCGTCACGCAATCGCACGTCATCGCCACCGACGCCCGGCAACGCGCCCAAGATTCGATCGATATCTCGACCATCGGCGTCGGCCAAAACCTCGACACGGGGTTGCTGACCCAGTTGGCCAAGACCAATCGTGGCCTGTTCCACTTTGTCGCCGACGAAGTGGACGTCGCCAAGGTGTTCGTGCACGAAGCCGACAGCCTGCTCGTGCCGGCCGCGCGCAACGTCGAACTGCAGATCGAACTGCCGCGCGGTATCGCATCGGCGCAAGTCATTGGCGGCAACGCTTCGGTGGCTGGCCAGACGATCCACATGCAGATGCCGAACCTCAACGCCGGGGTCACCGGCGTGGTCATGCTGCGCTGCAAGCTCGCCGAACGCGCCCGCGGCCCGTTGACCGTCGCCGCGAAACTACTGTTCGAAAAGCCAAATGCGGGGCGAACGCAGCGGCGGGCACGCGTTCGTGCCAACACCGAACTGTGGGTCGACCGCGAACCGGAAGCCGTCGCCACCGACCACGAAGTTCGCAAGAACGCGGCGATCGCCGTGCTCGCTCATGGCCTCTCAAAGATGGCCAAGCACAGCGATGCCCGCCGCTGGTCCGATGCCAGCCGCGTGCTGCGCCGCGCCCGCGAAGAGGCACAGCGCCTGTTCCCAGGTGTTGACGTCGACGTGCAACGGGTGCGCGAGATCGCCAAGGGTCATCAAGGCACCTTGCGCGGCTACGTCGATCGCTTCCGAAACCTCTAGTCACAGCAATCCGAGCGAACCGTGCAGATCCGCTGCAGCACATGCACCAAGACGATCGCCATCGCGCCCACCGGCGTGCTGCCACCGAGCTGCCCGCATTGTTCGCAAGCGCCGATTCCAGAACGACTCGGCGCCTATGTGCTCGACCGACTGATCGCGACCGGGGGCATGGGCGAGGTCTACCTGGCCCACCACGACGAACTCGGCACCGAAGTCGCGATCAAGTTGCTGCCGGCGCTGCCGCTCGACGTGATCGACGGGGTGCGCCAACGCTTCGCGCGCGAAGCCAGACTGACCGCCAAGGTCGAACATCGCGGCGTCGTGCGCGTGGTCAGCAGTGACGCCTCCGGAGACCGCCCTTACCTGGTTCTCGAACTGGTTTCCGGTGTGACCCTGCGTCACCTGCTCGGCGACTCCGCCATCGAACCGATCGAAGCAGCGCGCATCGTCGCCGACACCGCCGATGTGTTGGCAGCAGCACATAAGCAAGGCGTACTGCATCGCGACATCAAGCCAGACAACGTCATGCTCGAGCCAGACGGCAGTGTACGCGTGCTCGACTTCGGCATCGCGCGCGCCGTCGGCGACGAGACGCCGCTAACGCGCACCGGCGAGATCGTCGGCACGCCTGAGTACATGGCGCCCGAACAACTGCTCGATGGCCCCGAGGCAACCGATGAACGCACCGATGTGCACGCGTTGGGAGTGTTGCTGTATGAGCTGCTAAGCAACAAATCGCCGTTCCGTGGCGCCAACCTGTTTCAGTCGCTGAAGCTGGTCGAGTCGCTGCAACCCAAGCCTCCGTGCGACGCGCAACCAGCGCTCAACGAAGTCGTGCTGCGCGCACTGCAAAAGCAAGCAGGCGACCGCTTCCAAAGCGCCGCCGAGTTGGCCGAAGCGATTCGCGTAGCGGTGCCAGAAGCCCGGACAAAGCGAGCGCCAAGGCCCTCCCGGACCTGGCCGTTGTGGCTGGCGGCCGGCGGCGTGCTCATTGGCATCGCCGGACTGGCGTTGGCGGCCGTCGCGCTCGAGCGCACCAACCACAACGATGATAAGCCCGCCGCAACCGAAACCATGGTGCTCCTGGATGCCGAGGTCTTCGCAACCAGTGAACTGCGCGAAACGCTCGACCAAGGCCACTGGTGCGCGGCCCTGACCCGCAGCGAGCATGCGCTCGCCGACGGCAACGATCCGGCAAAACCGCTCGCACAGAAGGCCTTCATCTTGTCGCACGCCGCGTGGTGGCGGGCTGCCGGCCTGCCGGCTTGGCTGGCAGCCTACGACCTCGGCCACCGCGAGCGCCTATTCGGCGACCTGCTCGAACCAGGCGATGGCTCAACCGACGCCATGCGCGCGATGCTGTGTGGCGATGATGCGCAATGGCAACGCTTCGCCGATTCCAGTCAGGCCGGTTCCAATCAGGCCGATTCCAATCAGGCCGATTCAAATCAGGCCGGACCAGCCATCACGCAACTACTCGAACTTGCCGGGCAGCCCATCGACGAGCGCGCCGACCTGCTAGCGGCGTTCGCGCAACGCATCCCGATCGAAGAGCCGGAGCATTGGCTGGCACGCACGATCGAGCGCCACCTGCGCGGCGACGCAACAAGCGCGGCACAAGCCGCCGAGATGGCGTGGCTGACCGGTGCGGGCGATCTCGCGATCCTGCTCGACGCGGCGCTCGCGTTGCCGAAGGCCGATCGCGTGCAACGCCACCAACTCTGGCAACGGCTCGCCAAGTGCGATCGCAGCGACTGCCCGGCGAGCACCTTGCTGCTGCTACATCTCGAAACGGCGGGCATTGCCGGCGTGCGATTCGAGCCGCAGATGGCGCAAGCATTGCCGGTGCCGCATCGCGCCGCCGCAGCGGACTGGTTCGTGCAACAAGCCAGCGCCGCCAAAGACCACCAGCGCACGTCCCTGCTGCGCATCGCCGCGGCGTTGGCGGCCGTACCAGACTTCGAGCAAGCTCCGTGGAGTTCGATTCCCGAAGCCATGCGCAACCAGGTTGCAGAGGAAGCCAAACGTGCCCGTTGAACAACTGGTGCAACGGGCACAGCTTGGTGATCGCGCGGCGTTCGCCGAACTATGCCAGCCGCACACCGAACGATTGACGCGCTACCTGGTCACGATGACTGGCGACGTGCACGCCGCCGAGGACATCGTGCAAGAGAGCCTGAAGCGAGCGATCGACAAGATCCAAGACTTGCGCAACCCGGAACGGTTCGGTTCGTGGCTGCTGTCGATCGCCTGCAACTCCTGCCGCAGCCACCTGCGCAACGCGGTGCAGCGGGCGCACGGCGGCGACGAGGCGATGCCCGAACTCAGTGACCACCATCATTCGGCGCTCAGCTCGCTCGTGCGCCGCGAAGATGCGGCGCAGCTGGCGCTCGCCATCGACCGGCTGCCCATCCTGTTGCGGGAAGCGTTCGTCTTGTTCGCGATCGAAGGCATGCCCTACCACGAGATTGCGGCCGCCACCGAGGTCGCCGATGGCACCCTGCAAGTCCGCGTCTACCGCGCCAAAGCGTTGCTACGGCAACAGCTAGGGAAGGTGGTCGACACCTGGATCGCGGCCTCGGACCGCTCTTGATCGCACCCCGGTCCGGTCGCAACGGCGCAACTGAAGTCGCGCGCCCGATCTTGCCGATCAACCCTCCATGGGAACGCAGGGATACGCCGCGCGAAGGCCGGTCTGGCACTGGCTGATGGCCGGCATCGTCATGCTGACCGCGGGCCTGGCCTCGCAAGGGCACGCAAGCGGCGCCCAACCGACGGGTTCCCAGAAGACGGGTTCCCAGAAGCCGGGCTCCCAGCAGCCGGGTACCCAGAAGCCGAATGCTCAGCAGCCGGGTGCTCAACTGCCCGGCACGCAAGCCCCGGAATCGCCCCCCCAGAACCCCACCAAGCCACCGCGATACGACAAGAACACCGCCGCGACCGCCCCCACCCATGCTCCGAAGACCGAGTTGCCGCCGCTTGCAGCATGGCAGTTCGTCAAGATAGGCAATGCCGCGTTCGTCCGCAGCCACCGCCACGATGCCGACCACGGGACCAAAATCCCCGGCTCGGGTCACGTCACAAAGAAGCACCACGACAATTCTTCGGGTGGGAAACAGCACGAGACACCGCTCGCCAAACGACCGGCCGGAGCCGGCAAGTATGTGTGCGCGGTGATCACGTGCGCCGATGCGCCGTACGACATTCCGCCGATGCTCGGGCTGGCCAGAAAGGACGTCTTGGTCCTGCGCATGGCGGGACCATTCGTCAACGCCGAAGCGGTCGCACTGCTTGACCGAGCCTTGCTCAACTACAACACCTCGCTGATCCTGGTGCTGTCCCACGACCAATGTGAGTCGTTGCAGATGCGTATAAAAGGCGCCGATGACGCACTGGATCGCCGTTTGACGCCTATTCGCGCAGCGGCCCGCAAGCGACAACGAACGCTCGCCGAAACGATCGGCCCGAACCAACGCGACCTGCTGCTGGCATCCTCGAATACGATGCGAGATCTCGTCAAGCGCGATCGACTGCGCATCATGCCCGGCGTCATCCACTCCAAGACGGGCGCCGTCAAATGGCTGCAGCGGCGAGCCCAAGAGCTGCCGCTTTCGCCGGTAAAGTAGAGCAAAGGTCGACCGTCCGGTTGTTGCCGAGACCGCGGACAATGTGGAGAACCCTCCACTTTTCCACGGGTTGTGCAGAAAAGAACCTGCCGCAAAGTCTCCCTTCCTGAAGGTCTGTCGGCTCCAATCGCAGGTTCTCCGTACCTAAGCGTTTCGCCACCAGCTCCTTCGCCCCCGCTCCGGGCCAGACCCCCTCACGCTCCCGCAATGCGCACCCAGCTTGGCACCTATTGCCAACAGTTCGACGGCACACTGCGCCCCGTGCTGCAAGATCTCGACCTCGCTATCAAGGCTCTCGCAGCTGCCTCGGACGAAACCCCGAGCAAGTCGCTGCACGTGCCATTGCTTGAGTTGCAACATCAGCTGCGGGCGTTGTGCGACAAGGTCGCCGAACAACAAGCCTACGTACTGATCTTCGGCCCGCTGAAGAGCGGCAAGTCGACGTTGATGAACGCCATCGCGGCGTCCTACGTCAGCGAGGTTTCGAGCTTGCCCGCCTATCCGTGCCTAGTGTTCGTGCGCGCCGGCAAGGTCCGTGAGTATGTCGTGAAACTGTACGACGGCACGACCCGCACGTTCAAGCAAGCGAGTCAACTGCACGACGACATCGCGAAGGCCCACACCGAATTGGCGTCGGCTATTCGTGACGCGGAAACGCGCGGCCTCGAGTTCGACCCGTCGGAGCACTTTCCGAAGGCCATCCGCCGCGTCGACGTTCACGTGCCTGATAGCCAACTCGAAAAGACCGGCGCGGTCTTGGTCGACACACCGGGCCTCTACACGCGCATGCGCTTCGGCTACGACCGCATGACGCGCGACTTCCGCGACGCGGCCGCTTGCGCGATCTTCGTCGTCAAGAGTGACACCTTGTTCTTGGAGCAGGTGTTCGCCGAGTTCCAACAACTGCTCGACCTGTTCAGCCGCATCTTCCTGGTCGTCAACGTCGACTCGCACAAGCGTGACGTTGGTCCCGACGGCAAGCTCGTGCCAAGCCTTGAGCAGTCGCGACCAGAAGAGGTGCTGCGCGCCTTCGAACAACTCGCGATGTCGGCACCACTGCAAAAGGCTGCCAAAGATGGCCGGGTGCGCATGTATCCGGTCGACTTGCTGTACGCCGCGAGCAACGCGCTGTCCAAGGACGACCCCAGCAAGGCGCCCGCCGGCTTCCGCGCCTTCGAGAAGGATCTCAGCGACTACCTCGCGAGTTCGGAGTATTTGTCGGCGTTCTTGCGCGACTCGCTACAGCGCGCCGAAGGCCTGCTCACCGAGATGCAGACGCACTTCGATCATGAGGATGCGCGCCAGCTGGAGAGTCGCCTGGCAGAACTCGACGAAAACCGCGAATGGCTGACGACCGAGCAGAAGAAGGTCGACAGCGCGCTGAAACTCGATTGGACCGAATCGTTCGCGCGCAGCCACCGTGACATCGTCGCCGAAGTCGAGCGCAGCGCGCGCGACCACGGCGCCAAATTGCTGCGCACCCTTGGCGCATCCATCGACACGTGGTTCTTGTCGAGCCAGAGCCTCGAATGGCTGGTGCAAGGCCAATGGTCGCCGTTGGTCAAGGACTACCGCGAGGCCTGCCTCGAAGCGGCCAACAAATCCTTCGCGCAAGCGGCCGCGCAGATGGATGCCGGCTTCGACCTGCCCGACGGCATTAGTGAACTGACCCGGCGCGCGGGCATCGACCTGCGCGAATTGCGCGGCCACGCACTCGACAGCCTCGGTGCCCTGCCATGGCCCAAGCGTTCCGTCGTGCCGGTCGACGTGCGCACGATCCCAATCAAGAAGGGGGTCATGGACCGCATCAGCTTCCGCTCGGTCGACAAGGTGCGACAACGCATCTTTGGTCCATTCGAAAAGCCGGACGTCAAGATTCCTGGCAGGGACAAAGCCAAGCACCTCGGCGAGGGCGGACGACTGCACCTTCACCAATGCGTGGCCCAGTTCCGAGGCGCGCTGCTGCCGCAAACGATCGATAGCATCGGCAACCACTTCGGCGCGCAATTCATGGCAGCAGCCGGCAAGCTGCTGCATGAGCAACTGGCCAGCTATGCACCACGCATCGCCGAGAAGCTCGCCAGCATCGAGTCCGAACGCACCTATCTGATGTCGGTCGCCTCACCGCTTCGCGACCTCAGCAAGTTGACCAGCGGCACCAAGACGCAACTCAACGCACTTGCTTCGCAGTTCATCCGCGAAGCGAAGATCGTCCCGCAAGCCAAGGACGTCGTGCTCGATCCAAAAGCGCCAGGCAAACAACCGGGCAAGCAGCAGGGTCCATCCAAGAAGCACGGCAAGTCGAACGGCTCGAAGTCGCGCACCCGAGAGCGGCGCTGAGTTGCCGGTAAGAGCCTGCCCGCAAGAGTTGCTCATCAGAGTTGTCCGCCAGAATAGCCCGCCAGCTAGATCGCCGGCCGGTGGCAACCTCGGCCTGCAGGCACGCAGTTCGCCCGCCTCACGCAGGCCTTGGGCGCGCCGCTAGTGCGGGTAGCCCGCCGCGGCGCGGAAGCGAGCAAGCGTCACGCGCACGGCATCGAGCACGGTCGCAGCCGGCTTGCCGGTCAACAGCTCGATCGCGTCTTGCACCGTGCTCACCGACTGCACGGAGAACTTGTTCGCTTCGACTGCCTGCACGACATCGACGTCGAGCATCAGGTCGCCAACGTTCGCAGCCGGCAAGACGACGCCCTGCTTCTTGGTCAACTTGCGCGTCTTGCACAGCCGGAAGAAGCCTTCGATCTTGTCGTTGACGCCGGCAACCGCTTGCACCTCGCCCTTCTGGTTGACGGAGCCGGTGATCGCGTGGCCCTGCAGCAACGGCACGTTGGCCAGCGAACTGAGCAACGCCAGCAGTTGCGCGAGCGAAGCACTGTCGCCCTCGACGCCGTTGTAGAGTTGCTCGAAGCAGATCGTCGCCTGCATGCACAGGGGACCGTCGCCGCCGAACTCCTGCAGTAGGAAGCCCTCGAGGATCATCACACCCTTGTCGTGAATCGGTCCCGACAGCTGCGCCAGACCTTCGATGTTGACCAACCCGCCACGCTGCGCGGTGGCAACCCCAGAGTTGCACGTGATGCGGCACGGACGTCCGAACTCGATCGAACCGGTGTCGAGCACGGTCAGTGCATTGATCTGGCCAACGGCCGAACCACTCGTCGACAAGCGCATGTAGCCGGCGGCGTAGCCACGCTCCGTCAGTTCCTGTGCCAGGTCATGTCGCTGCCGCTGCATCTGCACCGCCAACTCGACATGCCGACGGGTCACCTTGTCCGCAGATGCCTCAGTTGCTTGGAACGCCGATTCGCGCGCCAGATCGCCAATCTCGCTGTAGCGCGTGATCAGTCGATCGCGGCGCCCAGCACAGCGGGCCCCGTATTCGGCGATCGCAGCCATCGCATCGGGCAGCATCTCCGGCAGACCTTCGCCTTCGGTCAGCCACTGCAGGTATCCCGCGTAGCGGGTCAGACTCTGCTTGGTCACCGGGATCGTGCTGTCGAACTCCGCGTGGATCTTGAACACCTGACTGAACTGAGGGTCCTCAGCAGCGAGCTGCTCGTAGACACCGGGCTCACCGATCAGCACGACCTTGACGTCGATCGGAATCGCCTGCGGCTGCAACGAGCCCGTTTGCGCGCCGGCACCGAGATCGAAATCGCGAATCTCAAGCCGTCCCGACTGCAGCACGCGCTTGAGATGCATCCAGACGCCCGGCTCGCGCACCACGTCGAGGCAACGCAACACCAGGTAGCCACCTTCGGCGCGCAACAACGAACCGGGATGCACCTGCAACGGCCCCGGCAACTCGCTTGCGCTGATCGTGCCAAACAAGTTGCCGAACGTCGGGTTGGTTTCGATGACGACCGGGCACGCCGCCGTGAACGAGGTCTTGACGACTTGCGAGTGGAACTCGCCAAGCCGCGGCTCGCCGCTGCTGGGTAGCAACTCAAGCACCTTGGTCTCGTCTTCCTGTTCGACCTCGGTGCCGACAAACTCATGCAGGTTGCGTTCGATGAACTCACCGGCCTGATCCAACCAGTCCGCGACCTCGGGCTCCGGCCATTGCTTGACGAACTCCTTCTGATGGCTCTGCAGCACCTTCCACGCCAGCCGCTGGTCCATCGTGCGCAACTCGCCTTCCGATCGGATAAACTCCTCGCGAACGCGGTCGCTGACTTCATCCAAGCGCTCGAGCAACTGCTCGCGCTGGCGCAGCAGTAACTGCCGTTGGTCATCGCCGATCTTGCCTTCGAGAACCAACTGCGACAACGCATCAAGCGTCACCGGCTCGCCATCGACGAGCGGATAGATGTCGGCCGTCGACAAACCGTTCTGGGCCTGGAACGTCACCAACGCACAGCCCTGCTTGAGGGCCTGGCGCTGCAGGGCATCCATGATGCGACGCTCACGCGTGCTGCTGGCCCGTTTCACCATGCGGCGCGACATGCGATGCGGTCGCGACCGAAGGGTGCTGAGCAACGCTCCGTGCAAGACCCTGCCGAGCTCCACCAGGTCGTTGCGGAACGCGGGACCGCGGCCGGGCGGCAGCGAAATCAACAGCGGCCGATTGGGTTCGCGGAAGTTGGTTACGAAGACGCGATCCGGCACGCGATAGCAAACCGGCTGGATGTCGCGCAGCAGCATCTCGACAACCGCAGTGCGCCCAGATCCGATCAACCCCGACACGAAGATGTTGTAACCCTGCGCGTGGATCGACAGGCCGGTGCGCATCGCCGCCATCGGCCGTTCCTGGCCGATCAAGAACTTGGCCGTCGGCGCCTTCTTGGCGGGCTTCAGCGGCGGACACGTCCAACGCAGCTGGTCCACCGGCACCGAACCAGTAAGGCCAGAGGTTGCGTCGCGTGCCGAGCGAGCATTGACGACGCGACGGCTGCCGCCGGCCTGGCTGCGAGCGGCCCTGTTGCCAGCGGCCTTGCCACTAGAGGCCTTGCTGCCAGCAGCCTTTCTGCCAGCAGCCTTGTTGCCAGAACGTCCGCGACCCTTGGCGGCACTCACGCGCGCGCCACCAACACCGGACACGGCGCGGCCTTCAAGATTTCGCCCGCCGTACTCCCAAGAAGTGCTTTCATGAATCCATGGCGACCCTGGGAGCGAACCAGGATCAGGTCGACGCGCTCGACCAACGCTTCTTTCAGAATCTGTTCTTCGACGTCTTCCGAGAACGTCAGGTGGCCGAGGGCCTGCACGCCGGCTTCGGCTGCCTGGTCGACGGCACGCTGCAACTTGGCCTTCACTTCTTCCTGCAGTTCTTGCTCAAAGCTGCGCCCACCTCCGGCGGCACCGTGGTGCCCAATCAGGTTGAGCGTCGCCGGAGTGTCAATGACCGCCAACAACAACAACTCCGCACGCAGCTGCGCCGCCAAGCCAATGGCGTAGCTGAGTTCGGGCTCGCGGGACTCCGCGAGATCGACCGGCGCAAGGATGCGCTTCACAACCGATGTCACCATGACGCGATCCTACGCGGAGACGCCAGTATTTCGAGGGTGCGTCCGGTATCCTGTCCAGCCAACTACTCCCCACGAACCAACTCCTTGGACCTCAAAGACCTCAAGATCGAACGTCAGCCGACCAAGAAACGCCGCCGCAACAACCCATGGCCGATTCGGATCGGTGTGATCGCAGTTCTCGGTGGCGCCGCTTGGCTGATCTGGCCCATGGCCAGCGACTTCTTTGATCAGGTGCGACTGCCCCAAGTCCGCACGTTTCTCGTCAAGGAAGCGGCTCCCTCGG
>TARA_R110002072_G_scaffold89737_8_pt1 | contig 70287 bp, 71 predicted proteins | sample TARA_R110002072 | Tara Oceans TARA_R110002072 (sample SAMEA4397118) | marine metagenome | biome: Polar Biome; feature: [SRF] surface water layer (ENVO:00010504); material: water (ENVO:00002006), including particulate matter (ENVO:01000060) such as... | depth 5 m | reverse complement strand
AGGCGTATCTACCGCCAAAGCCTTAGCGCTTGCGATGGCGCAAGGCCAACGAATTTATACTTTAACATCCGCTAACGCATCACAGCTAAACAATATCACCATCGACGATGGCTCCCGTTCTGCAATCCAGCAGGCCCTGGTTCAAGGGCTTGAAGTTACCGTTCATCAAAACCCTATCATTGTAAATGGCTGGCAGGGTAGCAGTTATTCGGTGCTTGATCCTGAGGCGGGCGTAGGTGCTTATCAGATTAGTGGTGAGTTGAGTCTCACAACAATTTTTTAATATGTCATATTTGCATTATTGTGGTATATTGCCACAATAATATTCTAATGTTACAGGATGATGTGTATGGCGACTTCAAGCATTCGCTTAGATGAATCTCTAGTTAGTAAAGCAAAAATAATGGGTGATGCTCAATCACGTTCCCCCTCGAAGCAAATCGAACATTGGGCAAAGATTGGAAAAATGATGGAAGACAATCCTGATTTGCCTTATCTTTTTGTGAGAGATGCTGCGATTGCAAAAGCCGAAAAAGACGCAGGAGAAATTGAGGAATATAAGTTTGGCTAACATACAACGAGTAGTCCAAACTCCAATATTTAAAAAAGCAGTCAAAAAGCTAAAGAAGAACCAAAAGTTAGATTTGGATAACGCCGTCAAAGACTTAATGATTGATCCTGAGTCAGGGATAAAGAAAAGTGGCGATCTGTCATATCTCTGGGTGTATAAATTTAAGATGGTTAAACAAGAAATGCTTCTGGGTTATAGCTATGAAGATGATTCAGTTGTCTTAGAACTTTTAAATATAGGCACCCATGAGAATTTTTATAGAGATATGAAACGGTAGCACAATAATTTTATTATCCGCTAACGCATCACAGCTAAACAACATTACTATCGACGATGGTGCTCGTTCTGAAATCCAGCAGGCCCTGGTTCAAGGGCTTGAAGTCACCATTCATCAATCTCCTATCAATGTAAATGGCTGGCAAGGCAGTGGTTATTCAATTATTGATTCTGAGATGGGTGTGGGCGCTTATAAGATTAGTGGTGGGGCCAGTGGTGGAGTTTTAGATCTCTCAGATGCATGGGATTCTAACTTATTCTGGACTCTCTCCGCTAAGGATTTGACAGAATTTATAATCTCTTTTGTAAACAATGCTATTGGTGCTTTCTTCTCATTTCGTGGAGCTTTCAACGCATTAGAAAATATACAGACTGGTAAATGTTTGTTTTCAGGAAATTGGGAAAGATATTTAGCTATCTATAACGTGAGCTATGCTGCCGTAAGCTCACGATTTTTAAACAAAAAAATGCGATGAAATGAAGCCGAAAGTCCATAACATCACATTTTAAATGCAGGGCGTTTGTAGAAAGACCCTAATCGAACTAAGCATACTAAACAAAAAGGCCTGAATTTTTTGCTTAACAAGTTTGGCTGCGATGAGTTAATAATATGGGTAAGTAAGGCTTAAAAGAATCGTCCAAAGGGCGTAAAAGGTGTTAATTTATAAGAAATTAATGGCTTAGTCGCTACTAATGATCGTTTATCGGCTGTTATGGCGACGAATAAATAAACTACAGTAAGCCAATGGCTCTAGCTTTAGACAATGCTTCGGTTCGACTTTTAGCTTGAATTTTACCATATAAATTCCTGATATGCGCCTTAACCGTAGCGGGTGCAAGTGTCAGCCTTAGAGCGATTTCTTTATTCGCTAAGCCTTGATCGATTAAGCCGAGTACTTCTATTTCTCTTTGGCTTAAAGGTTCTAAAAGTTGTTTGTTGCTTTCAAGGGCTGATGCGCCAGGCAATTCAATTTTACTCATGGGTTGGTCTGGCTGGAGACCTAATGTGTGGGTTAACTTCTGAAGATAAGCATCTGGTAAGCTTGGATCTGCACCTAAGGCCAGAACACGAAGGATGGCCTTCGTTTCGTTAGCATAAACAGAAATAAAACCATCCTGAGACGCTAATTGAAGGGACTGTTTGATCGCGTCACTTGCGGCATCTATTTCTTGAGTTTGATATAAGCAGATAGCTTTGATATTTAAAGCTTGAATCAGATTATAGATATGCTGCATTGAACTGGCTTGTTCAATAATGATTTTCAACATTTTCAGCGCTAATTTTTCATTGCCTTTTTCCATGAAGATTCGGGCTTTTGTCAGATTGATATCTTCATAGTTTAAAGGCACAGCATTGATGATTTCACTGCCGAGTTGATTAATAATATATTCGGCCTTTTCTAGCTGAGACATCGCTAATAAGCAGCGCGCTTTAAGTGCAACAATACTGGGAGGTGTAAACATGATCGAGTCACGTTTGTGCTGATAGACATGCCAAGCATCATCCAGGCAGTCTATTGCCTCTAAATAACGGTGCTGGGCGAAGAAAAAACTAGCATGAGTATATTGGATGATAATGTGCTGACCGGCTTCTGTCCCCACTTCCAAGTGTTTTAATAAGGGGTTGATATATGATTCAGCAATCGTAAATTCAGCTTTCTCCATATAAATGAAAGCCAGAGCACTATTTTGCCAGCAGGAAATAATTTTTGGCTGAGATGAGTCGTGATAATGGTCTATCCATTGCTGGTTGGTAATGGCTGTTTCAAGCGCCATTTCAAGCTTGCCTTGATAAAAGTAGATATAGGCAAGCAGGCCACTACTGGAAAGGACCGTCGTATATTTTTTCTCGCGTTTTCCATGTTCAATTGCTTCAACTAACGCTTTTTCTGCGGAGTCTAAGTTGCCTACCGCAAAACTATCTAAACCTATTCCATAATAAGTGACAGACTTAAGAGGCATCTGAGTTGTATCGAGTTCTTTTAATACCTCAGTGGTTAACTTGCCCGCACTTTTAAGGTCTGACTGGCTGCGTGCAAGATAGGCCCGAACGAGAGAGATTTCACTGTGTAAGTCAATCAGTTCTGTAGGGCTTGTTTCTACATTAGATAATCTTTGTTGATCAATAAGGCTTTCTAGTTCGTCCAAGAGGGGTGAAATAATATCTATCTTATTACTAAAAAATAGTGCCCAGATTTTAACCATAATAATTCTGGGTGATTGGCTGAACAGTTCTTCAGGAATAAATTTTAGCCACTTTAAAACAAGTAAATGATGACCCTCGTGGATTAGATTATTGCCATTTTCTTCCAACAAGTTAAGTAATAAGGGCCAGTCTTCTAATTGAATGACTTGATGAATCGCTTCATGTGCTTGCTGCTGTTTAATTAACCACTCAACCGCTTTTTTTTGCAGTTTAATGAAGTGATCATTTTGCTCTGTTCTAAGTTTAGAAAGTAAAGCATCTCTGAACATGTCATGGTATCGATACCAGTGATGATCTTTATCTAGCGGAATCAGGAATAGGTTAGATTGTTGAAGTTTTTCCAGAAGCTCGCGACTGTCATTTGTTTCCCGTACATAATCGCATAGCTCAGGTGAAAGCCTCAATAGGCACGAGGTATCTATCAGAAATTGCTGGATATTGTCGGGCTGATGTTCAAGTATTTCGGTTAAAATATAAGCAGAAATATGGCGATCATCACCAAGCAAGTCGATACCCGATAGCTCTGACTTTCCGAGATTAAATTCAGCGTTATTTGATTGGTGTTGATTCTGAACCGAGCTTGCAGATAAAGCCGCTAACTGGATAGCAGCAACCCAGCCTTCAGTCTTGCGAACAATGAGGGATATTTGTTGGTCATTAAGGGTAAGACCCATGTAAGAGTTCAAAAAATCAGTTGATTCATCCATTGAAAAAACCAAGTCTGCCGCATAGATTTTATCTACCCAGTTTTTAACGCTCCATCTTGCTATCGGTAGTTGAGGTTCGAATCGTGTCGTAATAATAATTTCAATATTGGCGGGCAAAAAGTCGATTAAATAAGAGAACTGTTGAAGTAGTGCTGTATTCGTTACTACATGAAAATCATCAAGCACAATGCTTAATGAGCCATTGATATCTTCTCTGGAACTTAATTCATTAAGAAGAGCTGTTACTGCCGCGTCAAAGTGTAATGACTCTGATTCAAGAAAGTGTTTTGCTTCATGACCAAATTCAGGAAGTGCTGTTGCAATCGCGCCAATAAAATATTCCCAAAATCGCTGTGGTTCATTATCGTGTTGATCAAGCGATAGCCAGCATGACTTGTTGGAATAGTTGTTAAGACATTGTGATATCAGCGTTGTTTTACCATATCCAGCGGGAGCAGAGACAAGCAACATTTTACGCGTATGACGAGGAGACAGATATTTAATTAAACGCTCTCGCTTTACGCTTTTAGGGTTATATGCCGGTGCTAGAAATTTAGTTTGTAATAACATGCTATGAATTTAAATGAATTAGGTTAAAAAAATGCTGTTGACTAAGCGATTAAATCTAAAAATCATTTTACCCTAAAGATCTTGTGGATGTTGAATAAAATCAGCAACATCGGACAATTAATTCGAAACCAGTTTATGTTGGTCATAGATTTTACTTTTATTAAACCTCTATAAAGGAGATTTTTTTTACAAATGGTCTACTATAAATGAGAGCTAAAATGATCGGTAAATTCAAATTCCTGCTTAAAATCTAATAATAAAACAGAAATTCAAACCTTAGAGTACTGCTTTGAGTCTGATGACTTTTTCTTGGAGATACGAATGAAATTACAACAGCTTCGTTATATTTGGGAGGTGGCTCATCACGACTTAAATGTGTCATTAACAGCGCAAAGTCTCTTTACTTCTCAACCCGGTATTAGTAAACAAATACGTTTGCTGGAAGATGAGCTGGGTGTAGAAGTCTTCTCTAGAAGTGGTAAGCATTTAACCAATATAACGCCAGCGGGTGAGTCCATCTTAAAGGTTGTTGGTGAGATTTTAGGGCAAGTAGATAGTATCAAAAAAATTGCACATGAGTTTAATCATGAAGATAAAGGTGAGCTTTCTATTGCCACTACGCATACGCAAGCGCGTTATGTATTACCTAGCGTCATTAGTCGGTTTATGAATAACTTTCCTGATGTCTCTTTACATATGCATCAAGGCACACCAGCACAAATAGCTGAAATGGCATCGGATGGTACGGTTGATTTTGCAATTGCGACAGAAGGGCTGGATCATCATCCTAGCTTAATTATGATGCCTTGTTATAGTTGGAATCGCAGTGTGATCGTGACGAAAGATCACCCTTTGTGCCAAGAGAGTGATATTAGCCTCGAAAAATTAGCAAAATACCCAATCGTTACTTATGTGAAAGGCTTTACAGGAAGGTCTAAGCTGGATGAAGCGTTTGAAAATGCTGACCTTACGCCAAATATTGTGTTTACTGCCTCAGATGCAGACGTTATCAAGACTTATGTTAAATTGGGTTTGGGTATTGGTATTATTGCTTCTATGGCTTATGACTCGAAGAAAGATACAGACTTGGTTGCTTTAGACTTGAATCACTTATTCTCACCTAGTGTGACGAATATCGGTTTCAGAAAAGGCACCTTTATGCGTGGGTATATGTATGAGTTTTTACAGCAATTTGCACCTCATTTAACAAAAGATGTTGTCGAAGAAGCTTGTCATCGGCACTCACACAGGCTCGATCTATTTGAACTTTTTTCTGATATCACCTTGCCCCGGTATTAGAACTTTAGTTAGCCGCCAGAGCGTTTAACGGTATAGGACTTTGCTTTTAACAGGGCGATAATTATATCTCTGTGATCGCCTTGGATTTCAATATTGCCATCTTTTGCCGCCCCCCCCACACTGCATTTTTGCTTTAATTCTTTTGCAAGTTTTTTTAATTCATCAGGTCTTAAACGTAAGCCTTTAATTAGTGTGACGCCTTTTCCTTTTCTACCTTTGGTATCCAAACTGATTCTTACGATACCATCACCTTCAGGAATATTAGGTTCATGGCAAGTGCATTGTTTGATCGGATTTTCACATTCAGGGCAGGTTTTTCCAGTTTCTGTTGAATATACAAGCCTATTATTTTTGTTTGACATAGATACCTCAAATTATTGTTTAATTGACATGTAGCGGTGTTTAATTTGCTTATACCAAACAAAAGCACCTATCCCTACAATAATATTAGCCAGTGCAGCTGCTAGGTAAATTCCGGATAGGCCCATAGATACTGAAAGAATAAAAATAAAAGGAATATAAAGACCAATTAAGCGCATGAAAGACATAATGAGCGAAGGAACAGGTGAACCCATGCCATTTGCTGCCGAAGATGTAAGCATGATCACGCCTAAGAATAGATAACTAATAGGTAGGATTGTTAAATAATGAGAGGCTGAGCTAATGACTTCAGGGTCTTCTGAAAATAGGGCGGTCAAATCTTCCGAAAAGAACCATAAGAAGATCGTGGTTAGTAAGCCCCAATAAAGTATGAATTTCATGCTGATATCTATGCCATAAAAAACTCTATTATACTTCTTGGCCCCCCAGTTTTGGCCCACGAAGGGCCCCATTATTGAAGATAAACCCATTATGATGACTAAGAATATTGACTCGATTCTTGATGCAACGCCAAAGCCTGCAACGGCTTCCGGGCTATATTTAGCGACAAACCAAGTTGTTACAGCAACTGATAATGGTGCGATTAGATTGGTGCTCGTCGCTGGTAAGGCGATACGTAATATGGCTTTCCAGCTTTCGAAAAAGCGTTCAAAGCAGGCTGTAAAGTTTATAAAATCAAATTTGTATATGAGAACGTAAAGACCAATGACTAAAGCGAAGCCGTAGGAAATAACCGTCGCAATAGCAGCACCCGATAAACCAAGTTCGGGGAAGCCCAATAAACCAAAAATTAAAATCGGGTCAAGTATCAGGTTTACGACTGCGACACTAAACATGACTAAACCAGGAAGCTTGGTATTACCCGCCGCTCGAATTGCAGAATTACCCACCATAGGTATGACCACCACAAAACTACCTAAAAACCATATATCCATAAATTCATGAATTTTGGGCATTAGCTCAATAGGTGCGCCCAGCTTAAGAAAAATAGTATCCATCCAGATATAACCGCACAGTGCAAAACCAACGGCAATGACCAAGGCAATGATAAGTGCATTTGTTGTATAGGCTTGAACCAGGATATGCTGTTTGGCACCAATGGCTCTAGAAATGACCGATGAAGCACCTATACCAATTCCAAACGCTAAACTTAACAGAACAGCAACGATAGGCATCGTAAAGCTCATCGCGGCAAGCGGGGCTGTTCCCAGCTTGGCTATGTAGTAGGTGTCCACAATATTCATCGACATGATTGAAAGAATGCCTCCAATCATAGGGTATGTCATGGAAAATAATTGTGAGGGAATATGGCCAGATGTGAGAGATGTATTTTTCAAAACACTATGGTCTTTTTAAGCATAACTGCTAGTTTAAGTAGCATCTGAGTTTTTTGTGTTGGCATTCTGTTTTTTGTTATCGGAGCTTTTATCTTCTTGAGTTGAGTCAGGCTTGTTTTTCTTTAGTGAAGACTTCGTTTGCGACATTTTGTTTCGCAAGGCTTTAAGCTGAGCTTCTTGCATTTCTAACATATTTTGCAAAGCATCTTCTTGCTCGCCAATAAAATGAAGCGAAAGGTTAAATGCTTGTTTGGTGAATTCCAAAACACGATTAAAGCCTTCATCAGATAGCTCTCTCGCTTTATCTTGTGAACGGTAGATATTTATAAATTGACGCTCTCTTTCGTAATGTAAAGGTAACTTGCCCACCCCCCAATCATTCAATATTCGCCAGGTTTCAGGTGAGTAGGTACGGCTATATTTCAGGATGAACGGAATAGGATCATTTCGCGCTAATAAAGCTGCTAATCTTAGAATTAATTCAAAAGACAGCGTGTCTGTGCCATCTTCAACGGCTTCTATTACAGACTTATCTTTAAGGTTAATTGCGTCACTTAATTCACTTACTGTTAGGCCTGCAACTTCTCGAAGGTCTTTTAAAGATTGACCTGCATTCATCATTAATTTGAGCTGATCCTGAGACTGAATTAAGGCTTTTCCAACCTTATAAGATGTGCCACCTGTTTTTTTTGCAAACTTAAAAGCACTCGAGGTGGCACCACTGACTCGGTCAAAAAAATTACTTAGATTATCTTCCGCACCTTTTTCGGGTACAGAACTCTGTGGTTTAGACTTATTTGAACTTTTGGGCTGAGTAGATTTAGCTGTTTTTTTAGATGGTGATGATTTAGGTGTTTGCTTGCGCATAGCGAGGTTCCATCTAAGCTTTATTTTTGAGCGGTATCAATAAGGCAATTGCACTATTTTGCTAGCTCATTTGGCTAAACCGGAGCTAGCAAAATAGTCTGCAGTCGCTTAATTAACGGTATTTGCGGTCAATATTTTTTTGTGTGTCATTAGATCGACCAAAACTTCAGCGCTTTCTTTTATGATGAAGTCGGGGTCTTTAGCTTTATTGTAGTTGTCTAATGCCTCTTTTTCCTCAAAATCACTCCATTCTTCTAATGTTTTAAATTGCTCAAGACTTTTTAGCTCTCTTCTCTTATTGATGAGCCCTAAACGGGTTTTATCGAGTGCTTCATCTTCTGCTTTACGCTGAATTTCATTTAGGGTTAGTTGCTTTCTATCACGCTGACTATTCAAAAATTTTATTTCTTCTAGGAGCAGTTTGTATTCAGCATTGGCATCCATACGTTTTTGATGTTTGCCAAGTAAGGATTCAGAATAATCATGGGCTACATCAAAATACTGATGTTCAACAGCGTCAATTGAATCCCACTTCAGAGCGTGTTCCAAAGCGTCTTCTCCCACCTGCTTTACATCGTATGTGTCTGGCAATATAACATCGGGCACGACACCTTTATGCTGCGTACTTGCGCCAGAAATTCTATAAAACTTTGCTTGGGTGATCTTGAGCTGACCATGATTAAGCGGTCTGACAGATTGAACTGTTCCTTTACCAAACGTTGGTGAACCCATTATCAAGCCTCTGCCATAATCTTGAATTGCGCCTGCGAAGATTTCAGATGCTGATGCACTAAGCCTATCGACTAAGACTATCAGTGGGCCACCATATACAAGCTGTGGATCAGGATCTTCTAAAACTTCGACTCGATTAGAGGCGCTTCTAATTTGAACGGTCGGCCCCTGATCAATAAATAAGCCCGTTAACTGGTTTGCTTCATCTAATGACCCCCCTCCATTTCCTCGTAAATCTATTACCAAGCCGTCTAAGGTTTTTTCTTCCTGTAACTCTTTCAGTAATTTTATGACGTCGCGCGTGGTACTTTTGTAATTAGGATCACCTTCCTGCATGGCTTTAAAGTCAGCATAAAATGTAGGAATAGTAATAACGCCAATATGTTTTGATGTGTCTTCGCGATCAATATCAATACTGGTACTGCTAGCGGCTTGCTCTTCAAGCTTGACTTTATCGCGTGTAATTTTAACTATTTCAGTTTTGGTTTCTACTTGGCTTTCGCTTGGAATAATTTTTAATTGGACAATAGAGTGTTTGGGTCCACGAATAAGATCGACCACCTCGTCGAGTCTCCAGCCTATTACATCAATCATTTCACCCTCTTCACCCTGAGCTACGCCGACTATTCTGTCAGCTGTACCTAACTGACCTTGCTTGTGAGCAGGGCCGCCTGGAACAAGTCGAACGACTTTTGTAAATTCATTATCAGCTTGTAGAACAGCACCAATACCTTCGAGGGATAAGCTCATATTAATATTGAAGTTTTCTGATGAGCGGGGAGAGAAGTAAGTGGTATGTGGATCATAAACAGCGGTAAATGAATTCATGTATACAGAAAAAGCATCTTCACTGCGTGCCTGAAGGGTTCGTTTAAGTTGGTTTTTATAGCGTTTGCTGAGTGTTTCTTTAGCTTCTTCTATACTCGTATCATTTAATTTCATAGATAATACAGCGCTTTTTATTCGACGACGCCAGACATCATCTAATTCTTCAATAGAATTTGCCCAAGAAGCTTTGCTTCTATCTGTTTCAATAAATTCGTCTTTTTTGAAGTTTAATAATAAGATTTTTTTGTCCAGGAAGCTTATTTGTCTTTCTAAACGATCTAGAACACGGCTTTGATAACGGTTGAATATTTTAAAAGCAGGGGATAGCTGGCCTGTTTTAATGGCGCTGCCAAGCCTGAATCGGTACATCTCGAATTCAAGAATATCAGCTTGGATGAAATACAAACGTGATGGATCAAGTGCTGATAAATAATGATCGAAAATCTTTTCGGATAATTCTTTATTAATCGCTTGTTTTCTATAATGGCTTAACGACAGATTTCTGGCGACATGAAGGCTGGATTCTACTTGGTCACGTGTTGGTACCAAATGTGTTGCTAAATACGTATCAGACGGTTCTTCAAGTGCGCTTGGTGTTGGCGCAGCAAAAACATGAAGGCTTATTAAGAGTGCTGTTAATACGGTTAAAATAAATCTCTGGGCATTAAACATAGGCTTTAATCACTAAAATTAGATCGAATTTAATTAGATTGTATGGGATTGAAAAAATGCTCGCTATAAAAGTAGCCATTAATTATTGTTAATTGGGTAACGATTTGAAACGCTCTGAAGCGTTATTTATCAATGATAGTTGAAAGATATGACTTTATTATCTACTTTTAGTGGGATGCAGTCCGCTATTTTTCAGGATATTGACCTGGAATTTATTTATCCTTAAAGAGGCAATTGAATGTCACTCCTAGATAATGTCCAAAACTATTATGAAACGCTGGTTCTTGAAGCCTTGGCCAAAGAGGTAAAAGGTGAAGATTACGATGAGGATGTATTAACAGATGTATTATGTATAGCGATTAATCATTTACCTCCGCGTTATATTCGTCACGAAGTTGATTTTCTTTATTATATGTCACCTATTGAGCGACAAGAGATAGAACAAAAGGCCGCCAAGGCAGTAAAGGATGCACTAAAATATATAAAAAATAAAAAACGCAACTAAGTTTGGTTTTATCACTTATGACTACATCTATTGATTAGTCTTAATTTTTTTGTGCTATGATTCGCATCCTTTTTGACCTTGCAGGTAAGAAAAAGTTTCATGGGCATAAAAAAATTTATAAAGTTATTTTTTACAATAATGAAGATATCTTCGAGATATATGCAACACATGTTTTTGCATCGGATTTATATGGATTCGTGGAAGTTGAACAGCTTCTTTTTGGTGAAAAAAGCCAGCTTCTTGTTGATCCGGGTGAAGAGCGTTTAAAAAATGAATTTTCGGGCGTAAATAGAACGTTTATTCCAATGAATGCCGTTGTTCGTATAGATGAGGTGGATCAAACAGGAATACCCAAAATAAGTGGTGTTAAAAACTCGGTTGCTCCGTTTCCAAACACTTCTCGACCTGATAAATAACCATTACATACAAAGATATAATTATGCTTTCAGTTTCTCCTATCTATATTAGCTTGCTTACTTTACTGATTATCTTTCTAGCTTATCGTGTCACTACCTTTCGTCGCAGTGAGAAAATATCACTGGGTGAAAATAACGGTTCCAAGGCTATGAAGAGCGCTATTCGAGCGCATGCCAACGCGGTTGAGAATATTCCTATCGCCGCGGTATTGTTGCTTATGCTAGAAATTAACGCTGTTAACTCTATATTGTTGCATCTCTTTGGTTTAATTTTGTTGCTCAGTCGGTATGCTCATGCTTGGGGGCTATCTAAGAAAAATGGCGCAACGCCTGGTCGTTTTTACGGCACTTTATTTACTTGGTTGTGTGTTGTCGTGATGCTGGTGGTGAACCTGATTGTTGTCTTTATCAGAGCTTAATCTATTCGTTGTAGCTACTATTATTCTTTCGCTGGGCTCAGCTCCGTATTACCAAACACTGTCATCGACATGTTAAAAGAAATTTCGAAACTTTCATTTCCCATTGTAGTGGGTCAGCTTTCATTCGCCTTAATGTCTTTCATAGATACTATTTTAATGGGGCAATTAGGCGTTGCTGAGTTAGCGGGTGGTGGTTTAGGTGCTGTTGTATTGCAGTTTTTTTATGTGGTTGGTATTGGTGCTTTAGCCGCTACCGCAAACTTAATTGCCTATTATCGGGGTCAGCTAAATAGCTCTGCTGTTCACCAGTCGTTATTGTCTGGTGTTGTGCTTGTCGGCTTACTTTTTGTGTTCTTCGCTAGCATTATTTGGCATGCAGGCTCCATTTTGCTTGCGTTGGGGCAAGCCGAACAGACTGTCATTTTTTCTGAACGTTATTTGCATGTTGTTGTTTGGTCTCTATTGCCTGCATTTGGCTTTGTGTTGATTCGAAGCTTCGTCATAGGTATGGGGAAACCAGGTGCTATTTTACCCATCAGTCTCATCGCTACCTTATTAAATTACCCTGTAAGTTATGCCTTAATGAAAGGCCAATTTGGTTTGCCGGAAATGGGCATTGAAGGTATTGCTTTGGGCACAGGGATTATTTCATTTTGTATGTTTTTAGGCTTGGTTTATTTAACGTATCGCCAGAAGGAATTCACCTTATATCCTTTTTGGAAAGGCTGGGGTAGTTTCTCATTTGATAAAATGAAAGAAACGCTTAGGCTTGCTTTCCCTATTTCACTTGCCCACGCCATGGAAGTTGGAATGTTTTCTGCTGCGGCATTAATTGTTGGTTTGTTAGGCGTAAATACCTTAGCGGCACATCAAATTGCGCTACAATCGACAACCCTAAGCTTTATGATTCCCCTTGGTATATCTCAAGCTGTTTCTGTGAAAGTCGGGGAGTTTTATGGCCAGAATTTAATACGTGAAACACTTCAGCCTTTAACGTCAGGTTTATTTATATCATCTATCAGCGCTTTGCTAGCCGGAATTGTATTTATTCTTGTTCCTGGAATATTGGTCGATTTTTTCTTGCAGAGTGAGAGTGTTAGTCTGGATAACTATCAAGAAATTTTGATGATTGCGACAGGTATATTGTTCGTTGCAGCCTTGTTCCAATTTGTAGATGCATGGCAAGTAATTTTAATGGGAGCGTTAAGAGGCTTCAAACTAGGTAGCTCTCCAACGATCGTTGCTGCTTTCAGTTATTGGTGTGTCGGTATGCCTAGTTCTTATTTTGCTAGCACCCTCTGGGGAGCGCCAGGTGTGTGGATGGGGATGGGGTTAGGGTTAGGTTTGAACGCTGTCTTGCTGGGCCTTCTTTTTAGGTATCAAATAAAGAAAGCCCAATTACGCTAAACTTATTGGTAGCGGCAAGAGTATTCCATATTCCAATGAGACCATAAATCAATGCCGGCAGATGATGCAGGTATTAAAATAATATTATCGATTAAACTGATCAGAGTCGCTACCGGGCTGGTGCTAGTGGTGACTTGGTTCCAGTCCAGACCGGTACAAACCCTGTTCAGATCCAGCGGATTGCTTATTTCTGCTATTTGATAAAAACCGTGGTGATACCATTTTTCGTAACGAATTGAGCTTCCGGGGTCAATTGCTTCTGGTTTGTCACTTCCAAATATATTGCCAATTAAACCATGATCATTCGGGTCTGGGATGACTTCACCGTTTTCAAAGTGGATAACAGCACAGCCCGTTATGTTAAGACAAAATACGACGGTGAACAGGCATAATGTTTTACTAAAAATCGACATTATTTCGTCTCCACTTGGCACCAGACTTTTGCGGTACGGGGCAGATATAAACCTAGACTTAAACCTCCCCAAAGAACATCCCAAGAGCTGAATTTAGATTGCATTTGTTTTACAGGCTTGTCCTGACAGATTTCTTGAGCATTAACATGATGTTCGCCAATAAGGCCCCAAAAAAAGAAGTGTTTAGATTCTTCATATTGAGGGCGATATTGAAAATCAGATTCACCAGTTTGCGTAATGGTGACAGCAGCGCAACTAGTTAGGGCGAAAAATAAAAAAGGCAGCAAGGCTTTTATTAATAACTGCATTGGATGTCCATAATTTCTTAATGTTATTTAGTGATTATACGCATGTTTAAATTTTTGCAGGTGAACCAGTAAGCAAAAATGCTACTGGTTCAATGTCTTATGGCCGTGGTTTGTTCTGGTTTTTCAAGTTTTGTTCGGCTTTCAGTGTTTTCTTGATTATTTTTCGTTTAAGAATCGTGTTCTTAACCTCACCGCCAATATGTTTTTCACCTCTTGTTTTTGCAAGCCCGACCTGTTTTTGCCGCTCTGAAAAACGTTGCTTTTGTTGCTCGCTAAGCTTTTCATAACATTTTGCACAGCTGATACCTTCCATATATTTTTCATGCTGTTTATCTTCTTCTGTGATTGGAAGTCTGCAGGCATTGCATTGATCGTACTGGCCTTTTTCAAGTTTGTGATTGACGGCAACACGGTTATCGAATACAAAGCACTCGCCTTCCCAGAGGGATTCATCTTCAGGTATATCTTCTAAATATTTTAAAATGCCGCCTTCAAGATGATAGACCTCATCAAATCCTTGTTGTTTTAGAAATGCAGTTGATTTTTCGCAGCGAATTCCTCCCGTGCAAAACATCGCCACTTTTTTATGCTTTTTCGCATCCAGTTTATTTTTTACGTATTGAGGAAATTCTCTGAATGTTTTGGTGTCCGGATTAAGGGCGTTTTTAAATGTACCGATGTGTACCTCATAATCATTGCGAGTATCGACAAGAAGAACATCAGGGTCTGATATGAGTGAGTTCCAGTCTTTTGGCTGAATGTAGGTGCCAACAATTTCTTTCGGATCAATATTTTCGACACCCATCGTGACAATTTCTTTTTTTAGCTTAACCTTTGTTCGGTGGAAAGGGTTAATTTCATGGTAAGACTCTTTATAGCTCATGTTATCGAAACGTGTATCTGAGTTTAGCCATTGCTGAACTATATTGATGGCTTCTCTGGTTCCTGCAATCGTACCGTTTATACCTTCATGTGCTAATAGTAAGGTTCCTTTGACTTGCTTGTCCAAAAGTAAGGAGAGGAGAGGGTCTTTGAGCTGTTTGTAGTCATCAAGAATAGTGAATTTATAGAGTGCGCAGACCACAATTTTTTCATTTGAGAGGGATATATCGTCATTGATAAGTTTGGATGTCTTTGTCATTTTTGGTTTCTCCGCTGCCTGAATCGTAAATCCAGTGCGTTTAATGTTTATTGATAGCTTGTTTATTAGTTTTCGTTGGATCGTGCTGACTTTAAGTGTTCCATAATCTGCTTTTTTAAGCTTTTAGGAATTGCAGTGATGGTTAAGGTGTCAGACTGTTCATCGAACAAAATAGTTTGCTGCATCAAATCAGATGAGAAGGATAAGCTTAAGCCGTTCCCTTTACCCGAAATACGGACTAAGTGTTTTAACTTTCTGGTGTCGGGTCGCAGGTTTTTTTCACTATCTAATTGACCAAATTGCTGGGCGAACTCGGCAAACTGTTCGGGGTCCTTTTCATTTACATAGTTTGACAGTGCTTTAAGAGGGACCGCCTCGCCCATCTGTTGCTGTTCAACACAGAACTCATAGGCCTTTTGATGGACTTGCGCTGCCTCCTCTTTGGGTATCTCTTTTGCGTAGCCTGATAAAACGTCCATGAGCGTCTCTGTTTCTTTGGCGCAATCGATAATATTTTTGAAGCTACATGCTTGCATAAACGCTTCGCCAGCTTTGCCGGAAGAGCGCGATTTTACTAGACAAAGATAGGGCTCATCGTTATCTTCAGTCCAAGCACTTTCTAAATCTATCCTAATGGCAAGGTCAAGCTTGCCTGGGCTTAAATACTCAACAGTATCTAGCTCTAAACGGCCATCAAGACATAAACCCGAAAGGCTTTCGAGCGCAAAGATATAGAATCTTTCGCCATCAGCACGATCTTCATGAATAAGTACGATGCTTGTATCCAGTGTGTCGCTTGTTTTGTCTATCAGCTCTTTTAATTGATCTAAATAAAGTTTAGATAGTTTTTCAAAACTGATTTTTTGCTCACGATATTCTTTTAGCCAATTTTGAAAAGGTGATGACGCAAAGTCAGGGTCAAATTGACCAAAAAGCTTACCCGCTTTGAACTGGAAGTTTTTTTTGAGTTGGGAAAACAAACCTTCATGATCCGCAGTCAATTTAACTTCACCATCGAAATGCTTTAGCTCGCAGGGTGAGTCGTCTTGCCATCGAGATATTTTGTGAAATATTACAGAGCGTATTGCCATAAAAAAGTATCAATCATTGTTGAATAAAAAAATGCACATATTCAATATAAGTGGCTCATAATGTCTGAGACAGTGAATATTGATATGTGCATCAACGCGATTAGCCAGTACTTAAAGCCCCTTTAGCTAGTATTTAAAACCCTTAGCTAACCTGCTTTGTTTGTCTCGGAATATCCGTATCTATATTTGCCGTTAATGTTAAGTCAGCTGCTATTTCTGCATCGTTAGAACAAATGATCGCGATTAAGCCCGCCATTTTTATTGCATTGGCAATAAGTACCTTTTCAGTGTCAGATTTGGCCATTTGTTCGGTAATAAGAATGCTGGTTTTGCCAAGATTAAATAACTTTCGTTCTACAGCCTGACCTAAAATATCGGAGGCTTCGCCATGACAAAGAATGATTCGAGGTTCTTGATGTTCTAGTCTTGCTGCTTTTTCAGCTTGACTTACCGGCTCCCAGCTTGATGTGTGATCTTCTGCTGCTGCTTCGATCATGCCTGCGCCAACGGTCACATTGGTCATTCTATCAACAATAATAAATGAGCCTGTGGCTTTATTATCACGATAAGAATCAAACGCAACAGTTTGATTGAAATGAATTGTACAAAGAGCAATGCTATTCAATTCAAGCTGAGAGGCTGTTTTTTTCTCTAAGGTATTTACATCTATTAAGTGTTCAATCGATTGGATTGAACCAGAGACTGATTTAGTCGCTAGTTTGATATCGACTAATTTACCCGGGGCGATTTTTTCTTCAGCCATCCAGACAATGTGCGCTTTGACGGCTGTGCCGACAGAGGGAAGGTCTTCTGACTTAACAATCATATCGCCGCGGCTAATATCAATCTCGTCATTCAATGTAAGTGTAATTGCTTGAGTAACAAATGCCTCTTCAAGTTCGCCATCGAAATTGACAATTGATTTTACGGTGCTTGTTTTGCCAGAGGGTAGGGCTGTGATTTTATCACCTGGGTGAATAATGCCCGATGCAATCGTGCCACAAAATCCTCTAAAATTCAGGTTTGGTCTGTTTACATATTGGACTGGCAGTCTAAAGTTCTGAAGATTTTTATCTTTAGAAATTTCTACTGACTCAAGCATTTCCATTAAGGGCTTACCTTTATACCAAGCAGTTTTTTCGCTAGGAGCAATGGTATTGATGCCTTTCAAGGCTGAAAGAGGTGCAAATTGAATGTCTCCCAGATCAAGCTCAGCAGAAAATGATAAATAATCTGCTTTTATTTCGTTGTAGCGCTCTTCGCTGTAATCAACTAAGTCCATCTTGTTGATGGCCACAATAACGTGTTTAATGCCTAATAATGAGGCTATAAAAGAGTGGCGTTTGGTTTGAGTGAGTACACCGTGACGAGCATCAATAAGAATAATGGCTAAGTCTGCCGTAGAAGCGCCCGTCGCCATATTGCGGGTATATTGTTCATGTCCGGGTGTATCGGCAATAATGAATTTTCTTTTAGCAGTTGAAAAATAACGGTAAGCCACATCGATAGTAATACCTTGCTCACGCTCTGCTTGAAGGCCATCAACTAAAAGAGCAAGATCAATTTCGCCTTCAATGGTTCCGGATTTGATGCTGTCTTTTTTGATTGCTTCAAGTTGATCTTCATAAATCATTTGTGAGTCATGAAGCAGGCGGCCTATCAAGGTGCTTTTTCCGTCATCGACACTGCCGCATGTTAATAGCCTAAGAAGTTCTTTCTGTTCATGTTGTTTTAGGTATTCGTTTATATCTTCACTAATAAGGTCTGATTGGTGTGACATAGTTTAAATCTCGTTACTTGGCTGTTACGTATGTTTGATAATTCAGCTATTTAAAAAAACAGTACCAGCGCTTGCAAATAATAATTTGGTTAAGTCAGTGCTTAAGTGTTGTCGAGTTAAGCAAATAAAATTAAAAGTAACCTTCACGCTTTTTCTGTTCCATTGAGCCAGATGAGTCATGGTCAATCACGCGGCCTTGTCTTTCGGAAGAAGTAGTAAGAAGCATTTCTTGTATTATATCGGTTAGTGTATCGGCTTCTGATTCAACTGCACCGGTTAATGGGTAGCAGCCTAGTGTTCTGAAACGAACAGATTTCATTTGGACTTCTTCGCCTTCAGCTAATGGCATACGCTCATCATCAACCATGATCAAGGCGCCATCCCGTTCCACGACAGGGCGTTTTTTAGCGAAGTATAGCGGTACAATTTCGATGTCTTCTAAGTAGATATATTGCCAAATATCTAATTCGGTCCAATTTGATAATGGAAAAACCCGGATGCTTTCGCCTTTATTAACTTTACCGTTATATATATTCCATAACTCTGGGCGCTGGCTTTTAGGATCCCAGCGGTGGTGTGAGTCTCTAAATGAATAAACACGCTCTTTGGCTCTGGATTTTTCTTCATCTCTGCGAGCACCACCAAAAGCAGCATCAAATTGATACTTATTTAAGGCTTGCTTAAGTCCTTGGGTTTTCATTATGTCGGTATGTTTAGCACTGCCGTGTGTGAACGGGCCAACGCCTTGAGCAACCCCTTCTTGGTTAGTATGAACGATTAAGTCAAAACCATATTTCGCTACTAACTTGTCACGAAATTGAATCATTTCCTTAAACTTCCATGTAGTGTCTACATGCATTAAAGGAAAGGGCGGTTTTCCCGGGGCAAATGCCTTTCTCGCTAAATGCAGCATGACAGCAGAATCTTTACCGACAGAGTAAAGCATGACTGGGTTGTCAAATTCAGCCGCGACTTCGCGAATGATGTGTATGCTTTCAGCTTCAAGCTGTTTAAGGTGAGTTAGATTATATTTCGACATATTCTTTAAAACTCGTAATTAGGTGATCGTCAAGTTTTCTTGGAAGATCGGTTAAAAAAATGCCAAAACTATACCAGAACTGTAATGAAATGCGAGAGTTCCAGTGCTGTTTTTATAACTATATAGTGCGCTAGCTGGGTGTTTGTTGTCGTTTCTTAGGCTATCAATGCCTAAGCGTCTTGACTTGCACAAAACGCCGCCCATTTGTTGAGTAGCTTTCAATGTCTGCGCTAAACCTAATCTGAAAAGAAGGTAAGGTACAGTCCAGATTTATACAGAATAGGGCCTTTGTGATGAATTGTTTAACTACGTGCTCTCGATAAACCTTTCTAGTTGTTGCTGGAAGTGCTCATTTTCTCGTAATAAAGACTCTTTCTGCTGCATTAAGTTGATCACTAAAGCCACAGCGACCCAGTCTAGTTCTAAGTCTTGTTGTAGTCGAAGCGCTTTCTTAATCCAATGAACGCTTGTTGTATCAAATATCCAATCGGAAGCTATTTCACCTTTTATGGGACTTACGATGCCATATTCAACTATTTCTATGATGATATCTGGTTCAATCCGTTCAAGCTGACATAATTCATTGAGTGGTAGATAGAATGATATTTCGGTCATTTTTCTGTACTCCATTCCTCTCTTGGGTCAAAATCACTTGTTTCAGATAAAGCTTGCCAAAGCTCTTTTGCTTTGTCATTAGCAGTACTTGGCATGACTACTTTAAGCACAACATATAGGTTTCCGGTGATCGTTTTACCTTTCAATCCTTTGCCTTTAATTCGTAATTTCTTGCCTGATTGGCTGTTAGGCGTAATGGTAATGGTGATGCTGCCTTCTAAGGTTGGTACTGTTACTTTGGCACCAAGTGCGGCTTCCCAAGGCGTGACAGGCAAGGCTAAAACCAGGTCGTGCCCTTGCACGTCAAACAAGGGGTGAGGTACTAAACGTATATGCAAATAGAGGTCACCCGCCATACCTTTACCTATGCCGGGTTTACCTTGACCTTTAACCCGAATGCGTTCACCGTCGCTGACGCCTTTAGGAATGGTTACCTTTAATTTTTTATGAATTTCTTCTGGCCTGTTGTTGACAGATGTTGGTATTTTGAATTCCACTGCTTTTACATTATCGGCGAGTGTTTCTTCTAGGAATACCGGGATTTCTAATTCGACATCCTGACCTCTTGTATGTTCTTGCCGCATATTATCCGTTCGACCAAAACCTTGGCCCCTGCCACCAAACATTGAATTAAAAAAATCAGAGTAGCCGCTCTCCGAATGCGTGCCTGCTTGTTGCCGAAAACCACCAGAACGTTGCCACTCGGGTGGGGGCTGATAACTCTGCCCTGAACGTGAGCCGTATTTACGTAGCTCATCAAATTCGGCGCGACTTTGAGTATCTTTTAATACTTGGTAGGCCTCAGCAACTTCTTTAAACTTCTCTTCAGCACCTTTGTCTGGATTCATATCAGGATGATATTTACGTGCGAGCTTGCGGTAGGCTGTTTTAATTTCTTTGGCTTCAGCGTTAGCTTTAATGCCAAGTATTTTGTAGTAATCTTTAAATTCCATGCTTTTTCCTTAAATAACTAATCCAAGCAATACGTCTGACTTACTGAGCCAATGTAGATAAATTTCAATTATATCTCGAGTTAAATTTTTAGCGTTTTTCTACAGTACTAGTTAAAAGTGATCATTGTTGTATGAACTTAAATCAATCTCGCACACAGCTTATAAAAGTTGGAGTATCGGTGTAGGCTATTTTCGCAAGAATAAAATGATGACATTTTATCTTTCAGCTTTGGCGCTTGATAGTTTAACAGCTGCGGGTATCGAAGGTACTGACTTAAAGGAATTACTGAGTAAAAAATTGATTGAACATCGCTGGCACATCAATCAATATAGTAAAACCTTTCCGATATCTTGGCTAGCTAAGTCAGCGTGGAGAAAGAGCATGGTCAGTAAGGTGGATGCACAACATTATCCTGACAAGTCTGTCTCCAAAGAGATTGAATCAGGCTGCACGCCCCACAATACAGGCACGGTAATTTCAGTCCGCGGCAGTGTCATAGATATTTTGTTTGAGAAACAATTACCATCTATTCGTTCCTTGTTATATAGCGGGGAAGATAAGCAAATTTCAATTGAAGTTTTTTCACAACTCGATGCACATCGTGTGCGCGGCATTGCACTAACGCCTACCCAGGGGTTGGCGCGCGGGATGTTTGTTGAAGATACCGGCGGCCCCTTACTGACTCCAGTGGGTAAGGGTATTCTGTCTCGCATGTTTGATGTATTCGGTAATGCAATTGACCGCAAGGAAGCACCGACAGACATTCAGTGGCGTTCAGTTCACAAAGAACCTCCGAGCTTAGCCCAGCGCGCTACGAAAACTCAAGTATTTGAGACGGGCATTAAAGTAATTGATGTATTAATGCCGCTTGAGCGTGGTGGCAAAGCGGGTTTGTTTGGTGGTGCAGGCGTCGGCAAAACAGTGCTTCTGTCTGAAATGATTCATAACATGGTTGGGCAGCATGCAGGAGTAAGTATTTTTTGCGGTATTGGTGAGCGCTGCCGAGAAGGTGAAGAGCTATACCGGGAAATGAAAGAAGCTGGCGTATTAGACAATATGGTAATGATGTTTGGCCAGATGAATGAGCCACCCGGAGCACGTTTTCGGGTTGGTCATGCCGCATTGACTATGGCTGAGTATTTTCGTGACGATGAACATCGTGATGTCTTGTTATTGATTGATAATGTTTTTCGATTTATTCAGGCTGGTATGGAAGTCTCAGGCTTAATGGGACAAATGCCAGCGAGGCTGGGTTACCAGCCAACCATGGGGACTGAATTGTCACAATTGGAGGAACGCATCGCAAATACCGGTAGCGGTGCTATTACCTCGATTCAAGCAGTATACGTGCCAGCAGATGATTTTACCGACCCTGCAGCAGTACATACCTTCTCACACTTGTCAGCATCTATTGTTTTATCACGCAAACGCGCCAGTGAAGGGCTGTATCCAGCCATCGATCCCTTGCAGTCAAATTCTAAAATGGCTACGCCGGGTATTATCGGGAAGCGCCATTATGAACTGGCACAAAAGATACGCAGTACGCTCGCACAATATGCTCAACTCAAAGACATTATTGCGATGCTTGGAATGGAACAGTTGTCTCCCGAAGATCATAAAGTGGTTGGCCGCGCACGACGGCTAGAGCGTTTCCTTACTCAACCTTTTTTTACCACAGAGCAATTCACCAGTAAAAAGGGCAAGCTTGTCAGTCTTAGTGACGCATTGGATGGCTGCGAACGAATCCTGCAAGATGAATTTAACGACTACCCAGAAAATGCACTTTATATGATTGGCTCAATTGATGAAGCCACTGAAAAAGTTAAACAGCTTGTAGGAGATAAACAGTCAAGAGCCGGGGAGGTCCAAGATGCAAGCAGCGCTCATGAATCTTAAGGTTCTTTTGCCCTACAAGATTTTTGCTGAGGAGCGTCAAATCTTACGCATCGTTGCGACAACCCAGCAAGGTGCATTTGGTATTCTGCCCCACCGACTCGATTGTGTGGCATCTTTATCTCCAAGTATTCTGGTTTTCGAAACTGAAGGTAAAGAGGAATCATACATTGCTGTCGATGAAGGCGTACTGGTCAAAACCGGTTTTGATGTCTTGGTGTCTGTGCGCAGTGCAATAGGTGGTATGAAACTAAGTCAACTGCGAGCGGCAGTAGAAGAAGAGTTTATGCACCTGGACGAGCAGGAGCAAAAAGTACGTTCGGTACTGGCAAAAATGGAGAGTGGTTTTATACGACGCCTAGCTACATTTCAACAAGACAGAGGATAGTCATGAACGATAATCAGAGCGAGGATGCAGAAGCAGGTCAATCACCAGATCTCTTGTCAGGGCAGCCTAAGTCGCTTAAATCCCAAGCTGTTAAACCTGAACTAAGTCAAACGGTCGGTGATATCGCAACACGCAAACTTAAGGCGCAACAGCATGTCAGCAAAACTGTCTGGTCCGGTCTTGGTATGATGGGTTTGGTAGGCTGGTCTGTTGTTATACCGACATTACTCGGAGCAGTACTGGGAAACTGGTTGGATAAAAACTATCCGGATAGCCACTCATGGACACTTATGTTACTGGTCGCTGGTCTATGTCTTGGCTGTTTTAATGCGTGGCACTGGGTAAACAAAGAACATATAGAAATCAACCGACAAGAAAATGGGGAAGACTGTGATTGATTTTGTAGCTGCCTTAATTGCATTACTGAGCGGAGCTCTGCTGGGGGTATTTTATTTCGGTGGTCTCTGGTGGACGGTCCGTAAGCTTATCTCAACGCAACATCCATCGAGCTTATTTTTATTGAGCGTTGTATTTCGAACCAGCATTGTTATGCTTGGTTTTTACCATATCCTAGGTGATAACTGGTTGCGATTGATTGCCGGTTTACTTGGTTTTATGTTTGTGCGTAGCTTGGCAACTCGACATATACGAAAACTAGAAAAGTATAACACGGCTAAACAAGAGGCTGATTATGCACCTTAGTCCCGATCAAATAATTTTCTGGCAAATGGGCTTTTTTAAACTTAACGCAACCATTGTGTCCACTTGGGCAGTGATGTTGCTTCTAGTCATCACTTCAATACTGGTTACCCGTAAAATATCGACAGATTTACACCGTTCCCGTTGGCAAAATATACTGGAAGTAGTCGTAATCAATATCAGCAAACAAATAGAAGAAGTGGGACTGAGTCATCCTCACAAGTATCTTGGCTTTCTAGGTTCTCTGTTTCTGTTTATTGCCATATCGGCTCTCGCGACGGTCATTCCAGGATTCGAGCCACCAACTGGCTCACTTTCCACAACCGTTGCACTTGCCCTGTGTGTATTTGTGGCCGTACCCTTGTTCGGCATTCAAGAGAATGGCTTGAGCGACTATCTGTTTTCTTATGCAAAGCCGTTCATTATTATGCTGCCATTTAATATCATCAGTGAAGTATCACGTACCTTGGCTCTAGCCGTTCGCCTTTTTGGCAATATGATGAGTGGCGCAATGATTATCGGTATTTTGCTTAGTATTACGCCTTTTCTGTTTCCGATTGTGATGACAATGCTTGGGCTACTTACGGGTATCGTACAAGCCTATATCTTTTTTATTCTGGCAACGGTGTATATTGCAGCTGCCACACGCACTCAAATGCCTGAAGTTAAACCTGTCGTTAAGATCAAGTAAAACGAGCCACAAACTGTTTCCAAGTCTGAAATCAAACCGACAAGAGAAACATGAAACAACAAGTAATAGCACTTTTGGAGCGACTATTTATGTATATATTTTTTATGGAGATAAAACGATGGACAGCATGACTATTATTGCAGTGGTATCCATTATAACAGCGGGCTTAACTATCGCTATCGGGGTTGTTGGGCCTTCACTAGGTGAAGGGAAAGCGGTCGCTGTCGCGCTGTCTTCTTTAGCTCAGCAACCTGATGCTTCTGCCACGATTACCCGTACATTATTTGTCGGTTTAGCCATGATCGAATCCACCGCCATATATTGTTTTGTGGTGTCGATGATTCTACTTTTTGCTAATCCATTTTGGAATTTCGCGCTTCTCCAAGCAGCAGGTAAATAAACCATGTTAATCGACTGGTTTACAGTCATTGCGCAAACGATAAACTTTCTTGCTCTTGTATGGTTATTGAAGCGCTTTTTGTACCGACCCATTCTTAATGCCATAGATGCGCGCGAAAAACGGATTGCCAAAGAGTTAAGCGATGCGGATTCGAAACGAACAGAGGCAGAGCAAGAGCGTGAGTTATATCAGCAAAAAAATACAGCATTCGATAAGCAACAAACGACTCGCATGAGCGAACTGGCAGCAGAAGCCAATACAGAGCGTGCACATTTATTGGATAAGGTAAGGCTTGAGTCAGAAGAGTTACGGGCTAAATTACACTTAGCGCTTCAAAACGAGCAGCTTGGTTTGAAAGACGAACTCAGTCAGCGTGTCAGTCACGAAGTATTTTCAATTGCGCGTAAGGCTCTGAGTGATCTGGCAGAAACCAGTCTGGAAGCGAGCATGACTAAGGTTTTCATCAAACGTTTACAGGCTCTAAATAATGCAGAAAGAGCAGAGCTAAAGCTGGTATTTACAGGTTTAAATCACGCCTTAACTGTACGGACTGCATTTCCGTTGCCAAGCGAACAGTGCAAGCACATTAAAATAGCTATTGAGGAAATACTGGGTGAAGATCTTCAAGTTCAGTTTATGACCGAAGCTGATTTAGTGAGTGGTATCGAGATCAGTGCGAAGGGCCAAAAAATAGCATGGAGTATCGGCAATTATCTTGATTCATTAGACAGGAGTATTGAGCGCTTATTGCAAGCCTCGGGCAATGACCAAGCAAATAGTCTGGTCGAAAAGGCTGGTATGAAACAGTCTGTCATCAAAAAAAGCACAACAGAATTATCATGAAATCAAGCCCGGAATTTCTAAAAGAAAATATTGAAAATATCTTCTCAAGTATGCAGCAGGCTCGGCAATCCTTTGAGCCAGAATTGAAACTTCATGAAGTGGGAAACATTATCAGTATTGCCACTGGCATTGCGAAAGTATCTGGCTTGCCGGGAGTTGGTTTTGAAGAAGTACTCTTTTTTCCGGGTGATATTTATGGTATTGCCTTCAACATAGATGAACACGAAATCGGTGTAGTACTACTGGGCGAATACTGGCACTTACAGGCAGGAGATGAAGTTGTACGCAGTGGCCATGTGGTTGATGTGCCAGTGGGAGAGGGTTTAATTGGACGTATTATCGATCCTTTAGGAGAACCACTTGACGACAAAGGCCGCTTGATTGCCAGCACACGACTACCCGTCGAACGCCCATCACCTTCGATCATGGATCGCGCACCGGTCAGTGTGCCTCTGCAAACCGGTATCAAAGTCATCGATTCACTCATCCCCGTGGGTCGCGGTCAGCGAGAATTAATTCTGGGGGATCGACAAACCGGCAAGACGGCCATTGCTTTAGATACCATTCTCAACCAGAAAGATCAGAATGTCTTATGTGTGTATTGCGCCATTGGCCAGCGCGCCTCCGGCGTGGCTAAAGTTATATCAACTCTGCGCGAGCAAGGCGCTCTGGAATACACTATTGTGGTGGTGACTGAAGGTAATGATCCACCGGGTCTCGCTTATATTGCACCCTATGCGGCAACCAGCATTGCCGAGTATTTTATGCAACAAGGGCGTGATGTGTTGATTGTTTATGATGATCTTACCCATCATGCACGGGCTTATCGCGAACTGTCTTTGCTGCTGCGTCGTCCGCCTGGTCGAGAGGCCTTTCCGGGTGATATTTTTTATATACACTCGCGATTACTTGAACGATCTACCCATTTGTGCCCTGAACTTGGAGGAGGATCATTAACGGCACTGCCAATTATTGAAACCGAAGCGCAGGATATTTCCGCCTATATACCTACCAACCTTATTTCCATTACCGATGGCCAGATCTATCTTTCTCCCTCGCTGTTTGAACTGGGTGTATTGCCTGCCGTCGATGTTGGAAAATCTGTATCTCGTGTCGGAGGCAAGGCGCAACGAGCCGCATATCGTTCTGTTACAGCAGACCTAAAACTAGCCTATGCACAGTTCGAAGAATTAGAAACCTTTGCTCGTTTTGGTGCACGCTTAGATGAAAGCACATTGAAAATTATTGATCACGGTCGACGTATTCGAGCTTGTCTAAAACAGCCAGAATTTACGCCAGTTTCCATCGCTGAACAAATTTCCGTATTACTCGCATTGACCGCTAAATTATTCGATCAAATCCCCTTAGAAAAAATGTCTGAGGCTGAACATGCAGTACGTACAATTGCTGCAGATATTCCAGACGAAGTATATGCACGCTTCGAGAGTGCTAAGACATTAAGCAACGAAGATAAAAACCTGATTATTGAGCTTGCCAGTCATGCACTTAGTGAATTTATGCCTGATCAAAAGTCGAAGGATAATTCATAAATGCTTGTTTTGAGTAAAGCTATATGACAGATAGTGTCGCAAGCCTGCGCAAGAAAATTACCAGTGCGGCAGACTTAGAGTCCGTGGTGCGCACCATGAAAGCTATGGCGTCATCTAGCATTACTCAGTATGAAAACGCAGTGCGTTCGCTTGATGATTATTATCAAACTGTACAACTAGGACTAGCGGCCTGTTTCCAGCAAGATCAGTCTTCCAACATCATAATAAATAGGCATCAACATGATAATGCTGCCATTGGAGTGATCGTGTTTGGCTCTGATCAGGGGCTGGTGGGTCAATTTAATGAAGTTATGGTGGAGTTTGTGGTAGACACATTAAAAACACTTCGAGGAAAAAAAATTGTTTGGGGTGTCGGTGAGCGACTACAGTCACGACTGATCGAAACTGGACTGATCAACACCATACAGGCACAGCAAGGCAGATTTATGCTGCCGAAATCAATTAATGCCATTAGCGCTTTAGTCGGCGATATTCTGATTGAAATCGAAGCCCAACGAGAGCAGGGCACTATCGAGCATGTCTACCTTTTCCATAATCGCCCACATGCCGATTCAATTTATAGCCCTGTCAGTCAGCAGCTATTTCCATTGGATGAAGCCTGGCGACATAATTTGACTGACATTCATTGGCCAACAAACAACCTGCCGCAAGTGATGCCTAAGCGGGAGCAAACCCTTCGAGCTTTTGTGCGTGAATATCTTTTTGTTAGTCTTTTCAGGGCGTGCGCTGAATCACTGTCCAGTGAAAACGCAAGCCGATTATCGGCGATGCAACGTGCAGAAAAAAATATCCGCGAACTGCAGGATGATATGAATCGTACTTTTCATAGCCTGCGGCAGAGCGGTATAGACGAAGAATTATTCGATGTGATTTCTGGTTTTGAAGCGCTAAGTGAGTAAATTACGAATATCTATTAAATTTCTCTGATGAGAAAGCTGTTCTATTTATGTTTTTTACGTATTCGGAGCTGCGTATTTTTTCCTTTACAATCAATTACTTAGTGATAGTAATCATATGAAATCATCGGGATTTTTATCTTCTGATGTTGGCTTTTTTGTTCTAAATCAACTGGTTAGTGTTTCATGGTGGACACTAACTAGGATAAAAGCCTGGAACCCGTTATACTTGTCGGTTTTTCGGATCTCTTTTAATCTGTTGTTAATTTTATATCTGGGGTGTGGGCCATCATATGAGTGATGTTAAAGAATATATGTTGACTGTTGGGCAGTCTGCTCGTAAAGCAGCCAGTGTGATCTCATCAGTTAGTACTAAGCAAAAAAATACAGCCTTACTAGAAACAGCCAATGCAATTGATGCGCATAGAGATATGCTTATTCAGGAGAATAAAAAAGATCTCGAAAAAGCTCGTGAACATGGTCTAGACGATGCAATGTTAGATCGCCTGGCGCTTACATCTGACCGTATAGACGGTATGATTGAGGGTTTAAAGCAGGTAGCGGCACTTGATGATCCAATAGGTGTTATTAATGATTTGAAGTATATGCCTTCCGGTATTCAAGTTGGGAAAATGCGAGTGCCTCTTGGTGTTATTGGCATTATTTATGAATCCAGGCCTAATGTCACCGTAGAAGCAGCCAGTTTATGTATTAAGTCTGGTAATGCTACCGTTTTGCGTGGTGGCTCAGAGGCAATTCATTCAAACAAAGCAATAGCGAGTTGTCTGGCTGTTGGCTTGAAGGCGGCGGGTTTGCCAGAAACAGCTGTGCAAGTCGTCGAGACGACCGATAGAGCTGCTGTGGGTGAGATGATCACGATGCCCGAGTATATTGATGTGATTGTTCCGCGTGGCGGGAAAGGCTTGATAGAGCGTATCAGCCGTGATGCAAAGGTGATGGTTATTAAGCACCTTGATGGTATTTGTCATGTATTCATTGATCGAGATGCAGATGAATCAAAGGCATTAGCCGTGTCATTAAATTCAAAAACACAGCGTTATGGTACATGTAATACGATGGAAACCTTATTGGTTGATGCGTGTATTGCTCAAGATATTTTACCCAAATTAAGCGACTTATATGCTGAAAAGGCTGTTGAATTAAGAGGCTGTCCCGAAACAACTAAACTCCTTCCAAATATCAAAGAAGCAACAGAAGACGATTGGACAACTGAATACCTGGCGCCCATTTTAGCCATTAAAATTGTAAAAGATATGGATGCTGCAGTAGAGCATATTAATAAGTACGGCTCTCATCATACGGACTCTATTATTACTGAAAATTATACGCGGGGCAGGCAGTTTCTGGTACGTGTAGATTCTAGCTCCGTGATGATCAACGCATCTACTCGCTTTGCTGATGGCTTTGAGTATGGTTTAGGCGCTGAAATTGGCATCTCAACGGATAAAATTCATGCGCGTGGCCCTGTGGGTTTGCATGGTTTAACCTCGGAAAAATTTGTTGTGTTGGGTGACGGTCATATACGTCAGTAAACTATTCAGTTCTTTATGTATTAATCTGGCTTGATGATGAAAGTTATTTGGGGTGGGACATTTGATCCTGTGCATAATGGTCATATTGAATTGGCTCATCAATTAGTCAAATCACTGAGCTTGGATAAACTATACCTTATGCCTTGTTATCAGGCAGTGCATAAAGATAACGTAGCTGCAAGCCCAAGCCAGCGTCTACATATGTTGACACTGGCAACACAAAGATATCCGCAGTTGTGTATTGATGGTCGTGAAATAGAAAAAAAATGTGTAAGTTATACTTATGATTCCTTGTGCGATCTTCGTCAAGAAATAGGGCGCGAGTCGCTTAACTTTGTCATGGGAACAGACTCACTAATTACATTTTCTGACTGGTATAGAGCGCAGGAAATGCATACGCTCACTAATATTATTATTATTCAGCGGCCTGATTGTTCTTTCGATACTGATAAAAAAAATATTGTTTCATTAACGGACAAGAAACTGGACGAGTTGTGTAGCATGGGTTTTTCTCCGGTTGATATGCCGCATAATTTAAAAAACTATGAATTTGGGAAGTTTATCAAACTTGAGTTAGCGCAGATGAATATCTCGAGTACCCATATTCGTAGCTTGGTAAAAAAGCGTAAAAAAATAACGCATTTGGTAAATAGTGATGTCAATCACTTTATCAATATGCATCATTTATATTCTAAATAGGAACATATTACTTACATGCAAACTCACGAACTAAAAAACATAGTTATTAATGCCTTAGAAAATCTTAAAGCTGATAATATATGTGTATTGGATGTAAAAGATAAAACAAGTGTGACTGACTGTATGGTAATTGCTTCTGGTACATCGACACGGCATGTAAGATCTTTAGCTGAGAACTTGGTTACCGAAGTGAAATCGAAAGGTATAAAAGCGCTTGGCGTTGAGGGTGCCGAAGTCAGTGACTGGGTGTTGGTCGATTTAGGTGAGGTTGTTGTTCATGTCATGCTGCCTTCTGCCAGAACATTTTATGATTTGGAGGGTTTTTGGCGCGATGGTCCAGATGCCTCTCAAACTGTAGTTGAACACTAAACTTGTTTCATAACTTTCTGTGCCAAGACAAAGTATGAAGATAAAAATTTTATCGATAGGTACTAAAATGCCCTCGTGGGTTAATCTGGGGGTTTCTGAGTATATCAAGCGTTTGCCCAATGACTTGAAGCTCGAAATGATAGAGTTGCCATTAGCAACGCGCGGCAAAAATGCTGATATAAAGCGAATTGTTCAAAAAGAGACTGAATCTCTCTTGTCGCATATCCTCCCGCAAGATCATGTGATCGCCCTTGAAGTCAAAGGTAAAAGCTGGAGTACTGAAGTGTTGGCCCGAAATCTAGAATCATGGAAAATGGACGGTTGTAATGTTGTCTTTCTGGTAGGCGGCCCTGATGGCTTGGGAGAACCTTGTAGAAAGCGTGCAGACCAACAATGGTCATTATCAGCTTTAACTTTACCTCACCCTATTGTTCGAATTGTCTTGTCCGAGCAAATATATCGAGCATGGACTGTCACACAAAACCATCCTTACCATCGAGCTTAAGTCTCGGAGACTATTTTGAGATTTGAACATCGGCGTTTAAAGGATGAAAATAATGAAAAGAGAATTTTCGCTTTAAGAAGTATTGTTGCATCTTTCTTTATTTTATCTTTAACGAGCGCTTTATTATTTCGCTTGTATCAGCTTCAAGTGGTCGATTATCAGCATTATCGAACCCTGTCCGATAAAAACCGTATGCAATTGCAATCTATGCCTCCCAACAGGGGGCTTATATTTGACCGAAATGGTCAAATATTGGCTGATAATCAACCTATCTTTAGTGTTTCTATTATTCCTGAATATGTCTCGGATATAGATGACATGATTGCTAAGCTTTCTGCTTTGATAGATATTCCGGAAAGTCAGGTTGAGCGTTTCAAAAAACGGTTAAAGAGAAGCAGAAGGCCTTATCAACCAATACCTTTAAAAAGCAAGCTGAATGATCAAGAAATTGCAATGATAGAGGTTCGTCGCCACGAGTTGAAAGGTGTCGAAGTCCAGGCGGAGTTAGCTCGATATTATCCGCTAGGGGCATTAACATCACATTCCTTAGGGTATGTTGGCCGAATAAATGAGAAAGACTTAACGCGTCTGGATGAACAAAATTACTCTGGTACTAACTACATCGGAAAATTAGGTTTAGAGCGTTTTTATGAAGATGAGTTGCATGGCACGGTTGGTTTTCAGACGGTAGAAACCAATGCGAGTAATCGTGTGCTTAGGGTATTAGATAAAATTAACCCTGTGCCCGGACATAATCTTATCCTGTATTTAGATGCAAACCTTCAGCAGAAAGCCGAGGAACTATTGGGTGATAGACGAGGTGCAATTGTTGCAATCGACCCTCAGACGGGTGGATTGTTAGCGGTAGCCAGTACACCAAGCTTTGACCCGAATGCGTTCGTGACGGGAATAGACTATAAGTCCTATGGTGAACTGAGGGACTCTTTAGATTTACCTTTGTTCAATAGAGCGTTGCGTGGCCAATACCCGCCTGGCTCAACGATTAAACCCATTATTGCTTTAGCCGGATTAGAAACTAAATCAGCCACAACACATTTTACGATATGGGATAACGGTTGGTATCAATTAGAAAATGATGAAAGGATATATCGTGACTGGAAACGACAAGGTCATGGGAGAGTCAATCTGAATGATGCTATTGTCGAGTCGTGTGATACATATTTTTATGGCTTGGGCTTCAAAATGGGCATTGATAATATGTCCAAATACCTTTCATACTTTGGTTTTGGGGTAAACCCAGCGTTAGATATATCAGAAGCACGGGATGGAATATTACCCAGTCGTGAATGGAAGCGAGCCGTTAAAGGTCGGGCTTGGTATCCTGGCGACTCCCTTAATTTTGCTATTGGGCAGGGTTATTTTTTGACTACGCCGTTGCAGCTTGCCTCGGCGACAGCCATGTTAGCAAATAGAGGTCATTGGGTTGCTCCTAGGTTTGTAAGCTCTATGCAGTCTTCAAATGGTGACTTACTACCTAATCCGATGAAACGAGATGTTAATGTTGAGCCTTATACTCCTCGTAAACAAGAAAATATGGATTTTATTATTAATTCAATGGTTGAAGTGATGCATGGTGCAAGAGGAACAGCACGTTCAAGCGGAAGAAATGCTGAGTATAAAATGGCAGGTAAGACGGGGACAGCGCAGGTCGTTGGCATCAAACAAGGTGAGAAATACGATGCTGATGCGCTTAAGGAACGGCACCGGGATCATGCTCTTTTTGTGGGTTTTGCACCCGTCAATGATCCTAAAATAGCATTAGCCGTTATTGTTGAAAATGGCGGAGGAGGAGGGAGTACCGCTGCACCTATTGCGCGAGCCTTGTTCGATGAGTGGATACTCGTCAAAGATAATAGTAAATTGCAGGAGGCAGGCAAATGAGTCGTGACTTTCTGCGTCAAATGCCTAACGCGGATGAACATCTTTCAAGAAGTTCAAGCTTTTTTTTCCGCTTGCATGTTGATCCAATTTTATTGGGCTTGCTGCTTGTTTTGTGCGCCTTTGGTTTAATCATACTTTATAGCGCGAGCGGTCAGAGTATAGAGCATGTTGAAAAGCAGATAGTCAGGTTGAGTATTGCTTTCTTGGTGATGTTTGTTTTCGCTCAACTCGACCCTATCGTGTATAAAAGATGGTCCCCATGGCTGTTTGCTTTAGGTTTGGTGGCCTTAGTATGTGTATTGTTTTTTGGGGTCGGTGCAAAAGGTGCTCAGAGATGGCTTCAAATTCCCGGCCTTCCTAGGTTTCAGCCTTCAGAGTTTATGAAATTAATCGTGCCTATGATGGTTGCATGGTACTTATCAAGCCGCTATTTACCTCCTGGCTTTAAAGTTGTTTGCATCACCCTTTTTATTATTTTTATCCCTGTTGCTTTGGTCATCAAACAACCGGATTTAGGCACCTCATTACTCATAGCAAGCTCGGGTATTTTTGTTCTGATGTTAGCGGGTTTAAGCTGGCGGCTTATTGCAGGTTTTGCTGGCGCAATTGCAGCGCTTGCACCGGTGTTATGGCTATTTATGATGCATGATTATCAGAGACAAAGAGTGTTAACCTTTCTGAATCCTGAAAGTGACCCATTAGGATCTGGCTGGAATATTATTCAATCCAAAACAGCGATAGGCTCAGGTGGTTTTTGGGGGAAAGACTGGCTTAACGGCACGCAATCCCAGTTGGATTTTTTACCTGAAAGTCATACCGATTTCATTATTGCAGTGTGTGCTGAAGAATTTGGTTTCGTGGGGGTTTTAGGGCTGTTAAGTGTCTATTTGTTAATTGTTTTTAGAGGGCTTTTTATTGCTGTTAAGGCTCAGGATTCATATAGTCGGCTTTTAGCAGGTAGTTTGGTGTTAACTTTTTTTATCTATATATTTGTGAATATTGGTATGGTGAGTGGCATTCTTCCTGTTGTTGGTGTGCCTTTGCCTTTAGTTAGTTATGGTGGTACGTCTGCGGTAACTTTAATGGCAGCTTTTGGTGTGCTAATGTCAGTTCATACGCACCGAAAAATGTTAACACGATAGTTTTTAAAAATAATTATTCTCAGGGGTTCAAAGTCTATGCTTCAACGTGCAATTCAATGCTTTATGTCTTGCTTAGTCTGTCTGGTTGTTTCTTTACCGGCACTGGCGGATTATTCTAAACATGAAAAAGCAATCGCTCTTATGGATGAACTTGTAAAAGAACATAATTTTGAACGTTCTTTTTTGCTTTCTGTATTTAAAACAGCAGAGCAAAAAGAAAGTATTCTTGAAGCGATAGCTAGACCAGCAGAAAAACGACTTGAGTGGTTTGAATATAGAAAAATATTTATTACCAAAGACAGAATAGAAAAAGGCTTAGCCTTTATTAAAACGCATTTATCTACCTTAGAAAAAGCTGAAAAAGAATTTGGGGTGCCAAAAGAAATTATTGCCTCGATTATTGGCGTGGAAACCCGTTATGGTAAACACAAAGGCAATTATAGAGTCTTAGATGCGCTTGCCACCTTGGGGTTTGATTATCCGCCGCGTGCTAAATTTTTTAGTTCAGAATTGAAACATGCTTTGTTGCTTGCGAAGGAGCAAGGCTTTGATATCCGAGAAATGAAAGGTTCTTATGCAGGCGCAATGGGCTACGGTCAATTTATTCCTAGTAGCTATCGGCACTATGCTATTGACTACGACGGTGATAGTGTGGCCGATATATTGAATAATGTGGATGATGCAATAGGCAGCGTTGCTAATTATTTTCTTGAACACAAATGGAAAAAAGATCAAGCCATAGCGTTTTTGTTATCTGACAAAAACGTAAAAGAAGCGCTAGAACCTTTTTACTCGAAAAGTTTAAAACCTGTTTTTTTGTTAGCCGATATGCGTAAAGCCGGTCTTATTATTCCTGATAAACTAGCTGCTGACAGCTACGGTAAAATTCAAAACTATGTTTTGAAAGCTGGGGATCAAGATTGGCTAACGCTGCATAATTTTTATGTTATTACGCGTTATAACCATAGCAACTTATATGCAATGGCGGTTTATGAATTAGCAAAAGAGTTAGGGCTTAAATCGTGATTTTAGCGGGCAGTCAGGGAATGCAATGTAAAATTTTATGCTATTTCCTTATGTGTGTTTTTTTTATGATGGTTATAACTGGATGTGCAAATAAATCCAGATATGCTATTGAGCATGATCTTGGGCCAAGTGGAGACTTTGATGCCAGTGGTGTACCTGATGCCCAACCGGTATGGGAGCCCTTATCAAGACAAGGTAATAAATCTAGCTATGTTGTCAGGGGGGTGAAATATAAGCTTGCCAATATTGAAAAAGGCTTTCAGGAAGAAGGTATTGCCTCTTGGTATGGACTAAAGTTCCATGGAGAGCTAACTTCAAATGGTGAAATTTATAATATGTACTCCATGAGTGCTGCACATAAGCGCTTACCTATACCAAGCTATGTAAAAGTCACAAATCTTGAAAATAATAAGCAAGTTGTGGTTCGAGTGAATGATAGAGGTCCTTTTCATAAAGGGCGCATTATTGATTTATCTTATGCCGCTGCAACAAAACTCGATTATGCAGATAAAGGTACTGCGCGAGTTAAAATTGAATTAATTAATGCCCAGCATCCCCAAAGCGGGAAGGTGCCTCCTTATAATACTGACAAAATAGCTTACTTTGTCCAAGTGGCGGCTTTTTCATCAAAGCAGTCAGCAGAAAGACTAAAGAATCAACTAATTACTATTAATGACGCGTTCGATGTTTATGTTGCTGCAGATGAATCTGGTTTCAATCCAATCCACAGAGTGCGGTTGGGGCCTTTTGAGAATGAAACGGAGGCAGAAAGTTTACGTAGAGAACTAAAAGATAAGGGTTTTCATAATGCTATTTTGATACAAAGGGCTTTGTCTGCGAAGAATATTTAAAATTACTTCATTGTCATTTGAAAGCGCTTTGCTGTTGATGAATAGATAAACAATATCAGGTAAACTTTCGGCCATCATTTCTTCCTCGTTTAATTCAGTATTGGACCTATAGATGTTTTTAAAAATGAATAAATATCGCTTATTGTTGAGTAGTTTGAGTCTTCTCTCATTATTTATAGCCTCTTTTGTCATTGCTTCGCCTGCACTGATTCCTTCTGCGCCTCAAGTGTCAGCTAGTTCTTATATATTAATGGACGCTAATAGTGGCAGTATTTTGATTGATGAAGACAGCCACAAACGCTTGCCTCCGGCAAGTTTAACTAAAATGATGACCGCTTATATTGTTGAGCATGAAGTCGCCGAAGGTCGAATCAACTTATACGATGAAGTTCCGATCAGTGTTAAAGCGTGGAAGACTGGCGGCTCAAAAATGTTTATCAAAGAAGGTACTAAAGTTGTCTTGGAAGATCTTCTGAAAGGTGTGATTATTCAGTCAGGTAATGATGCAAGTATCGCCTTAGCTGAGTATGTTGCAGGGAGCGAAATGGCATTTGCAGATATCATGAACCAGCAAGCAGCATTGATGGGCATGAAAAACACCCATTTTGAAAATGCAACAGGTTTACCATCAGAAAATCATTATTCGACAGCTTATGATTTAGCTTTATTGGCGCAAGCTATTATAAATCACTATCCTGAACAGTATGCTCTTTATGCAGAAAAATACTTTACTTACAACAATATACGCCAGCCAAATAGAAACAGGCTTCTTTGGCGAGATAAAGCTGTTGACGGTTTGAAAACTGGCCATACAGAAGAAGCGGGTTATTGTCTTGTCGCTTCAGCTGTAAGAGATGATATGAGGCTTATCAGTGTTGTCATGGGTACGAAAAGTGAGAATGCGCGAGCACAAGAGAGCCAAAAGCTTCTGAATTATGGTTTTAGGTATTTTGAAACTCATACGTTATATCAGGCTGGTGAATCTCTTATAGACTCGCCTGTTTGGCTCGGGCTTACTGACAAAGTACAACTTGGCTTAGCAAAAGGTGTCGTGATAACGATACCTCGTGGACAAAAGAATAATCTTAAAGCTGAACTTTTAGTCGATCCCATTGTAAAAGCACCACTTAATGTTGGTCAGAAGTTAGGCCAATTAGAAGTAAGTTTAAAAGGTGACGTGCTTGTTTCAGAGTCTCTTGTCGCACTTGAACCTGTTCCAGAGGCGGGCTTTTTTAAGCGTTTATGGGATACGGTTAAGTTATTCTTTATCGGTTTATTTTCTTAAGGTGTGAAATGGAAGAGAATGCCCCCAAAATTGAGTTTCCTTGCGACTATCCAATCAAGGCAATTGGCTCAAATAATATTGATTTGAAAAAGGTAGTACTAGATATCGTTCGTATTCATGCACCTGATATAGACCCCTCAAAAGTAGTGTTAAACCCGAGTAGAAACGGTACGTTTGTATCTGTTCGCTTTTCTATTTTTGCGAGTGGAGAAGGTCAACTTAAAGCCATACATGAAGATTTAATTGCTTCAGATTATATTAAAATGGTTCTTTAGACTTGCTTTTTATTCTCGGAGATTAAAGTGACAGAACACTTAGCTAAGTTTCCCGCTACTGGCCAGCATTTGCATGTGAAAATGTTTCATGGTTTACAACCGTATGAGCATGCTTGGCGCACTATGCAAAGTTTCACTGACCAGAGAGATGAGCAGTCCGAAGATGAGCTTTGGGTTTTGCAGCACAAACCTGTATTTACTCAAGGCCAGGCAGGTAAGGCTGAACATATTTTAGCGCCAGGCGATATTCCTGTTATTAATGTAGATCGTGGTGGCCAGGTGACCTATCACGGCCCTGGCCAGCTTGTGATTTATTTAATGATAGATATTAATCGTCTAAATATTGGTCCCAGGCAATTGGTCAGCTTTATCGAGGATGCATTAATACGTATGTTGGCGAAATATGATGTATCTGCCGCGACGAGAACGGATGCGCCAGGTGTTTATGTGGGTGAGGCTAAAATTGCTTCTTTGGGCCTAAGAATTCGTAAAGGCAAATCATTTCATGGCTTAAGCCTGAACATTGATATGGATCTTGAGCCCTTTGGCCGCATTAACCCTTGCGGGCATAAAGATTTAAAGATGATTCAACTTAAAGATTTTGAACCTGAAGTGGCTTTAGAGCGAGTTGCGGGTTGTTTGGTGAATGAAATTCAATCTGTGTTTGGTTATGACGACATCGTTATGACTTATGAAGAAACTTTGTGAGATTTTATATTAATGAATAGCGATGAGACAGGCTTTCAAGCTCAAGATGCAAGCGAATCTAAAGCAAAAATACACAAGGTTGTGCAAGGAGAAAAACTTCGAGGTGCTGAAAAAGTTGCACGTATTCCTGTCAAGGTTATTCCTACTGAGAAAATGCTTAGAAAACCTGACTGGATACGGGTGAGGGTGCCTGCCACACCAAAAATTGATGAAATTAAAAAGAAGTTAAGAAAACATAAATTGCATAGCGTTTGTGAAGAAGCCTCTTGTCCAAACTTAGGGGAATGTTTTGGTGGTGGTACCGCTACATTCATGATTATGGGAGATATATGTACCCGTAGATGCCCTTTTTGCGATGTTGCTCATGGTAGACCAAACCCGCTTGAAACAAATGAGCCACAAGAATTAGCAGTAGCCATTGCCGATATGGGTTTGAATTATGTCGTTATAACCTCGGTTGATCGTGATGATTTAAGAGATGGAGGCGCTCAGCATTTTGCCAACTGTATCTCTGAGATTCGAAGTCGATGTAACGATATTCAAATAGAAGTACTTGTACCCGATTTTAGAGGTCGGAAGGATGTAGCGGTTGATATTCTTAAAGATACTCCCCCTGATGTATTTAATCATAATCTAGAGACGGTACCTTCTTTATATAAAAAAGTTCGCCCTGGTTCTGATTATGACTATTCTTTGGCACTCTTAAAGTCCTATAAATCTGCTTCACCAGATGTATTGACAAAATCTGGCCTAATGTTGGGTATAGGCGAGACACTTGATGAAGTTGAACAAGTTATGCGCGACCTTAGAGCGCATGATGTTGATATGCTCACATTAGGGCAATATCTCCAGCCGAGTAAGAATCATCTTGCCTTGGAGCGCTTTGTTACGCCTGAAGAGTTTGGTCAATTAGCCGTGACAGCTAAATCACTGGGTTTTAAGCATGTGGCAAGCGGACCGTTAGTTAGATCTTCGTATCATGCTGATAAGCAAGCAAAAGGTGAGGCATTGCCTCGGATTTAAAGGCAATGTTCATCAAATAAAATGTGCGGAAGTTATGACTAAAAAAACGATTTCTACTTTAAAGACAGGCAGTTTTGAAAGGAGGTTAAGTTTAACAAGGGCGGGAATTGTGGCCGGTACTAAAATGGCCGGTCATTTAACGGGTACCTTGTTCTCGAGTAAAGAAAAAAAAGCTGAGAAACGAAAACAAGTGTTATCGGAACAAGCTCGTTTTTTAGTCGGTGAATTAAGCAAATTAAAAGGTAGTGTTGTTAAAATTGGTCAGGTAATGGCGCTTTATGGTGAGCATTTTTTGCCACCAGAAGTCACAGAAGCCTTACATACTCTTGAAGAAAATACCTTAGCTCTCGATTGGGAGATAATTCACGATGCGCTTTTGAGCGAGTTGGGTGAGAATCGACTATCTCTACTTGAGATTGAACATGCGCCACTCGGTACAGCATCCCTTGGACAAGTTCATAAAGCGACTATTGTGTCTACCGGTGAGCTTATCTGCCTTAAGGTTCAGTATCCAGGTGTTGCTGATGCTATTGATTCTGATTTAAATGCCGTAGCCCAGCTGCTAAAACTTGCCCGGTTAATCTCTTTTGGTCCTGACTTTGATGATTGGCTTGAAGAAGTCAGAGCAATGATGCACAGAGAGGTCAATTACACATTGGAGGCAGAAACAACAGCGCATTTTAATGACATGTTAGAAAATGATTCGCGCTTTATTGTCCCTCGTGTTTATTTTGACTTTTCTACAAATACTGTTTTAGCTACTAGTTTCGAAATAGGCGAGAATGTATCCAGTGCAAAGGTAGCCAGGTTGCCTCAACACAGAAGAGACAGGCTTGCTAAGGCTGCACTTTCTCTCTTTTTAGAAGAATTATTTGAGTGGCATGAAATTCAAACCGATCCAAATTTTGGTAATTACCGAATTCGTATTTCTGAACAAGGTGATGACAAAATTGTGTTATTGGATTTCGGGGCAGTACAGAAATACCCAGCGCATTTTATCGTTCCCGTCTGTCAAATGATTAAGTCCTCTTATGATGAGGATATTCAGGGCGTTATTGATGGTGGCATTGCTTTAAATTTCATGAAAGATGATTGGCCTCAATCTGTACTGACTGAATTCGCGAATGTCTGCATTGCTGTTTTAGAGCCATTAGCGAAAAATAAACCTTTGGCTGGTCCAGAATCATTTAATACAGAGGGTGAATATTGTTGGAAAAAAAGTAACTTACCTACACGAATTGCGAGAAGGGCGGCCATGTCTGCGGTAAGTCGTTATTTTAAAGTTCCTCCTAAAGAATTTGTATTTTTGAACAGGAAATTAGTGGGTGTCTATACTTTTATCTCCGTTCTAAATGGGCAGTTTAACGGAGAACTTATTCTTGAGCCTTATATCGACAGGTTTACAAAACAGACTCAAGCAGGCGAATAAAAATCAGTCATCGCAAAGACTATCCAAATCTATTAGAATGCCCAGCTTTTATATCAATATTATCTTTAGAGAGATTTTTCATTTCGGCCGTAAGTCGAGGTTAAATATTTATTTCTTTATTATCCAACAATACGTTTAGAGTAAGCAGAATCTGTGAGTAATCTTAATAATATTCGTAATTTTTCCATCATCGCACATATAGACCATGGTAAATCAACCTTAGCGGATCGCTTTATACAGGTTTGCGGTGGCTTGACTGCTCGAGAAATGTCAGAGCAAGTGCTTGATTCTATGGATATTGAACGTGAACGCGGCATTACCATTAAAGCGCAGAGTGTTACCTTGGATTACGCCGCGAAAAATGGTCAAACATATCAATTAAACTTTATTGATACACCCGGGCATGTTGACTTCTCTTATGAAGTATCAAGGTCATTATCAGCTTGCGAAGGTGCGTTATTGGTTGTCGATGCGGGTCAAGGCGTTGAAGCTCAGTCTGTTGCGAATTGTTATATCTCTATTGAACAAGGCTTAGAAGTATTACCTGTGCTTAATAAAATGGACTTACCGCAGGCAGATCCTGAGCGAGTAAAAAAAGAAATTGAAGATATTATAGGTATCGATGCGACAGATGCCGTTCCTTGTAGCGCGAAAAGTGGGATGGGCATTGAAGATGTTCTAGAAGCGCTTGTAAAAGCTATACCTCCACCAGAAGGCGACATAGATGCGCCTCTTCAGTGCTTAATAATAGACTCTTGGTTTGATAATTACCTGGGCGTTGTTTCTTTAGTCAGGGTTAAACATGGCACCTTGCGTAAAGGCGATAAAATTTACATAAAATCTACCGGGAAAGCGCATCAGACAGATTCTGTTGGGGTATTTACACCTAAACGTAAAGAAACCGGCATTTTAAAAGCAGGTGAAGTCGGTTTTATTGTTGCTGGTATTAAAGATATTCATGGCGCACCTGTTGGTGACACAATAACGCATGCAAAAACACCAGAAGTTTCACAGCTACCCGGTTTCAAAAAAGTACAACCACAGGTTTACGCTGCACTCTTTCCTGTTAGCTCTGATGACTACGAAAACTTTCGCGAGGCCTTAGAAAAGCTCACGCTTAACGATGCGTCTTTGCAATATGAACCTGAAACCTCTGACGCGCTTGGCTTTGGATTTCGTTGTGGTTTTTTGGGTATGCTACATATGGAGATCATTCAAGAACGACTCGAGCGAGAGTATGATCTTGATCTTTTAACGACAGCGCCGACGGTTATTTTTGAATTGGTGATGCGTAATGGTGACATCATTAAAGTCGATAACCCATCCCGCCTTCCTGATCCCGGTTCTGTTGAAGAAATGAGAGAACCTATTGTTCAGGCAAATATTCTTGTACCTCAAGACTATCTTGGTAATGTGATTAGTCTATGCGTAGAAAAACGTGGCGTACAAAAAGACATGCAGTTTTTGGGTGGGCAAGTATCCCTGACATACGACTTGCCGATGAATGAAGTCGTTTTAGACTTTTTTGATAGAATCAAATCAGTAAGTCGTGGTTTTGCTTCCTTAGACTATCATTTTGTGAGGTTCGAAGCGGCTAGCCTGGTGAAGCTGGATGTGTTGATAAACAGTGAAAAAGTAGATGCTTTGGCACTTATTATTCATAAAGATAATGCTGCCAGTAAAGGGCGTTTATTAACAGAAAAAATGAAAGAACTTATTCCAAGGCAGATGTTTGATGTAGCAATACAAGCGGCCATTGGTGGTCAAATTGTCGCACGTCAAACTGTTAAAGCATTGCGTAAAAATGTAACAGCAAAATGTTATGGCGGGGATGTAAGTCGTAAGAAAAAGTTACTTCAAAAGCAAAAAGAAGGTAAGAAGAGAATGAAACAGGTGGGAAGTGTAGAAATACCCCAGGAAGCATTCATGGCTGTTCTAAAAATCGATAGCTAAAGTTAGTCATACAATGACCCTAATAATTTTGATAAGAGGCATCCATGGATTTTGATTTCCCTTTAATTCTCGTCATATTAACATTTGTTACTGGCGGGATTTATGCTTTAGATGTTTTGTTGTTTGCGCCTAAAAGAGTTAAGTCTTCTGAAAATGCAGCAGATAATGCCGATGAAAACGCAGCCAGTATGCCGTGGTTGATTGAAACATCCCGGTCATTTTTTCCTGTATTGGCCATCGTTTTAATTTTAAGGTCTTTTTTAGTTGAGCCTTTCCAAATCCCCTCTGGTTCAATGCTACCTACTTTAGAGGTAGGTGACTTTATTCTTGTAAATAAATTTGAATATGGTCTCAGGCTCCCGGTTATTGGTACTAAAGTTGTTTCACTGGGTGATCCGCAGCGAGGAGATATTATGGTCTTTAAATATCCGAAGGATGGTAAGACTAATTATATCAAACGCGTTATCGGTTTACCGGGAGACTTAATTAAATACGAAAATAAACGCTTAACAATAAATGGTAAGCTTATTGAAGAAAAGCTCTTGGCTAATTTACAAAAAGAGCAGTTATATACCGAAACATTAGTTGATGTTGAGCACCAAATATTTAAAACCAAACGCTCTTCAAATCTAGGAGCGGAAGGGTTATGGAGAATCCCGGAAGGGCATTATTTTATGATGGGCGATAATAGAGACAATAGTAATGATAGCCGTTTTTGGGGGCTAGTACCTGATGAGTTAGTTGTAGGTAAGGCGTTCGCTATTTGGATGCATTGGCCAACACTGGGTTCTTTACCCAGCTTTTCTCGCGTAGGTGGTATAAAATAGCTTAATATATTTTTTGGGTTTCATAAATATAATTGGAGACTGTTAATGAAAAATGCTAGAAAGCAACAGGGTGCCTCTACACCTGTCGTTATCTTGTTTGTTTCTATGGCCATGATTGTGCTGACGATTGCATTCAAGCTTTACCCTGCTTTTTATGAAAACTGGCAGTTGCGACAGGTTCTTGAGTCTTTTAATGATGATCTAGGTATTGAAGATTTATCTGTTAAAGAAATAAGGGCGCGCTTCGATAAACGCTTATTAACAAATAATGTCCGTGATTTTAATAGCGATGAAAGCATTACTTTAGTGCGAGATGACGATTCATTTTCTATTTACGTCGAATATGAAGTGCGGGTACCAATTTATGACAATATTGATGCCATTGTATCTTTTGAAGAATCGCTAGAAAAACAACTCTAATGAAGGCTGTTATTAACTAATAATAGATCAAGGTTTTTTCCGTAAATGGCTAATGGTCAACTAAGTAAGCTACAGCGTAGTATTGGGTATACATTCAAGAATGAGTCACTGCTTGATCTAGCGCTTACTCATCGTAGTTTCAAAAGTATAAATAATGAACGACTCGAATATCTGGGTGATGCGATCTTAAGTTTCGTGATTGCAGAAGCTTTATATTTTAAGTTTCCCGAAGCTAAAGAGGGGCAACTTAGTCGCTTAAGATCGCTATTGGTCAAGGGGGTTACCCTAGCAGAAATAGGTAAACACTTTAAATTGGGTGATTACTTGAATCTCGGGGGGGGTGAACTAAAAAGCGGCGGATTTAGGCGTGAATCGATTATTGCAGATGCAGTCGAAGCCATAATTGGTGCAATATTTCTCGATAGTGGGCACTCAAAATGCAAAGATGTCTTGCTTTTTTGGTATGAAGAACGACTCAGTAATTTATCCCTGGAGCATACTGAAAAAGACCCTAAAACCAGCCTTCAAGAATACCTTCAATCCATTAAACAAGATTTACCAAATTATGAAGTATCTGATGTGAAAGGTGATGCTCACAACCAGACTTTCTATGTAAGCTGCCAGATTGATGCTTTGCATATTAAAACTCAAGATAAAGGCTCTAGTCGGCGTATTGCCGAACAGAAAGCAGCCAAAAAAGCGCTCAAACTTTTAGGTGTGAAATAAATTTTACACCTCGTTTTGTGTTATTTAAAAACACAATAGATTACCTCGGAGAAGCACAGTGACTGAATTAGACTTAGAAAGCATCTTAAATCCTGATAATCAGACGCGTTGCGGCTATGTTGCCATAGTAGGACGACCTAATGTAGGTAAGTCTACGCTGTTGAATCATATATTAGGCCAGAAAATCAGTATTACTTCTCGCCGACCTCAAACGACTCGACACCAAATCTTAGGTATCAAAACTCAAGAAGATACCCAAGTTGTCTATGTCGATACACCAGGCCTTCATCTAACTGAGCATAAAGCGATTAACCGGTTCATGAATAAGACCGCGTCAGACTCATTAAAGCATGTCGATGTTGTTGTATTTGTTGTTGATCGTACTAAATGGACAGATGAAGATGAAATGGTACTCGAAAAAGTAAAGTCTGCAAATGCCCCTGTCATCCTGGCAATTAACAAGGTTGATCAGAGTAAAGAGAAAAGTAAATTACTGCCTCATATTGAAGAGTTAGCTAAAAAACATACATTTAATGCCATCATTCCTGTCTCTGCTAAACATGGGCATAATTTATTAGAACTTGAAAAAGTTATTGATAAATACTTGCCTGATAGTGTGCACTTCTTTCCTGAAGATCAAATCACCGATAGAAGTCAGCGCTTTCTAGCGGCAGAGTTAGTTCGTGAAAAAATAATGCGCCAATTAGGCGCCGAGCTACCTTACTCTGTAACAGTCGAAATAGAAGAATTTAAACGAAATAAAACCGTTCTTCATATCAGTGCGTTAATTTTGGTTGAAAGAATTGGCCAAAAGAAAATTGTGATTGGTGATAATGGTGAACAAATTAAAACTATCGGTCGAGATGCACGAAAAGACATGGAAAAGCTTTTTGATAGTAAGGTTATGTTAAACCTATGGGTTAAGGTTAAAAGTGGTTGGTCGGATGATGAAAGAGCGCTTAAAAGTCTTGGTTATCGAGATGACTAAAGGTTAGTACTCATGCACATGCCTCCAGAAGCAGTTTATGTTCTAAATAGACGTGTGTATAAGGAGTCTAGTCTTATACTTGATGTCTTTAGCCTAAACTATGGGCGTTTAAGTATTATCGCTAATGGTGCTTTAAAGAGTAAAAAAGCTTGGTCCGCTATGCTGCAGGTTTTTCAGCCTTTACTCATAGTTTGGGCTGGGCGATCATCATTAAAAACATTAGTGTCTATTGAAGCACCATCAAAAGCCATGACTCTAAGCGGAAATCGATTGTTTTCTGCTTACTATCTTAATGAGCTTTTATTAAAGCTTGTGCCTCAAGATCAAGGTGAGTCAGTATCCTTTAATTCTTCCGAAAGTTTTATAGCGTACTCGAAAACATTAGAAGATTTATCTAATAGCGAAGATATAGAGCGTCCCTTAAGAATATTTGAATATCAGCTTCTGACAGAATTAGGCGTTTTTCCTGATTCAAATAGTGACTTGAATGGTCAAGAGATACGACCAGAAATAGTATATACCTTAGTTCCACAAGAAGGTTTTAAGCCGGTTAATGTATCGATAGTTTCTAATAAACCAAGTAGAGGCTTACTTATTGAGGGGCGTTATTTAATTGATTTGCCTAATATACTTGAATCGGATTTTGAATTTACAGGTTCATTTTTGAAGCAGATAAAACGTCTTATGCGATCATTGATAGGTGAACTATTGGGCGGCCAGGTATTAAAGAGCCGCTCTCTCTTTCAAACATACAAACCATTTAGGAGTGTCACATGAGTCGAGTTTTATTAGGTGTGAATGTAGATCATGTCGCTACACTGAGGCAGGCAAGAGGGACTCGATATCCTGACCCCATTCAAGCTGCCTTGCTGGCTGAAGAGGCTGGAGCAGATGGCATCACTATTCACCCAAGAGAAGATCAACGACATATTCAGGAACGTGACGTTTTGCTATTAAATGACGTATTGCAAACACGCATGAATCTTGAGATGGCGGTTACCGATAGAATGTTAGATCTTGCAGACCGGGTGAGGCCGCCGCATTGCTGTTTAGTGCCTGAAAAAAGAGAAGAATTGACCACAGAAGGCGGTTTAAATGTCATAGCTCAAGAAGCTAAACTAAAAGATGCCTGTGCACGTTTAGCTAGTTATGGTTCTGAAGTCTCATTGTTTATTGATGCCGAAAAAGCGCAAATAGAAGCTGCATATAGATGTGGTGCCCCAGCTATTGAAATTCATACGGGCCATTATGCAGATGCGATTAGTTCTGAACAAAAATTGTTTGAACTAAGCAAAATAGTCAAAGGTGTTGAATTCGCGCAATCTTTAGGTTTGATCGTAAATGCGGGGCATGGTCTTCATTATCATAATACTTATGAAATTGCTGTTATTGCAGGCATTAATGAGCTCAATATAGGGCACTCAATTATTGCTAGAGCCTTATTTACGGGTTTAAAAGAAGCCGTGTCTGAAATGAAAATATTGCTTACGCAAGCTTCTATTCATAAATAAGCGGTTATAAAGAAAATGATCAAAGGTATCGGGACGGACTTAGTATCAATTTTACGCATTGAACAAGTGCTTTCCAAGCATGGAGAGCGTTTTGCCGCAAAGATACTGGGTTCCGAAGAGTATAAACAGTTCCATTTGAGTAAGCGTAAACTTAACTTTCTAGCAAAACGCTTTGCAGCGAAAGAAGCGACCGCAAAAGCCCTTGGAACAGGCTTTTCTAAAGGTATAAGCTGGAAGGATATTCAACTGGCACATAATGATCATGGCAAGCCTGAACTGATTTTAACGGATGGAGCGCTTGATCGATTTGAAAGCTTGGGGGCTGAACAGCTACTAATCAGCTTGAGTGATGAGGCATCTTTAATTATTGCCTATGTTATTATTGAATAAGGAAAGTAGGTGGCTGCCTTTAGCTCTGATATAGCTCAATAAAAATAGAGTGAAAGGCAGCTGTTGCATTCTTAAAATGTTAGTTTTAAACCAAGGAAAGCACCGCTTTCAAATGTATAATTTCCAGATGTTTTTTCATCGCCAACATTTAAATATCGATAGCCTAAAGAAATGTCCGCGCTTTCAATAACCCTATAATTCACTTGCAGTCTTAGGCGTCTGAACTCATCAGAGTCTCCAAATGCTAATACTTCAGGTGCATAGTGAATATCTGTTTCAAACGATAAACCTGGTACTTCAGGCGTATTGACTCTCACGGAACCACCGATGCCAACAGCAGAACCCTTAAATACACCTTCTTTGAATATATTCGTTTGAAAGCCTAAACCTACCGTTGTTGGCATGTTCCCGATAGCTGTTTGCCCCTTGGTATGTAGATCAATATTTAAAATATTGATCGCTTCAGCCTTAGCCTCATTTTTATAAAAATAACCTAGCCCAAATTGAGCATTAGAGTCTTCGTTAGAAACAGTATAATTTCCGTGGATCGCATCATCACTAATTCTCATGTCGAACTCATCAGCGGATACGGATGAAAAAGGGAATAGAGAACTACAAATAATTGATGCTGAGAGCAGTGTGTGTTTTGCGTACATGTTGCTATTTAATCCTTATCTAAGTGTTAAAAAAAAGTATCTAATCGTGTCTGGAAAATAATATCGGGGCCACTTCTGGGTCTTATATCCTCAACAATTGCAAACTCAAAATTAGTTGTTTCAGAAAGTTTATGCACACTCGAAAAGCTTATCAATACTGGGTACCAGCCGAGTTCACGTATCTTCGTCTCGTAAATAGGCGATTGTGCATCTAACTGGCATTTTAAATGCCATGACTCAAAAGGTGCATAGGCGAAGCCAGTTCTAAATGTGAAAGCATAAGGTTTTTGGTTCAATTCTTTTAATGCTTCAACTTCGCCTAAGTAAGATAAACCTGCTCCATACCAAAAAGCTAATTGGATATCGCTTAAAAAACGTCTATTTCTTACCCAATCCGGGTTGATTTGAGATACTGCAACACCCAAATCAAATTTTTCGCTTCCTGTTTGCCTTGAAAAGTCACCGGTCGGCAATTTTGTCATGAATGTCCACCTTACGGAAGGCTTATCACTAGGAGTTAATTGAGCGGTAATACTTAAATCTCCCCAGCCGGACATTTCATTATCGATATCTAATAAGGTCTGATTATTACTTCTCAATAACCATCTAATATTGTCCTGATTATTTTCTGTTCGACCATTTTGCGGTAATTGAAGTAGTTCATGAAACTTATAGATGAAGTTGTCAGCCGAGCCACCGCTATGCTTATACCATGGGATACTGGTAGAAAGACTTATAGTGTTGTTGAGTTGGTATTTGGCCGTATTTCTAAAGACCAAAGTTTCACCATCAATAAAAAAGCTATCATCTTGTTTAACGGTTGAACTAATGTAATTGCTCAACTCTAACTGGCTACTTAAGCCAATTGTGCCAACCGCTTTGTTGGTATCAACTTCAGGCCTGACGAAACCAAATAAATTACTGACAGGGCCATTATTTACGACATGAATACTATTGGTTTGAAAGTATTCAGCGCCATACGTGTTACCCATAAATAGGCTGAACAAAAAAGCAGCCTTAAAAGCACGGTATAAAATCATAAAGTTATTCTATTTGATAGCTAAAAAGATAGAAGTTTATATTATCATGCACTGAGGTATAAAATAATAAACCCCATGCACTATTCATCGACCACATCAGAAATAATCGAGGCTCGTATTGGCTAATTCAGACTTAATTCATAATTTAGGTAGGCTTCCGTTATTAACAAAAGTATGTTTCTTTAGTTTCTGCTTTACCTTCTTGCTCGCAATTAGTGCAGTGAGCATACAAACTTATCTGGAACTTAAAGATAGAAGAAGTGCTATTGAGGAATGTATCGATATAAATGTCGAGCCGTTGCTGGATAAGGTGAGTGAGTATGTTTGGAAAGAGCAGTTTATAGAGATAAATGATTTTTTTAAAAATATAAGCATCTCATGCGATAAATCAAACAATTTAGAAGATATAAGCATGCCTGCCTTCTTTTCTGTAATTGATAAAAAAGGCTATAGATTCGAATTTGGCTCATTATCTGTTTCTGAAAACCTAATAACTACAACATATCCATTGAGTTACTGGCAACAAGATACAGATGCTTCTGCTTATTGGTTAGGGGAGTTAGTGGTTACTACTTCTTTACAGGAAGATCATAATGCATTGATAGATGATGCGTATACTCAAATCCTGATGCATTTTATTGTTAGCTTGGCTGGAACGCTTTTAGGTTTTTTACTCGGCTATAAAATGATCATTAAACGAATTAGAAACTTTACGACACAACTTCGCTCCGAGACAAGTTATGACGATATAAAGGCCTATGTTGATGAAGATACAACAGAATTATCCTCACTTTGGTCATCTATTATCAGCTTCAAAGAAAGTCTGGATAGTAAGCGCCTAGGCACAGATATTAAGCTTAAGCAATGTCAAAACGATCTTGTAAAGGCTCAGCGTGATAGTGAATTAAAAAGTCAGTTTTTGGCCAAAATGAGCCATGAATTACGCACCCCTATGAACGGATTACTCGGCTTTTCTACCGTTTTATTGGAGTCTAAACTTGAAGACGAGCAAAGGGAATATGCGCAAACTATTCAGGCCTCTCTAGAGTCATTGCTTTATGTTGTCAATGATATCTTGGATCTGTCACGAATCGAGTCGGGTGACCTGAATATTACCTCCATCCCGTTTAGTTTACGTAGCGTAATTTCGGGCGTAACGGCTTTGCTAAAAAATAGAGCCGAGGCAAAAGGCTTAGAGTTTGAAACCAGAATAAGCTCTGATGTACCTGATAATCTTAAAGGTGATCCTGTCAGAATTCGTCAGGTTATTATGAATCTCGCTGCGAATGCTATTCGCCACACTGACAAGGGTTACGTATTAATCAATGTGATGCTTGTTGATAATGAACCACTTAACGAGAGAGAAAACGCAAAAATAAGAATATCACTGGAAGATAGCGGCTTAGAGATTCAAAAAAGATTAACGCCTGCAGTAAATGATATGGAGTCGGGGTTTTCATCTGAGTTTCGTGGTAAGCGCAGTTTAGGTTTGGATATCTGCTTTCAACTTGTAGAGTTAATGGAAAGTCAGTTATGTAATGAATCTAAAAAAACAGGCGGGTCTAGTTATTGGTTTGATCTTGATTTACCCTTCACTAGTCAAATGCCAGCTCAACAGCATTTAGATTATCGTTCGCTCAAAAAAATCCGAGTGTTAGTGATTGATTCTTATGAACTTAGCCGAAAAATAACCCTCGAATTACTTCAAGAATGGGGAATAGATTTTGAGGCTGTTGCAACAGCTTCTGAAGCATTAAAACTGATTAATAATTATAGTCATGATGATCCTTCTGGTTTTAATATGATTCTATGTGATGACCTTTTGCAGGATTTATCCGGTATTGAAGCTTGTCAAAGGTTGCGCCAAGTATTATCGCCATATGTTTCAATTGTCGTACTATGCTCAAATCCTCAGCTTGGCGATGCAGAAGGTTTCTTTTTATCTGGCGCGAATGGTTTTTTGAGTAAACAATTCAGAGATCCTTTTTTGAAGTCAGTAATGTGCCAGTCTTATGCAGAGCGCTACGCTCGAGGGCAAGATAAAAGACTCATTACACGCTATACAATAAGTGATGCAGAACAAGATGGTAAAGCACTGCCGGGGACCGATACGTTTAAAGCTGTGCTAATCGTTGAATCAAATATTATAAACCAACAGCTCATCATGAATATATTAGAAAAAAATCATTGTAGAGTTGATTTGGCATCTAACGGTTTTGAAGCCATTGAATTATTTAAAAATAATACGTATTCGTTAATATTTATGGACTGTTCAATGCCCGATATGGACGGATTTGAGACGACACTTATTCTGCGTGAAGTAGAGAAATCTCATGCAGGCAAAAACCGTACACCGATCATTGCTATGACAACAAATGATATTGATGGTGAGATGGATCGATGTTATCAAGTCGGTATGGATGCGTTAATGACTAAACCTCTCAAAATCGCAAAATTGGAAATGGTTTTAGGTCGATATATCCATTAAACTTAGCATATAAATAATTTAAGGCCTTAACTATGCGAGCTTACATCCGTCACCCCGCAGATGTCCCTATTGAGTTTTCACCTGTATCAGATGTGCAAGCTGTAAAGTCAACGGCACAAGATATAAGTTTAGGGGGCTTAAGTTTCAGCTCTAAACAACGCTTAACGGTAGGGACTGTCGTAAACGTTAAGATACCTATCGTAGAACCTGCTTTTGAGGCGGAAGCTAAAGTTATTTGGTGTCTATCAAGGCCTGATCGTTACGAAGCGGGTATTGAATTCACCTCTGAACAAGATGCATTTACCGCGAGAATGGTAGAGCAAGTTTGCCATATAGAGCATTATCGTATGTGGGTAAAAGAGGTTGAAGGGCGCGATTTAGACGGAGAAAATGCTGCACAAGAGTGGATAGGCAAGTTTGCTCAGGACTTTCCAAACATAACTTAAGGTTTTATTAGCTATTTGTTATGTCCACATAGATTGTTAGCTTTTGTCCTGGTTTAAGGTATTTCTTTCGATCTAACTTATTCCACGTAATGAGATCCTTTATTTTAACGCTAAATTTATTTGCAATTCTGGATAAAGAATCGCCTTTGCGAACATAGTAGCCCACCTTCTGTATCATTTCCCTTTTTTTGTATAGCGTTGTATTTACCTTACCTGAGCTATAAATGCCGGGTTTCTTTGACCATATAATAAGTGTTTGTCCGGGTCGAATCGGGTCAGTCGGAGCCATACCATTCCAGCGAGAAAGCTCTCTCACGCCTACTTTATGCGCGCGTGACAAGTCCCACATTGTATCGCCTGATTTAACCTTATAACTTATTTTATCAGTACCTTTTTTTGCCTGAATCGTCGCCTGTTTTTTGTGTAAACGGTTATCTTGGCTTAAGTTGTAGTATTTTGATGCTTTAGATGCAATTGGGATGAGTAACTTTTGTTTTATTTTAATAAGGTTTGAGCGAAGGTGATTGATATCTTTGATTAACATTGGTGTTGTATTGAATTTTTTGGCAATTTTTATCAGAGAATCACCTGTTTTTACACTATATCTATGCCAGCTTATTCGTTGCTCAGGCGGTAAAGACTTTAGATTTTCTTTAAATAATGCTGCTTTCTCTATTGGAATCAGTAAACGGTGAGGGCCAAGAGGTGAGCTTGCCCATTGATTGAACCCTGGGTTTAGCTGATAAATCTCACTAATATCTATTTCAGCCATTAACGCAGCTTGTGCTAAATCTATCTGCGCACCTATATCTACTTTTTTAAAATAAGGCTGATCAGGCACTACGGGGAATTCAATTTGGTACTCTTGAGGGGATAAGACGACTTTTGATAAGGCAATGAGCTTTGGAACATAAGCTCTCGTTTCTTTAGGGAGGTCTAAAGACCAGAAGTCAGTATTCTTATTTCGTTTTAGATTCTTTCTGATGGCGCTACGAACTCGCCCTGAACCCGAATTATAGGCGGCAAGCGCATGCAGCCAATTACCATCAAATAAATCATTTAGATAGCTTAAATAGTTTAATGCCGCTTCAGTGGATGCGAGTACATCTCGCCGTCCATCGTACCACCAGTCCTGCTCCAAGCCGTAGATTTTTCCGGTGCCCGGTATAAACTGCCATAGACCTGATGCTCTACCATGACTGTAAGCAAATGGGTTGTATGCGCTTTCAACAAAAGGAAGTAGCGCAAGCTCCATCGGCAAACCACGTTTTTCTACCTCGTTGACAACGTGATAAAGATACCGAGAGGCTCGATTGAACGTGCGTGTTAAATAATTGGGATTTCTAATGAACCAAGAAAGTTGTGAATGAATCCGTCTATTATTTTGTTCTAGATCTAATTTGAAGTTGTTTCTGATCCTGTCTAATAAGTCTAATTGCTCTATAGGTGTTTGCGTTGCTCTTAGTGATACTAGTTCTTGATTGATTAGTGTCTCTAGTTCATCGTTTGGCGTAAAAAAACCATATACAGCATAATCATCCTGAAGATTTGAGTCTTCAGATAAACGATTTTCTATTGGGTCGAAAGGGAAATCTAAAACATCGATAACGCCTTGTTTAGCTAATGCCGCGTTTTGTGGTGGCGTATCATTAATGCGTAAACTGCTGGCTTTCTTGTCTTCTACTATTTTCAGACTAAAAAATGGCGGCTGAATGACTTTATGATTGACCTTAGTCATGACGGTATTAGGCGGTTTGGCAAGTACATCTACCGAGGTCAGAGCTGCATCGCTAGCAACATCATGCTGCTTGGAGCTTTCTTGTAATTCACTTTGGAAGGGGAGCGTTTTAAATTGGCTGCAAGCGGATAATAAAGAGATAAAAAGGAAGATAACTAAAGGGCGCATAATTCCATTAAAACACGTAATTAAATAGTGAAAGCTAGTCTATAGCCTTGTAATCAAAGTTCAATATTTTTTGATCGTATTAAGAGAACGTAATTATTTCAAACTGGCAGTGGTTTTAGTTAAGGTAGATTATTAACTTTTATTAAACTTGGATTTTGAATTAAATACGATGTGATCGAGTGCGTGATCGGTATCTCAATTGTTTCAAATACCGTGTCCACTAATTCATAATCTACAAATTCAAAATGAGCCTCTTTAAAATCATAGGCTTTGCAGTTATGCTCAGCTAAAGATTGCTCAACAGAGCATGAGCAGTCAGAATCTATCACTAGCGCATTTTTATTTTCATCAAATAAATACCAGATATAATTATCTGAAAATGCGTTGAGTTCCTGGGTCCGAATCATAAGTCACCTCAAGGCATTGGTTCTTAATTGAGAATTAATTTGCCCTATAACCAAGAGTTGCACAAATGCAAAACCATCATGAGTTAGATTCTAGTATGCTTAATTGCCAAAAAGACTTGGAATACTGGCTTCAAACAGCATTGGGAAGAAGTTTGCTTGCTAATCAAAGAGAGGTGGTTGCTGCAATTATTCAACAATACTTTGGAGTGTTTCAGGCTGAAATAGGGGTGTCTCATCGTGTTCCTGTGGGTAATCCAAGCAGCATTACACACAAGTATTTTATTATACCTGAGTGGTCTCCTGACCTTCCTCCTAATGTTTTAGTCGCTGAGTCAGACGAAATTGCTTTAGATACAGGTAGCGTTGATTTGATTATTCTTCATCACACCTTAGATTTTGCAAAAGACCCGCACCAGACTTTGAGAGAGGCGAGCAGGGTGCTTAAGTCGACTGGTCACTTGGTGATAGTAGGGTTCAACCCTTCAAGCCTGTGGGGTTTAAGGAAATTATTTAATCGACATAAACAAGCACCTTGGAATAACCGCTTTATCAGTGGTAAGCGGATTTCAGATTGGCTTAACCTTCTACATTACCAGCTTAGTGACGTGGCTTATCATTATTACGGTTTGCCTTTTAATAAAATGCGATTACTTAAAAAGTTTTTATGGTTAGGCAATTTTTTGAACCCTAAAGTGCCTTTGGGGGCTTACTATATAATGAGCGCTCAAAAACAAACTTTTTCCCGGATGCAAAAAAAGCAACGCTGGAATAGCTCCTCAAAAGCGGTTGGCCTAAGTTTATCCAGCTCAAGAAATGTTTATCGTTTTACCAAAAAGGCCAAACAAAAAAATACCCTTACAGATCATAATTCTTAATATCAGACGTATTCCAGGAGTAAATGGTGCGACAAATTATTTTAGATACAGAAACAACGGGCATTAATCCTCAATTAGGCCACAGAATAATTGAAATCGGTTGTGTAGAAATGATCGATAGAAAATTAACGGGCAATCACTACCATGTCTATATCAATCCGCAACGCGTTGTCGAAGAAGAAGCGATTGGTGTTCATGGCATCACTAACGAGTTTTTAGCCGATAAACTTATTTTTAAAGATATTGCCCAAGAATTTTACGAATATATTAAAGGCGCGGAACTGGTTATTCATAACGCACCGTTTGATGTCGGTTTTATTAATAATGAATTTTCATTGTTATCACCCAAGTTGCCTTTTGTTGAAGGCTATTGCGGTATACTCGATACACTTGCCATGGCAAGGAAAAAGCATCCCGGGCAAAAAAATAGTTTAGATGCTTTATGTAAGCGCTATGGGATTAGTAATGCTCATCGTGAACTACATGGTGCTTTGCTCGATGCAGAAATCCTGGCAGACGTCTATTTATTATTAAGTGGTGGCCAAACGACTTTATCGCTCGATAAAGATGGTGGTGACGATAATGGCAAATCTGAATTAAGACGAATATCGTCAGAAAGATCGAAATTGAAGGTTGTTCTAACATCCCCTGATGAGTTATCCAAGCATGAACAATACCTGGAAACTATGAAAAAAACTTCAGAAGAGGTGCTTTGGGAAAAAGTATCTATTTTATGATTACGAAAACATACAGTACGAAACTTGTGATGGTAGAAAAATGTGTTATAAATTAATTAGCAAGCAAATAATTTTAATCTGATTTAGATCTTTTTTATTGCTTATTTTGATGTCGGAATAAGAACTATTAATAGCTGTTTAAATTATGTTTTTTAATAACCTAAAACACGTTTTTATTAAATCGAACCGGATGTAATTATCTACATGGCACTTTCTTCGACAAGTCTAAGTTCAATCGAGCTGGTACAGCCGGAAATCGAAAACACTATTCAACAAGCTGAGAAAAGCTTAGAGCGCTTTCAAGAAAATAGAGATAGTGGTGAAGATCTTCAAAATTGTATTGATTATTTAAATCAACTGCGCGGTATTTTTGTCTTGGTAGAAGTTCAAGGTTGTGTTCTTCTTTGTCAAGAGTCAGTAAATCTTGCAAATGAAGTACCCGTAGGTGCTAGCGATGATAAGAACAGTCTACTTACAAATCTCAGTAATGCGATTTTTATACTCAGAAGATATACAGAGTACTTTTGTCAATATAAAACAGATTATCCTGAATTACTTCTACCCATCATAAATGAACTTAGGTTAGCCAGAAAGTCTAAACCATTTCCAGAGTCCCATTTTTTTGATCTAACTCCCAATCAGCACTTTGACGCAACAGGGCTAATAAATTCTAGTGATATAAGTGCGTTAGATGATTTTGAACATCATGCAAAACGCTTTCGACATATGTATCAAGTTGGCCTGTTAGATTTGCTAAGAGAAAAAAATACAGATATTAGCCTTCGCTTGATCAATCGTGCAGCAAAAGGTTGTATACGTATTTGTCATGGCGAAGCAATGGCAGAATTTTGGTCCTTGGTGACAATTCTTTCAAACGTATTCATGAGTGAAAGCATTACGATTAATGATCCTAGAAAGCGGCTGTTTATGAAGATAGAAAAACATCTTCGTGAAATGGCATTAGTTGGGCAATCTGTTTCAGCAAAATCAGCACCTGACGCGATAAGAAAAGAGCTTCTGTATCTGATCGCATTAAGTGGGTCCCGCTCTGAATGTGTTATTGCTTTATTAAAGGGCTTCAACATCAGTGCATTTGATTTTACGGAACTAGATTTACAAAGAGAAAGTCGTCGTTTGTTCGGCCCGGGTTTCGACGTACTTAAATCGCTATCGAGCGCGCTTCAAGAAGAATTAATACAGCTAAAAGACAAACTCGATATTCTTGAGCGTCATGGTGATCCGCAGGCAGACGATATCACATTTATTGCGGCGGTCTTCGAAAGACTCAGTAGCACACTTTCAATGTTAGATTTACCCAAAATTAGCGCTGTTTGCGATCAGCAAGTTAAACGTGTGACCCAGTGGATAGACAGTGGAAGCGACGTTACAGAAACAGAATTAATGCAAGTTGCCGATATTGTTCTAAATATTGAACAGGCGATTAAGTGCTTTGAAGAAACGGGTATACAGGCAGATATAGATACACAAGATCTTGCGCCTAATTCTGAGCAAGGGCCATTTTTAATAGAGGCCATTTTGGTTGTGATTGATGAATCCAAGTCGGGTTTATCTCTCGTTAAAAGGGCGATTAGTTCTTATATTGACTCTCAGGGAGATAAATTACATTTAGCGAATATTTCACAAGTGCTCGCAGGTATTAAGGGTGCAATGGCAATGATTGGTCAAGCGCGTGCATCCACCTTGGTTGGGCGGTGTATTTCGTGTATCAACACTGAATTATACGAGAGCGAGATGCTTCCAGAGTCAAAATTACTCGAAACCTTAGCAGATGCCTTGGCGTCACTTGAGTATTTCATTGAAAGCATGAATGTTAAGGGTGTCGTCAATGAGGCGTTATTGAAGCTGACTGAAGAGTCGCTTGCATCTATCGGCTACGCTGATTAGATACGATGACTCTAGAGTGGTTATGGGTTATCTTGTATTTTGTAAGTGCTTATCTGTTTTTTTTGGCCTTGAAAACCCTTCCGACGCTTTTATCGTTAAACTGGAAAATACCCTTTAAAGTCTTAAAGCTTGGTTTCTATTCTTTTTTAAGTATTATTTTGTTCTTGCTTACGCAGCAGCTCTCAAATTTTTACACTATTGAAATCAAAAAGCCAATCATAGAAATACAATTCAAAGAGCTTGAAAATCAACATTACCAAGTGTCTTTGGTCTCTCCGGCATACAAATCAGCAAATAAAACATACTATATTCATGGGGATATGTGGCAAGTCGATTTGAAAATACTTACCTGGAATACGCTGTTTACTTATTTTGGAATTGAACCACTATATAGTCTCGATAGACTCAATGGCCGCTATATCAAGCTAGAGGATGAATTTAATAAACCCAGATCCATTTATCAATTTAATGCTGAAGATACGACAGACCTAGCGTGGCCCTATATTGTTGAAATTCTTGAGTTATTCTTGGTGCGAAGTTTTTATGGCTCAGCCGTTTTTGCACCAATGGCTAACGATGCGAGGTTCGCTGTTTATTTAACAGATACCGGTATCGAGTTACTTCCATCCAATCAAGAAGCTAAACAAGCCTTAAAAAGCTGGTAATAGGGTGGCGGTAACAGGTGATTGATAGTCAGATGGCGATTGCGTTTAACTGGCTATATTTATTTATAAAGTCTATCGATCTTTGTTCTGAATAGTAGGGGTGATGTCGGGCAATAGGCATGAAGCCAATATGGCCACCATATTTTGGTATTTCAAGCTGAATAAAGCTGTTTTCTTCAGCTTGCTCTATCGGGTAGCATTCTTCAGGCAGGAATGGGTCATCTAAAGCATTTAAAATTAATGTAGGCACGCTGATGGCTTTTAAATAATGAAGGCTGCTGTTTTTCTCCCAATAGTCTTCAGCATTTTTAAAGCCATTTAAGGGGGCAGTGTAACGGTCATCAAACTGTTTGAAATTTTTTATTCTATAAAAGCCTTGGGTGTCTATTTCGTCAGGAAAAATATTTTGTTTCTCTTTTAGTTTTTCCTTAAAGCTCTTAAGAAAGTTTGCCATATATAGTTTGTGGCTATATTGAGCCAAATGAGCAGAGCTGCTTTTTAGATCGCATGGGGCGGATAAAGCAACTGAAGCAATAACTTCTTTTGGAATCAGCGTGTGCTCTCTACCTAAATGCAATAAGGTTTTGTTTCCGCCTATACTAAAGCCAATCAGTGCTATCTCTTTATAACCCTGATCCAGAGCATATTGAATAACCAAGGATAGGTCTTCAGTCTTACCGCTATGATACGAAGCTGCAAACTTATTTTGCTCGCCACTGCAGCCTCGATAGTTCCACGCCAATACATCCCAATTATTAAGCCTTGCTTGTCGAGCCATCCCTAAAACATAGGGCCTTCGACTATTACCCTCTAAACCGTGGCTTAAGACAACTAATCTCTTGTTATTATTTTTAGACCAGTCGATATCTAAAAAGTCACCATCAGTTGTCGAAATTCGTTCTCGGGTTAATGGAATGAAGGGGACTTTTCTAAATAAGGATGGATAAATGCTTTGTATATGTCCATTTCTTAAAAAAATAGGAGGTCGATAAGTCACTTTAAACTCTTATGTGTAAATTTTACTGACTAATCTAAAGCAAAATGTGCCGCTCTTAAAGTTTTTTATATGAGCTGATTAACCAAGAAGCTTAAAATAATGCTAGTAATCGCTGTTGCTAGGAATATGTCTATTACTGTTAAGGGTTTACTTTCTGGCTTCATGATCTAATCTCATCAAAGTAAGGTTAATAAATGACATTTCGAAAAATATCACTAGGTAATGCAGCGCGTTCACGATCAATAATGCTCGCGATGAACACATTACCTTCACCGACAGCACTATTTTATCGCATGTATAGCCATTTGTTACCCTGCTAATTTAAAACATTGTAAAATGTATGTTTATGTAACAATGTGAATCATTAACTGCTTGTTATAACGAAGCCTTTATTTCTAATTTAAATAACCTTGAGAGTAAGTAATGCGTTGGGATAGAGATCGTCTTTTAATGGACCTGAGTAAATTTTCTTTTAGAGCAAAGCCTGTAGTGAAGGGTGAAATTACCCACTACTATGATTTTTACGATATGAATTTTTATCAGCAGTTTGATGAGCTTGAGCAGCGAGTTGGTTGGTTAGAAACCGGTGAATTTCGCTTAGTGATGCAAAGCTTCAAGCCGGTAAATGCAAAAGCTACCGTGTTTATTTTTCATGGTTATTTTGACCATGCGGGGATCTACCATCATTTAATACGTTTTTTGCTCAAACATGGCTATGCCGTCGTCATCTATGATATGCCGGGGCATGGTTTGTCTAGTGGTAAACCGACGGCCATTACCACCTTTCAGCAGTATCAGGATTCAATGAATGCCTGTTTGGCAGTGTGCAAGCAGCATATGCCTTTACCTTATCACTGTGTAGGTCAAAGTACCGGTGGAGCTGTTATTATTGATAGGTTAAAAAATGGTGAACCATCAGAGCTTGTTTTTGATAAAGTCGTTTTACTGTCTCCTCTGGTTAGGCCTAAGGGCTGGAAGTCAATTGTGCGAATGCATAATGCAATAAAGCCGTTCTTTAAGGTTTGGTATAGAAACTTCGCTAAAAACTCTGCAGATGTATCATTTCTACAATTCTTAAAAAAGCATGACCCCCTTCAATCAAAGTGGCTTTCAGTCGATTGGATTAGTGCGCTAAAAGAGTGGATACCAACAATAGAAGAAGGTGAAGGATTAAAAAGGAAAGTTCTAATCATTCAAGGCACAAGCGATAATACAGTCGATTGGGAGCATAACCTTCAGGTTCTAAAACGATTGTTTAGCGAAGTGAAAATTGCTTATGTTGATGGCGCTCAGCATCATTTAGTGAATGAATCCCTATCAAAAAGGGAGTCTGTTTTTATGACGATGTTAAGTGAGCTGGATATATAAATCGCGCACCTTAAATTGTGTTTTTTTCTAGCGCCAATAAAAAAGCCAATGAGTAAAACGCATTGGCTTTTTAGTTTGTAGAAAAATATTTAAACTTAGAAAAGTACACGACAGCGAATTGTGCCATTCACTGTATTTAGTTTTTCTTTTGCTAAGGCGCTACATTCTTTATTAACATCGACAACCACATAACCAACATCTTCATTTGTTTGTAGATACTGACCTAAGATATTGATGTTATTCTCAGATAACGTTTTGTTGATCTGTGACATAACACCAGGGATATTTTCATGAATATGAAGAATACGGTGGTTATTTGGGTGTGTAGGCAATGCAACTTCCGGGAAGTTAACCGAGGTGATAGATGTTCCTGTGTCGCTGTAAGTCGCCATTTTTTCACCGACCTCAAAACCGATATTTGCTTGTGCTTCCATCGTGCTTCCACCAACATGCGGTGTCAAAATCACATTATCAAATTCACGTAGCGGAGAAATAAATTCTTCATTATTCGATTTAGGCTCGCTTGGGAAAACATCAATTGCTGCGCCGAGTAACTTTTTGCTGGCAAGAGCGACACATAGTTCATCAATATCAACAACCGTGCCTCTTGCTGCATTAATAAATATGCTGCCGTCTTTCATGCTCGCAAATTCTGCCTTACCCATCATCATCTGCGTTGCTGGCGTTTCGGGGACGTGCAAACTGATAATGTCGCAGCTTGAAAGTAACTCTTCCATCGTATCGACTTGACTTGCATTGCCTAGTGGCAGTTTGGTGATAACGTCATAAAAATAGACCTTCATACCTAAGCCTTCAGCAAGAACGCTGAGCTGACTACCAATACTGCCGTACCCTACGATTCCAAGTTTCTTACCACGAATTTCATAGCTGTTGGTCGCAGATTTCAACCAGCCACCACGATGAGCTAAGGCACTTTTTTCTGGAACGCCACGCAACAAGAGAATCGCTTCAGCAAGAACTAATTCAGCAACACTTCGGGTGTTCGAGTACGGGGCATTAAATACCGCAACACCATGACGAGTCGCTGCTTTTAAATCGACTTGATTCGTACCAATACAAAAACAACCTACTGCAATGAGCTTTTTAGCGGCTGCAAATACGTCTTCCGTTAATTGAGTTCTTGAACGTATACCCACAAAATGAGCGTCAGCGATTTTTTCAATCAACTCTTCTTGGCCGAGGGATGTTTTGAGATATTCAATATTGGTATAGCCAGCTTTTTTTAAAGTGGTCACTGCAGATTCGTGAACACCTTCTAAAAGTAAAAAACGAATTTTCTCTTTACCTAAAGACGTCGTAGCCATATTTGCATAAAACCTTTTTGTTTATGGTGAGGTGCTTAATGTTTTATAAGCCTTTATTTCACCGTGCTGTTGGGAGTTTTTAAATTATACCAATAAGATAAAACTTAAAGATATTGTGTCTGAAAAAGGCGCGTATGATAACATATTCAGCTTTTTAGTCGTTCAAAAAAATTCAACTCTTTTATTTATCATATAAATCAATTAGATATATTTATATTCTAGAGTTTACATTAACTTTTTAAGTATTAGATGGATGATAATCTCTTATGGCGAGCCCAGAACAGATCGTTGAAGCCCTTAAAAAAATTGTGGAAGAAGGTAAAGTCAGAACAGATAAAGAATCGCTTGACTCCCACGGAAAGGATTGGACTAAAATTTATGCGCCCAAGCCAACCGCGATTGTTTTTCCTAAATCAACGCAAGAAGTCCAAGCAATTGTTCGTTTAGCTAATGAGATGGAATTTGCACTTGTCCCATCTGGTGGTCGTACTGGATTGAGCGCTGGTGCTGTAGCCGCTAATGGTGAAGTGGTTGTCTCATTTGATTACATGAATGCTATTGTCGAATTTAGTGCGAGTGATCAAACTGTTCGTTGCCAAGCCGGTGTGATTACTGAGCAACTGCAAAATTTTGCAGAAGCACAAGGTCTTTATTATCCTGTCGATTTTGCCTCTGCCGGATCAAGCCAGCTAGGTGGTAATCTTTCTACGAATGCAGGTGGCATCAAAGTTATTAAATATGGCATGAGCCGTGACTGGGTTTTAGGTCTTAAAGTTGTAACTGGCTCGGGAGAAATCTTAGAATTAAATCGCGATCTCTTAAAGAACAACACCGGTTATGATTTAAGGCATTTATTTGTTGGTGCAGAAGGAACCTTAGGCTTCATTACCGAAGCGACTATGAAATTAACGCGTCAACCGAATAACTTAACGGTGCTGGTTTTAGGTTTGAATGACATAAGAAATACCATGGATGTTCTAAAAAGTTTTCAGTCATCGCTCGACTTGTCGGCTTATGAGTTTTTTTCAGAAGAAGCCATGCAACACGTTCTAAAGCATCATGACGTTCCAAGACCTTTTGAAACTCCAGCACCTTTCTATGCCTTATTAGAATTTGAAGCAAACTCAGAGCAAATAATGGATCAAGCCATGAATTTGTTTGAAGAGTGTGTAGAGAAAGGCTGGGTTTTAGATGGTGTGATCAGTCAAAGCGAGACACAAGCTAAAAACTTATGGACCTTGAGAGAGGGTATTTCAGAGTCAATTTCCGTCAGGACGCCTTATAAGAATGATATTTCTGTTGTGGTGTCTAAAGTGCCGGAATTCTTGACTGAAATTAACAATGTTGTCTCAGAGTATTATCCTGACTTTGAAATTATATGGTTTGGTCATATTGGTGATGGTAACTTGCATCTTAATATTCTTAAACCCGCTGATCTTGCTAATAAAGAGTTCTTCGCAAAATGTGTCAATGTGAATAAATGGGTGTTTGATATTGTTGAAAAGTATCAAGGTAGTATTTCGGCCGAACATGGTGTTGGTATTGTCAAAAAAGACTACCTGCAATATACGCGGTCTCCTGAAGAAATTTCCATTATGAAAGGCATTAAACGCGTTTTTGATCCAAAAGGCGTTATGAATCCAGGGAAAATATTTGATCTTTGAATATAAAATAAGCAGCCTCCGGTTTTTCTGGGTTTGCTTATTTTACCCGTCTTTAGCTGTCTGGTTTAATTGAATCAGTGAACTCATCCAATATTAAATAAGTGATAATAGTGATAAAACAAAAACTTAACCGTATATTCTCAAGTATTACTTTTAGTTTCTTCTTGCTGGTTTCTTGTTATTCTCAAGGTGCCTCCTTAGCGCCTGTTAAATTCTGCATATGGGATCCGGTAGGCTCGAACGGCCCCTTTATCTCGTTCCTTAAAGAAACCAAATTAAAGGCGATAAGCTGGGGTATCGACTTACAATTAGATGCTTATACGGATGAAAAAGTCGCTTTTAATGACTTTAAATCCCAGGTTTGCGATGCGGTATTTTTAACGAACTTGTTGGCTAGAGAGTTAGTTCCTTTTACTGGCGCCTTTGGTGCACCAGGCGCTATTCGATCAATAGAGGAATTAAAAACACTTTCGGCTACGCTGAATAGCCCTAAAGCAAAATCTATCGTGACAAATGATAAATACGAAGTCTCTGGATTATTTCCTGTTGGTGAGATTTACACTTTCGTTCGCGATAAGAGTAGTGTTCGAATTGCTAGCATAAGCGGTAAAAAAGTATCGATTCTAAACGGTGATGTGGCAAGTTCACGTTTTGCAAAGGTAGTTGGGGCGTCTCCTGTTCATACCTCATTGGCAACCTGGGGTGGACAATTCAATAATGGCAATGTCGATGTAATGTTTGCTCCGGCCTTGGCGTATAACACGTTCGAGTTATATAAGGGGCTTGGGGAAGCTGGCGGTATTATTGACTTTAATATTCTTTATGCCGTGATGCAGATGGTGGTAAATACTCAAAAAGTTCCACCTTCCTTTGCCAGCAAGATGCGTCAACATGCTTTAACTCGTTTTGATGAATTAGAAAATACGGTGAAGCAAGCAAGAAGTGAAATACCTCAAAAGTACTGGATAACCTTAGACTCGAAAACCTTAGAAGAGTATGAGGTTTTATCCAAGCAGATCCGTTTAACTTTGCGAGACGAGAAAGCCTTTGACCCCAAAGCCATTAGCTTGTTATGGAAAATTCGCTGTAAGTTTAATCCGGCACACACTGAATGCGCATCAGCCGAATAATTATTAAAAGTTAGCAGGGCTCTATATATGTTTCATGCACGTTTTATTTCTGGAAAAAAGTTTGAGCACCCCGTGACCAAGGTGGTGTGCGTAGGCAGGAACTATGCTGAACATGCTCGCGAGTTAAATAATCCTGTTCCAGAGATACCTATCTTGTTTATCAAACCTGAATCTAGCGTTGTCAGTCTGGAAGATTCATTTACTATACCCGAAACGGACTGTCATTATGAGGCAGAAGTTGCGATTTTAATCGGTAAAGAATTAAGTAATGTAAATGAAAAAGAGGCCGAGTCAGGTATTGCCGGAATTGGTTTGGCGCTTGACCTGACACGACGTGCATTACAATCTGAACTTAAAAAAAACAGCCATCCATGGGAAGTCGCCAAAAGTTTCGATGGTGCTTGTCCCTTAAGCCAATTTATTCCGTATTCCGACATCGATTCTCTTAAGGGCTTACATTTTTCATTAGCAATCAATGGTGAAATGAGGCAGCAGGGCTTATCAAGCGACATGATTACCCCTGTCATTGCTTTAATCGTCTATATCAGCAAGCATTTCACGCTTAGAACGGGAGATGTTGTTTTGACCGGAACACCTAAGGGAGTGGGCTCCTTAGCCATTAATGACAAACTTGAACTTAATTTACTTAATACGTTATTTGTTCGTACAGAGGCAGTAAGCTGTGAATCGTGATGCCAATTTTATAGGCATTCCACTACAGAGTGAATCTCTATATAATTCCTTACCTTTTTTATCAATCGCTTAAATATGGGGTATTGCTCACTTGCCTGAACAGCTCAAAACAATCGCCGATTTTGTGCGTTATAGCTATTCCCAGCTTAATAGAGAGCCTGTATTTTTCGGTCATGGTACCGATAATAGTTGGGATGAGTCTGTTAGTCTTGTGCTGCAACTTCTCAATTTGCCATGGGATTTCGATCAAACAATGTGGTCGTGTAATCTAAGCACAAAAGAACAGCAACTTATTTTAAACGCACTAGATAAACGGATTAATCAACGTATACCGCTGCCTTATATTACCCAAACTGCATGGTTTTGTGGTTATCCATTTTTTGTGGATGAAAGAGTGTTAATCCCACGCTCACCCATTGCAGAATTGATAGAAAAAAGCTTTTCTCCTTGGGCTGATTTTATACATAATCCTCCCGATGCAATACTTGATCTGTGTACAGGAAGTGGCTGTATCGGGATAGCCTGTGCCATGATGTTTGAGGAAGCTCAAGTTGATTTAATCGATATCTCTAATGATGCGCTTGATGTGGCGCGTAAAAATATCGAGACGTTTAGCTTATCGGATAGAGTTAAGCCTATTCAGTCTGATGGGCTTGCAGCTTTAGATGAGGTTTATTCAGGAAAGTATAGTCTGATCGTGTCAAACCCACCCTATGTTGATCAGACAGATTTTAATTCCATGCCAGAAGAGTTTAAGTCTGAACCAGAGCTTGGGCTTGTGTCGGGTAACGATGGTCTCGATTTAGTGAGAAAAATTCTTGCCCATTCAGCAGAGTATTTAACTGAAGATGGTTTGTTGGTTGTAGAACTTGGCAATAGCTGGTTAGCACTAGAAGAAGCTTACCCTGACTTTCCATTTACATGGGTTGATTTTGAATTTGGTGGTCATGGCGTTTTTGTTCTCAGCGCTAAAGAACTTAAACACTATGATTGGTAAGGAGTAGTTTATGTCTGGTAATACCTTTGGGAAATTATTCACTGTTACTTCGTTTGGTGAAAGTCATGGCAAAGCAATTGGTTGCATTGTCGACGGCTGTCCTCCTGGAATTGAGCTTTGCGAAGAAGACCTCCAAATAGATTTGGATAGAAGAAAGCCAGGTACCTCTCGTTACACTACCCAGAGACGAGAAGCGGATGAGGTGAAAATCTTATCCGGTGTTTTTGAAGGAAAAACAACGGGTACACCCATTGGTATGATGATCGAAAATACCGATCAACGATCGAAAGATTACTCGAATATTGCAAATACCTTTAGACCAGCGCATGCAGACTACACCTATATTCAAAAGTATGGTGTAAGGGATTATCGCGGTGGTGGCCGATCTTCAGCGCGTGAAACAGCCATGCGTGTGGCTGCAGGTGCAATTGCAAAAAAATATTTAAAGAATAAGTTTGGTATAGAAATAATTGGTTATCTTTCGCAGTTAGGTCCGATTAAAATCGAAACAGTTGATGAGTCTATCATTAACGACAATCCATTCTTTTGTCCTGATGCAAGTAAAATTCCAGAAATGGAAGCGTATATGAAGGCGCTGAATAAAGAAGGCAACTCTATTGGCGCTAAAATTTCAGTGCTGGCGCGTCATGTACCGCCTGGTTTGGGTGAGCCTGTTTTTGACCGTCTTGATGCCGAACTAGCGCATGCCCTAATGAGCATTAACGCCGTAAAGGGGGTAGAAATTGGCGCAGGTTTTGATTGCATCGAGCAAAAGGGGACCGAACATCGAGATGAAATGACCCCTGACGGATTTTTATCAAACCATGCTGGCGGTATTTTGGGTGGTATATCGAGTGGTCAAGACATCATTGCACATATCGCATTAAAGCCCACATCGAGCATACACCTGCCTGGAAAGAGTATCGACACGAAAGGTCATGCCATAGAAGTGGTAACACATGGGCGTCATGACCCTTGTGTTGGTATCAGAGCTACGCCGATTGCAGAAGCGATGATGGCCATGGTGTTGATGGATCATCTGTTACGTCATCGCGGACAAAACGCAGATGTAAAACCAGAAACCCCCAGAATTTAATAAGCTAACATATATTAAGCACTTATTTATGAATGTTTCAGATTTCGACTTTGATTTACCGGATGAACTTATTGCGCATTACCCCATGCCGGAAAGAACACAAAGCCGTTTATTAGTTGTTGAGCCGCAATTGCATGACAAGGCCATCATTCAGCACAAACTATTTTCAGACATTGAATTGTTGGTCAATTCAGGCGATATATTAGTTTTTAATGATACAAAAGTAGTGCCCGCTCGACTATTTGCCCAAAAACAAACGGGCGGAAAATTAGAAATTTTGTTTGAGCGTGCATTAGATGAATTTACATTTTTAGCTCATGTGAAGTCTAGCAAGTCTCCAAAAGAAGGGGCTCTCATCTTGCTTGATGAAAATGTTGCGCTCACTATGAAAGCAAGACAAGGTGCTTTGTTTGTTTTACAAGCGCCTCCAGACTTGCCGGTTTTCGAATTGCTGGAAACTTATGGTCATATACCTTTACCGCCTTATATTGATCGTCAAGATGAGGTCTTGGATGCCTCAAGGTATCAAACTGTCTATGCTCAAAAATCTGGGGCAGCGGCAGCACCCACAGCGGGCCTTCATTTCGATAAAGATTTAATGAGTCGCCTTAACGCTAAAGGGGTAAAAACAGTCTTTGTGACCTTGCATGTAGGAGCGGGCACATTTCAGCCTGTGCGAGTTGATAACATTCATGACCACATTATGCATTCAGAATGGGTCGATGTTAACCAAGAAACTGTAGCGCTAATTAATGATGCAAGAGCGCAAGGTGGAAGGGTTATCTGCGTGGGAACAACCAGTGTGCGTAGCTTAGAAAGTGCAAGTCAAAGTGGTCATTTACAGCCATTTCAGGGGGATACTTCAATATTTATTTATCCGGGCTATAAATTTAAAAGTGTCGATTTACTCATTACAAACTTTCATTTACCGAAATCGACCTTACTTATGCTGGTATCCGCATTTAGCGGAAAAGAAATCATGTTAAAGGCTTATCATCAGGCCATTGACCATAAATATCGTTTTTTTAGTTATGGCGACGCCATGCTTTTACACCCTAATAAATTGGAGTTGTCTTGAGTCAGTCAAAGTGCGTTATGAATTTCGACCTTAAAAAACAAGATGGTCAGGCCAGAAGAGGGGAGATCACTTTTCCTCGAGGGAAGATACAAACTCCCGCTTTTATGCCAGTCGGTACATATGGCACGGTAAAAGGTATGTTGCCGAGAGATATTAAAGAAATTGGTGCTGACATTATTTTAGGTAATACCTTTCATCTTATGTTACGCCCCGGCACAGAGATTGTTGAGAAACACGGTACCTTGCATGATTTTATTCAGTGGGATAAGCCGATTTTAACGGATTCAGGCGGCTTTCAAGTGTTTAGTTTAGGTGATATGCGCAAGATTACCGAAGAAGGCGTTGTGTTTAAGTCCCCTATTAATGGTTCGCCCGTTGAACTTACACCCGAAATATCAATGGATGTTCAGCGTAAACTAGGGTCTGATATTGTGATGATATTTGATGAATGCACGCCTTATCCAGCGACTGAAGAGCAAGCGCGTGACTCCATGCAATTGTCATTGCGTTGGGCAAAACGAAGCAAAGAGGCTCATGCAGGAAACCCCTCAGCACTTTTTGGTATCGTTCAAGGTGGTATGTATGAAAGCTTAAGAGATGAGTCGCTAGCAGGCCTTGTTGATATAGATTTTGATGGTTATGCCATCGGTGGCCTCTCGGTCGGTGAGCCAAAAGAAGACATGCTCAAGGTCTTGAACCACCTTAGCCATCAGATGCCAGCTAATAAACCAAGATATTTGATGGGCGTTGGTAAGCCGGAAGATTTAGTCGAAGCTGTTCGCCGTGGTATTGATATGTTTGATTGCGTCATGCCCACGCGAAATGCGAGAAATGCACATCTCTTTACATCGAAAGGCGTCGTGAAAATCAGAAATGCTGCCCATAAAGATGATACTTCGACTCTGGATGAACAATGTGACTGCTATACCTGTAAAAACTTCAGCCGCAGTTATTTGCATCATTTAGATCGCTGCAAAGAAATGCTCAGCGCGCAGTTAAATACTATCCACAACCTGCGTTATTATCAAAACTTAATGAGTGGTTTGCGTCAGGCAATCGAACAAGGTAGATTGTCCGACTTTGTCGATGCTTTCTATGTTCAGCGTGGAGAAACAACACCACCCTTAAGCAATTAAGTATAGAAAAAAATCCTGAATCTATCGTGTAAGCTTTCTTTAAATAAATACTCAAATCCAAAATAAGGGGAAAACCAATGAGACTATTCTCTCAACTAACCATATTAATGCTAACAGCATTTTACTCTCTATTTAGTTATGCAGAAGGCGCGCCTGTTGCTCCTGAAGGTATTGACCCCAT
>TARA_R110002072_G_scaffold269796_3_pt1 | contig 70708 bp, 53 predicted proteins | sample TARA_R110002072 | Tara Oceans TARA_R110002072 (sample SAMEA4397118) | marine metagenome | biome: Polar Biome; feature: [SRF] surface water layer (ENVO:00010504); material: water (ENVO:00002006), including particulate matter (ENVO:01000060) such as... | depth 5 m | reverse complement strand
ATGCCGCTCTGGGGCACATCAAACAGACCGACCAGCAACCGCTCCCTCACCATTCCAACGTCGTATTGGGCAGAACTGCGTTCGACACCCGAAAGCAGTAGCCTCACTGCCTATCCTACCCAACCGTCACGAGCTGCCAAGGCGGCAACCACCGGAGGACGGCCCGTTCCCGCAAACTCCCCCGGTATTAGGCAGACCCGCCTATCACGCCAATCCGCCCCGCATGCGCTTCCTGCCGAGACGCCCTGCACCTCGACCAAACTGGATTGGGTCCATCGGATCGTCTTCCGATTAGATCCGGGGAGCACCAGGCAGACCACGCGGCGCCGTAAGAGGCCGAGCAGCGGTGCAATCCTTGCGGTCCTCGGACACGGGGGTTTTGCCGGCCATTTCCCGGCCCCGAGAGCCCTTCCGCAGTTTGCCATGGCGGCGTCGCGCAAGCCCGGATCCGGCTGGCGCAGGGTATTTCGCAGGCTGACTATCACCGCAATCACCAGGCGCAAGCCGCTGCGAAGAGACGGCTTGCGCACTACTTGGCTTACTTCGCGACGAAGTTGACCAGCTTGTTCGGCACGACGATCTCCTTGACGACGTTCTTGCCTTCCAGCCACGAAGCCACGGCCTCGCGCGCCGCCGCCAGCGCGACATCCTTCGGCGCGTTGTTCGGCAACGTGACGCGGGCGCGGACCTTGCCGAGCACCTGCACGGCGATCTCGACTTCGTCGTCGATGAGTTGCTTCTCATCGACAGTCGGCCACGCGGCATAGGTCAACAAGCCTTCGCCACCGAGTCGCTGCCACAGCTCTTCGCCCATGTGGGGTGCGAACGGTGCCAGGATCTGGGCGAAGCGCAACAGCTGACTGCGCGACAGCTTGTTCATCGCCTTGGTGCCGTCGTTGACGAAGATCATCATCGCGGCGATCGCCGTGTTGAACGCCATGCGCTCGATGTCGCCGGTGACTTTGTGGATGGTGCGGTGTAGCGCCTTTTCCATGGCTGCATCGTCGGCGCGGTCTTCGGTCAGCCACGCGTGGATGGTGCCCTTGTCCATCTCTTCAGGCACGGCCAATCGCCAGGCGCGTTGCAGGAAGCGGTGCACACCTGGAACGTCCTTTTGGTTCCACGGTTTGGCGTCGGCCAATGGGCCCATGTACATCTCGTAGAGGCGCAGCGTGTCGGCGCCGAACTCGGAAACGATATCGTCCGGGTTGACGACGTTGCCGTAGCGCTTGCTCATCTTGGTGACGACCTGCGTCAGCTTTTCACCGGTGTCGACGTGCACGACATGGTCGCCGTCGACCTTGGTCTTGTCGCGCACCACGACCGCACCACGCGAATCCTGGTAGGCGAAGGCCTGGATCATTCCTTGGTTGTAGAGCTTGTGGAACGGCTCCTTGACCGTGACGTGCCCTTCGTCGTGCAGCACCTTGGTCCAGAAGCGTGAGTAGAGCAGGTGGCCGACGGCGTGCTCGGTGCCGCCGACGTAGAGGTCGACGGGCAACCAGTAGTCGCTCGCAGCCTTGCTGCAGAACTCACGGTCGTTGTGCGGATCGCAGAAGCGCAGGAAGTACCAACTCGAACCGGCAGCACCGGGCATCGTGTTGATCTCGCGCGTGGCGGGACGGCCCTTTTTGTCGGTGGTCGCGACCCAATCCTTGGCACGGATCAACGGGGACTCCGGCACGCCACCGGGCTTGAAGTCCTCCATCATCGGCAACTCGACTGGCAGCTGGTCATCGTCGACCAACTCGACCCCGTCCTCGGTGTGCAGGACCGGGAACGGTTCGCCCCAGTAGCGCTGCCTGGAGAACAACCAGTCGCGGATCTTGTAGGTCGTCTGCGCGTCGCCACGGCCTTCGGCCACCAACCACTCGATCAGCTGCCGCTTGCCGTCGGCCAGCGACAATCCCGCCAACGAGATCTTGCCGTCGTGCGTCTGGCAGTGGGCCGCGTACGGAGCTTCGACGGTGCAGCACTTGTCGCCGCTGGCGATGGCTGCGTCCGCTTCGGCATCGCCGGTGTCGGGCGCGAAGATGCCTGGGATCGGGATACCGAACTTCTGGGCGAACTCGAAGTCGCGCTCGTCGCCGGCAGGCACGGCCATGATCGCGCCGGTGCCATAGGTCACGATGACGTAGTCAGCGATCCAGACCGGAATGCGACCCAAGGGATCGTCCTTGGCGAACAGCGGGTTGTGCGCATAGGCACCGGTCCAAACTCCGCTCTTCTCCTTGGCCAACTCGGTGCGTTCCAATTCGCTCTTGGCGGCCGCCGCTTTGACGTAGTCGGTCACTGCAGCCTTCTGGTCCGCGGTCGTGATCTCAGACACCAGCGGATGCTCAGGTGCCAACACCATGAACGACGCGCCAAACAGCGTGTCCGGGCGGGTTGTGAATACGCGGATCTTAGTGCCGTCGTGCTCGGCAACATCGAACTCGATCTCGGCACCTTCACTCTTGCCGATCCATTCGCGCTGCATCGTCTTGAGCGACTCGGACCAGTCCAAGCCATCCATGTCCTGCAGCAGACGCTCGGCGTAGTCGGTGATCTTCAACACCCATTGGCGCAACGGGCGGCGCTCGCACGGATGGTCGCCACGCTCGCTGCGGCCGTTGATGACTTCATCGTTGGCCAGCACGGTGCCGAGCGCTTCGCACCACCACACTGGCGCGTTCGACTCGTAGGCCAAACCGCGCTCGTGCAGCTTCTTGAAGATCCACTGCGTCCACTTGAAGTAGCTCGGGTCGCAGGTGCCAAACTCGCGTTGCCAATCGTAAGAGAAGCCGAGCGTCTTCAGCTGCCGACGGAACGTGTCGACGTTGCCCTTGGTGCCCGCGGCCGGATGCGTGTTGGTCTGGATCGCAAACTGCTCGGCCGGCAGGCCAAACGCATCCCAACCCATCGGGTGCAGCACATTGAATCCGTTCGCCCGCTTCCACCGCGACACGATATCGGTCGCCGTGTAGCCCTCGGGGTGGCCGACATGGAGGCCGGACGCCGACGGATACGGGAACATATCGAGCGCGTAGAACTTCGGTTGCTTCGCGTCAAAGTCCGGATCACCGGGATTCTTGGCGCGGAACACGTTGTTCTCGCTCCAGAACGCCTGCCACTTCGGTTCGATCGTGGCGGGGCTGTAGGTCTGCTTCTGCTCGTCCATTGCTGCCTCTAAGGGGCGAGCAGTATGACAGCCCGGAGCGTTGGCACCAGAGGCAGATTGGGCCGAACCGGTCGACGCGGCGATTCTGGCGCGACTCGCCCCCAAAATTGCGACCTCAACGTGCCGCAGATCAGCGACCGCGCCCGCGTTGATCGAGGCTCGCATTCCCCTGCCATGGCCGCGACACTGGGGTCATGCGTTTCCCAAACGACATGCCCTTTCACATGCGCATGGCGGCGCTACTGATTGCGTCGCTGTTTCTAGAACACATGGCGAACACGCGCCTTGAGAACTGGTCGTCGCCACAGATCGGCATCGTGACGTTCGTCATGGGCATGGCCTGGATCGCGTTGTTTTCGATGAATCACGGCGTATCGCTGCAAGACCGCATCCGGGTTCTCGAGGACAAGCTCGAACGCACCAACCAGCTCGCCGAAACGCTCGCCGACGAAATCCGCCAACGTCGCTCGCTGCCACCGATGTGAGGAACTCCATGGAACTGCTGCAATCGATCCGCACTGAGTACACCCGCTACCGACGTCTGGCCGAATTGTCGCTCGAGCAAGTAGCCGACGCCGACCTCGATCGCCGCATCGAAGGCGACAGCCAAGGCAACTCCATCGCCGTGACCATGGGCCACCTGATCGGCAACCTGAAGTCGCGCTTCACCGACTTCTTGACGACCGACGGCGAGAAAGAGTGGCGGCAACGCGACCGCGAGTTCGAGAGCCCGAATCTCGACCGCGCCGGACTGATGACCGGATGGCACGAAGCCTGGGAGATCGTCGACCGCGCCCTCGACGACGTGGCCAACGCGGGCGACGCGGTGTTCGCAAAGAACATCACCATCCGCAACGTGCCACTCACTGTGACCGACGCCCTGTTGCGTTCCGTCGCGCACGTCGCCTACCACACCGGCCAGATCGTCTACCTGGCCCGCACGTTCGTCGGCCCTGGCTGGCAAAGCCCTTCCATCCCCAAGGGCCAATCCGACGCATACGCCAAGAACCCCACCAGAGAGAAGCGGCCGGACGGGAAGTGAAAACCGGTGGTGTGAACCGTGAACGGCGGTACGGTGCCAGGCACAGACGTAACACGTTCGATGGCGCCAGCTGGCGCCATCGAACGTGTTACTTCTGTGCCTGGCACCGTACCGCTCTACAGGTTGGTTAGCAGGTCGGCGAAGCGGTTGGGGGCGGTGGGATCGTGGAGCACGAAGAGTTCGGGTTCGATGACTTCGACCTCCATGAGTAGCGGGGCGGCTTTGGTGAAGACCATGTCGACGCGGGCGAAGAGTGCGGGCTCGGGGAGTAGGTCGAGCATCGAACGGGCGGTTGCGAGTTGCGGCGGCGTCAGGGTGACGGGCTCGGTGCGGCCGCCGTGCTCGGCTTGCACTAGGATCGAGTTGGTCTTGGGGCGCTTGACGACAGCGTGGGAGAACTGGCCGTGGAAGAACGTGCAGGAGGTTTCGCCAAGGGTGCGGATCTCGGGGATCAATGGCTGCACCAGGCCTTCGTGCTGCAGTGCCGCGGCGGCGCGTTCGATGCTGCTTTTGTCGTTGCGCTGCATGATGGTCAGGCCACTCGCACCGGCGCCGATGACTGGTTTGACTACGGCTTCTTGTAGCGACAGGTCGTCCATCGCGGCGGTCAAGGCGGCGGCGTTGGGTTGCGACAGCAAGGTGTCCGGTAATGGCGCGCCGCGGGCGGCCAGATCTAGCAGGTACTTCTTGTTGCTGTTCCAGAGCATCAACGAAGGGGCGTTGCAGACGACTCCGGCTACGGTCTTGAGGCGTTGCAGCCAGGCGTCGAATGCTTCGGCTTCGTCGAAGTAGTCCCACGTCGATCGCACTACAATCAGGTCGGCGCTGGCGAACGGTTCGAACGGGCCGTTCCAGGCAGCCGGGGCCACCGTGCAACCGCGAGCTTCGAGCGCCACGGCGATCGGCGCGTCGTCCGGCTGGAATCCCGGCATGCTGCGGCACGTCGCGAACACGACCTTCTTCATCACTTGACTCCGCGATAGCGCAGCACGAAGGCCGGCGGCACATTGCGCACGATCGGACCGATGCGCTCGAAGTGCTCGAATCGTTCGGCCATCCGCGAACGGAATCGCCGGGCCGACTTCATGCCGTAGGCGTGCGCGTATTGGAATGTGCGAAAGTCGCATTCCGAATCCTTGAGCGCCCAGACGAGGCCGTCGACGACCGAGTCCTGCACCGGAATCGGCAGACTCGCAAACGGCAAGCCCGAGATGATGCGCGTTGGCCGCGGCAAACCGCGATCGGCGAGGATCTGCTTGACGTCCCCAGCCGAACCACAGTGAAAGTGCATGTCGGTGAATCGCGCCGACAGAAGCTCGTGGAACTGCTGCTGCAATTCGATGCCGAGGTAGTGCGCGTTCCAAGGCAGGCGCTCCTTGATGATCGCCGTCATCGGCCCCGTGCCTGGGCCATACTCGAGCACGAGTTCGCCTTCTTGGATGTGATCGAGCGATCCGACCAGGGCGCGTGACAAGAACCGTGAGCTTGGTAGCACGGCGCCCACGGAGGTCGGGTTCTTCAAGAAGTTGGTGAAGAAGCCAAGGCCGTCGCGCACCGGGCGACTTTTCGGGCTCGCCCCAACACCCCGGGCATCAGCACCCTGGGCATCGGCACCCTGGGCGTCAACATCTCGAGCCCCAGCATCTCGAGCCCCAGCATCTTGAGGATGGGCAGACGCTGGGCTCGGTTCCGACGAAGGGTCCAAGCCATCACCTTGCGGCTTGCTCATCCGTCCGTCAACGCGTCGCCGGCGACGGTTACCTTGCCGGCACGAACCTTCGCCGAACATAGCAAGCGGCAGTCAGGCCCCACCCCCATGCGGTCGAGAGTTCCGCCTTCGGTGTCACTCCGGGGCTCCAGACAGCCTTCCTCGGCGGTAACGAGATGGGCATCGGTGCCGCACATACCGCGAGTACAACCGGTCAGGATCTCGACCCCAGCCATCTCGGCGGCGGCGAGCAACGTGATCCCGGGCTGGACGAACACGGTCTTATCAGCTTCTGCGAAGTGCACCTCGACGAGGTTCATGCCTCTGCGATACCCGCACAGCCCTACAGATCAAGCTCAGACTGGCAACGCCGGCGACTTGCCCCGAACATCCCCCCACCATGCAGCTCTCCGCGTTCGACTGGATGATCATCGCCGGCTACTTCGCCATCGCGCTTGGCATCGGCCTCTACTTCAAAAAACGGGCGGGCTCGAGCTTCGTCGAATACTTCGCATCCGGACGCAGCCTGCCGTGGTGGATCGCCGGCACGTCGATGGTCGCGACGACCTTCGCGGCCGACACCCCACTGTGGGTCAGTGGCAAGGTGGCGGCCTATGGCCTCGCCGGCAACTGGCTCTGGTGGTCGTTCGCGTTCGGCGGCATGTTGACCGTATTCGTGTTCGCCAAGCTCTGGCGACGGGCCGAAGTGCTCACCGATGTCGAACTGATCGAACTTCGCTACGACGGACCGCTGGCGCGCTTCCTACGTGGCTTCCGCGCCATCTACGTCGCGGTGATCATGAACTCGATCATCATCGGCTGGGTCACCACGGCAATGTGCGCCGTGCTCAAGCAGACGGTGCTGTACGACGCTCTCGGGGGCGAAGAAAACCACCTCGACTTCTGGTTGGTTGCGATCCTGCTTGGTGGCACGGGCGTGTATTCCGTCATGTCCGGCATGTGGGGCGTCGCGGTCGCCGACATCGTGCAGTTCGTGCTCGCGATGATCGGCTGCACGATCTTCGCCATCATCGCCGTCGACCACGTTGGTGGCACCGACGCTTTGCGCGAGAAGGTCACGACCAACTTCGGCAGTGACGACGCGTTCCGATTCATCCCGGACTTCAACGTCGAAGATCCATGGATGCCGGTCGGAGTGTTTGTCGCCCTGGTGCTCTCGCAATGGTGGGCTAGCTGGTATCCCGGCGCCGAACCGGGCGGCGGCGGCTACATCGTGCAGCGCATGGCCTCGTGCAAGAATGAAGCACACGCCGTCAAGGCGACGCTGTTCTTCCAGATCGTGCACTACTGCATCAGGCCATGGCCGTGGATCCTGGTCGCGTTCGCAGCGCTTGCGATGCACCCGGAGATTCGCGAATGGGCAGTTGCCACCGAGAATCCGGGCGGCAACCCCGAGCACTCGTATCCGATGCTGATCCGCGAACTGGCTCCGTCTGGCTTGCGTGGCTTGATGCTGGTCACGTTTGCGGCCGCATTCATGTCGACGGTCAGTACGCAGATGAACCTCGGCGCCAGCTACCTGGTCAACGACGTCTACAAGCGCTTCATGAAGCCAGAGGCCGATGACAAGCAACTTGTGCGCGTGTCGCGCATGGCTTCGGCACTCGTGCTCCTTCTCGGCGGCGCCGTCAGCTACTACATGGTTGTCGGCGACAAGAAAATCGACGACGCCTGGCAGCTGCTGCTCGCGCTCGGCGCTGGCGTCGGCGCGGTGTTCATCTTGCGGTGGTTCTGGTGGCGCATCAACGTTTGGAGCGAACTCACCGCCATGATCGGCTCGATCGGGTTCTACGCGCTGGTCACCAACCTGGACGCAACCAAGGACCTGCCGACGGAATACCGAAGCTTGATGGTCGCGTGCAGCACGCTCGTGCTGTGGCTCGCCGCAACCTTCCTGACCAAGCCCGAACGCCAAGAGCACCTCGTCGCCTTCTACCAAAAGGTGCGACCAGATGGACCCGGATGGGGCCCGGTCGCTGCCGATGCCGGCGACGTGCAGCGCGACGGCGATCTCGGTCGCGGCCTGCTTTGTGCCGTGCTTGGCACCGGCGTGGTCTGGCTGACCCTGCCAGCGATCGGCGCCCTGATCTTCGGCGACTACGTCGACGGCTTTGGGTTGCTGACCGGCGCGGCAGCTTGCGGGTTTGGCCTGCTCAAGCTCGCCAGCAAGCAACTGCGCACCGCGTGAACCACCGCGCGCCTACTCGAGCCTGAGCGAACGGATCAGCAGCGGCACCAAGTCCTTCGTGAGGGACTGGTGCTTCTCCTCGAACACGTTCCAGCCGTTGACGACCGCCACGAACTCATGGTCCGGAACGATCAACAGCATCTGCCCGCCAAACCCAAGCGCGGCGATGGCTTTGGTCTCCTGGTGGTCGACACGCCACCACTGGTAGCCGTAGCTACGGCCGCCGGGCACGTCGACCAGCCGATCGGTGGACTTGCCGATCCAACCGCCGGGCACCAACCTTCGCGTCCACCAGTTGCCATCGCGCAAGACCAGGTGGCCAATGCGCAGCAAGTCTTCGGCGCGTAGATAGAGGCCGCCTTCGCCATCGGGGTAGCCCTGCGGGTCCTTCTTCCAGTGATGACTGCGAATGCCAATCGGCGCGAAAAGGTGCTTCTCGGCATACGAGTCAACGTGCATGCCGGTCGCCTGGTGCAGGATGGCCGACAGCAAATGGCTGGATCCGCTGTTGTAGTTCCACTTGGTTCCGGGCGCGGCATCCATCGGTTGCCGCATGATGAAGCGCAACCAATCGTCGCTGCTCTCGAGTGCCAGCGTCGTATTCAGCTGGCCGGGGCGAACGCCCCACTCGTGCCATTCGATGCCAGTGCGCATCGTCAGCAAGTCGACCAGCCGCGCGTTTGCGAACCGCGCATCCAACGCCCCCGACGCAAACGGCTTCAGCATCGGTTCGATCGGCTGTTCGAGATCCTTCAGGTGTCCCTTCTGCAACGCGATACCAACCAACAATGACATCACGCTCTTGGTCACCGACTGCAAGCTGTGCAGTTCGCTGCCATCACGGAACGGGTGGCGGGTCAGGTCGAGGTAGTTGTAGTCGACCGCCATCTCGCGTCGCTTGCCACCAGCGCCCCACCCGATGTCCATCGATCGCCCGCGCGTTGCCGCCAGGTAGTCCCATTGCCACCGTTGGTCGAGCAAGACGCCACCGCGACGAGCCACCAACAAGCGGTTGATGTAGCCGTATCTGCCTCGCCCGATTGCATTGGCTAGCTCTGCGAGCGGCTCGGGATCGACGTCCGCGGCAGCAGGCGCCCACCACTCAAACCACTCTCGATGGGGGAAGTCCGGTGCACTAGCTCTCGCAGAAGGGCCAGCTACCGGCCGAACGCCACTGGGCTTCGCCATTCCGGGAAGCCGCCCTTCGTCATCGGCAACCTGCGCTGGAGTTCGCCAGAGATTGATCGCAAAACCGATCGGCGCCGGTCCCCAATCGTCTTCGCGTTGATTGAAACGGTGCGCGCCCTTGCGCATGCCAACCGCCACGATCCGCAAGGTCCGAAAGCTGCCCTGATTGTTGTCGTAGTCGGCATCGCCGAACAGCTTCAGCGTCATCGAACGCGTGCCGTCATCGAGCGCCACTTCACCGCGATAGGTGATCTTGGTGCCGCCGTAACTGCGCGCACCTTGCATCGTCAACTTCGCCTTCTTGATCGCCTTCTCGGGCCAGACCCCAGCTTGGCCGCGAACGTTGTCGATCAGCATCTCGCGCGCCAACCGCATCACGAACTCGGCATCGACGTCCTGCACTTGCGGCCCCTTGGGAACCAACACGCGCCACTTGTCGACGGCCAGCCAGTTCTCGTTCCAGGCCCACTTCTTGAAGTCGCTCCAACCGTTCTTGAGGTCGGCGTTCGGGTCAAAGCGGCGCGTATCCTGCGGGCCATCCGCGCGTGGCAGGTCCCGCGAATGCACGCGCAGCACGAACTCCTTGCCATCGACGCGCGCTGGCAACGTCGTCACGACCCTTGGCACCGGCTTGTTGTCGTAGCCCTTCTTGACCCGCAGCTCCTCCCAGCGAGTCAGCGCCCGTCGCATGCGCTTCTTGATGTCATCGGGAAAGCCGTTCGCTGCGAACTTGCCTTCGAGATACTCGCCGTCGGGCCCCATCATGTAGAGGCCCTGCTTGGTGCCGCCACGATTCCAATCGCCGTCCGGCATCGCTTCGCCGTAGCGCTTGAAGAACTTGTGCGCCGGCTTGTCCTGCACCCGCTTGAGGTTCCACTCATCCTCCGGATAGAGCTTGTAGACCTCATCCGCCACCGTGACGAACTCACGACTCAACTTGGCAATCTCGGCATCGGACCAAACCAACTGGCGGCCCCGGACTCCGTTGTTTCAAGTGCAGCCGAGCGGATGCCCGTTCATCGTCCAAAACAGGATCGGCCGACCGAGCTTGCGCGCCTCCTGGACCGCCGGCCACAGCGCATTGCGCCAGCCAATCTCGCGGTACGCCTGCTCGCCTGCCGACGGCTCGATCCTCGTCAACAACTCGGACAAGTTGGACTCCGTTGGCTCAGGCGGATTCTGCGGACTCACGCACAGCAACGCGGCCAGGCTCAGCATTAGCATGGGGCGAGTATACAAACTCGTCAGGAGCCCGCTGGGCTAGCGCCTGCCTTGCCGCCGCCGAAGCATGCGGAATGCCCAACCGCCGGCCGGCAGCCGGAGCACGCCCAACTAATACACGCCCTACAAGAACAGACGATGCTGGCGGAAGCGCGCTTGGATGCCTTCGTCGCCCTTGACCGTGCGCTGGCGCAAGCCACCACACATCTGGATCAACCGCTCTGCCAAGGCTTGCACGGCCTGCGACGTCGGTGACTCGGGCTCGGTCGCGATCAACGGCAACTGCCCCAAGCGATGCTGCATGACCGAATCGTCGTCCGGAATCTCGCCGAGGTAGCGCAAGTCGACTCCGACGTTCTGGCTCGCAACTTCGGTCAAGCGCTTGAAGGCGAGCTCGCCGCGGCCCGGAGTGCCAACCCGATTGACGACGATCAAGAACTGGGCGTCCGGCTTGAGCTGGGCAATGCACTTGATCACGGCGTAGGCATCGACCAACGCGGCGATCTCCGGTTGCGTCACCAGCACGATCCAATCCGCGCTCAGCATCGTCAACACCGTGGCCGGCGCAATGCCAGCACCGAGATCGAGCAGCACGGTGTCTTCGGTTTCGGACAGTGCCCCCAGTTCGCGCGCGAACGTGGTCAGGTCCTTGTCGGTTGGGGTCGCCATGCGGCGCACGCCGGAGGCTCCGGGAAGCAGTCGCGGGCCACACGGGGATTTGACCAGCACTTGCTCCAGAGTGCACTGGCCGCCGAGCAACTGCTGCAAGGTCAACGTCGGCTTGACGCCCAGCAGCAGGTGGTCGCAGGCGAGGCCGAAGTCACAATCGACGAGCACCGTGCGGCGCTCCGAACGATGCAACGCAACCGCAAGCGACGTCGCCAGGAACGACTTGCCGGTGCCACCCTTGCCACTGGCGATTGCAATCGACGAGGCTTCTTCACGGGGGGCAGGCGGGGTCCGCAGACCTTTGAGCAGGCGGCCGAATAAGCCTTTGCCACGTGGACCAAGTGCGCTGCCATTGGCGCGCTGCCCATTGACTGCCTGTTGCCCATTGATTGCTTGTGGCCCGTTTGCGGCACCGTCCATGTGATGATGGCCCCCCCGGGCCTGTGCGACTGACCGTTGCACGATGAAAGAGTTTCGCAGATCTGAGCGTCTGGCGGCAGCGGATTTTGCCCCCAATGTACGATTCGAACGGACTTCTGACGGCGAGAGCCATCCCCGGGTCCTTGGGTGACCGCATGCGCACTTCGACCTCACTATTCACATTCTTGCTCCTGACAATCGTGGCAGCCACGATCTGGGCATTTTGGCCCGATGCGCCCCCGCGGCCTCCAATCAGCGATTCTGAGCGCGTCACGGGCGCTGCAGCCGAGGCGGCGGGAGCGCCGGCAGCGGTCGACCGGCAACCTGCTGCACAGCCGCAACCGAACCAAGACAACCGGGCGGCACCCGGCGGGGAGTCGATCTCGGAGAACAACCCGAGCCACCGGCCGATCATCGAAATACGTGGTCTGGTCCGCGACGCGGTCTCCAGCGTCGGGATCGAAGCGGCGAAAATCGTGCACCTGCGCAGCGACCGCGCAGCCATCACCGGCGACGACGGCACGTTCTTGCTGCGCCTTCCCATCGATGAAGATGGCGCCGTGCTGCTCGTTTCGCATCCCGGCTATGCGAAGCGCCACGTGCAGATTCAGCCCGGTGACTGTTGTGATGCGACCGTCGAGCTACGAATCGACCTGCAGCCAAGCCAGCTGCTCGGGCAGATCACGGGTCAGGTGTTCGACGCCGAGCGGCAACCCCTCGCTGGCTGCCGGGTGGAGCTGCTCGCGACGATGCGCGACTCACATCTCGCAACCAAGGCGGTCGCGACGGACCGGGAAGGCCGTTTTCAGATCTTGGACGTGCCGCCAGGAACGCAACGAATCGCCGTGCGCGCCGATCATCACGACGACCATGTCATCAACGGCATCGACCTAGAACCGCGCATGGTGCACGACGTCGGCGCAATCACGCTGCAGCGCTTTTGGTGGGGAAGCGTTCGTGGCCAGATCGTCGATGACGGTGGCAAAGCCATCCGCAACATCGAGGTCCTTGCCCATACGGGCAAGGATGACCACGGCACCGCGCGCGGACGTAGCGACGCGAATGGCACCTTCCACTTGCCGAGAGTGGCACCGGGAAACGTCACGTTGCGCTTTGATTGCCGCGGCGATTGGTCTGGGTCGCGGAGCTTCGAACTGCAACCTCGTCAGACCTCCACCCAAGACGTTCGCATGCCAGTTGGCACCAACTTCGTCGGCGGCCAGGTGCTGGTCGGCGGCGAACCGGCGTACGGCTACAGCGCCGACTGTGAGGTGTCCGCCGACGAACTCACCGCATATGACCTCGATAGCTTCTATCGGTCCGTTCCGGTCGGCAAGGATGGCCGGTTCCGGCTCAACGGGCTGCACGGCAAACACGTGCGGCTTTCGTTCACACGTGCCCGACCTTGGGTTTCCGAGGGCACCGACAACCCGGTCGCCACCAACAGCCTCGACCACATCTTCTTGTTCGAGTCCAAGATTGGCAGCACGCGCGTCAGCGGTGTTGTGCTCGACAGATTAGGCACGCCCATCGCGGGCGTCGACGTGCATCCCTACGACCTGCATGCGAAGAGTGCCCGCGGCATCACCGGCGCGAATGGCCACTACCAGCTCGTCGTTCCAACGACCGTGCACTCGAGCATGTCACTGCATGCAACCCACCCGGAGTTTGTGACGGCGTCCCACAACCTGCCGAGCTGGGACACGAAAGAGTGCCAGATCGACTTCGTTCTGCACGCGAAGGAGAACGCCGGCAAGCTGACGGTTCGCGCGCACCACCAAGGATCGCCAATTGCTCGAGCACTCGTTTTCGTTCGCACCGAGCACGGCCGATTCGTCGCGCGCGGCACGACCGACGCCCGCGGCCAACAGAGTTTTTCACTGGGTGAGGGTTCGTGGCGATTGCAGGTGCGCCATCCAGGATTCGTGACCAGCGACCAAGCCGTCACATTGACTAGCAACGAACAGCGCAACCTGGACGTCGAGCTTGCGTCGCAGCCGCGGTATTCGCGCATTCTCGAAGTCCGCTCCGTGCCCGACCAACCGCTCGCCAACGTCACCGTCACCGCATGGCAAAAGGGCGCGTGGGTTGCGTCCAGCAAGACCAACCATCTCGGGCAAGCAACCCTGCGCGAGCTGCCGAGCGGCGACATCGTGTTCTCCGTGCAGCCAGCCGGACACACCCGCCACGAGCTGCCGCAAAGCGTTCAATGGGAACAGGCCGAAGCCGTCGTGTTCCGCATCCGCCCCGGCCTGCAAGCCATCGCTGGCACCGTCTATTTGGCAGATGGCAGCCCGGCCGCGTTCTGCGAATTGTCGTGCGAATCCGCCACCGCAAGCAACGAGAACGTGCACGTCTACGTGACCACCGATCGCGAAGGGCGATTCCGAATCGAGCATCTCGTCGCCGGCAGCTACGAACTACAAGCCTTCGTCGGTACCAGCACGGTCAAGCAAACCGCAACGACAGGCGACACACCGGTCGTTCTTCGCGCCGAGTAACGACGCGACTTCAAACAACGCTACTTCTTCTCCAGCAGCTCTCGCGCGTAGCGGATCGGAACGCCGAGGTTGTTGCCAGCGAAGTTGCGCTGGATCGCGAAGTTGACGGCAATGACGTCACCCTTGCTGCTGAATACAGGACCGCCCGAGCCACCGCTGGTCGTGCCGGCGTCGTAGGCGATCAGGTGTTTCTCTGAGTTGCTGATCACGCCAAACGTGATCACTGGCTTGATCTGTCCCGCTTGCGCCAACTGCTCGATCGCGTCGGCCGTCGTCGCCGCGCTCTTGAGCAGCGTGGCGAGGGTATCGGAACTGGCGCGCGCCAACAGCGCAGCCAAGCCCGTTGGGTAGCCAACTACGATCGCACGTTCGTCCTGGCCTTCGGTGCCATCGGCACGCAGAGGCAGAACGGGGATGTCCTTCGCCTGCTCGGACGTAATCTGCAGGACCGCGACATCGAGATCGTCATCGCGCCGCCGGATCGTATTCTGCGCGACATTGATCGGCATCTTGCCGGGAAACGTCACCGTCAATCGCGTGAACACGGGTGCCGACCCGTTGGCTATCATCTTCATGTGGCCCGGGTCCTCAGTCCACGGCAGTGCGACGTGTCGATTGCTCACGATGTGGCCTTCGGCGCTGACCAAGAACCCCGAGCCAGTGTATTCAACTTCCGTCGGCTGGCCGGCGAAGTTGAGCAACAACGAACCGTCGGGCTTGCGCATCCGATAGATGCCGTGGATCAGGCAAACCCCGCGCGACCATTCTTTCTGCACGCGCCGGATCACGTCGTCGGCCCGCGACAGACGCTTGATCTCGGCCTGGTATTCGGCGCGCATGGCATCGATCTCGGCCTGCATGACCGTGTCGGCCGTCATCAGGTTCTGCACCTGCTCCGGCCGACCGCTGAGCCAACCACCGAGCCAACCGGCCAACACCAACGCGGCGATCAGTGCCAACGGGAACCCGACCTTCAGCGTCAGCGTCGCTTGCGTCAGCAGGTCCTTGGTCAGCATGCGCGTCGCCGCGACTCCCCCGCTGTAGTGTGCGACTTGACGAGCATCGTCTAGCATGCGGCGAACGGGCTTGCAGGCGGCGCCGATCGGAACATAGGTGCGGAATCGAGCCATCGGTCCACCAGCACCAAACTCGAGCAGGTCCCCATCCTGAAGGATCACCTCCTCTACTTCGTTGCCGTTGACGAACACCGAGCTTTCCACCGGCCGAAGATGGAACTGGCACTGCTCTTCCACCCATTCGATCTCGGCGTGATGATCACTGACAACCTTCGAGACCATGCGCGCTTCACTGTCGACGCTGCTGCCGATACGCACCAATGGTTGCGAATATGTGATCGTCCGACCGCGCAACGGTCCGGAAAGGTGCAGCAATTGGGCGCGCATGTCCGCACCATACTGCCGTGTCCGACCAAGCACTTGCACCCGTTCTCGTCGAAGTCTGCGTCGAATCTGTCGCGGGCGCCTATGCAGCCGTCGTCGGCGGTGCCCAGCGCATCGAACTGTGTTCTAGTCTGGCGGAAGGCGGCCTGACTCCCAGTGCCGGATTGTGCGAAGCCGTATGCGCCGCAATCAAGGTGCCCGTGTTCGCCATGGTTCGCCCCCGAGCCGGTGATTTTCTCTACGACAGCACCGAGGTCGACGTCATGGCGCGCGACATTGAGTCGCTGGCGGACCGAGGCGCTGCCGGAATCGTCGTCGGCGCCCTGAGCAGTGACGGCAGGATCGACCACCGCCGCATGGCGGAGTTCGTCGACCTGGCCAACGGCCTGCCGGTCACGTGCCACCGGGCGTTCGACATGTGTCGCGACGCCGAAGAAGGGCTGGAGGTGCTCTGCGATCTCGGCGTCAAACGTGTGTTGACGTCCGGCCAGAAGGCGACCGCCTACGACGGCCGTGCCCAGATCCGCGCGGCCGTGCAGCAAGCGGATGGCCGCATCGAGATCATGGCCGGGTGCGGCCTGCGGCCCGACCACGTCGAACGCCTGGTCGAAGTCACCGGCGTTCGCGAAGTGCATCTGTCCGCCGCCGGCACGCGCGACAGCCGCATGGCGTTCCGCCGCGATGGCGTCGCGATGGGAGCTCCTGGCAGCGATGAGTATTCCCTGCGCACGACCGAAGAATCGTTGGTCGCGCGCATCGTGTCGGCGCTGCGCGAGGACTGAGCGCAATCAGCGATAGATGACGACCGTCGGTGAGCCGATGATCAAGTCGCCGTTGGGCTGGATCGCAACCGGCTGGAACGTCAGCGACAAACCGGATGCGCCGCTCGGCACCGTAGAGTTGGCAAGCAACTCACCTTGTCCACCAGCATCGGGTCATAGGTCCCGGCCTGCACGAGGATCGTGTCGCCGATGGCGGCGGCGACGATTGCGCTCTGAAGCGCCGGACCACCGCCAGAAACGATGGTTTGCGTGCATGCAGCGGAGGCCAGCGCGAGAGCGGCGAGACTGGCTGAAATCAGGGATGTATTCACGACAGGAAGTGAGCGACCGGCCCCTGTCGGCGTTACCCGGGGGTTTCTTGGAATCGCGCCGGGCCAGTACCGATCGCGACTGAGGTACATGGACTTGGGCTACAGGGATCTGGGCTACAGGGACTTGGGCTATAGGGTTCTGGGCTATAGGGATTTGGGCTATAGGGATTTGGGCTACCGGGAGTAGAGCCATCGGGAGCAGGGCAATCGGGGGTAGGATGTCGCGCATGAGCCTCTCGTCTCACCCCCTCGTCGCGTCGATCACCGTCCTGACGGCCAAGAAGCCAATGCCTTGGGATGAAGTGTTGGCGCAGGTCACCCAACACTTCGATTGCCCGGTCGGCACCGTGCACATGCTCGACTCGTCCGACGGCATGCTACATCTGCGGGCCCAGCTTGGCCTGCCGCCGTTCGTGCTCGACAAGGTGCAGGTCATTCCGGTCGGCAAAGGCATGGCCGGGATCGCCGCCGAACGCAAGGAGCCGGTCCAGGTGTGCAATCTGCAGACTGACAAGAGCGGTGTCGCGCGGCCTGGCGCCAAGATGACCCAGATGGAAGGGTCGCTGGCGGCCCCGATGCTGGTCGATGGCGAAGTGCGCGGCGTGATCGGCGTAGCCAAACCCTCGGCCTACGACTTCTCAAGTGATGAGACCGAACTGCTGCTAGCCGTCGGTGCCCTGCTCGCGAAGGCTTAGGATTCAGGACCTCGGATTCAGGACCTCGGATTCGGGGCCTCGGATTCAGGGCTAGCACAAGCTGCAAAAGCACAACTGAGTCTCGCGATTCTACGCACAACGACGGATCATCCAAGCATGAGCCAGAGCCTGCAGGATCACTACGCGCCCAACAACTCATGCTTCGGCTGCGGCCCTGCCAACCCCGACGGCCTCGGCATCAAGAGCTTCGTCGACGGGGACGAGATCATCTGCTCGTGGCAGCCGCAGGCCGTGCACCAAGCGTTCCCCGGCGTGCTCAACGGGGGCATCATCGGCACCCTGCTCGATTGCCACTGCAACTGGGCGGCTGCCTACTACTTGATGAAGGCGCAAAAAGTCGTCGTGCCGCCTTGCACCGTGACCGCCGAATACGCCATCAAACTTCGCCGCCCGACTCCCATCGACGAACCGGTCGAACTGCGCGCGCAACTCACCGAACTCGAAGGCAACCGTGCCTGGATTGCCGGAACCCTTACTGCCAAGGGCCGCATCTGCGCGACTTGCGACGGAATGTTCGTCGCGGTGGAAGACGGCCACCCGGCGTTCCACCGCTGGTAACGGTTGGGCGCCACCAGGACGCGACAGCTTCGTTGCTCACCGATCGCTGCCTCGTGCCTTGCAGCGAACCGCCCCTGCAGTAGCTTTCTGCTTCCCGATGGGTCGGCTCTGACGCTGGCTTGCCAGCGTTCCGTGATGGTCACCCTTGCCCGTCGCGGTTGGGCTCAGGTTTCTGGTTCCGCAACAGGTGTGTGCCTCTGCGGGTGTGTCGAGCCCTGAGTGATCGCCCCATCGGGTCTCATGCTCATGAGCGCAGAATCTCCGCCCGTCACCCCGCCGTCACTTGAGTCGATCCAACTAGCGCGCCGCCAACTGAGCACGCTGGTGCGCGAAACGCCGGCATGGCAATGGACTGGTCATCGCATTGGCGCACTGGTTCCCGACGACACGACGTTGTGGCTCAAGCTGGAATTGTTCCAGCACGCCGGCTCGTTCAAGGCGCGCGGCGTCATGCTCGCGATGCAAGCGCTCGACGACGAAGCCCTGGCCCGTGGGGTCACTGCGGTCAGCGCCGGCAACCACGCAATGGCGGTTGCGTATGCCGCACGCGCGATGGGTTCGCACGCCAAGGTCGTCATGCCGAGCAACGCCAACCCCGCACGGGTTGCCGCCAGCAAAGCACTCGGCGCCGAAGTCGAACAGCTCGACGACATCCGCGCGGCGTTTGCTCGCGTCGAGGAGATCGAACGCACCGAAGGCCGGACGTTCTTGCACCCGTTCGAAGGCGAGAACATGGCGCTGGGCAGTGCCACGCTAGGCATGGAGTTTCTGCGCCAGACCGGCCAGCTCGATGTGCTGTTCGTGCCCATTGGCGGCGGCGGTCTCGCTGCCGGCTTATCGAGCGCCGTCAAGCGATTGCAACCGCGCTGCCGCGTGATCGGCGTCGAGCCAGAAGGCGCGGACTCGATGCACCGCAGCTTTGCCAGCGGCGAGCCGCAGCGCATCGAACATGTCGCAACCATCGCAGATAGCCTTGGAGCGCCGATGGCGATGCCCTACTCGTTCGCGCTGTGCAAGCAGTACATCGACGACCTCGTCAAGGTCAACGACAACGACCTCTGCCGGGCGATGTGGTTGTTGTTCTCCGATGCAAAGCTTGCTGTCGAACCTGCCGGCGCCGCGACGACCGCTGCCATGCTGAAGATGAGCGAGCAACTCGCAGGCAAACGTGTTGGCCTGATTGTTTGCGGTGCGAACATCGACGAAACGACGTTCGCCGAGTGCTTGCAGCGCGGCAAGCCAGACAGCGGCAATCCCTAGGCGACCCCTCAAGGCCACCGCGAACCAGCGCGAGCTAGCTGGTTGCCGCCGAAGTCGACGCCGAAGTTGACACCGACCTGGCAATCGCAACGTCTATGGCTTGCATCATGTACTGGCACAGCACCTGCACGTTGGGCTCAGTGCACATGGTGTAGTGATTGCCAGGGCAGGCATGCACGGACAAAGCCTCACCGTGCACGAACGGGCGCCAACCGAGGTGCGCATCAAACACGAACCGGGTGCCGAGGTGTTGGTCATCCGCGCGGAACAGCCAGACGTCGCCTTCGTACGGCTTGATCTGATGTGTTTCGAAGGCGTTCTCAAACGCGAACTGCACTTCGAAGCCGCGCTGCTCCTGCGGAAGTGCTCCACCTTGTTCGCGCGCCTTCTCGGTGTCGCGAGCCGCCGCGCGCCGATCGATGCGTGCCTTGACGATGCGCCACGGATACAGCGGCCCTTTCTTGATGAGTCGCCCGATGTGCAACATGGCGCGGCTGAACTTGCTGCGCTTCTTCATCTGCGGGCACCACGAATCGATCATGCCGACAAACGCAACCGGCTCGCCCACCGCGCGCAGCAGCTGCGCCATCTCATACGCAACCACACCACCACCGCTGTAGCCACCGAGGTGGTACGGCCCGTGTGGCTGCACTTCGCGAAGTTCAGCCAGGTAGGCCTCGGCCATCTCTTGGATGGTTGCGTGCGGCTCTACCTTGCCGTCCACGCCACGCGCTTGCAGGCCGTAGAGCGGCTGGTTCTTGCCGAAGTAGTGCGACAGATCGCGGAAGCCAAGCACGTTGCCGCCGGCACCGTGCACCAAGAACAACTTGGGGCGCGAGCCCTCGGTCTGGATCGGCACCACGTGCTGCCCCTTGCGCGCCGCGACCGAGCGCACCGGCTCGTCGCTCGGTTCGGGAAGTCCAAGTTCTTCGCGCAGCATGGCCGCTAGCTGCCGCACCGTACCGGCGCTCAGCAGTGTCGCCAACTCCATGTCGATGCCGAACTCCTTGTGCAGGCGTGCGAACAAGCGCACCGCCAGCAACGAGTGGCCACCGAGTTCGAAGAAGTCATCATCAAGGCGCGGCGATTCGACTCCGAGCAAGCCGGCGAACGCTGCCGCAACGGCTTGTTCGGTCGCGTCGCGCGGCGCATCTTCTTCACCAGCACTGGAGCCAGTGCCGGTGTTCGTAGCCCCGCTAGTGGCCGCACGCTGCACGCGTGGTTGCTCTGGCGGCAGCGACAACCAGTTCGCCGCGCGTTGCACATCCAGCGAAGAGACGACCACGCGAGCCGCACCAGCATCGAGAGCCCGCTCGAGGCTGAGCATGCCTTCGGGGCCGGTGATGCCGCGAGCAAGGATCGCATCGATGCGTTGCACTGGCGCTGCTGGCAGCGGCTCCGCAACAACGGGCACTTCCCTAGTCGAACTTTGGGTGGTTGCCACGTCGCCGCCAAACTGCCCGCGCACGCCAAACACCGATAGTCCGCGCAACTCCATCACGACCACGCCACTCGGCGTCGCAACCGTGACATCCAACGTGCCAAGGCGCGAGTGCTCGTCGTAGCTGGTAGCCCGCACATGGCTAACGACATCGGCTGGCATGCGACCGTGCACGAGCACCTGTTCACAGCCAACCGGTACGAACAGGGAGTCCGGACTGTTGTTTGACAGCAACCGGATGCCGCAGCCGAAGGCCATGTCGAGCATGGCTGGGTGCACGCGGTGTTGCTCTAGATCTTCGAAGAACTCGTCGGGCAAGCTCAGCTCGCCGAGCACTTCGCCGCGACCGACTGCGATCGACGTGATGCACTGCCATCGCGGACCGAACTCTACGTGGCGGTGCTGGCTACTGACAACCTCAACAGCATCCCCCGCAACCGCTCGACGAACGGCTACGTCCAACAACGCTTCGCCAGCGGCACCTGCCTTGGCGATTGCGCGCGCATGGGTCGTGCGCTCGTGATCCTGAGTATGTTGTGGTTCACAACTCGCAACGGTGACCTCCCACCCGTCGCGATGCGGTTTGACGCTGACGATCACCGTTCGGGCTGCGTCCCCGGGGAACGCGAGCGGCGTGCGGAACTCCACCTGCGCCAAGGTCACTTGCGCAGCGCTGGCGACCGACTGTACCGCAGCGATCATCAGCTCCATATGCCCCGTACCAGGCATGACGCAATCGCCACCCTTGATGCGGTGTTCGGCAAGGATCCACTGACTGCCAGGCGACCACGAACTGCGGAACGCGATCACACCACCTTGCTCCGAGCGATCGCCGAGCCAAGCTGGCACCGGCAAGCTCAGTTCGTGCGCCGTCGCCAACATGCCGGCGTCTTGCCAGATGCCCCAATCGACCGAGAGCGTGCGCCCGCGACGTTTCTGGCTACGCCATTCGGCAAACGTATCGAGTGCCGCATTGGCAGCCGCGTAGTCACATTGTCCCGGGATGCCGACCAGAGCACTGGTCGATCCAAACACGATGAACTGATCCAACGGAATGTCCGCGGTGACTTCATCGAGAACTTGTGCGCCAACAATTTTCGGCCGCATCAAACGCTCGGTCTGCTCCGGCTTGCGCATCAGGATCAGCCCATCGTCCAACACACCCGCGGTGTGCACGACGCCGTGCAAAGCACCAAAGCGAGTCGTCGCGGTTTGCACGACCCGCTGCATGGCCCGACGATCCGTCACGTCTGCGGCCGCCACTTCGACAACGGCTCCGTCTTGCTCCATCGCCCGGACCCGGCGAATCAACTCCGCGGTGCGGTCGCCACCACGCAGCTGCAACCACTCATCCCAGTTCGCGCGCTGCGGCAAGCCGCGGCGGGAGACGAGCACCAACTTGGCCTTGCAGGTGCGGGCCAGGTGTTCGGCCAGCAGCATGCCGATGCCGCCCAGGCCGCCAGTGATCAAGAACGTGCCACCCGTGCGCCATGGCGATGCGACGGGCTCTGCGATGTCGACGGAAACCAGTTCTTGCACGAAGCGACGCGAATCACGGAACGCGACGCCCATGCCGGCCGAACTGGCTTCGGCCTCCAAGCGCACGCGATCGGCAAACGAAGACGATTCCGCAAGTGTGGCGGCATCCGCGTCGACCCAACAAACCTGGGTGCCCGGAAACTCGCGAGGCAACACCCGCAACATTCCTGGCACGGCGCCTTGAGCCGGGCGCTGCAGCGTCTCGTTGGCCACAACCGTCGCACCCGACGTGACCGCAACCACCCGCATGCCTTCGACCAAGCCCGCCCGGCCAAGCGCTTGGAACATCGCGATCTGGCTAGACACGAGGGCCACGGCATCGTCGTCGATCGCGTCGAGAGCCGCTGCGAACATCACATGCGTCGGGTCGCCCGAGCGCTTGCAGATCGCATCGACGACACGACCCCAGGCGGCAGCATCGGTGAACGGTAGCGACCAGGCATCGTCGTGCTCACGCTCCGCGGTGCCGTGTTCCTGCGCCGCAATCGCCGTGACAACCGTCGCCTTGCCGCCGGCCGCCCGCACCTTGCTCGCAAGTGCCGCAGCAACTGCGCCACCACCAACGCACAACCAATGGGCGTTCGCTGCCGGCTCAACCTTGCTGGAAACTTCGCGAGCTCGCCAAACGGTCTTCTTGAGCCACTGGGAATCGGGCAACCGGGTCGGAACGGTCGGCTCGTTGTTCGCGACCAGATTGTCGTGTCCCAGCGACGTGCCCGGCTCGATCCAATATCGTTGCCGCTGGAACGCGTAGGTCGGCAAGGCAACGCGACGGCGCTTGACGCCACCATGGAAGGCTTGCCAATCGATCGGAACGCCAACTTGCCACAAGCGACCGATCGCTTCGAGCAAGAAGGAATCTGCCGGCTTTTCATCGTTCGGATGTGGCACCGTCACTAGCGCCGAACTGTTGCGCGCCCGTTCGTGCATGCGCACCAGGGACGTCAGCGCCTTGCCAGGCCCGACCTCGACGAAGACACGATCGCCACCGTCCAACAGAGTCGACACTCCGTCTTCAAAGCGCACCGTGCTACGCAAGTGCTCGACCCAATAATCTCGGTCGGCAGCACGCTGTGCATCGATCCACTCGCCGGTCACGTTCGACACCCACAACTTCTTGGCAGGCTCGGGCGTGAACTGCTCGAGCCCTTCGCGGAAGCGGTCGAGCACGGAGTCCAACAGATGACTGTGGGCCCCGACACCGATGCGAAGCCGTTGGAAATCGACATCGCGATCCTTCAACGATTGCTCGAAGCGCTCGATGGCGAACGGCGAACCGGCGACGGCCGACAGCTCGGGGGCGTTGGCCGCCGACAACGACAACTCGGCATCGCCAAGCGCTTGGATCTCAGCTGCGGGCAGCGACACGCTGACGACTGCACCGGCAGCCGACAATTCCATGCACTCGCCGCGCAACACCAGCACCGGCAACACCTGCTCTAGAGTCCAAGTGCCACCCAACGTCGCGGCGACATACTCGCCGAGGCTGTGGCCGAGCATCGCATCCGGTTCGACACCGAACGAACGAATCGTCTCGGCAAGCGAGTATTCGACCACGAACAGCGTCGGCAGCAGCAAGCTGGGACGTTCCATCTCGAGGCCGTTTTCCGCTTGGGTCTCGGCTCCGAACAGCAACTCGTAAACCTTGGTGCGCGTCTCATCGGGCAGCGCCGCAAAGCACTTGTCGGCAGCCGTCCGGAAGGCGGGCTCGAACTCATAGAGTTCCTTCGCCATGCCTGGATACTGCGCGCCACCGCCGGGAAACAAGAACACCACGGACGCAGCGCGCTCCGAGGCCTTCTTGACCTGCGACTTCCAATCGGAGGCCAACAACGACTCGGCCAGTTGCGCGTGGTCGGCGCCCACGGCGAAACCGCGATGCGAGAAGGCGCGGCGACCGTGCTGCATCGTCCACGCAACGTCAGCAAGGTCGGCATTCAGGTTGCTCGGCAGCCACGCGGCCATGCGCCCCGCGTTGCCGGCCGCGGCGTCCTTGTTCTTGCCGCTGATCGGCAACAGGTGGCAGCGACGCGGGTATGGCACAGCCGGCGCGGCTGGCTGTTCGAGCGACTCGCGCATGATGATGTGCGCGTTGGTGCCACCGACTCCAAGCGAACTGACTCCCGCCGTGCGTTCGCCGCCCGCCGGCCGCGGCCACTCGGCCTTGTCGGCCACGACGTGGAACGGGGTCTTGGCAAAGTCGATCAGCGGGTTCGGGCGGCGGTAGTTGAGGCTCGCCGGAATCTCGCCGTGCTTCATCGCAAGCGCGACCTTGACAACGCCGGCGACTCCGGCCGCCGTATCAAGATGGCCGATGTTGGTCTTGACCGAACCGATGCCGCAGAAGTCACTCTTGCTGGTCGACGCGCGGAAGGCCTGCGTCAGCGCTTCGATTTCGATCGGATCCCCGACCGACGTGCCGGTGCCGTGAGCTTCGACGTATTGCACGTTCTCGGCGGGCACATCGGAAAGCGCCAGCGCTTCCGCGACCACTTCTGCGTAGCCGTCGACGCTCGGCGCGAGGTAGCTGACTTTGCGCGCGCCGTCGTTATTGACCGCCGAACCAGCAACCACGGCGTGGATATGATCGCCATCAGCGAGGGCATCCTGCAGGCGGCGCAACACCACGACCCCGGCACCACTACCAAAGATCGTTCCGACGCTGTCCGCATCAAAACTGCGACAAGCGCCATCGGGCGACAGCACTTCGCCTTCTTTGTATAGGTAGCCACGATCCTGCGGCACCAACACGGTGACGCCGCCGGCCAACGCCATGTCGCATTCCCCGGTCAGCAAGCTTGCGGCTGCTTGGTGGATCGCAACCAACGACGTCGAACAAGCCGTGACGACGTTGATGCTCGGCCCGCGCAAGTCGAACTGGTAGCTGGTGCGCGTCGCGAGGAAGTCCTTGTCGTTGCCCGTGTGACGAATCAAGAACATCCCGATCTGGCGAACCAGGTCGGGATTGGTCAGCACGTTGTGCAGCAGGTAGGTATCCATGCCACAACCGGCAAACACCCCAACCCGACCATCGAACGATTCCGGCACGTGCCCGGCATGTTCGAACGCCTCCCAGCACACTTCCAACCAGATGCGATGCTGTGGGTCGAACAACGACGCATCGCGCGGCGACAAACCAAAGAACCCGGCGTCAAACTGGTCGATGTCGTCGAGCAGCATCGCTGCCTTGACGAAGTCGGGATCCGCCAGCACATCATCCGGCACACCGACCGAACGCAAATGCTCGTCCGAGAGTTCTCGGCGCGCATCACGCCCATCGCGCAACATGCGCCAAAAGGCGTCGAGGTCGGAGGCGCCGGGCAAGCGGCACCCCATGCCAACCACGGCGATATCGGTTTCTGCCATGAAGGGGGTCTAGAGGAACGTCTTAGGGGTCTTCTTATCGACCACCCCTGCAGAGGCTACGCAGGCGGCGCCGAGATTGCGATGGCAGTGGACGTTCCATGCAACTTACCGAGCCGAACTTACGGCCTCACCGGCGTGCTCCTCGACCGCTTCGGAATCCCGTGCCGAGCACCTGCATACCAATCTGCGTACGGCACCCGGTTCAAACCACCGATCGCGCTTCGCGCGATCGGTGGTTTGAACCGGGTACGGTACGCAGATTCCGGTACTGGCGGATGACTACTGGCGCAGCATGACTCGCACGTTGCCGGTGGTGCCCTTCTGGCCCTTTGGGGCTGGGGCGCAGTTGCCGATCAAGAGGTCGAGTTTGCCGTCGCCGTTCCAGTCGTGCGTCGTAAGGCGTAGGCGGTAGCCGGGTATGATGCGGCCGTGCTTGTCGAGCAGCTTCTTGGCGGCCATGTAGCGACGTGACGGGTCGACGGGTTCGCCGGTGAAGAGCGAGACGCCCTGCCCGAATGCGCCGTCGGCTTGGCCCTTGAAGAAGCTGGCGTCGCCGGCTTCGTCACCGACCAACAAGTCGATGTGGCCATCGCCATCCCAATCGACCGGCCAGGGGTCGGACTTCTGCACGACCTTCATGTCCGCGTCACCGACCTTGAGGCGGGTGCGCTTGACGAACTTGGGCTCTTCCTTGGATCCTTCGTTGAGGCTGAGGGACACGTAGCCCTTGACGTCGCCGATGACCAGATCGAGGTCGCCATCGCGATCGAAGTCGATCAGGTTGGCCGTCGCCATCGCCACGGACATGTCCTTGTCCTTGGCCGGCAACAGCTCTTGGCGCGCCGCGAACTTGCCGTCGCCGACCCCGCGGAACCAGTAGACCGTGCCCGGCATGTAGCGACCGGAGATCACATCGAGGATGCCGTCGTTGTTGAGATCCGCAAACTGCGGATCAAAGCCGATGCATCAACCGGACTCCATCGCGGCCGGCTTGCCATCTGCAAGCAGCATGGAGAACGAACCGAACTTGGGCTCCTTCGCCGTGCCGATGTTCTTGTAGAGACGGCAACCACCACCGCCGAACTCGCCAACGGCTAGATCCCAAATGCCATCGCCATCGAGGTCGGTGACGAACGGCGCGGCATGGCCAGTCTTGGTGGCAATCGCTTCGCCGTCCGCAAGCACGAGAAATGGCGCAGCGAGTTTGGGCAGGCCATCAGACTTGTGGACAGAACTCTCCGTCGCAGTCTTGTCCGCGGCGTTTTGGGAAATGGCAGTCGATGCGAGCAGCACCGTGGCGACCAGGCAATGGTGACGAATCATGGCCGCAAGCGTAGCGCCAACGACCCGAACCATCAGGGCCGAGGCTCACTTGGTACGCGGAATCACGATCGGCTCGACATCGGCAACGTGATTTGTAATGCGGATGTCCCCGGCAAAGTGCGAACCTCCATCACTGCTGGCATCAACGCGGAAGGTGCCGATGGGCAGCACAGCCGACAACTGCATGCGGTTGTCTTCCCGGTTGACCTTGCGATCGAGCACGACCAAGCCGTCGCCGCGGCGCACGATGACGTTCAGTTTTCGTTCTTTGTCGACAGCGAACGTCAACGTGCGCCGACGGCCAACTTGCACCGCCAGGTCAAGGTGCCGGATCTCGCCCCCAGGCAGGGTGACCGTCTGCGTTTCGATCAGCAACTCATCGCCAAACGGAGCAAATACGTCATAGGTGCCGGGCGGAATGCGCGTCACGACAACGGCATCGCCGTCGATCGCGTAGTCGATCTGCCCAGACAGCAGGACCTGCCCATCCTTGCCCCGCAACCACGGCACCGGCGGCCTCGCCTGCCAAGGGCGACCGTCGGGCCGCTGGTAGCGCACGCGCAGAGTGGCACCACGAGGGAGAACAAGATCACCGAGTTCCCTCTTCTGTCCTGACTTCAAGTCGATCCGACGATGCAGGTCGACGTAGCCGTCAGCACCGATCCGCAGTTGGTGAGCGCCCGAGTCAAGTTCCGCAAACGAAAACCGCCCGTCGACGTTGCGTTCGGGGTCTTCGAAGACTGGCGAGTTTGGCAGCGTCGCCCACGCGTTCGCAATGGGCTTACCGTCTTGATCGATCACGCGCCCGCTGATGCTGCTGCGCGGCAACAAATCATCCACAACCACGAACTCAACGGGCTTGTCGGCCGAACCGACCACCATCAAGTCGGGCTCCGCGGCGTCGGCCTCGACACGATGCAGGCGAACGCGATGCGCCCCGCTCGGCAGCCCCCAGATCTTGAAGCCACCGTCCGCACGCGTGCGGGTGTGACGTGTTTGCTGCTTGTCTTCGTTGAGCAGCACCGTGACATGCCACCCGGCAACCGCGCGGCCGGACGCGGTGCGCGCGTGCCCGACGATCGGCGGATCTTCGTCTAGCACCAGATCAACGCGCGTTTCCATGCCCGTCGGCGCCGGACACGGCTTCTCGACTCTTGCGCCAGAGGCCATGCGCACTGCCGACAGCGTGAAGGGTTGAAAATTGACACCTTCGAAGCGATAGGACCCATCTGGGTTGGTGACTGCCGTTTGCGAACCGACTCCCTGACCGCCACGCATCACGTAGACACCGGGCACGGCTTTGCCCTGACTGTCGCGCAAGTATCCATACACGGCCGCGCGCCGCAACATCGTCAACTGCACACGTTGGTGACCGCCAGCGGCAACCGTTGGCTGCGACTTCGCTGGCGCATACGGCATGCGCCACGCTTGCACACAGTAGGCGTCGGGCGCGAGCCCATCGACCGAGAACGTGCCCGCAGAACTCGTCCGCACCACCACGCCCAAGCGCGGGCCAAGCAGCGTGCCATCCAACGCGCGGCGCAACCGATCTTGGATCGGCTCAATAGCGACCGGCACACTCGCAAGCGGCTTGCCGTTCTGATCCACGACCTCGCCGCTGATCATTCCCGCTTCGCTACCGAGAACCAATGCAACCGCACCATCACCGAGCTGTTGCAACGGATGCGACCAAGAGGCGCCGTAGCCGACCTTTCTAGCCGCCACGTATTCTTCCCTGCGCACGTGATGCAGGACAAACGTGCCGTCTTCGCCAGATACGGCACCGATCCGCAAACACCGTTCGGCCGAGCCGACAAACGACAGACGGTTGCCGACCCAAATGGTCGCATTAGCCACCGCAGTACCACGTTGGTCGACGACGCGACCACGAATGGTGCCACCGAGCGCGAGATGGATTTCTACATCCTGCACTGTCTCGCTGGCCACGACCACGCGACGTGTGCCGCCCAACCGACGATCACCCGCCATGGCCACGAGTCGATACTCACCAGGTGCCAGGCCAGTGAACTCCGCAATGCCGGCTGCATTGGTGTTCGTACCGAATAGCTGACCGTCGATCGGACCGCGCTCGAGCTTGCCGGCCCACAGTTCGATCAAGACTCCGGACAACACCACGCCACTACCGTTCGAAGCCGAGACCTCCTGCACCATGCGGCTCACGTGCTCGACTTGATCGCCACGAACGATGACGCGAACACCACCAGGCACATCGGCCACCTGGTCGCGCGCGGCCTCGACAGAGTCCGCAGGTGCGGCCCCTGCACCGTTCGCAGCAGGCTCTTGCGAGTCACCGGTGGCGACAGCCGCCTGCGCATCGTTCGCGGGGCTCTCGGAGGGCGCATCGAGTTCGGGCGGCAACGCTGCCCACCAAACGAAACACAGAGCGGCAATGGCAACCACGGCCAACAAGACCTTCTTCATCGCAACTCCTCCAATCGTGACGGCGACAGCCGTCGCCGTTAGTGTGGCTGCTTCCACCGCACTGGCCATCATGACACTGGCCTTCATGACACTGGCCTTCATGACACTGGCACGAACCGCAGCGAGACCTCGCTCCGAAAACAACGCGATCAAGCTTACCGCGAGGCTCGCGGGCAATAACTTGCGCAAGGCCAACAGGCCACGGTGGATCCCCCGCCAGAATGCCTGCGAGCCGTGGCGCCACCGGCCTGGCCGCGTCGAACGTCGTCGACTTCTGCATTGCGACCACAAACGTCGCTTGCAGTGCATCCGCGGCGTCGGCGGCATTGCCGGTCAGGTGCAGTGCCAATGCCAACAACCGGGGCGACACCGAATCAAATGCCCGACCCAAGGTATCGAGATCGCCGTTCTGGCGGTAGCGAGCAAAGGCGGCAGTCAGGGCATCCATTGGAAGTAGTCGTCGCGACCAACGTGAGCGTCACCGCACATCGCAAGTTGCTAGGCACCAGTTCGGCACCGCGTCAGTCTATCAGCCAGCCTGTTCGATGAGTGCTCGGCGCTCGGCCTGCAGTTCATCACGTTCTTTCGCGACCGAGACACTGCGCTTCCACAACTCGTGGGCGATGCTGCGGACCTGGTAGTCCGCCTTCTCGACCGTGCGCATCGCCGCGTTGATCCGCGACTGCACAAACCAATCGACGATCAAGCCATCGAAGAACAGGTCGGCGAACGTCGAGAATTCATCGATGGACATCGAAACGTCCGGAAGTTCGACCTCGACGTCGCGCAATTCGCGAACGAACCGCCTCAGGCAAAGCTGCGCCTGGTGCACATGCTCGCGGGCATCGTTGAAGCTACCGTGCTTGGCCATGCCGTTGAGGATGCCGCCGCCGAAGCTGTCCATATATCCCCACGACGCTGCGCCCTTCAAGTCGACCACGCTGGCTTCGAGGTGGGCCAACACAAACTTACCGGCGTCGATCGCTTCCTCGAGTTCCCGATGCAGCGACACCAATCCCGCCAGGCGGTCACCAGACTGCAACAGCTTCGCGGCGAGTTCGTCATCGCGCCCACGCAACAGCTGATCTTTCGCCGCCAACAAGGTGGCTCGCTGCACCTCGACATCCGCAAGGTCCGCTAGCTCGGTGCGCATGCCGGCCAGTTGCTTTTGCATTGGTTCGAGGGCTGCGGCGCACTCATCCCGCTGCAGCTTCTGCTTCAACAAGCGCTCCTGTTCGTCGGCGATGCGGTCCTGGCGGTCGCCAAACAACGTGCCGAACAAGTAGCCGATGCCAGCACTGTCGAGTTCATCAAGCTTGCGATCGGTCGTGCGAATGGTTTGCCGCCACGCCAGCAACTTCGCTTCGACATCCGCCAACTGCTCAAGCAACAACTGTTCGTCGCGCTTCCGTTTCTCGCGGCGCCGAGCGCGTGAAGTGTTTTCCTGCAGTTGTCGATCGAGTTCGGCCAGCTCCACTATTCAGCTCCCTGGTTGTATTTCGTTACTCACCACAACTCTGCAGGGCCGGAACAACCGCATCCTCACGTGACAACTGTCGCGTGCGCCCCTCGTCGAATCGATCATCAAACACCTCGGCAACCCGCACGAACAGATCCTCGGGCTTCTTCACCCGCACCAATTGCTCGCGCGCCCATACCGGTTCTTTGTGATACTGCGCGAACTTGATGACATGCATACGCGTCGGTGGCAGGGCCCGCTTTTCATCACCGTAGAACGGCAGCGCCATTTCCCAATGTCGCTGGATTGCAGCCCGTTGTTGGGCACAGGTCGCACGCTGCGGGACCTTGCCATCGAGCAGGTCGCGCACCTGCTGGAAGACAAACGGATTGCCGATGCACCCGCGCGCGATGGTCGCGCCATCGACTCCGGTTTCGTTCATCATGTCGATGACGTCGTATGCAGAAAACAGGTCGCCACTGCCTAGCAACGTGAAGTCGCCGACGCGCTTCTTGACCTTGGCCAAGAACTCCCAGCGGCTCGGACCGATGTACTTCTGTTTGACGGTGCGCGGGTGCACGGTCGCCGCCGCCACGCCAAGTTCGATTGCGCCCTCTAGGATTGTCCAAAAGCGCTGCTCGGCCTCCGGGGAATCATCGGTGCCGCGCCGCATCTTGACCGACACCGGCGCATCCCCTTGCACGGCTTGCAGGACCGACTTGACCATCGCCAGCGCAGTCTCGGTGTCCTGCAACAACCAGCCACCGCGATGGCGGCCGAGCACCTTGTTGACCGGGCAGCCGAAGTTGATGTCGACGATGTCATAGCCAGCACGGACGAGCTCGCGCGCGGCCTTGCCAAACATCTCGGGCTGGCTACCCATCAATTGCCCGCCGACCGGATGATCGTGTTCGGGCACCGACAAAATACGCCGCTGCAACTTGCCCTTCTGCAAGACCAACGCGTCCAGCACGACCTCATTGATCGCATAGGTCGCCCCGTGCTCACGCGCGACCGTGCGCATGGCCAGGTCCGAATAACCGCTGAGCGCCGCCTGCACCGCTGGCAAGCCAATCTCTACGTCACCGATGTGCAGCGTTCGCTTCAAGCGGCACAGCGTGCCCGATTACTCATGCGGTGGCCAGGGGCCCGCGGCGAACTCGGCCAGACGCGCCTCGAAGACTTCGTCATCGTCCACGCAACCCGCGGCACGGGCGAGTTCGGCGCAGCGCAGATAATGTTCACGATCACGCTCGAGTTCTTCACGATTGACCAGCAGGAAGTTGTCCTGCTGCCCATTGAGCCACGCCAAGAATGCGAGGCCGGCCTTGTAGTGCTGCGTCGGCGCCTCGAACACCCATTGGCCCAGAGCCTCACAACGCTCCATGCGATCGACGAACCCCTGGCGGTCGCCGGCCGCTAACTGCGCGATCGCTGCCTGGGTCGGTTTGGCAATCGCATCGAGAATGCCGAGCAGCGCGTGGCTGAAGTCGCCGAGCGCCACGCGCCGGGCACCAATCATCGTCGTGCGCGTCACCGGCTGGCCGTCGCCGAGCATCAGCTGGCCAAAATGAAAGTCGTCGCCGGTCAATACGATCTGCTCGCTGGCCAGCAACTGTCGACGCACCCGTTCTTCGAACGCCTTATCCAATAGTGACAACTTGCAGCCGCGCACCTTGGCGGGGTCGAGCGCCATGATCCGGTCAAAACTGCGACCCGGGAAATAGCCTTCGAGCGATGGGAGAAACATCGGGCCGAGCCAATGCAAGAACACCGGACCGCGCACCTGGCGAAGAATCGCCTCGTAGACATCGATGTAGTCTTGCTCCCCCTTGCCCGTCGCACACAGCCAAGGCATCGGCAAGAGCACTGGAATGCCGCCATGCGATGCGATGTAGCTGCATTGCTCAACCACGGCATCGATCAAGTCCGAGGCACGTTCGATGCGCGGCAGTTGGTCGGTGCCGGCGCCGGCGCAGAATCCGTTCGCCAGCTTCAGTTCGCCGGTTTCGGCAATCAACCGGCGCGCCGCAGGCCAGCCGAGAAAGAACCGCTGCGCCGTGTCCATCGCCTCCGCGATTCCGATGCCGAACGAATCCATCGTGCGGCGCAACTGCATCGTGGTGGCCCAGTCGATATGTTCTTCGATGACCTGCGCCGCGCCTGGAAGCGCTAGCGTGTGGCCCAGTGCGCGGTAGCGCGGTTGCATGACGACATGCAAGGCGCCAAAACACAAACGAAAGGCAGTAGCTGACTCGGCGGACATGTCCAAACTCGACCGCGTCAATGCATGCAACGCAACGATTGCCTGCAGTCCGTGCGATGGGCAATTGGCGAATCTGACTGCCGGCACGGCATCCGTGATAAACTGCTAGTCTGGAGCCCAGCATGAGCCTGGGCGCGACATGAGCAACGACTCTGACAAGACCCCGCCGGAGATGCCTGATCAGGACAAGGCGCCTGACATGCCAGAGGCGGTCTATGAAGAGCTCCGTGGCATTGCCCAGCAACTGATGCGCAATCAGGGTCGTCCCGACACGATGCAGGCGACGGCGCTGGTTCACGAAGCGTACCTTCGCTTGCTGAAGTCGCCACCGCGCGACGCGGTTCGCAACCGCGTGGCAATGCTCGCGCACACGATGCGCCACGTGCTCGTCGATCGGGCGCGCGCCCGCAACGCCGATCGGCGCGGCGGCGGCCAACGCCCGGTCACGCTCAACTCCGAGCTGGTTGGCGACAACAGCGGCTCCGAACTCGAAGTGCTCGCAGTGCATGAGGCACTCGACGAACTCGCCAAGGTCGACCCCGAGCTGGCCAAGCTGGCCGAGATGCGTATCTTTGCCGGCCTGCAAGAACAAGAGATCGCCGCGGCCCTGGAGACGTCGCTGCGCACCGTCGAGCGCCGCTGGCGACTGGCACGGGCTTGGCTGCAGCGGGCGCTTGGGCCGCCCGAAAGCTAACGGTACCATCTCCAACGGTAGGACCTACAGGCGGTCCCGACTGTGAGCAAACCCATGGGTGACAAGCCAACAACAGAGCGCTTCCAACAAGTGCAGCGACTGTTTGATGCGGCACTCGACCTTCCCGAAGCCACGCAACATGCGTATTTGGTCGAGCAGTGTGGCGACGACAAGGAGCTGCTCAAGGAAGTCTGCGAACTACTCGGTGCGGATGCGCAACCGACGTGGACGGCTTCGAGTGCAACCCCCCAGTGGATGCACGGCCACGCCCTGCCGGCGGACACGCAGATCAGCTCGTTCAAGATCGTCGCAGTGATCGGTGAAGGCGGCATGGGCGTCGTCTATCGCGCCACCCAAGAGCGGCCGCAGCGCACCGTCGCGCTCAAAACCTTGCGGGCCGGGTCCGATTCTCCGAAGGCACGCCGACGGTTCGAATACGAATCCGAGATGCTCGGCCAACTGCAGCACCCCGGTATCGCGCAGGTCTATGAAGCTGGCACCTACAATGCGATGGGCCGGGAAACACCGTTCCTCGCGATGGAACTGCTGGTCGGCGCGCGCGACATCGACAAGTTTGTCGAGCAAGAAGAGCTGACTCCGAACCAGGTTCTATCGGTGTTCGCGGACGTCTGTGACGCGGTCCAGCACGCACACCTTCATGGCATCGTGCATCGCGATCTCAAGCCTTCCAACTTGCTCGTCGACGAGAATGGCCGCGTCAAAGTGATCGACTTCGGCATTGCGCTGGCCATGGATACCGATGAGGTTCGCCGCACGCTGCGCACCGAGACCGGCGTCCTGCTGGGCACGATCGCCTACATGAGCCCCGAGCAACTCGACCCAGCAAGTGGTTCGCCAGACGCGCGTACCGACATCTATTCGCTCGGCATCCTGATGTTCCAGTTGCTGACGGGCCGTCTGCCACACGATCTCGACACGCTGCCAATCCCGACGGCCGTCACCATCATCGGCGAACGCGACGTGCCGCGGCTGTCGGCGTATGGCGTTCGCCAGACGACCAGCATCGCGCGCGAACTTGACTGGATCCTGCAGAAGGCCACGGAGCGCGATCGTGCCCATCGCTACCAGACGGTTGCCGAATTGGGCGCCGATGTGCGCCGGTTCCTGGCCAACAAGCCGCTCGAAGTCGGGCCACCCTCCAAGGCCTATCGCTTGCGCAAGTTTGTGCGTCGCCACCGTGCTGGCGTTGCCGGTGGCGTGATCGCCGTAGTCGCACTGATTGCTGGCACGATCACTACGGCCATGGGATGGCATCGCGCCGTGCAGGCCGAGAGCGTGACGGCCCAGAAACGAGCGGAACTCGAACAGGTCACTCTGGGCTTCTGGCAGACGACCCAGATGACAGACAAGATTCGCCAGATGAAGAGCGGCGGCATCGATCCCAAGGTGCTGAAGCAGCTCGAGGACATGGCGCAACAACTTGATGGCCAATCGATCGAACGACCATCCATTGAAGCGGCCCTGCGCTGCAAACTCGGCCGCACGATGTCCGAGCTGGGCAACCGCAAACAAGCGACAACGCAATACGAACGCGCCCTCGCGTTGATCGAATCCGAACCGAACGCAATGCCCGAGGTGCGGATCAAGGCGCTAACCGAATACGGCACGATGCTGGTCAACGAAGGCAAGATCCCGAAGGCCATCGACCTGTTGCAGCAGGCGATCGACCTGGCGGACTCGGACTCCAACATTCTCGGTGAGACACCGGCGTTGCCGCGCGCGCGCATGGCTTACGCGTTCCATCAGCTGGGTCGCTACCAGGATGCGAACGACACGTATTCGGCCGCTTTGGACGTGCTCGAAAAGGGGCCTGTGCCGTATCCAGCGGTGCGCTTCCAATCCCTTGTTGGCCGTGCCAATGCCCGCCGCGCGCTCGGAGATCGAAAACGAGCACTCGTCGACGTGCGCGCCGCGGTGGCCCATGCCGAACACCACATGGGCACCCAGGACAGCCGCACGCTCGGCGCGCGCGTGGACCTGGCGGTCGCGCTACTACAAGACAAGGCCGAGGCGCCGCAGGCGGAGAAGCTGCTGCAATCGGTGCTCGATGTGCGGGCGAAGAAGCTCGGCCCGACACACAACCAAACCATTGCAACGGTGCTCAACCTGGCGTTCTCGATGCATCGGCAAGGCAAGTTCGCAGAGTCTGAGCAGCTATGCCTCGGCTACGTCAAGGCGGCGGAGGAAGCGGGCAACACTGCAACCGTGCCGATGATGAAGCTCCGCTACAACCTCGGCGTCGCGCAGATGCAACGCGAACCGGCGCACCTCGCCGCCGCAGAGGCTGGGTTCCGCAGCTTGATCGAAGACGCCAAGGCGGCGCTACCGAGTGATCACTGGATGGCGATGGCGTTCTTGGCGCGCGCCGGGATGTGCCGGCTGCAGACCGCGCAGGAAACCAGCGATGACGTCACCGCGCGAACGCAGATGCTGACTCAGGCTCGCACCGAACTGGAAGCCGCCGTCGAGGGGCTCAATGGCAAGCTTGGCCCGAAGAACCGCCAGACGACCGAAGCAGCCGGATCGCTGGCGCAGGTCTACGACGCACAGAGCGAGCCAGACCTGGCCAAGGCAATCCGAGATCGCTACGGACTCAAGTCAGCCAAGGTCGAGAGCAACAGCAAGTAGCCCCTGGGTGACCAACGACGTCGCGACTACCCGAACTTGTTGATCAGGTAGAACGTCAACGACGTCACGATCACGGCCATCGCCAGAATCAAGCCACCGGTGGCAACCACCGCACGACCACCCGTCGGTCGATCATCACCCAGGTAGGCTTTGCTGCGCTGCAGGATCAGGAACCCGATGTAGGCGATCGGCAGCATCGCGCCGCAGATGATCGTCGTCGGCATCGCCAACCACACGGCGTAGTCGCTCCACAACATAGGAGCGAACACGCCGGGCACCGGCAACAGGGTGAACAACCGCTGCTTGGTCGAGCCAAACGGCAACCCAAGCCATTCCATCGCGACGAAGCCACAGACAACCATGTGCAGCGTGATCGTGCTCAGGGTCATCGCGAGGATACCCAAGTCGAACAGCATGCGGCCACTGACCGGCCCGATGACATCGCCGAGCACCCGAGCCAACGTCGAGACTGCGGCCCCCTTGGTGACATCGGCGCCCGAGGCATGCAGCGTGTTTGCCGCAGCGATCACCATCAAACTGCTGGCCAGTGCGTACGGAATCAGCATGCCCGTGAACAGATCGAAACGAGCAACGCCACGGTGTTCGCGACCCCAGCCGCGCGCAAGCAGGCTGTAGGGATACAGCAGCAGCATGTTGATGCCGACCGCCGCTGCGACGCCAGCGACGACCACTTCGATGCTGTTGATGCCACCTTTGGTTTCCGGCAAGCTCGGAATGAACCCACCGAGCACGCCGCCCCAATCCGTCTCGGTCTGCGTCACCACCCACGCCAGCAGCAACACGATTCCCCAAACCGTGTATTTGAGGAAGCTCTCGTAGACCCGCACCATCTTCGAGCTCTTGCCGTAGGTCAGTGACAGCCCGACAGCCCAGACCAGCACGAACCCACTTGCCGCCATGCGCGGCACGCCCTCGACACCAATCGTATCGGTGGCATCGGTAAGCACCGCGGCCGCGAGGTTGTACTGCGGGAAGTGCCAGACGATCGAAGCGATCACCGCGGCAACCGCAAAGCCCCAGGCCAGCCACTTGTTGGCATACTTCGCCATCGCCGGCAACACGCGTTGCCCAGTCGACAGGGTCTGGTGCGACACGACGCTCATGACCAGAATGCCAAGCAACATGCCGAGCGGCGCGACCCATAGCAGGTCGTAACCAAACACCGCGCCGGCAAAGAGGCTGCTGGCGGCGGTGCCGCTGCCTAGCGTCATCGCGCTCTGCAGGTAGCCGGGGCCAATGAACTTCAAGTAGCCACGCCACCGCTTGGTCATTGGCGCGTGTTCGAGTTCGCGCAGCAGGTCCTTTTCGGCTGCGAGCTGCGCGGGATCAGGCGGTGTGGCCATGCGCAAACCTTGCCGCACTTGGTCGAGATCCCCGTTGGGGTTATCGCTCGTTGAATCGCTCACTGAGTATCGTTGGGCGTACGTGGATGCGTGCGTGCTGCGTGCGGAGCTGCGTGTCTGGGATCTGCGCCTGGCGAGGTGCGCCTCGCGCGCCGATTGGCACCGCTACAAGCGCGCAGGCGGCCGCTGATCATGCCGCTGCGATGCCGCATCGCCAAACCCGGAGCCGACCACGGCGCGTTTTACTTGGCGCCATCGCGCAACGCCTTGATCTGCTTCGCTTCGGGCATTGCCTTGTAGAACGGGTCGAGTGGGAAGCAGCCGCTGATCATGCCGTTGCGCGGTCCGGTCGTGCAGTCGCTGAACGTGCGGCAAATGCGCTTCCTCTGCATCGCATTGCCGGCGATGACATCGCGAGGCAGCTCGGGATAACTGAGCAACATGCGGCCGAGGCCAACAAAATCGACATGGCCGTTGCGCACTTCATATTGCGCGACGTTGGCGAGCCACTCCTGCAGGTAGGTGTATGCCGTGCCAACAAACATCAGATTCGGTGCAGCCTGCTTGGCAGCGCGCACGGCATCGAGGTGCACCTTGACGAACTGCAGTGGATCGGCCGGAGGTTGGTAGCCATCGCTCGGCGGATACGCGGCGGGACGCTGCAGGTGTGGATTGTAGTAAGGCGAACCGAGGGTGACGTTGACGAGCTCGATGCCTAGTTCTTCGAAGCGCTTGAGCAACTGCAACGGCTCGGCCAGGTCAAACCTGGTGGGATCCTGTTGGTCGACACCAAAGCCGTGCAAGTAGGGCGCATCGCAGGCCATGCCGCGACCCAGACTCGTTTCGGGATCCTTCTCGAACGGGATGACATCTGCGAACGACAACCGCACGCCGATGTGCAAGCCGGGGCACTCGCTGCGAATGCCCGCGACGATGCGTTCGAACAGGCGAGTGCGGCCCGCGAAGTCGCCGCCATAGCTACCATCGCGGCCGCGCGCACCGAGCAGCTCGTGCAGCAGGTAGCCGTGGCACGTCTTGACGTCGACGAAATCAAAGCCAGCGTTCTGGGCCAGCTTGGCGGCCTTGACGTAGTTATCGCCAAGGCCTTCCAGCTCCCCGTCGGTCAACTGATGGGCGCTGGCGGTGTGCGGATACTTGATCGCCAGCTGCGGGTGTTGGTGCGCAAGCAACGGCACCGGCGGACCGTCAGGACGCGAGAAGCGACCTGAGTGCGTCAGTTGCAGGCCAACGAATTGCTGACTCGGCTGCATGCCCGCTTCGGCCGAGCCCGCCCGCAACGCCTGCAACAGGTTCGCCATCGTCGCGCCGGCATCGACCTTGGGGTCGAGATACAGCTGCCGTTCGTTGGCTCGGCCATCACGCTGCACGGCGAACGCCTCGCCACCCCACACGAGCGACGCACCGGATCGGCCGAAGTTGGTCCAGCGCCGCAGCGTCAGGTCGGAGGCGCGACCATCCTCGGTGCCATCCCAACCCTCCATCGGATGGCACGCGAAGCGATTGCCGAGGGTGCGGCCATGCACTTCGATCGGCTGCGCCATGGCACCACCTGCCGATATGTCTTCGTCGATCTGCCAATCGGCATCGATGGTGCGCAAGTGCGCGGCGAAGTCGGCAGCGGAACGGAAGTGGCCAGGGGCTTGGTAACGCACGATCGAACTTTCTAGTGGCGTGATTCAGACAGATGGGGGTTTATCCGCGAGTCATCGGCGTCGCCCACAAGGCGGGTCGCCACAGGCATATTGGTGGATATGTCGAGGACGATCCAACGCTGTGAGCGGCGGCGAGGGCCGTGGCGAAGCCGGCAGATTTCTGCATCATGCCACTAGTTGGTTGCCGCGACTTGCAGGGATTGCGCGTAGTTGCTCAAAGCCTGGCCGTAGCCAACGGCGGCGAGCGCCGACGTGATGTCGATCTTGCCGCCGGCAATGCGCAACGCCACGCCACCACCGCTTGCCTCGGGTAGCGAGCGATACAGATCGGGGTGCGCCGACAGCGCGCTCGCCGCCACTTCGCTCGGCAGGTGGTCGAGGCCGCGAAAGTAGTGATGGCCGTTGCGTTCGACGTGCGGCAGGCCAAGGCAGGCCCCGGTAACCAAGTCCTGTTGCAGCGACAGCACCCCGACGTTGGTCAGGTCCTCGCCGGACTGGAAACGATCTGCGGCGCACTTCGCAATCCCAAAGTTGCACAGCGCTCGGAACACGCCCTTGCAGTTCTTGACCGATACGCCGCGATAGCCGAGTTCGAGCGCGCGCACGAACGACTTGGGGGTCGCGTCGGCCTCATCGAGAATCAGTGGCGCAAATTTGGTGACGCGCTCGATGCCGCGATGACGGCCTGGGTCAAACGAATGGGCACGCGCCAAAGGCTGCTCGATGAAGGCGACGCGCGCCAGCAGTTGCCGCCCGTTCGCGTCGGCATCGACCGCCTCGAGCACATCGGCCAACTGGCTGATGTCCTCGTATTGCTCGTTGCCGTCGAGGGTCAGCTGAGGCGAAAGATCGCGCTCGGCGAAGAACGTAGCCAAGTCGAGTAGCCGCGCCCGGTCCTGCTCGAGGCCGGCGCCGACCTTGACCTTGAACCAGGCCACGCCGTATTCGTCGATGTCTTGATCCAGCGTCTGCGGCAAACCATCGTGCAAGCGCTCTGACGGGTCGAGATCGGCGATTCGCAGCCGGTCGAGCATGCCCACCGTGTGCCGCACCGTGACCCGAGGGTTGGGCTCCGGCAAGTCTGCTTGCCACTGCCAATCCGCCAACTGCGCGTGCACGTCTCCAGGCCGGAACCCGAACACGTCGGCGCGCAACGCCTGAGCGAACGGCAGGCCGACCAGGCGGCAACTTGCGTCCAGAAGTGCGCGCTCGACGATGGCCACGCCATAACCGCGCACGAGCAAATCAGGCTGATCGCCATCTTGCGATTCGATGCGATCCGCCAAGACCTGCCGCCACAAGCCGAACACCGTGTTGGCCGGTAGGTCTGAGTAACAACTAGCCGCGAGCTTCGCCGAAGCCAGCAACTCATCAGCGTCCTCCACCGGCGTCGCCTGGTTGTCCTTCCGGAACCAGCGCGGCACCAACAAGTCACTGGACCAACCGACCGCTTCGTCGCCATTGGCACTGCGGGCCACGACTCGGCACGTCAATCGCTCCGCTTGGTGCAGCGTCACACCGCCGAATCGAAACGGCAAGCGTGTCTGGCACGGGTCGCGCGCGAACGCGACTTCGACGACCTGCAAGTTGGTCTGCACAACGTGAGCTTGGCGCCGAAGCAGCGCCAAGTCAAAGCCGCTATTCGCCCTTCGCGTTCGCAGCAGCTATTGGCAGCAACCTGCAGCGCTGCATGCAACCGCTATGCAACGCTTCGTGCTTGCCGGCCTTGAGAACAACCAGTGCACAGCCTCGGCTGACAGTCACGCGAGCAGCTTGCGCATGACCTTGCCGTGAACATCCGTCAGCCGGTAGTCGCGCCCCTGGAAACGGAACGTCAACCGTTCGTGGTCGATCCCCATCAAGTGCAGAATCGTCGCGTGCACATCGTGCAGGTGCATCGGATCCTCGGCCACCGTGTAGCCAAGGTCATCGGTCTTGCCAATCGTCTGACCCGGCCGCACGCCACCGCCGGCAAACCACATGGTGAACGCGCGCGGGTTGTGATCGCGTCCAAGCACCTTGGTGCTGCGCACTTCGCGCATCGGTGTGCGACCAAACTCGCCACCCCAAACGACCAAGGTGTCTTCGAGCATGCCGCGCTGCGCCAGGTCGAGCACCAATGCCGCTGCCGCCTGGTCGGTTTGCGCGCACATGTTGGGCAGGCCATGCATCAAGTCGTCGCTCTTGTTCGAACCGTGATGATCCCAACCGCGATGGATGACCTGCACGTGGCGGGCACCGCGTTCGAGCAGGCGCCGCGCCAACAGGCAGTTGTTCGCGAACGACCGTCTGCCCGGCTGACTGCCATACATGCGGTGCACGTGGTCGGGTTCGCTGTGCAAGTCGGCCAATTCCGGCGCACTATCCTGCATGCGATAGGCAAGCTGGTAGGCAGCCGTGCGCGCGCCGATTTCCGGGTCACCAAGAACGGCCTCGCGCTGCTTGTTCAGCTCAGAAAGCAGGTCTATGCCCCGTTTGCGCGCGATGCGATCCATCGTCTTGGGATCCGTCACACACGGCACCAGGTCACCGCGCGTGCGCAATTCGACGCCTTGAAGCGTCGACGGCAAGAAGCCATTCGCCCAGCAGGCCGAACCGCCACCGGGATCGATTTTGCCGGAAACCAGCACGCAGTAGCCCGGCAAGTTGCGCGTATCGGCGCCCAAGCCATACAAGAGCCAGCTACCGAGACTCGGGCGGCCAACCAGGTGGTGGCCAGTATTCGCGAACACTTGTGCTGGGCCGTGATTGAACGGATTGGTATGCACCGACTTGACGAAGGTCAAGTGATCCGCGATCGCGGCCGTGTGCGGTAGCAGCTCGCTGATCTCCGCACCAGATTCGCCATACTTCCGAAACGAGTAGGGCGAGCCAAGCAACTTCGGCACGCCCTTCAAGAACGCAAACCGCTGCCCCTTGAGCAAGTCGTCAGGCACCGGCTTGCCATCGAACTTGCGCAACGCCAGCTTGTCGTCGAACAGGTCGAGCGATGACGGCGCGCCGGCCATGAACAGCTGCACGATTCGCTTGGCGCGCGGCGCATGATGTGGCGCGCGCTGTGGATCACTGACAACCGCAGACGCAGGCAGGATGCGGGCACCAAGTGCCGCGCCGGCGGCGGCGATCACATCGCGTCGATTGGGTTGAAAGATACTCATCCGCGGCAAAGGGTCTCGTCGAGGTTTAGCAGGACAATGGCAATGCGCTGCCACGCGCGCGCTTCGGGTTCGGCAAGCAAGGCACTCTCCAAGGCATCGAGTTCCGTTGCGTCTGGCTGACGCGCGGTACACGCCAAGAAACCGAGCGCGAGCTTGGCGCGGCGCTCGCCCTCACAACGCTGCATGCGTTGCGCCAGCGCATCCGCAGCAGCCAGCGCCGTCGGGTCATTGAGGCCGACCAACGCCTGCATCGGCGTATTGCTGCGCTCGCGACGCACCTGGCAAGCCTCGCGGGAAGGCGCGTCAAAGGCCTTGAATGCGACAAACGGAGCCGTTCGGCGCCAATACGTATAGAGACCTCGCCGCCAACGATCGCCGCCTTTGCTGGTCGGCCAGCGCATGTTGACCTTGTTGGTCGGCACCACACCACTGGTATCAGCCTGCAACGGGTAGACGCTCGGACCACCGATCTGGCGCGACAACAGGCCGGCTGCCACCAGCCACGTGTCCCGCACGCGCTCGGCATCGAGCCGGAACCGCGTGCCGCGCGCGTAGAAGCGATTGTTCGGATCCAGGCGCAGCTGTTCTTCGGTTGCCGCGGCGCTGCGGCGGTAGGTGTCGGACAGCACGATCGAACGGATCAATGCCTTCTGGCTCCAGCCGAGCCGAACGAACTCTGTAGCCAACCAGTCCAGCACCTCAAGATGCAGCGGCGCCTTTGCCTGCACGCCATAGTCTTCAGGCGTATCGATCAGCGACTGGCCGAGCAACTCCATCCAGATGCGATTGGCGGCAACGCGCGCCGTCAGCGGATTCTCCGCCGACACCAGCCAACGCGCCAACGCCAATCGATCGCGCGGAGCATCGCCAACAACCTGCTCGAGGGTCGGCGCGAAGGCTGCCGGCAGGTGCGCCGAGATCTCGTCGCCTGGGCTGTCAAAGGCACCGCGCAAACGCAGCTTTGTCACCGCTGGCTTGCCATGCTGCTCGCGCAGCACCAACGCCTTGCTGCCGTCGGCGCGCTTCAGAGTCACTTCGTCCTGCGTCTCAAAGAACGCGACCAGGCCGTAGAACTCACGCTGCGACACGGGATCATATTTGTGGTCGTGGCATTGCGCACAGTGGAAGGTGCTGCCGAGCCACGTCGTGCCCGTCGTGCTCGCGCGATCGAGCAAGCGTTCCCACCGAGCCTCTTCCGGGTCGACACCGCCCTCGTTGTTCAACGTCGTATTGCGATGGAATCCCGTCGCCGTGAGGGTCGCTTCGTCGGCGTCCGGCAACAGGTCGCCAGCGAGTTGCTCGATAGTGAAGCGGTCGAACGGCAAATCGCGATTGAGCGCTTCGATCAGCCAATCCCGGTAGGCCCACGCGGTGCGGCCACCGTCCAGATTGTGGCCATTGGTGTCACCATAGCGCGCCAGGTCCAACCATGGCACCGCCCACCGCTCGCCATAGTGCGGCGACTGAAGCAAATGCTCGACGAGTCGTTCGTAGGCATTTGGCCGCTCATCGGCGAGGAACAACTGCAACTCATCGAGCGTCGGCGGCAAGCCGATCACATCGAGATAGAGGCGACGCGCGAGCGCGCTGCGTGCCGCAGAGTCGTTGCCGCGCAACCCAGCCGCCTGCCACTTCGCGCTCAGCAGCGCATCGACCGCATGCCCCGACCCCGCCGGCACCTCTGGCCTGACTGGCTTCTGGTATGCCCAGTGCTTTTGGCCGGCGCCAGCGTGGGGGCCGGTAGCAATTTGCTGTGGCGACTGTAGCTGTGGCGACTGTAGCTGGGGCGACTGTAGCTGGGGCGACAGTAGCTGGGGCGACTGGGGCGACAGCGCAACCGCAAGGGCCAGAACAGCAAGTGAGGACATGGCTTGATGATCGGGTCCCAAGCGACGCGATCAACCCCTATCGCGCACGGTCCTGCGGGCCCGAGGTGGCGTCACCAACTTGGCAAGAACCGGGGTCCGGTCGCCGCGGCCCATACCACAACGACAGGTTCTCGCGCTTGCGCACGCCGCGCCGGCCAAAGGCAACCAGCCGGAACAGTTCGCCAAAGATGCGGAACCCCGAATGCATGCGCAGTTTGCGAGCGGACGTTTCGACCGGTGCCCGCACGACGACGAACCGCGCCCGGTGACCACGCCATTGCTTGATCGCTTTGGCGTAGCGCTTCAATGAGCGGCTCAGCGCGACCTCTTCCCCGGCGAACAACTCACGGTCGAACCCACCCGTCGCCTCAAACGCGTCGCGCGTTGCGAACACGAAGCAACCCGCCGCCAGCTTCATCATGAAGTAGAGGCGCGTCATCATCGGCATCATCAGATGTGCCCAAAGCGGCATCGGCCGGTCGAAGCGCACCATCGCGCCGCCACCAATCGCCCCGTTGTTGGTTGCGGCAAGCACCCCTGAGACGACCTCACGCGAGATGCGGGTATCGCCATCGACGAACACGAACAAGTCGCCACGCGCGACTTCGGCACCGGCGTTGCGGGCGCCCGCGATCTGCCGCACGTCGACCGATACCACCCGCGCACCGGCAGCCTCGGCAAGTTCTGCGGTGCGATCGGTCGACGCATCATCGACGACAATCACCTCAAACTCTTGACCCTCAGACTCATGACCCTGTGCCGACGCCACGATCGACTCAACCGTGGCGACGATCGAGGCCTCTTCGTCATGAGCTGGAACGATGAAGGAAAGCACGGGTGTTCGGGAAGACTGCTACGATGGTAGCCGAAAGATGCTTGCTACGCTTTGACGATGCGAGAAGCGTGGACAGGCAGGACGTTCGCATTCGACTTCCCCGTCGAACGCATTGCGGTGTTCCAATCGCGGCTTCGCGGCGCCACTGGGCGCATCACTGCCGCCACCCGAGGGCTGACGCCGACTGCGTTGACGGCACGCCCAGGCGAGAACTGGTCGATCCAAGAACACGTCGGCCACCTGTTCGAGATCGACGCGCTGCACCTGAAACGCCTCGATGAACTGGCGCGTGGCGCCAACGAGCTCTCCGCCGCCGACATGGACAACCGGGCGACGTGGCACGCGAAGTTCAACGAACAGCCGTTCGCCGAGGTGCTGCAGAGTGCTCTCGCTCGCCGTTCCGAGCTGCTGCAACGACTGTCGGCACTCGATGCCGCGGCGCTCAGCAGGGTCAGCCGGCACCCGCGTTTGCAGACGCCGATGCGCGCCGTGGACATCGCCTTCTTCGCCGCGGAGCACGACGACAACCACATCGCCGCCATCGAACGGATCGCCGCAGCATCCCGGCACACTCCCGCACCAGCGATCTCGCTGCGCTGGCAAGACCTGCCACTCGACGCGCCGATCGAACTGCTCGAACGCCATCGCATCATCGGTTCGGACGCGATGATTTCGCACATCACGCTGCGCAAGGGCTGCGAGGTTCCCGTTCATGCGCATGCCAACGAGCAGTTCGCGTGCGTGCTGTCGGGCAAGGTGCAGTTCACGCTAGCCAACGACGAGCAGTGCGTCGTCGAAGCCGGCGGCGTCTTGCACTTGCCGGGCTTCGCACCACACGGCGCGCTGGCCCTGGAGACTGCCGTCGTGCTCGATGTTTTTTCGCCCCCCAGCGAATCGACGGGAATCGACGAGCGATAGCTGGACAACTTGCGAGCACGGCTACCGGCTGCAGCTCGCAACCAAGTTGCTCGAAGTTGCTCGGCAGATTGGCAAGCTCGCCATTGCCAAGCCGCAGCCATCGCGCAAACTTCTCGTTGTGCCGTTCACCTACGAATACCCGCGGCCGGCAGTCACGGTCGACACAGTGCTTGCCACCATCGGCGAACGCGGCGAGTTGCGCGTGCTGCTGATCGAACGTGGCAAGGACCCCTTTGCCGGACGCTGGGCGCTGCCTGGCGGCTTCGTCGACCAACACGAAGATCTGATGGCCGCGGCCAGACGAGAGATGCTGGAAGAAACCCACATCAAACTCGGGCCGCTGGTGCAACTCGGCGCCTACGGCACGCCCCACCGCGACCCACGCGGACACACCGTGGGCGTCGCGTTTCTGGGCGTCGTCGAGCCCGGTGCCGCCGAGGGCATCGCCGGCGATGACGCCGCGGATTGCCGCTGGTTTGCAGCCAAACGCCCGCCAAAGCTCGCCTTCGACCACGGCCAGATCCTGCGCGATGCCCGTGCCATGTTTGCGCGACTTGCTGCGAATAAGGCCGAGTTCCAGCGCACGTTCTTTGGTCGACGCAAACCGGCCAGCCTCGAAAAGCTACGCCGCGCGGCAAGAGGAACCAAATGAGTGACGTAGATTTCGGTGCGGCCATGCACGAGGTGGAGAACAACCTCGAAGTGCGCCGCTTGATGGTCGTGCTCGCCAACGTGCTGACGCCGGCGTGCGTCATGGCGATTACCGACTCGTTGTCCGGTGCCGACATGAGCGAATCGCTCGCGTGGCTGCCGCCATTGATCATGCCCCTGACCGGCGGGCTACTGCTGGCAACCGGCTTCCTGGTCACCGGCGTCGTCGCCCGCTGCCACTTCGGCTTGGTGCTCAACGGCACGAAGATGCGCAAGGTCGAGACCGGCGAGCTAAAGCTAAACCCACTCAACTGGCTCGGCGTCACCACGAACTTCTTGGTGCTGACGGCGTTGTCATCGGCGCTCGGCACGATCTGCCTGATGGCTGGCCTTGGCCTTGGCTGGTGGGCATGGATCGGCGGTGCGGCCACGATGTTCGTAGTCATGCTGTGGCTGCCAATCAGCCACGTGCGCGCCAACCGACGCTGCAAGGAGCTCGACCAACACTGGCAGCACGGACCAGTGACCAAGGAGCTGCGTGCCGAGCACTCGCGCAAAGCGCTCGACAACACCACGGCTGACATCTCGGTCGTCGTCGTCATGGCGGTCGCGCTGTTCGCCGGCGTGTTCAACGCGCTCACCAACCTTGGCGCGATCGCCGACGATCTGGCGGTCGTGCCCGCAACGACCACCACCAAGGCTCTCGCACCGGTCATCTTGACGAGCTTCCTGTTGCTGTCGCTGTTGTTGTCGTGCCGCATCCTGGTGCGGCTGCGCCTGGCATTTGGCCAACACTCACACCGCCTAGCAACCTTGCGCGACGAACAGGATCGCACCGCCATGATCTGGCGACCGCAAGAACGCACCTACCTGCTCTACGGCATCGTCTTGATGCTGGCGATCGCCAGCGCCGTCATGCTCGGCTACGAACGAGCCGACAGCACCGTCGCAATGATCGCGGGCGGCGCCACCCTGATCGCAGGCGCTGTGTGGTATCCGCTCGTGCTGCGATTCGCCCGCCGCACGTAGCAGCTATGTAGGTACGGTCAGGCACAGAAGTAACTCATTCGCCGCCAACGGCGGCGAATGAGTTACTTCTGTGCACCGTACCTACGCGCTTGGCACCGTACCTACGCGCTCACGTCTACGCTGCGGCCCTTGCCGGGCTCGGCAGCGCCGCGAGCAACGCCGGTGCTGTTGATCAGCTTGACGGCGGCCTGCCCCTGTAGCTCCTGCTGGTTCATCAGCTTCTTGAGCACTCCGACGTGCATATCGCTCTTCACCTCGGCGGTCTTCTGAGCTGCTGCGAATTCGGGGATCCCCATAGCTCTGCCATCGGCGTCCGAATCCGACCATCTGAATGCAGTAGCGACTTGCACGATGCCACCGGGTCTTGGCGATGCAGCACTCGGTCGGAACTGTAGCATTGCCTCATCGTGCCTACCCACAGGACCACTCTGCCAGTGCCGTCGCCATTCGAGTTCAAGCTGTGCTTGAAGGGCCACGGCTGGATTGCGCTCTCGCCGCACCAGTTCGACGAGGTGACCGAACGGTGGCAGACCGTGTTGCGCGTCGGCCGCAAAGTCGTCGATGTCACGGTGGTTGCGCGCGACGCCGAGGCCGCGCAAGCGGCATCGCTGCTGGTCGAGGTCACCGCCAAGACCAAACTCGCTGCATCCGAATTAGCCACCGTGCGCCAACAGTTGCGACACATGATGCGGCTGGATGACGACTTGTCCGCGTTCTACGCACTCTGCAAGTCCGAGCCGCACCGCCGCTGGGCTGCCAAGCGCGGCGGCGGCCGACTACTGCGTTCGTCCGGGGTGTTCGAAGATCTGATGAAGTTGCTGTTCACCACGAACACGACGTGGTCGTCGACCGAACTGATGACCCGCAACCTGGTCGATGCCATCGGATCCAAAGCGCCTAGCGGCAAGCGCGCGTTCCCGACCGCGAAGCAGTGCTTGCGCGACGAAGCCTTCTATCGCGACGTCGTGCGCTGCGGCTATCGCGCCGGCGCAGCCATGCAGCTCGCGCAGCGTTTCGTCGACCGCGAACTGACCGACGACACGTTCTTGGCGCCGCAGCCTTCGGAAGAATTGTGGGATCGACTCTGCAGCCTGCGCGGGTTTGGCCCGTACGCCGCCGGCCAAGCCATGCGGCTGTGCGGTCACTACAACCGACTCGCGATCGACAGTTGGTGCCGCGCGACGATCGCTGAGATGGAAGGCCGCAAGAAGCCACCAACCGACAAAGTGATCGAGAAGCGCTACGCCAAGCTCGCGCCGTTCCAAGGACTGGCGATGTGGTGTGACCTCACCGCGAGCTGGCACGCGTAGCGACGGGAGTTCGCACCTCGGACTCAGACGACCAGCTGACCGCGCGAAAACGTCACCGCCGAACCGCGCAGCAACACCCGGTCGCCGGCCAACTCGACCGCGACTTCGCCGCCGCGCTGCGATGCCTGGTAGCCGCGCATGGTCGTGCGACCGAGCTTCTCGCCCCAATAGGGCGCCAGCGCGCAGTGCGCCGAACCGGTCACCGGATCTTCGTCGACTCCGACCGCTGGGCCGAAGAAGCGGCTGATGAAGTCGTACTTCCTCGCCGCCTTGGCGGTGACGATGACGCCGCGCACTTTGATCTTCGCTAGCGCGGCAAAATCCGGCCGCAGTTTGCGAACGGCAGCGTCGGACGCGAGTTCTACGAGCAGGTCGTCGCCGACCTTCACAACCGCCTTCGGCTTGGCCCCGAGCGCCTTCTGAAGGGCCGCGGCAGCCTTGACCTTCTTGGCCGGCAGGCTGGGAAAATCGAGAACGATGCCGTCGTCGCGCAGGTCGGCGGTCAACAAGCCACTCTTGGTCCGAAACCGCAACTGCAGCTTCCTGGCTACCAGCTTCTCAGTCCACAGCACGTGCGCCGCCGCCAACGTTGCATGGCCGCACAAGGCGACTTCCACCGTCGGCGTAAACCACCGCAAGCCGAACCAGGCCTTCTGCGGCACCACAAACGCCGTCTCTGACAAATTGTTTTCGGCGGCGACATTCTGCATCCACTTGGCCGACTTGCTCGCGTCCAGCAAGCACACAGCGGCGGGATTGCCGTGGAACACGCGATCAGTGAAGGCATCTACTTGGAAGCAAGGAAACGTGGCCATGCGACTCTTCTATCACGCGACGGGCGAATCCTCACTACCATCCACTGGTGCGTTGCTTCGTAGCCTTGGACCTCCCGACTCCCGTGTGCAATCACCTGATCAAGGTGTATGAACCGCTGCGCGAGCGCTACGACATCCGCTGGGTGCCGCGCGAACAGCTGCACCTGACGCTGCTGTTTGGCGGCGACATGGAGCCGAAAAACGTCGATGCGCTGACGGACATCGTCGAAGGCCTCGAATTGCCGCCGATCTCGTTGTCGTTGACGACCTTTGGCTCATTCCCACCGAAGGGCCTGCCGCACGTGGTTTGGGCCGGCCTCGAAGGTGACATCGAAGTGATCCGCGAACTGCAGCAGAGCCTGACCGAGCAATCCGAACCGCTCGGCGTCGTCCCTGAAAAGCGCAAGTTCACCCCGCACATAACCCTCGGCCGGGTGCAAACGCAGTTTGGCCTGCTGGCGCTGATCGACCAGATGAAGACGCTCAGCGAAGAGCTCAATCCCAAGCCGTTCTCGCCGACGGGACTGACGCTCTACCAAAGCACGTTGACGCCAAGGGGACCTTACTACCAGGTCCTGCTGCGCCGCGAACTGTCGCAGTGAGCCGACCGTGATGATACCCAGATGGAATGCCTAGAAGCGGCGGCGCGCGACGGCCAGGTTGAACACGAAGTTCACCGTGCAATCGATCTTCTGCAGTTCATAGGGATCGCACCGGCCGGGGATCTTGACCGTCGACACGACCGATTCCTCGCGCAAGTCCCCGTGCGAACCGCCGGCGGACAGCCACGTGTCGAACACATCACTGGCATCAAACGAGTAGATGCGCGCCGGATCTTCAAACCGCGGCAAGCCATCGGCCCGTTTGAGATGGATGTGGGCGCACATCTTGATGAAGTCGCCGCCATCGCGCTCGCTATCTTCGCCGACGAACGACAGCAACGGATGGTGCGCGGGCCGGCCGGCCGAGTGGTTGTCGAGCCCGGCCCGACCTAGCGCAGCATAGGTCGGCCGAAACAACCCAAGCTGATCTGACGCCGCGGGTCGCCACAGCACGTCGAGCGGTGCAAAGAAGTGCACGGCGTTGAGCGCACCGGTCAGCACGCCTGGCTCCCCAAAGGAATCGTTGGTGGTCACGTGATGCCACCAATCACATGGAATGTAGACCACCGTGTAGCCAAGCCAATCGACTATCGAGACGCCGAGCTGCGCAACCGAAGCGATGCCGCCACCGAGGTAGCGCATGGTGTGACACGGCAGTTCATCTACTTCATCGTGAAACCACTGGATCCACGACGCATTGCCAATCGTCTGTGACAGACCAAAGATGGACCCGGTCGCGTAGTCCCATGCGCTGTGCACGATGGCCTTCGACGGAATCTTGCTCAGCGCCTTGCGGATATCGTCCTTCGCCATGCCTTGGGCGTAGTAGATCAACTCGCGCGGGTGGAACGCCGGGTTGAACAGCACGAGGCTCTGCAACTTGTCGGAGGAGTTGCCACCGTGCATCGCCTTGATCGCCGAGAGTGCGATCAACTTGGCTCCAAACGAGTGCCCCACCAGGTGCACGCGCTCAACCTTCTGCTCTGAGCAGATGCGCCGAACCAACGAGCCAACCCCGTAATTGAGCTTCTTGCCTTCGTCGCCCCACTCCTTGGCACGAGCTTCGATCCCACCGACGGCCGCCAACAGCGCACGATTGCTTTCATTCCAGTTCGACAACAAGTGGAACGGCTCATCCAGAATGCCGGCGACCGGCTTCACGACGTGATCGAGCCCTTGCGGCAACACGGACGCCGAAACGGACTGCAACGGCTGGCTGACGGACGCCCAGGAAACACAGATTACCAACGGCCGGAACTCGCCTCCCATCGCGTGATTCATCACCTCGCGCTTGGCCGACAGATTGTGTAAGAACCGGTCATAGTTACGGATGCCGGATTGGGTCGTGAAGTTCCACCCGTGACTGATCACGAACACATCGGTCAACGGCTTGGTCTTCCCGGCGAGCAGCACTTGAAGATCGGCGAGCGGCTCGTTGATCAGTTCGCTGTCGTCGTTGTAGATCGCCCACAAGTGCGGCAACGTCGACGTCGCATCGCGAGCTGCGTCATCATGGTCTCCATGCCGCCCCACCTCGATCGTGCTCGGCAGCTGCGCGACGTGCTCGAAAACAACGGCACGCACTGCTTCATCGACGTCGATGCTGTGGCAACCCGACATGGCCGTGGCCAAGCCGAGAGTCAGGATGCGAAGAGCGCTAGTTCTCTGCTTCTCCATTCGGGCAACCTAAACGAAGGTCACCCCGCCCAACTGCCAACAAATCGACAACGGCCCAACCTGAACAGGACCGGCTCTCGAGAGAACCGGCTCTGCAGAGACTTGGCCGACTACTCGACTTCCAGATTCACGAGCACCTTTTGCACATCGAGCGTGCGCGGTGCCTCGAGCATGCGCGCGGCGATTCGGCGGCATTCATCGACCGAGTATCGGGCCAACACCTTCAACATGCCGCGGAGACGAACTGGGGCGACCGAGAAGTGGCGATAGCCGACGCCCACATAAAACGGTACGCGCACCGGTTCGGCAGCACTCTCGCCAAACAACACCAACGGCTTCTTGCGGAAGTCGGCGTCCTTGCACATCCGCGCAAGCATCTCAAACACCGACGGATGCACGGTTTCGTAGTATTCGCGCACGCCCGCGTTGTCGCGGTCGGCACCGAGTAAGTGCGCCTGCAGGTCGTCGATCGCAACGACGGCAAAGTCACTTTCGTTGAGCAACGCGCTAAGCGACATCGCAGCGGCTGGGATCTCGATGATCGGCCCAATCTTGACGTCCGCGGCGCAGGCGACCTTGGCCTTCATCAGGCCGACTCGTTCTTCGACCAGAGCGGCCTTGACGCGCTGCATGTCGGACAACGTTGTCACGAACGGAACCAGCACGGCCACGTTCTTGATCTCAGCCGCGGCCCGCAGGATGGCGCGCAATTGCATGCGCAGCACCTGCTGCTTGGCAAGCAACCCGCGCACACCGCGGCGGCCCATGGCCGGATTGCGTTCGGGCTGCGGCGCGACAACATCCAACGTCGCCGCGGCGACATCGAGAAGGCGGAACGAAACCGCCTTGCCTTGCTGGGCGGCAATCACCTCGCGATAGCTCTCGACCAGTGCATCTTCGGTCGGCGGCTTGCCATCGGCCAGGAACATCAACTCGGTGCGATAGACACCGATGCCCTCCATGCCAAACGTATGCACGAGGTCTGCTTCCCCCGGGCTGCCGCACGAACCAAGGATACGAATCGCCGTGCCGTCGCGCGTTTGATGGGTGGCGGTTTCACTTGGCTGCGCCGCGGCTTCCTGGCTTTCGCGCCAGCGTTGCGAACTGGCCGTCGCTTCGGCGAGCATCGTGTCGCTCGGCGTCGTGATCATCTCGCCCTTGGTCGCATCGAGCACGATCAAGTCACCATCGCGTAGCAACTTGGTCATGTCGCGAATCCCAGTTAGCGTCGGGATGCCCATGCCGCGCGCGAGGATCGCTGCGTGCGAACTCATGCCGCCTTCTTCGGCGACGATGCCTTCGACCTTCTCATTGTCGAGGTTGAACATGTCCGCCGTAGTCAGCTTGCGCGCAGCAAGGATGTACGGCCCATTCGGCACATCAGACTGACTGACGGCGTCCGCTTCGAGGTTGCGCAACAGTCGCGTCGCGACGTCTCGCAGATCGCTCGCGCGGCGGCGCAACAAGTCACTCTCGACCAACGTGAAGATCCGGTCGTACTTCGCGAAGACCAACTGCACGGCCTCTCGCGACGACAGCCGCTCTTGGATTACCTGACTTTCGATCTCGGTGACGAACATCGCGTCGCCGAGGTACGCCAGATGTGCGTCGAAGATCCGCAGCTCCGCCTCACCCAGGGTGTCCTTCTGCTTCTGCTTGATCTCTTCGGTCTGCGCGCGGCTCTTTTCGAAGGCTTGATGCAATCGATTGAGCTCGGTCTCGACCTCGTCCGCAGCTATGCGGGGACCAGCACCTTTGCTTTCAAAGCCGCGTAAGTAGACCTGCCCGACGGCGATCCCAGGAGCCACACATTCTCCACGAACCAGAGTCACAGCGGACCTCCGGCGTGCAGCATGGGATTCATCGGTCGCTCGACTGGCGGGCGGAACAGTACGGACGAGATTACGGTGGGCATACCAGGCACGGATTCACACGAAACCACTGGTGGACAGGAACCACCGACGGCAACGACAGCTCGAAGCCCAGACCTAGGTCGGACGACGACGTCTGAGCCAGCCAAGGCTAGCGCGGGTGCCGACCGTAGGGTAGACATTGAGACCCCCACACGGCTTCGTTCACGCCGTATCCAGAGATCTCCCTACCTTGTCGACGGGCATTCACCCCACCGCGATCGTCGCATCAGGCGCCCAACTCGGCGAAGACGTCGAGATCGGCCCGTATTGTGTCGTCGGCGAACATGTCCGGCTGGGTTCTCGGACCCGCCTGGTGGCGCATGTCGTCATCGACGGGGACACCTGGATCGGCGACGATTGCGAGCTGTTCCCGTTCTGTTCGGTCGGCACGACCCCGCAGGATAAGAAGCTGAAGTCCAACCGGGAGCCCGCTCGGCTACGGATTGGCAACACCAATCGCATCCGCGAGCACGTCACGATCCACGGCGGCACCCCGTTCGGCGGCGGCACCACGACCGTCGGCGACGACAACATGATCCTGGTCGGTGCTCACATCGGCCACGACGCCACCGTCGGCAGCAACTGCGTATTCACCAATGGCGCGATGGCCGCCGGCCACACCGTGATCGGCGACCGCGCCATTCTCGGCGCCATGGTCGGAATCCACCAATTCGCCAGGGTCGGCAAGCTAGCCATGGTTGGCGCTGGCGCGATGGTGTCGCACGATGCGCCGCCATTCGCCATGATCCAGGGCGACCGGGCCAAGCTGGTGGCCGTCAATAAGGTCGGCTTGCACCGCAACGGCTACACGGCAGAACAGAAGGCTCTCGTCAAACGCGTCTTCCGACTACTCTTTTGGCGTGCCGGAACACTGCACCAAAGACTCGAATTCGTGCGCGCCAGCGCCTTACACCGCGACCCCATCTGCCGCGAAATCGTCGACTTCGTCGCCGACAGCAAGCGCGGCATCTGCAGCCCGCGCTCCGGCTTGCGCAATCCCACCGGCGAAGTGGCTACCGGCGAAGACTCGACTTCTGCCTAGCTGGGTGCCGTCCAGCTCGCCGCCGGCAGTCGCGACCAGATCGCTAGCGAGCGTGATCGCAGCCGCGCTCCTGTGCGTTTTGCTGGCTGCAGCGCCCGTCGCGCAAGCCGGGACCGAGAAGCCGACTGTGAAACCTGGGGTTCAGCAGCCCGAGGCGAAAAAACCCGAAGCGGCGAAGCCCGGAGCCGAAAAGCCCGGAGCCCAAAAACCCGGAGCCCAAAAACCCGAGGCGAAGCCCACCAAACAGGCGCCATTCATCGCGGGGCGCCAGTTTTACCGCCTGACGACCCCCGACGGCAGCCGCTTCCACCTGATCGTGGACCCAACGATTGCGCACGTTCATTGGGCGATCGCATCGTGGGCCGATGGCCGGGACGACCCGCCGGGGCTACCCGGATTGACAATGGCGGCTGCAAACGCCTCACTATCAGGCACTTGGAAAACTGGCAGCAGCGACCCAGAGGCCGAACGCGCCGCCCTGATGAAGCTGGACGAGGCCTGGCAGCAACAACTGGCGAAGCCAGGAGATGCCGAGGCCGCCGCCGAGGTGGTGCGCCGCGACAAGGAAGCCGCCGCGCTTGGCGACCGCCGCATCTTCCGGCGGGTGCTCGCCGCGGCCCCTACGTTCCAGCCAGAAATCATCGACCGCGACCCGCTGGCGGTGTTCGTGCTCACGACCCTCGAGCCGGCGATCGAAACCGTTGCCAAACTGCTGGTCGAACGCCGCGAAGAACAGGTGCTCCGCGGGCTCATGCGCGCCTGGGTTCCCAGCGTGCTGGCACGCGTTCAAGACCACGCAAGCCACCCCCGCCAACGCTTGTATGCGGAAACCCTGGCACTCCTGATACCGTCGTCACCGACCATTGCGCGATTGGAAGCACCTCCGTTCGTTGCCCCAAATCGCAATCAGGCACTGGCGGCCTGGCAGGCGAGCCAGCATCCCACCACAACCGTTCACGTTCTGATCGGTAGCTTCGACCCGCAGTCCCTCAAGGCGACGCTCAACAAGGTCTTTTCGGAAACCAAGCTGATCGCCCCGACGCGGCGTCAACAACCACCCCGGCCCCTGCGCGGCCAGCGACGATCCATCGTGCCAGGCATGCCAAGTGGCGGCGGCGTCATCGCGTGGGTCTTGCCGCCGGAAAACGATCCGACCGCACTCGAACTGGCGCGACGCTGGCTGATCAGTGACAACGGACCGCTACTTCGTCCACTCGCCAGGAAACGCCCCAACCTCGTGATCGATTGCCGCGTACCTTGGCCGACCGTGACGGGTGGCCGGAGCTTGCTGCTACTCGACATTCAGGACCCCAACGGCAAGCCAGGCGTGATCGATGAAGTCCTCGCAACCTGCCGGAAGATCTGCGCCAAGCCGTTCTCAACCGGGCTGTTCTACCGCACCTTCCTGGAACAGACGCGCGACTGGAATCGCGAGGCGGATAGCCCGCGCGCGATTGCGGCGTTGCTAGCCGAACGTGCTCTGGTATGGCCTTCGACCAAACTCAATCAACTCGCCCCCGGGTACCGCAAGGGCACGCAGGTCTACCCAATTCTCAAAGCCGTGTTCGCATCGCACCCAGCCATCGTGGAGGTCAAGTAGTGTCGCGCCCCCGCAACCATCACGGGCTGGCGGCAACAACCACAGTGCTGCTGCTGACCTCGTGCTCTGCACCAACGCCAGCACCTCCGCAGCCCGCACAGCCGAAGACGCAGGTTGCGCCGCCAGCCCTGTCTGCCAGCACGCAATCACAGAAGCTGCCGCTGGCAAACGGGATGGTGTCGTATCTCGAAGCCGCTCCGCCGGGATCTGACGCCCAAGTTCAGATGGCCGTGCTTGCCGGCTCACTGTTCGTCGCGCCGGGCCTCGCCGAATTGGCAGCGAACGTGCTGTTGGAGTCTTCGGATCCCACCGCGGGCCGGCCGAGCTTGCGGCATCGCATCGAAGCCCTCGGCGGCTCGGTCGATGCCAAGATCGGACTGATGACGACCTGGTTCGACATCCGCGTCCAGCCAAACGGATTAGCCAAAGCGATCATCGCCCTGCGCGAATCGCTCGAATCTGTCACGCAATCACGAAGCCAGATCGAGCGAATGCGCGGCGACCTCATTGCCACGTTGGCGGCGCGACTCGACGAGGACCCGCTGCGCGAAGCTGCCCGGATGCTGCTCCACGGCGAGCGGGGCACCGGCGCCTACATGAGTTCGCTGATCGATCTAGATCCGAGCGAAGTAAGCCTGTTCCACTCCCGACTCTACCGCCCGGAGCGCTGCCTGCTGGCGATTGCAGCGCCAAAGCAACTGCCAGACATTCGGGCGGCCCTGCTGCAGCCAGAAGCGACATCCATCGCCGGCTGGAAACCACCGCCGCCAGTCCCTGGCCCCAGCCCCATCGTCGATCGCAAGTTCCAGCCGGGCCTCTACTGGGCGCAGATGTCCGGCGTGCCCGGTACGGTTCGCGCCGCCTTGGTCATGCGATTGCCCGACGCGACCGCCGGACTTGGGGCCGCCGAATGGCTGACGATGCACTCGTGCCTGACTCTCGGCGGCCAGGGCGGCCGACTGGAACGCATGCAGGACGAAGCGGGACTTGCCGATATCGATTGGCAGGTCCGCATCGAGCGCACGCCGGACGCAATCGCGCTAGTGATGTCGACGAGCATTCCTTACCAAGACGCGGCCACACTCTGGCGCGTGTTGAACCTGGCGCGCAAGTCGTTGCTCGATGTACCACCGACGGCATCAGAACTGCGACTGGCCTTGCGACGGGCCCAACTCAATGCCAACCTGCCGAGCCTGTCGAGCGGAGAACGCCTGCGCTTCGCGGCAAACATCAAGACGCGCGGCTTCGCGCCCAACGCCCTGATGACCAGACTGGTCCAGATGTCCGATCTGACCAGCTGGGATGCCGCCAAGGCCGCAGCCGCATTCCAGGAGACACCCGCTTGGATGATCGCCATTGGCCCAGGCGCGCCACCCGACGCTGCTGGTGTCATCCCGTTCGAACTGCGGCCGAAGGGCTTTGCAGCCAGCAGTGAGTCCGTTCCGACTCCGACGGCAATCGCCGCGACCGGCCCCTGGCTGATGCGCGCCCGCGCCGCCATGGGAGGTGAGGAGAACTTCGCAGATCTGACGGGCTTTCATTCGACCAGCACCACCGTCGCCGACAAGTCGCCGGACGCCACCGACACCGTCACCTGGGATCAATCGGGCAACCTGACACGCAGTCGCCAGATCATCGGACAAACGCTCACGACGGAGCTCGCGGGCAACAGTTGGACCGAGAGCCTGGGCAAAGTGCGCAAGTCACTCGACGCGCGTGAGGCACAGTTGCTGCGCCACCAAATGATGCGCCACCCGCTGATGCTGCTGGCGGCGAATCGACAGGGCACGCTGCAGTTCCGGCCAATCGCGCAACGAAGCTCAGGCGATCGCGAACTGATGGTACTCGAAGCAATCGGCGACCAGTTCGATCGCCTTCGCATCCACATCGACACCGAGTCGCACCTGATTCGCGTCGTCGAATCCTGGGAGCGCCTGCCGGATGCGACGCTGGTTCACGTGCGCGAGTCCTGGTCTGACTACCGCGACTCGGGCGCCTTGCGAGCACCGCATCGACGCCGGACAACCTGGAACGATGGCGAACATCAGACCGAGACGGTGTTCTCCGAGTGGCGGCCCACCCTCAAGAACTAGAGGCGTGGCCAGTAAGTAGCGTGCATCACGTGCGGATGGAATCGCGGTGCGTGGTGGTGCGCGAGAACGCAGGCGAATCGGTAGATTCGGCGAGGCTCTCGCGGGACGCCAAGTGCGGCGAGGCTGCCGCAGGCGTTGGGCGCGGCTGTTCGGCCGGGCCTAGCGTCTAGCCCCGATGGCTCAGGCACGTCACGCAATTGGCGCGAAGCGGCCCGTGAAACCCTGATGTCCAGACGCCTTTAGCGGCGCGCGGCGCCGAGGCGCAGAACCATGCCGACGAAGAACATGTGCTCGCCGCGCAGGTCTTCCTCGATGCTGACCGACGGGCGGTTCTCGTTCTCGACGAACGAGTACCAGGCGTGCAGCGACAAGCTCTGGCTGAAGTGGATGTAGGTCTCCGCACCACCACCGAGAAAGAAGTCCTTGGTCCCGCCGCCATCCTGCTTTTGGGTGCGCGAATACTGCACATTCGCAAACGGCGTGAAGGTCATCGACTGACCAATGTGAAAGCGCAAGCGAAGCTGGCCGTCAGCCCACTGGCTGCCAAGTGGTCGATCGCCTTGAATGCTCTGCAAGCGATCCTTCTCGTCGTGAAGACCGCCGTTCACGAACACTTCCCACGTCGCCGAATCGGATGCGGGGATGTACCATTCCAAGCGGCCACGAGCACGCCAGGCTGAGTTTGGCAAACGCGTTTGGGTGAAGCCCGGCGTGCCAAAGGGCCTGCTGCTGTCATTCCACTCACGCTCGCCGACAAGCGTCAACACGAACCCCTGCTGTGGCAACCCGCGGCGGCGATCCATCTGCACCGCACGCTGTTCGAGATACATGCGAGCGCCGTAGGCAGCGTAGTCCTCGGGGAGCGTGTAGTTGCCAAACGTCAGCTTCGAACGCGCGAAGCTGTGTTGGCGATAGTACGGCCCGAGTTCGATGTAGAGACCGTCCTGCGCTTCGCGACCAAAGCCGATGTAGCCTTCGTAGTCCGAGCCGTCGAAGAACCCGTTCTGACGCAGCTCATCCGCCTGGTAGTAGCCATCGCGGTAGTAGATCCACGGCCGCGCGCGGAACTCGAAGCGCGTCACCGTGTCGTCACCGATCAGCTGGCCGTCTTGGAAGCTGGCGAAGATGCCGTCGCGGCCACCGTAGGCTTCGAGCGTGCCGCGCCGCGAACCAAACTCCTCGTCGCGGTAGTAGACGTGACCATCCCAGCTAATCGTGTCCTCAAGTCCCCGCAGCTTGTTGCTCGCATCCCGACCTTGCGCTTGCACGCCAATCGCTCCCGCTTCGATTTGGAAGACCGAAGAGTACGGGTTCGCGCTGTTGCGACTGTCCACGAGCTGCTGGAACGACTGAGCTGTCGCGGAGGCACCGCACACGACAACGGCAGCAAGGAGGGGCAGGTTTCTAGTCATCGAGGGGTCTCGGTTTCGGGCGCCCTCCGAATGAAGGCGCTGGGTCTAGCAGCGACAGCCTGGGGATGGGCAGTCGCTCGAGCAGTCGGGGTCGGACGACCCAATCGGGCAGGGGCAGAATCGGATCGGGCCCAATCCAGCCAGGGCCCGCTCAGCAGAGGACCAGGCGGTCAGAATACTGCCAGGCAGCCGTCTACGAACAGGATCAGTTCGCTTCGTCTTGCTTCTTGGTGCGCTCAGCGGCGGCAGTCACCATCTGGTGCGTCTGATCGAGCACGATCACAGAGTAGGGATGGTCTGCGTACTGATTCTCGCGCTCTTCGATCTGGATAACGCCCCGATGGCGCAGTTCGTTGATCAAGGCCCGTCGTTCGGGGTGCACGAGACCACTGAAGTGATGACTCATTGGCCCTTTGAGGAAGGGTGACAGCCAAACTTCCAAGCTGCCGTGGCGAACCTGCGCACGCAGGATCAATTCCACACATTGATTGAGGCGCTCGGCCACCTGGGCGTCCTGAGGCAACTCGTCGGTGCGCCAAGTAACCGGAATGTGGCCGACGATCGCAGCCTTGTGCTCGTCGAGAACCTCACCATCGCCGCCTTCGACCACTTCGCTCGGCTGGCCATTCTCAGCTGGCGTCGGCGCCGGCTCGGCAGCGGGCTTAGGCTCGGGCTTCTCCACTTCAATCAGATCGAGCGCGTTCCAGAAACGATCGGCACCAACCCGCTGGCGCAAGTCACCACTGGTGCTGTCCGGAATCGCGACGACGCGCAGCTCCCGGTTCTCTTCGAGCACCTGCCGCGCAATCGGAATAAAGTCGCGGTCGCCGGACACGATCACGATCGCATCGATGTCGGGGCGGCGATAGAGCACGCGGCAGACGTCACACGCCAACTGCACGTCGGCCGAGTTCTTGCCGGCATGGCCAACCAGAACGTACTGCGGGTCGAAGCCCATCAAGGCGAGATCGTGCGCGACCTCCATGCCCGGGTAGGTGTCGAATGCCGCATACGAACGGCCAAGAACCATCGGGGCCTTGTCGAGGTGCAGCCGCTGCTTCAGCTGCTCAAGGATGCCGAGCGACAGCTCTCGGATGCGTAAGCCGCTGAGCTCTTCGCGGCCTTTGAGTGATAGGAACAGGTTCTCAAAATCGACAAAGACAGCTGCGTGCATAACAGTAATTCGACAGTCAAATAGTTCTGAAAAATGCGCGCGCGACGCAGCGACGTCGCGATCACATCCAACTCGACATCAGTCGCTCAACACTCAGACCGGACCATCCACAGATGGGCTGGCAGCAGGCATAGTGTCACCGACGGAAACGCCACCGCCAGACTTATCCTTGTGAGCTAAGGCTTCCCCCTCGTTCTGCCCGATCTCCGCATCATCGTCGACCAGGTACGTATAGGCAGCAAGCCCCTCCTCGTAGCGGCGCATCATCAACGCCGACTCCTTCATATTGACATTGCCAGCCCGCACGGCTTGCTCCAGGCGGCGGCGCATGCGGCGGACGAGTTCCTGCTTGTCGTATTGCACGTAGCTGAGAACTTCGGCAACCGAATCGCCTTCGATCACCCGCTCGATGCGGTAGCCGTGATCGTCATCCATCGCGACATGGATCGCATTGGTGTCGCCAAACAGGTTGTGCAAGTCGCCCAGGATTTCCTGGTAGGCACCGACCAAGAACATCGCGATGTAGTACGGCTTGCCGGGTGAGGTCTTGTGCACCTCAAGCACGTCCTTGACGTCGCGCAGGTCGATAAACTTGTCGACCTTGCCGTCACTGTCGCAAGTCAGGTCCGCCAAGATGGCGCGACGCGACGGACGCTGGTTGAGCCGATGGATCGGCATCGTCGGAAACAGCTGCTTGACGGCCCAATGATCAGGCGCCGACTGGAACACCGAGAAGTTGCAGTAGTAGGTGTCCGCCAGCGCTCGCTCGAGGCCCTGCAGCTCTTCGGGCACGTAGTCGAGTGCCTTGACGAGCTTCCGGATACGGTCGCATATCGCCCAGAACAAGGACTCTGAGATGGCCCGCCCCTTGAGATCCAGGTAGCCAAGCCGGAACAGGCTATTGGCCTCTTCCTTGAGCTGCAGCGCATCGTGGTAGCACTCGAGGAAGTTCTTCTGCGACAGATCCTGCAGGATCTGCAGCATGTTGACGATCGTGGTGTCCTCGTGTTCTTCGGCGCCATCCGGCACATCGGTGCGCTGGCGCGCGACACCGAGCACATCGAACACCAGGATCGCGTGATGCGCCGTCAAGGCACGCCCCGACTCGCTGACGATGTCCGGATGTGCGATGTCCTTCTCATCACACGCCTGTTGCACCGCGAACACGACATCGTTTGCGTATTCCTGCAGCGAGTAGTTCGCGGAGCTGTGGAAGTTGGACTGCGAGCCGTCGTAGTCCACCGCCAGGCCGCCGCCGACGTCGAGGAACTTCAGACCGGCACCGAGCTCGTGCAACTCCGTGTAGAAGCACATCGCCTCTTTGAGCGCATCCTTGATGGCGCGGATCGCGGTGATCTGGCTGCCGATATGGAAATGAAGCAGCTCGAGGCAATCGAGCATCTTGAGGCCGCGCAGGCGCTCGACCACTTGGATCAGTTCGTCGGCAGTCAAACCGAACTTGGAACGATCGCCGCCCGATTCTTGCCATTTGCCCGCGCCGCGACTCGCCAATTTGGCACGCACGCCGATGTGCGGCCGCAGCTTCAGCCGCTTGCTGACTTCGATCACCGTTTCGAGCTCTTCGAAGCGGTCGATCACGATGATCGTGTGCAGCCCCATCTTCTTGGCGAGCATCGCCGTCTCGATGTAGCTGACGTCCTTGTAGCCATTGCAGATAATCAGCCCGTCCGGATTGGTCATGTGCGCCAGCACAATCAGCAACTCGGGCTTGCTGCCTGCCTCCAGACCTAGCGCATGCGGCTTGCCAAACTCGACCAGTTCCTCAACGACGTCGCGCTGCTGGTTGACCTTGATCGGGAAGACCGGCCGATAGCGACTCTTGTAGCCGGACTCCTCGATCGCTTTCGCAAACGAGCCAGCCAGATCCTGAACGCGCCGCTCGAGGATGTCAGAGATCCGCAACAGCATCGGCAATTCGATCCCGCGACTACGCAAATCTTCGACCAACGCCGGCAGCGAGAAGTTGGGACCACCTGGGCCTTGTGGCTGAACGAGGAGATCTCCCTCGTTACTGATTGCATAGGTATCTCCGCCCCATGCAGACAACTGGTAAAGCTCGGCACTGTCACGCGTAGTCCACGCGCGTAGGTCCTTCTGGGGTATGCTCAATTCAGGAGGCTCCACGGGCGTGGCCGATCGCAGGCTGCCACAACCATGTGGTTCGCCCTGCTCGCACTTCACGCTGCGCCGGATTGATACCACATTGGCCGCCACTGGCGGAGACGCAGGCCATTTTTCGTAGCCCTACCGCTTCAGCGCATCCAGGCGGACACTAGCCCAAGGCCGGCTCCGGCCGTAAGTTCTGCCGCCGTGACAAACGTCGAATCGCATCCGGGCCTGCTCAAAGATCAGGACACCGAGGTCGCAGCATGGCTGCAACGAGAGGACAAGCGTCAATGCACGACGCTGACACTGATCGCTTCCGAAAACCACAGTTCTGCCGCCGTTCGAGAAACCGGCGCCAGCCGCATCACCGACAAGTACGCCGAAGGCTATCCGTCGCGTCGTTACTATGGCGGTTGTGAAGTCGCCGACGGGATCGAAGAACTCGCCAAAGCGCGCGCGATGGAGCTGTTTGGAGCCGTAGCTGCCAACGTGCAGCCCCACTCCGGCACGACCGCAAACCTGGCGGCCTTGATGGCCCTGGCCGGACCGAACGGCCGCATCGTCGGCATGAGCCTGAAGGATGGCGGCCACCTCACCCACGGGCACCCGCGCAGCGCAACGGGCATTCTCTTTGAACCGAAGCAGTACGGCGTCAAAGCCGATGGCCACATCGATCTCGACGAAGTCCGCGACATCGTCAAGGCGCACAAGCCGAAGGTGCTCATCGCTGGCGGCAGCGCCTACGCGCGCAACATCGACTACCAGGCGTTCAAGGACATTGCGTCGGAACACGATGCGTTCTTGCTCGCCGACATCGCGCATCCAGCAGGCTTGATTGCAGCTGGATTGGCGCCAAGCCCGGTCGGCATCGCCGATGTCGTTACGATGACCACCCACAAGACGCTGCGCGGACCGCGCGGCGGCATGATCTTGTCGTCGCAAGAACTCGCCAAGAAGATCAACTCTGCCGTGTTCCCCGGCTCGCAAGGCGGCCCGCTGGTCCAACAGATCGCCGGCAAGGCCGTCGCATTTGGCGAAGCCCTTCGACCGGAGTTTCGCGCCTACCAAGAACGCGTCAAGGAGAACGCCGCACACTTGGCCAACCGCCTCATCGAGGAAGGACTCAAGATCGTGTCCGGCGGCACCGACAACCACATCGTGCTCGTGGACCTGCAAGGCACCGGCGTGACCGGGGCGGATGTCGAGGAGCGCGCGCTCGCTGCCGGCCTGGCAGTCAACAAGAACGCCGTACCGAACGATCCGCTGCCGCCGATGGTAACCTCCGGCCTCCGCCTGGGCACACCAGCCGTCACAACCCGTGGCTTCGGCACCGCGGAGATCGACCGCCTGGTCGACATCGTGGTCGGCTTGGTCCGCGGCGAAGACCCCGAACGATACCGTGTGACGGTTCGGGAGCTGTGCGAAGCTCACCCGCTACCGTAGTCGACCCAACGAGCAGCGCGTGTCGACGCGCTTCGCACACTCTCCCCTCAGCCACTCAGCCACTCAGCTTTCGCGCACCGCGGAAGCGGCGAGGTCCGCCCCTGTTCTCCCATGCACCCGGTGAGTAAACCCACCGACAATCCTGAGCGTGACCGCCAAACCCTGGACCTGCTCGTCCAGGGCCACCAGGAAGGGCTGCAGAATCTGATCCAGGATCACGGGCCCTACGTGCGCGCCTACGTGAAGCGCAAGCTGGGTCAGCTGCTCGACCACTGGCAGATCGAGGAAACGATGAGCCTGGCGTCGCTGCGAGCCTGGCAATCCTCGTCCCGATTCGACCCCAGCCGCGGACGGCTGCGAGCGTGGTTCGCAATCGTCGCACGCAACTGCGGATTGAGCCTGATCGCCCAACATCAGGGCCAACCGTTCGTTTCGATCGACGGCGTCGACCCTACGGTTCTCGGCGTCGCATCCGGCAGATCGGAGGCAAGGCGCATGCAGATGGTGGTCGATGTTCACCGTGCCATCGGCATGTTGCCGCAACTGCAACGATCCGTCTTGCTCGCCGACCTGAATGCCGGCACCACCCTGCCAGCACCTCTGCTAGCGGAACGGTTCCGATCCACGGCCAAGTCGATCTACGTCGCCCGCCATCGCGGCCGCCGCGACTTACGTGTGCACCTCGAAAGACTTGGGTATGGCGATGGGCCAGGGACTAGCCAACAGCCGTCGGATACTTCACAATTACCGCCGGAGAGCAAACTGTGAACACCGGCAAAGACGACGAGATGTGGCAGCGTATCGAGGATGCGTTCACGCCCAACGTTGCGGAAATGCGGCGCTCGGAGAAGGACATCTCGCGAGCGCGGGTCCAGGCAGGTGGTGTCGCCGAAGGTGCCAACGCAGCTGTCGACCACCGACCGATCACCGGCGCGAAGCGCGCTCGGATGCGGCGCGCAACCCTTACCACTACGATACTGCTGCTTGCTGTCGGACTCGGCTGGATCAGCAAGAGCATCGTCAACGACCAGACCTACGACCAACTGACGACGCTAGACCTTGCCGTTGCCTCGCTCGCGGATCCCGACACCGAGAGGTCTTGGGTCAGCTCCATGTTCTTCGCCACGAAGAGAATCCGGGTTGGACTCTATGCCCTGCAAGCATTGGCCAAGTCCGAAAGCGAGCCACGGTCGGTCGCTACCGCAGCGCAAGAAGCTTGGGACAGACTGCGCGCCGGGACTCCGCAAGCGGTCGGAGATCGCAGCTTCGAAATCGATCAGTTGCTCGACGCCGCACTGAGTCAAGACGCCCTGCCGCCCGAGAAGCTGCGCACTATCAACAACCTCGAAGGGTTGGTAGGCAGACTGATCCCAGCAGCCCGGAATGCAGAACCAGCCCGACCTGACACGAAGGCGACAGCAATCTGGAAGATCGACCACTGGCTCATCGACGCAACCAAGAAGGCACCGAAGCGCCCAGATGTCAGCAGCTCTATGATTGGTGACCCAGCTACTCGCAACCGAATGGCAGCGCCTCCAGCGAGCACCATGCCGGCAACGGCCGCGCCGCCAGCATCCGAGTTCGTGCCAGCAGCCGAGTCCGTGCCAGCTGCCGAGTCCGTGATCGGGGGCCAATCCAGTGGCCCCAGCCAGTAGTCACCTGAAGGCCGGACGACTACGAAACGTAGACAAGCATCTCTGAGGCCCCACCGCCAAACAGCACCGCTTGGTCCCAATCGCTCGCGACGTCCCATGACACCGAACCCTTGCCGTCGGCGTCCAGCTGGATCTCCAACTGGGTCTCTTCATGGAGTGGGCCAGGCAAATCGTTGCTGACGGTGATCGTCACCGTCGCGCCCGCCTGGTTCGGGTCGGAGAAGCCAACCGAGATGGTCGAACCACCGGCAACCGTGGCACCGTGCCCGCCAGGCACGCTAATCGCCTGAGCGACGGACAACGGGGCAAGAACAGCAAACGCGATGGCGACTAGCGCCTTTTTCCATTGTGAAATCATGGGTCTCTTTCGTCCCTGGGCTGGCAAGATGCCGACCCAATGACGAGGAATGATCTCACAAAAAGCGCTGCCGGACAGGCAGCACATTTGCGCTCAGCGCAAAGCTGATAGCCAGGGAGTCATAAAGAGCAGCTGACTCCTGGCTTCCGCCTGCTACCTGACAGTGGCGAGCGCCGCGCGCACCGACTCAATGCGCTCGGAATACACGTCGTGGTTGGCGGCAAACTCGACGATATGGATCCAATTGCCGCTGCCAAACCAAGTTGTATCGACCCATACGGCGACGAGATAGTCGACGCGCACGCCGCGCACGTTGGTTGAAAACTCCAACCAGCGGCCTTCTCGGTTCGCGAAGTTTTTGACGTCGCCTTTGCCGAGCAACTCATATCCGCGCTCCTGAACAAAGTCGCGCTCCAGGCTGCCAGCCCAGAACTCCACGTTGCCAGGCGTCGGGTCATACAACTCGCGAACCCAAATGCGCGCATCGTCGCTGGTGATGGCGCGATAGCCCTCGCCTGAATCACCCAACTCGACGAACGCAGCAGGCAGTTGGATCGGAGTCGCGCACGCGATCGCGGTCACCGCGACCGCAAGCAGACTCAGGTTCTTCGTCAACTTGGACATTAGAAGCCCTCCATCACGGCGTTCGCACCGACACGGTTGATCCAGCCAAAGCGACTTCGTTGCCGCTTGCGCCGGATCTTCGGCGCTTCAGCTACGGATTGGAACTGCGCCTGCAGCGTCGACATCGAGACCTGATCGCGCAGGAACTTCAATCGACCTTCCATGCGCTCGATCTCTTCGGTCAAACGACGCAGCTCCTTCTCAACCCGCAGGATGTCTTCGACTTCCTTGGCCAACTTGAGGATCTCCACCAAGCGATCGCGCGAACGGCGGGCGTTGTCGACGCGAATGCCAAGGTCAACGAACTCTTCGGTGACATCCTTCGCCTTGCGCGACTCGGACAACACGCGGCCGGCATCGCGCACTGCCGCGAACGCTGCATCGAAGTGCTCTGCGGGGATCCGCACCGTCACCGCCGTGCCGGTCTGCTGCTGCAAATAGCCGCCCCACTCCTCGACTTTGGCCAAGAACTGCTTGGCCGCGTCCTCGGCGCGCGCGACTTCGACGCGGACCTGACCGCTGTAGATCAGCATGCGGACCTTCTTCGGCGCGGCGCTCGCGCGTGGATCGTCGCTGCCAGCCCGGTTCGATTCTGCAAGCGCGCCGCTCGAACCGGATGCACTCGACGACCTCGAGTCGACCAAGCCGTCGACATCCTCATCTCCCAAAAAGTAGTTCTCCGAACGGGCCCTGACATCGCTGTCACCGCCATCGTTGAAGAAGGCACCGGCCAGGGGATTGCGGGAAGCGCTATCCACCAACCCATTGGTCACATCATCAAGCGCGGCAACGGAAGACTCCGGAGAACTGCCGTAGTGACTGCCAGCACAACTCACCAGCGACAACAACGGCAATAACAGGAAGGCGAGAATCCGCATTCCCGAAAACGCGGCAGGCAAGAATGTTGCGGGCAAGCTAGTCATGGGGCTCCTTGAGCAATCCTCGGCGGTAGTGGCTTCGCGGTTGTACTCGCACCCCGTAGGATCACCACCGCATGATCGCATTGTTGAGCCTGACTGTCGCTGCCCTAGGCAGCTTCCCGCAACACCCCTCTGCGGCAACTAGCCCGGTTGCCCCACCACAGATTGCGTGGCAACGCACGATCAAGGACGCACTGGCGGTCCAGAAGGACACCGGCCTACCGCTGCTCGTCGTGGTCAACATGGACGGTGAGGTGTTCAACGAGCGATTCGCCGGCACCACCTACCACGACGCCAAGTTCATCGAGTCGACGCGCAACTACGTCTGCGTCATTGCGTCTCCCGACCGACACACCGAACGCGACTACGACGCACTCGGCAACCGCATCGAGTGCCCGCGCTTCAAGGGCTGCACGTGCAGCGAACACATCAACATCGAGCCAGAACTGTTCCGCAGGTTCTTCGACGGCAAGCGCAACGCACCTCGCCACGTCGGCGTCAGCACCGAAGGCAAGGTGCTGTTCGACCGCTTCCTCGACAACCGCATGAGTGTCGCGATCCAAGCGATCGCCAAACACGAAGGCAACGCGAAGCGCAAGCACCTGCAGAGCACCGACGACGTCGGGGAGATGTTCCGTCGTCGCGACGCCATGGCTCGATCGCTGCTCGAGCGTCGCTATCGCGACGGCAACAACAAGATCCGCAGCCAACTGCTCAAGCAGGCAGCGACGGCCAAGAACAACCCCGTCGACTTGCTGCGCATGGGCTTGCGCGATCCAGACGAAGAGCTCGTCAGCCTTAGCGCCGTTGCGCTCAGCAAGGTCGGTGACAGTAGCGCGCTGATTGACATCGAAGACGCGCTGGCACGCATCACGAGTTCTGACGTTCGCCAACAACTCATCAAACAACTGCGCGTACTCGGCAAGACCGATGCAACTGCCGCACGGATGGCGTCACACTTCGAGGCGAAGGCCGAGAAGTTCGCGCAGCCGTGGCGCAACAGCTGGCAAGCCAGCAAGCTAGGCTCTGGTCGCGAAGGCATCGAAGCCGAACTCGACCGCATCGAAGCTGCCCTGAGCAAGAAGCGCAGCGACAACAACCTTCGCCTGCAATTGGCCACGGCGCAGGCAGCCTTCGCCTTCATGCTGATGCAGGAAGGTGGTGCCGGTATCGAGATGTGGCTGGTCGACGCAGAACGCAACGCAGCCAAGGTGGAAGGCGACGCGCTGCAACCGGAAGCTCGGGCCCTGCAGGCGATCACGGCGTGGTATCGAGGCGACGGGCAGGCTGCGGCAAAAACCGCGATTGCGTCCATGGCCGGCGGCGAAAACAGCCGCGAACCCGACAGCTGGCTGGCCGACAACTTCCTCGATGTCCTGCTGCAATTGACGGCACAAACTGCATTCGGGCGAGCCCAAGAAGACAGTGAGGCCAGCCTGAGCGGAGAGGTAGCGCGCACGCAAGCCGTCATGGAACTACTCGCTGCGCACGATGCTGGCCAGGAGCGTGGCCTGCTGTCGGGCATCTCGCTACTGGAGTTCGCTGGCCTGCGCGCCGAAGCCCAGGCGCAACTGGAACAGCTCGTGGAACGCTTCCCTGGCTCGGTCACCGTGCACGATCGCTGGCGCACACGACTGATGACCGATCTCGGCGCCGAACTCATGAGGCACCGCTATGCCAAGCACGTCACCACCGCGAGTGACCGCGCAACCGCACAATGGTATGCCGGCTACGCGGCGCTCATCGCAGCGGAGCGGCACACGCTCGACGGCCGCGTCATCGAAGCGGAGAACGCCTATGGCGATTCCATCGAACGCTTCTTGGCGAGCGCCTCGGGCAACACGGCCTACGTCGACACGGCCCATCACTACGCAGTGCTGGCACTGGCCGGCCGCGCCGAGATCCGACACCTTCGCAAGGACAGCTTGGGCGCGGTGCAAGACCTGCTGCGAGCAGCCGACCTACGACCAGACAGCCTCGATCAAGACGATGGCCTGAAGCGCAAGCCGCGCGCCATCGCCGGCCGCATCCACACTGCGCTAGTTGCCGCCGGCAAGACGGAGCTGGCAGCCCAGCTGGCGGACATTATTCCCTAGCCGCCCAGTCCTCAGTTAACCAGTACA
>TARA_R110002072_G_scaffold45565_1_pt1 | contig 71117 bp, 76 predicted proteins | sample TARA_R110002072 | Tara Oceans TARA_R110002072 (sample SAMEA4397118) | marine metagenome | biome: Polar Biome; feature: [SRF] surface water layer (ENVO:00010504); material: water (ENVO:00002006), including particulate matter (ENVO:01000060) such as... | depth 5 m | reverse complement strand
GTTCGCTTCGCGGGGTTTTTGCCGAGCCGTGGACGTTCGCTTCGCTCACTGGCTCGGTGATATTAGGGGATTTTTAAAAAGTCATGTTCATTGTTGTTTGGTTTACAATTTGAAGCCATTTCCTACCACGAATTAACATTTCTTAATTTGTTGTGATTTGGGTAAGAAGGCAATGATTTGTAATTGTGACGATGCCAGGTGTCTCGGTTTCATGAAAAGTTGAGGTACGATTTTGTTAGAGGAAGTTACAGATTTTGCCTGTTAAACTAAGAGGATCAAATGAAGAAATGATAATTGACAGTTTAGGATGGCTGGACAATGTAAACCAACATAACCCACTTTACAAAATCAAGCGAAAATTACATCAAGACGGATTTCATAACATTAGAAACGAATCTCAACTCTAAAAAAGACGACAAACGGTCACCCCCTCACTCGTCTTTTCACATCCAACATCTCGCGCAAAAATTACATAGGCGGCAGCGAAGCGAAACAGCCGCCGTTTCACACCAACAACAAACGAAATTTTTTAAAACTAAACCAACATCACCGAGCCAGTGAGCGAAGCGAACGTCCACGGCGAGGCAAAACCCAAAACACAAAAGAAAAATATTTTAAAATGGTTGATTAAAAAGATAATGGAGGATGACATATTGAATGTCTCAGTTATGCATGAGAGATTAATTCGTCTTGCTAACGAAGTAGGCGGATTAACCTCATTGAAGATTTGTAAATTGGCCACTGTAATCAGAGGAGAAGTAGAAGCTGATGAAGTTTTGAATAAGGAGATCGAGGATGGATTTGATAAATTAGATGAAATTATTAAGGTCATGGAACAAGAATGTTATGCGATGAGATTAGCAGAGGCCAAAGCAAAATTGAAACGGGAACAAATAGAGAATGAAAGATTGATCCGTTTGGAAGTAGATACGTTAAATTGCATGGTTATTCTAGAGCCTAATAGGAATGATATTTATAAGATGTTGAGCTTATTTAGATTGTTTAACAAGAGTGTCCCTGTAGATGAAGTTAAGAAATCTTACAAGGCTGTAATTGTTAAAATACACCCGGATAAGAACACTTGCCCCAGTGCATCTGAAGCATTCATTAAATTGTCTACTGAATACAAGAAATATATTGCCAACCCAACTCAATACGATTTCCGACTAGACGAATCTGTTAAATATTCTCAAACGTACAATTATTATCAGGAAAGCAATCCTAAGCCTGAATCAAAACCATACCACCAAACATATACAGGTCATAGAAATAATTACTATAATGATAATTCATACCGACCAAAATATAAATCAAACGAACCGCCAAAAACAAAATACACTGCCGCCAACGAATAACTCGAGACTTGTACATTATACCCGCCAAAAAACATTTCAAAAAGTTTTTAGAGTAAAATCAAAATCGTCTGACAAAATGGATGAACCAAAAAAGACTTATATTGAATGGGTTTTGAAGAACTACAGACCCATTCAATTGAAGATGGTATCAAATCTCTTCCTCGTGAACAAAGTGGATCGCTTGATGACCGAACAAGAATCTTTGGAGGAGGCTGAGAAGGAGCAGCTCGAGGTCGATGGTTACAAACCGTTTGTTATTCTTCGTGCCGTCAAAATCATCCAAAAACATAAAACTAAGTACCCTGAAGTATGTCAGCAACTCTGTGACAGCCTCATCGAGGCGACCAAGTTCAAATTTGAGCCAGGCGAATTTCGTCATAACTTATCTGAGTATTTTGACCAGAACTTTTGGATGAAGCAATTTGCAATTCCTCTCTTGCACTTGTGGAAGCTGGCTTCACCTGAATTCAGAACTGAAGAAAGAAAAAGAGATTTGAGCGATTTAGTCGAAAAATGTGAGAATCTGGACCGTACAGGGATTGAATCTATTCATGCAAAACAGAAGCCTGGTCTAGATCTAGAGGAAGAAATGGTCAAGTTCATTCGAGACTTCAAAGAACGACAATCGAAAATCCAAAAGGATAACAATGATATGAAAGAATTGGGCATGGTCCGGGACAGCGAAGCATTCGTCTTATTCATGCAAGTAAAACGCCTATCCGAAGATTTGTAGTAGTGTGTTTCGGTGTTGCCGAGCCTTGGACGTTCGCTTCGCTCACTGACTCGGTGATATTGTTAAAAAGTCTTGGTTTTTTTTGTTGTTAGGTTTACAATTTGAAGCCATTTCCTACCATGAATGAACATTTCTTTATTTGTTACAATTTGGGTAAGAAGGCAATGATTTGTAATTGTAAACCTATCCAACAATTTATAGCATTTTGTTGACGGGCGTTTGCCTCGCTCACATTGTTAAAAAGTCTCGTTCGTAAACGGCTGTCTCGTTCGCTAGCGCTCTCTGCCGCCTAAAATGGTTTTTGCGTTTGCTCTCGAGACTGAAAAGACGAGTGAGGGGTGGACCGTTCATTGATGATTTCATGGGCGATGTTCATTTGTATTGTTAAGATTTCTGTGTAGAATTAAATTTGGCTCGATTTTGTTAAGTGGGGCTCATTTCATTTACACCGTCCCGCCATCGTGAACCACCCATTATCATTTCTTCATCTGATTAGGATGGTTTAATAGGCAAAATCTGTAACAAAAATAAATCTCAACTTTTTATGAAACCAAGACATCTGGCACCGTCACATTTACAGTTTGCTCCTTCTTACACTAATCAGAACAAATAAAGAAATGTTAATCTTTGGTATAAAATGGCTGCAAATTGTAAATCAAACAACACTTTTTAAGACCATTGGCGGCAGTGAGCGAAGCGAACGTCCACGCCGCCAACAAAAAACACTCACATACCCGCCCAGGGTTGGAGGATGAGGACGGTGTAACATGTGTAGGGAACTCGAGACCAAACGACAACGGAGAGTTGATTTTCCAGCTTGTAATTTTTGACGTACATCACTAATTTGGTGCTTTTCACGAGTTTGGCGTGAGATTCAACTTCAGCTTCGTATTTGACTTCGCTTTGGCGAACTATGTAGGGGAATCCATCGACCACGGGTTTGGAACCGTCTTTGATTTCCTCAAATTCTACATCGACAAAACATCTTTTGCCTTGGCGATGGGCCGTAATGACTTCCAATATAATTTTCTCTGAGATAATTTCTGGCATAGCCAGTTTCATTGAACTCTGATTGGCGGACATGTGTTGAATCATTTCTGAGGGTTCCGTCTTCTCGATGCCTGGAGTATCGGCGTTCATTAAATATCCAGTCTTTAGATCGTTCATACCTAAATTTGTTATTACCTTTTATATTTCATTAACAAAAAAGTTAAAAAATATTTTTTAATAGAAAACTAAAATAGATCATAGAACTTCGCGTAGTTATGGAACCTAGATACAATACTGAATACGATTATTTGAGTAGACGCCAGTTGAGAAAGCTATTGCCTAATCATCCTGGAATCCCAACTACGATGCCTAGAAACAAGATGATTGCTGTTTTGGTTGCCCGTGACGAAGGTGTGGATATTACATATCTGAAAAATATCGTACGCTCACCAGTAAGAATCGAAATCAACCCTATGACCAGTTTCGCATTGAATCCTTACCGTACTGATTTGGGAAGAAGTATCCTTGACGTTCCCATTGACACACTTCAAGCCGCTCTCATTCCTTATCTTGACTATCTTGAGAAAATGCGATTATCTCTCACTTGCAAACGCTTTTACACTTTAGGCGCATTGGCCTTCAAAGAAAAGTTCAAATCGCTAGTCTTGGATATTCAGGATAGAGCATATACGGAGAAAAGTAAACCAGATTCAGAGGAATGGATTGCTGTTGTTATTCGTGGTGAAGGAGTAACTATTGCAGCAGTAAACTGGATCATCAACAAAGAAAATCTGTATAATAGTGATCGAAATTCTCGTAGATGTCTAGGTTTATGGGAGGTAAAGACTCTAATTCACAGAATTTATAAACACGGATCGTATGATGCATACTTGCTACACGAACGCGCCAATGCCATAATCGATACAAAACTGAATAGAATGCGTAAAGAAGCTGCTCAATATTTTATGCGGGAGCTTGACCATAGAGGTCTCGAATTGGTTTTGAATTGCGACCTTAATGGGGATTCTTCAAGTCTTGTCGAGCTCAAAGATGATATTAACCACCCGTCATTGAAAATTGCACGTATTGATTATAAATACGGTAAAATGCCTGAATTTCATAATATGCCATTTCACGGGTGGCGCGACCCCAAATTCCATAAGGCAGTGACAAATTACATTATCAATGGTACTCCAATGGAATTCAACTTTCTCTCCTCTCTTAAGATCGGAGATAAAACTAGCTTTTATCCCGCAACTCTACGAAAGAAACAATTCAAACTTCCACCACCCGTCAAAGTAAAACTCCCTATCAACAATCTCGGAAAACGTGATCGAGAACTCGTAGAGGAGATGGCAACCGAAGATCGCAAGAAAAGAAAACACGTCGATTTCGATGATGAAATCATTAGACTTGATTATTTCAATTTCGAGTGCTTTATGGTCGCCGATGATGTGGATATGGTTTAAAAAGACTTAGTTGAACGTTCGCTTCGCTCCGAGGTTTTGTTGGCGGCTTGGACGTTCGCGTTGCTCACTGCCGCCAATGATATTAAAAAGTCTGAGATGGTTTTGCCTCGCCTTGGACGTTCGCTGCGCTCACTGGCTCGGTAATATTGTTTTCTTGATATAGTATTGTTGGTTGGATTTACAATTTGAAGCCATTTCTAACCAGCGATTAACATTTCTTCATTTGTTGTTATTTGGTCAAGAAGGCATAGATTGTAATTGTGATGGTACGTACCAGGTGTCTCGGTTTCATGAAAAGTTGAGATTTATTATTGTTACAGATTTTGCCTGTAAATCCATTGCAATCAAATCGGAAAATGATAATTGTTGGTTCACTATGGCTGGACAGCGTAAATCAAAGTAACCCGCTCAACAAAATCAAACCAAGATAAATTTCCCAATCTGAAAACCGAATCTCGACTGCGAAATCGACGTCAAACGGTCCACCCTTCACTCGTCTTTTCAGTCTCGAGAGCAAACGCAAAAACCATTTTAGGCGGCAGAGAGCGCAGCGAACGAGACAGCCGCCGTTTCCCATCAACAAGACTTTTTAAAACCCCCAACTACATCACCGAGCCAGTGAACGCAGCGAACGTCCAAGGCGAGGTAACACCTACGGGGACTGGCCGCAGGAACACTTGTACTCAAAATCGATGAATCCTAAAATATACAGTATTAGTTGAGGAGGCGTGACGTTACAAGATCCGCTAATCCATTCTCCTGTATCTTTGATGCGAAACTTACAGATGGTTTTTACATAATCTATACCATCACTAGAATCGATTGGCTTTTCATCTGGAGTATTGTTGCACTCGGCATCGTTGAAAATTTTGTAACACTTTTGACACCAATAAAAATTGTAATCGGGTCGGTGACTCTTCTCCACGTGAGCATAATGATGTCGGGTATTGACAGAGCATTTGCAATACGGGCAGTCTACCATATTACTATAATCATACTCCTTCAAGAGTAGATTGGAAATATTTTGTGGGTCGTGAATGATCTTACCAAAAACATTGGTCTTATTTATTTCATCCCTTTCCAATCCACGCTTAAATGGTGAGTAGAGGTACTTTAGTGTCTTGGGAGCGATATATGGAACTACGAATTCATCAAATAACATTTTGCTAACACTGTTATGATCATTATCGCTTACAACAACATTCCACTTCTTGCAAACCAGAGGAACCACATGTAATATTGTCAATGGATTCTCAATCATCATGAAGATCTTCTTCAATATATCCTTGGGCAAACCGATCTCCATCTGGCCAGCCGCTTTAAACAATTTCAAAATAAAAATATTTTTATTTTATTTTCTGTTAATGTTCATCTTTGGAATGTTCTACAGCAATATCGATTTTGTATTCATATGGCTGTCGTGGCGTAGAAATGGCGGCGACGTTAGTAAAAGATAGTTTATTGTCTTGGTAAAATTAATTTTTTAAAAAAATCTAAATGGAAAAGAAAATATTTCTTCAGAGAATTATACAATGGCTAAATCCGATAATAAATGTAAATCTTGCGAGAACCCTCCCATGCGATTGGGTAAATGGTGTAAGGAACATTCTCCTCGCTGCATCAATGACGAATGTGACAAATTCGTACGCCGCGAAAATGTTCTCTGCAAAGATCACAAAGTTGCTGAAGAGAAGAATACGACATTTGAACCTTTAGTGGATAAGAGAGTCATGGTTGAGAAGAGAGTTTTGCTGAAATCGATGGATGAAATTCGTGCTGCTGTGAAGGAAGGTTTCCCTATTGTGATTCGCAGTGGTGAAGATTTTAGCGAATACATTTCGTGGTACGAATGGGAGCAGATGGTCTATGGCGACGATTTCGTCATTTCAGAAGACGGATGGAGTGGGGATTCCCATAACGATGGTGGTGATGTGCTCCGTATTACAGATTACGACTCATATTCCTACGCTCAAGGAAATGGAATCTTTCGTCGTCGCCAATTCCACGAACATCTCGTTGAGGTTTGCAAAATTGTTCCCGTTTTGCAGAAGTTGGTCATTCACAATGATAATGGTAGTTACATCATTGCAGGACATCAAATGAGCGAAGACGAGTTCCGCAAGCGAATGAACATCGTCCTGTAATGGTTTTTGTTGGCGGCTTGGGGTTTTGTTGGCGGCTTGGACGTTCGCTTCGCTCACTGCCGCCAATGATCTTAAAAAGTGTGGTTCAGTTTTGCCTCGCCCTGGACGTTCGCTTCGCTCACTGGCTCGGTAATATTGTTTTCTTGATAGAGTATTGTTGGTTTGATTTACATCAGCCAGCCGTTTGTCACCAAAGATTAACATTTCTTCATTTGTTACTAATGGATCGAGAAGGCAATGATTTGTAAATGTGACGGTGCCAGGTGTCTTGGTTTCATGAAAAGTTGAAGTACGAATTTGTTGTTTATTGTTACAGATTATGCCTGTTAAACCATTGCAATCAAATTGGGAAATGATAATTCATGGTTAGCATTGGCTGGAGAGTGTAAATTAAACAAGTCTTTTTAAAACTCCACTAACATTATTGGCGGCAGTGAGCGCAGCGAACGTCCAAGCCGCCAACAAAAACCCGAGAGAAGCGAGCAAAATCACGCGAAAATAAAAATGGTATTAAAAGGGTGAAGATGGTTAAGTTTTGTCAAAGTAGCAGATATGCTCCAACTAGATGTTATGACATTAGTCAACAAAACTCTGATATTATCAAGTGGAGTACTGCTATTCTCGCTGTGAATGTAATTGTTATTTGTGTAATATTCTTAATGACAATGAATGATGAAGCCGTTCGAACAAAATCGGTTAAGCCTTTTATATACATTTTCCTCTTTATCGTATTGTTTGTACTTGGAATGTCCATTTATGCCACATGGGGTCTAGTCCCCATTCAGTAGAGTTGTGTTTTTGTTGGGGGTTTTGCCGAGCCTTGGACGTTCGCTTCGCTCACTGGCTCGGTAATATTGTTTTCTTGATTGGATCTACCAGTTGTGTTTTAAAAATGACTTTTAGAAAAAAGTCTTAAAAAATTAAAACAAAGATGGCTCATGTTATAGTTGGACATTTTTGCGCTGATATGGGCTCGAATGCTCCTGATTCGATAATTTTGAAGTATTCTTCTAAAGAGGTTGCTGCTGCCGTGTTGGTTGTATTAGACAAATTGCACGACATTCAGATGGACACAGTTGAAACCGTGGAAGCTGAAGATAGACATCTTGGCTACGCCCATTTAGCCGATGATATCAAGCGGTACAAGCTAGAAGAAATTGTAAATAATTTCTTCGTCGAAGAATACGACTCGGATTTCAATTTGTTTGCTCTCCCGGATACCATTTGTTAGTTTTGTGGTTGTGGTGTCGGCTTGGACGCTGCGCTGCCGCCAATGTTTTTAAAAAGTGATTTAAAGTTATGAACATTGTTATTAAAAATGGGGTTTGATATCGAAATCGAGTATGATGAATTGTTGAAAGCTAATACTTTCACGATGTCTAAAGGTCAGTTGGATCTGGTATCTAAAGTACATAAAATTGAAAATCAATCGGCCACTATTGTTAAATGCGGCGTAGTTGGTTGTGTAGCATATTTATTTCAACCATGCATCGATGAAATAAGAAAAACTATCACTTTGGAAGAATATGTAGATGGTAAATTGTGTCATGCCTGTAGAACTTGCATCGTTTACACGCATACTGAAATCGAACAACAATGGGATTACCATCGTAATCGAGATTATGTCAAAGGTAACCGAGTCCAAAAGGTTTTTGATGACGATGAACCATTTTGGTGGGTATGTAAAAATTTGAATTGCAATGGTCATTCAGGACAAGAATTTTCGTATTTAGCATCGTGTTATGAGCGAACTAGGAAAAATAATCCAATCACGTGCTCAAATTATAATTATGATGAAGAACGCGTATTAGCATATTGGAAAGAAATGTATGCATTGCAGTGCGAATATAATAATTCCTCAAGGCAAGGTAGAAACCGTAAATATGGTTCAAATATTCGAAACATAGTGATTCCCTCATATTATGTTTCCATGATAGAAAATAGTGTAAAGGATAATATACCAAATCTCAAACCGGTTCATGATTTGTCGAAACATAGTAATCAGGCAAAATTAGTTTACGGTATATTAACAGAACGATTTAACATCAGTCCATATAATATCGAATTAGAATGGGAAGATCCAACAAATTTAAGATACGTCAATCCGTTATACATTGACTTTTGCATACCATCTTTAAATTTATTCGTTGAAGTTGATGGAGTACAACATTTTCCTAAATCTTATCGCAACAACGATGAAATTACAGGCATGCAGAGAGATTTAACTAAAGATCTTTATGCAATGAACAGGCGGGTAAATTTAATTAGAATACCGTACAACATGGAAGCAGAGAAAATTTACAGTTATTTGGACGAAATACTAGGAAATGCAAGGACTAATAAATGGTCAATTTTTACGTATCAACGATTTTTAGAACACATGTACCTTAACAGATTAATTTCTTCTGAATGTGTTATCAAAACAATTCCCTGTCCTCAATTAAAATTTGGTTAAGTCTAATTCGTATAGATTATTGAATTTTGTGATGTTAAAAAGTTTTGATCGTCTTTATTCCTGGCACGCTCATAATTCGATTAAGTAAATTGGCGATCGTGGTTTGATAATGTTCGAATTTTATCGTTGTGTTCGAGGTTTAAAATAAAAAATTTGGAAATCAAAAGAAAAGCAACATGAAATTTTTTGGGGATAATTCTTCTGACCTTGACGCTATTAACGATTTGACAGGGAACTGTTATGGTTATGTGGGAAATATTTATGGTGTGTCCATAAAAGAACAGCAAGATTGTATAGTTAATTGGGCTATACAGGAAGAACAATGCCTTCTAAAAATATTTCATGCAGATATTATGGACGATAGTCATAAGGTTAAAAGTAAGTTGCTATCTATATTAGAAGATGGTGATATTGTAGTGTGTTATACTTCAGGGGCATTGGACGGATTGGGAAGATTTGATCGATTAGATACGTATTCCCATATCAAATCGTTATTTTACTTCAGTTTTATTGTGAGACTTATGGGTAAAAATTCATCATTCGTAGATATCAAAAGGGGAATTAATACTAGGGATCGCAATCATGAATTATGGTATCGCGGCCCTCTTATAACTCAATTTTTTACTCACCATATTAAAGAATTAGTGTATCATCCAGAAGAAAACCGGTTCGAAAAGATCATATATGATGAATTAAGAATATTGCAATCAATTTTGCAGTCGCGCAGCAAGGGAGTATCTTATGCTAAAATAACCAAACAGATAAACAGTATTTCCAATGATGCAATGAAAGTTAAGGATTATTTCATTGGAAAAATATGCAGAGATTATTATATTGCCCCTGAGCCAAAAGAAAAACAAATTATCATGGAGTTACCGGCAGTAAAGTCTAACGCTAATAATCTTAGCATTCCAATTAAAATAACAAAGACCAATGCGCCAAGTACACCTCAACAAAACGTTACCAATCCAAATAATATTACTGTTGTTCGATACGGTCATTCGCAAATTAATCATGATGACGGGTTTGTTGAAATTCTTCTTACATGCACAGCATTGGATGATAATTGTTTACCTCATGGAGATTTTCCCCAAACGCAAGAATCAAGAGCGTTAGCTATCAAATGTCCAAAATGTATTGTTGAGGTTGAGAGAAAAAAAAATGATCCGTGAAGGTAAACCCGGGATAATTGCACGAGCAGTGGATAAAATTCGAAACATTGTAACCAAGAAGAAAGAGAATGCAAAAATTAAAGGTAACAAGAAGCAAAGCAAACAGGTGAAAACATTTCTTGATTTATTGCATAAAGATTTCTCTTATGTTGACCACAAATCATCTAAATCCGCGCCAAAAACATATTCATCGGAAATAAAATATCCTGACGGGATGAGAGATAAACGAGATCTCCGGATAGATTTTAGACTCAATGATATTGGTTTGCATGTGGAAATTGACGGCAGCCAGCACTTTTTAAATGATTCTCGTAGTCAATATGCTCGTGATCTAGAAGGAAGTCTTCGTCGGGATTTAATTAAAGATGAATATTGCTTACGTAAAGGCAAATCCATACTGAGAATTCCATATAATATGTCTAGAAATGATATGAAAAAATTAGTTAGTCGTGTTATCAATGTTGTTTCTAGTGGAGGACAAGCATATTATTCATATTTGCACTTTTACGATAATATCAATGATAGATCGCTTATACCTAAGAATATTTTTTGGGGGTTGGTACCTCATCCAACATTAAAATTTCTGACTAATGGTAATCGAACAGAAAAAGACTCTAAATTTCGTACGTGGATTTTAAACTATGTCAATAAGGCATATGGATATAAATAAACACTAGGCCGATTCCATTTGAAATATATAACTTTTTGGGTAAAATGTTACCTATGAACGCCGATTACAATTTTAAAAAGTCCGCGTGTGTGATATTCGATACATCATTTTTTCAACCTTTAGAATTTTATAACATTGAAAAACTACATTTACCTCGATGGCCGAATAGAAAATTCAATTCGGACCAAAAACTACGAAGATAACTTTATCCAGTCGGTTAACATTATCTACTTTCAATTTATTCGCCGAACGAAGAAGTAATTTAGATTCCAGCGATAACCAAACTTTTTTAAAAAGATTCTAAATGCGAGTTTTAAGATATCTTACAGGACAATTAAACATTTCTTGGATTAACAACGAATAATATTAATTATTGGAATTTTCTTGATGACCATCGAAGACGTTGTTATTGTTTCTTCCTTTAGTGGCAGGTGGTTTTTGTTTGTATATACGAGAAACTGTTGGATGAGTCCATTCTGAAGTTTTACCTGGAAGAGGAACCTTTTCACGGTTAAATACCCGAGCAATTTCAGATAAACTGACTGGCGTCGCCCCATTCAAACCATCTTTTAGCTGTCGTATCCGAGCAATAATTTCTTGTTCTTCCGGGACTTCTTTCAGACCAGAACCTTTCCCATTTGCTAATACCCAACCATAAGGTATTCTACCTACGTGTTCACCTCTTGATTGTTTAAGGGCAATCGCATCCGAAACTCTCTCCTTAATCATTTCGGCTTCTAATTCTGAAAACGCAGACAGAATTGCGAGAATGCACCTCGAATATGGGTTTTCAGTATTCATATTTTCCTTAATTAAAATTAATCTACATCCTTGTCGGTTCAAGTTCTTAACAATCCATGTAAAATCGTCCACCGACCGGGAAATTCGAGAAACAGAATATCCAATAACAGTTTCTCCCTCATCTAGTAATTTGAGAAGTTTTTCCAAATTAGCCCGATCTTGCATACTAGTACCACTTATACCTTCGTCGCTGTAAATTTTGACTAATTCGAGGTTATTTCTTTTCGCTTCTGCTCTAATAGCTTCTTTCTGCATTTCAAGGGATTTGCCTTTAATTTGATCTTTTGTTGATACTCTAATGTACCCATAACATTCTGAGCGCCATCTACTGGGAGTAATTAATTCCAATCCATCTTGTTTGTTCATTATTGACGGGCTTTTGATTGTGAGGTAAACTTTTTTAAATGACTTTTTTTAGATAGTTTTAAAGGTCCCTTTCTCTTCGACTATCATCGTCTTAACTAAATATCGATCAATTTTGTATTTTACCTCAACACCTCGCTCACGTATTTACACCCTCTAGTTCCTCGGAAAAAGAATCTTCATCTTCTGAGTCAACCCCACTTTCTTCATCGATTTTAGTTACCGCTGTAAGAATATTCATCATCAGTCTACCACTCGGGGTTATAGTATCTAGTCCGCCCTCGACAATAACAATTCTTATACCTTTGTTCTCTGCCAATTCGACAAATAACCTAATGCGATCAGGCGAATTGCTAATTTGATTAATATTAGCAGCGACAAAAATATCTCCGGGGTCCATCATATTTAACACCCTGTCAAGCATTTTGATATCTTTTACTTTGCAAGATTCCACAATAATTTTCACAAAAACCTCTCCATTTTCCTTAGCCCACATATCCAAAATTTTTATCTTCTTCTCCTTTTCGCGGGCCATGGCCTTGTCATCACCACCGCATAACCTGATATAGCCAAATGAATAGCTTATCATGATTGAATTTTGGAACACCACCCACTAAAAATCAACAAAACGCTTTTTAAACATTCCACAAACCGCCGATATCACCGAGCCAGTGAGCGAAGCGAACGTCCAGGGCGAGGCAACACTCCGTCCACGCCGCTAACAAAAACCATACTTTTGAATCACGAAAGTGTACCAAAAGCAGCAATCTCCATTCTGTCCTTCCATGTTATGGAGTCTGGTCTATCATGGATAAAAATGACTCTTACATTTTTATTCAGTCGCTTTTCAATGAATATTATCTCGGCATGAATGTCACTGGCAACTTGAGAAAGATCAGAGATAACAAAAATATCATCCTCCTCCATCTGCTCTAATAAGATATCAACCATTTTGATATCTTTTACATTACAAGATTCGACAATGATTTTCTCAAAAACCTCTCCGTTTTCCATAGCCCAATCATCCAATATCTTTCTTCTCCCCTCTTCTTCGCCTATTACGGCTTTGTCGCCGACTTTCACTCTAATGTAACCATAAACTTTACCCATCTTCCAAATGAATTTTACAACACCACCCACCAAAAATCAGCAAAACACTTTTTAAAACATCCCACAAACAAGACTTTTTTAAAATACACATCTATCATTGGCGGCAGTGAGCGAAGCGAACGTCCAAGCCGCCAACAAAAACGCGCAGCGAAAAAAAATAAATGTAAGAAAAGGGACGAAAAATGTTGTCGCTGCAAGAATTATCATTGTTGACAGAGCTTAAGGACGCAACCACTTTGAAGGAAGTGGTTGCGTATTGTAATGATTCGAGTCAAGGACAGGCTGCTTGTGCAAAATTTAAGGGATTTTGGTTGAGCATTCTACCTCAAGTCGGATTCGAGAAAGAAGCCATCGCCTTTCAACCATTGAAAGATGAATTTTGGGAAGAATTCGTTACCGGATTGGCAGAAGGACTTGTCTTCAAAAGATACTTCGATATCAGCGATGACTATCTTAATAATGTCGATCCCAACGAACTTATCAAATTGTATAGTCCTCTTACCGTGGGTCCTAACGGTCCTTACGCCATGGTCAATATTCCAAGCATCAAATTATCGCCAGGTAGTTTGGGATGGGTGGTTGAATATACATTTGACAGCAGTATGGACGCAGAAATTGTAAACAATTTCGTTTTATCGTCTAAGACTGGTGGCGATGACCTTGAACGTGTTCTTGATCTAATGACCATTTTATACATCGATGAAATCAAAAGAAAGATTCACGGGCGTTATGAAAACAATTACATGATTACAGAGGGTAACATCTCGGTTGGCGTTCAAGGAAGTCAGGATGAAACGATGTATAGTATTGATACTGCAGTACACCATACATTGACATATCCTATGGGATCTACTCCTGATGTATCTGCTCTCCGACTAAAATTAGCAAAGAATATCTCAAAATCCGATATTAATGGTAATTGGTTTTCTTCTGGTCTATTTTTGTTTGCAGACGCTTTCATCAGTCTGCAAGACGGGTTTAATGGATTTCGCCACTACCAACGACAATACGAGACCTATTTCAACGTCTATATGGCCGTCCAATACTAGTGGGTTTTTGCCGGTTTTGTTGGCGGCGTGGACGTTCGCTGCGCTCACTGCCGCCAATGATCTTAAAAAGTCTTGTTTGATGTGGAGTGTGAAACGGCGGCTTGGACGCTGCGCTACCACCTATTATGGTTTTCGTATCGTGAATTGGATGTGAAAAGACGAGTGAGGGATGGACCGTTAATCGTGGATTTCATAGTTGAGATTCGTTCGTCATGTTAAGATTTCTATCTGGAGTTAAATTTGGCTCGATTTTGTTGAGTAGGTTTATTTTGTTGAATGAGTTGGTTTAATTTACACTGTCCAGCCACCGTGAACCACTCATTATCACTTATTAATCTGATCCTCTTGGTTTAACAGGCTAAATTTGTATCAGAAAAATATCACTTTATTTCGTGATTTTTTGATCACCTGGCACCGTCACAATTACAGTTTGCGCCTTCTTAACCAAATCACAACAAATGAAGAAATGTTAATTCGTGGTCAACAAGGGCTTCAATTTGTAAACTAAATAACACTTTTTAACATTATTGGCGGCAGTGAGCGGAGCGAACGTCCACGCCGCCAACAAAATCTCGAGCGTCCAAGCCGCCAACAAAAACACTAAACAAGACTTTTTAACATCAAACAAGATCACCGAGCCAGTGAGCGAAGCGAACGTCCAAGGCTCGGCACCACTCCCAGAACATCCAGGGTGTAGTTGATCATGAAGGATCGCAATTGGGTACAATCTTCTAGCCCGATGGATTTCAGGAAATTACCACTTAACAATTTTGTTGTCCGCGGCAAAACGCAAGAAGCACCATCACTATTCGAATTCGGAATCCTCATTTTACTTGGATAATTTACATCGCATTCTGCTTTATTGCGTAGTGTGGATCTAACATTCTCACTAGCATCATATTTATCTTCCTCATCGACATAACCTAACTTCACCAAAGCATCAGTAGCTCTCGAAAAGTACTTTGATATATTCTTCAATGTTTTGGGACATGATTCTTCACCATCATTAAGTTCTTTAAATAGATCAGCCATGTTTTCGATGAATGAGTCAATATATTCGTTTTCGGTGATAGGTACCTTCAATTTAGTTTGTATATTTCCTACTACATGCATGTAAGCACCTTGTGTAAAATACATCCCATTGCCAAAATAATTTGCTCTACTTAATGTATTTTTGTAATGTCGTTTTAAACACGATTCATCTACACAATCACCATTCGATTCTCCATTATTCATCAAGATAAAATAGCGTTTCCATTCTTGCAACATCTTGCCATACATAATATTCATTGCACGTGTGTCATTTCTATTAGGAACCAATTCCTTCAAGTATAAAATATTACCATTTAACATCTTCAATTCACGAGGATTGTTACTAAAAAGAATACCACTAAGATGTAACCACTCATCAGGCCGTAAATTGAGATTCAATTTAGTTAAAGCCCAGTGGCGTTGATTCAGTACATCCTGTTTATCATCGTCGGTTCTGACATACTTGAAGGTTGACGTACCTTCAAAAGAATTATTGGCCCTGTAAACATCAAAATAACCATGTTTAGGTTTCTGAGATGGTTGAGTGGTTGAGATGGGCTCTGCAAATGATGCTCCATAAATGTTAGTATCAAAAATAGTAGCGCTCTCTTTGTCAAAGATTGTTCTAAATCGTCTATTGAATTCAATTATTATTTCAGGTGCTTTCTGTCCATTAACACTAACATCATAATCGCTGTAGTTACTAATAGTACCCACTGATTTATAAGAACAATCACCACATTTTAGATCAGAAATAGCCGAATCAAGAATTGCATTAACAATTTCTAGTCGGAATTTGACATACTCAGAATCACCAATCATATCACTCCAAATCAATCCTGCCTTAATTCTCTCATAGAATTTGTAATATTTATTTACGATAGCTTCAACCTTTAATTCACCATCATTTAAAGTTGTCTCCATTTGAACTAGATTTCTTTTGTAGTGTAATTAAAAGAAAATGGAAAAGAAAGTCAATTATGAGAATATGATTTCGCCCGATTTATTCAACTATAGGAAATCCCCTAAGAATTATTTTGTAAAATCGGTAGCTCATTCTGCAGCAGGATTAGGCTTGGGTGTAGTGATTGACAGAGCATGCTCCAAATTGCAATCATCTCTATCGTTACATCCAGCACTTATGATAATCATGCAAATAACAATTATCATCATTTGTTTATACATAATCGAAATGTATCTGTCTAAAGATTACAAATATGCAATGGAATGGCAGAATATTACACCTGGTCTCCTATTCACTGGACTCCTCTTCGGGACACAACAAACACTATTCACCAACATCAATAAGTTACGAACCTCGAGCCAGTGATTTTGCCTCTCGTTTTTGTTGCCTCGCCTTGGACGTTCGGTGATGATAGGGAATCTTAAAAATGATTTTATTTTTGTTTCAAATAAGGGAAATAAAAGATTACTTTAGGAATTGAAACGAGATGACTGAATCTATTGTTACCTTTAAGAAATTTGTTCCGGAGGACATAGACGACTATGATGATGTCGAAAAGGAAGAAATCGATCAGGTTTATATTCTGACCATCGAACTTGTGTTGAGTAACAATGACAAAACCGTTTTGTCTATGAGAATTCCCAATTTCAATGCTTACACCAAGACACAGTATGAAGATTTCGCCGCTCAGAAGATTGAGAGGCTAACCTATGAAAATTCAAACAGCTACACTAGCATGGCTTGGGGTAAGAAAAGTCGTATCACACTACAGAATTCTCAAAACGGCCAAGATCTCAGCATCGTACTGCCTGCTAACATCAGCGAACGTGTCGGCGATGCACTCCGCAGTACCGCTTAGGGGTGACCGGGGAGCGTTAAAAAGTTTAGCCCTTGCGAAATCGAAAAATATTTTTGGAGTCGGAGAAGTGAAAAAGGCGGCCCAAGATGTCTGCAGGCGAAGCTCAAATGAAAAGAGCTGGCTGGACCATCTGCCCAAAATGCAACCAAAGAGGAATACCTCCATACAATTGGGATTGGGGTGAAAAATGTCAAAGATTTGCATTGGTTGTTAATTCTGATGGAAAAATATTTTGTCTGTCGGCATGGATCCCGTGCCAGAAAACTCTTAACGGCACTTGTACCGCCATAGAAGATTCTCAGGTTCAAGATATTTACATGAATAGTCTAAGATCAGGAGATTCTGGCCATATTTAAACTTAGCTGGCCTGGTAATCTTAAAAAGTCTTTTTAAGATTAGAACCAGCCTTGGGATTGTTGTTGGGGTTGATAGTATTGAGGTTGCTGTTGAGGAATGTATTGTCCTGGATATCGTTGTTGCTGAATTGGCGCTTGTTGGTAATACTGTTGTTGGGGTTGAGGTTGTTGGTCTGATCCTTTCTTACCGAGCAAAAAGCCACCGAGACCTCCAGCTGTCGCGCCGAGCAAAGCGCCAGTTAATCCTCCTCCTAAGAGATAACCAGCGCCTAAGCCCAATGCGGCCCCAGCAACTCCAGTCTGTGTAGAACGCTTCCAAGTACTGGGACTGAAAAGTCCATATTCTTTGCCGGCGGATGACATACCATATCTCTTTTCTAAGTTGCTCTGGTAATTTCTAGCCGAAACAGTTTTGGGCGATGCCGGTGAAAATCTTTTGGGAGAGGCTTCTTTACTTTGGATGGAGCCGTAATCTAATTCGATGGCGTGTGTGAAACGAAGTAGCTTGATGGTTTCCATCTGAACTTCATCTGGAGTGGACGGAGACATTTCATGTTCATTACCAGTGACAAGAAGCATGGATTTCTTGAGTACGTATGCAGATGACATCTTGGTGATATCGCCACACAACCCATTCGATTTTTCCGGTTGGGGATGTTCATTCAACATAATGTAATCGTATCCAGGAAGCATTTCTTCAAAGTACCACTCAAGAACAGTATTAATCGGGCCATTGTAATCTTGATCAGCCAGAGGCTCAAATCGAACAACTTGTTTCTTTACGATATCGACATAAATGAGATTTGCGTGAGCCATTCCCAACGGAGCTTCGGCATCATCACTAATATCAACAACCATCTGGATGAGACGGTATCGACTTTGAGTGTTTGGATCGGCCATGAATCGTTCCGACAATGATTCGATCAGAGCATCTGGATCGAAACGAATATCACTAATTTCAAAGTTGCGAACAGGCCCTTGAATTTCATCATCGACAAGATCGTCTTGATTGATGCGGAGATACAATTTCTCGTTGATGTGTCCTACGTAAGGCTCCAATACGACTGGAAAGTAGGATCCGAATCTCCGGTTATCTACCATAGTACAATTTTGGGAAAATCCCTTGTGATCGGCATAGCGATCAAAAAATGTGACCAGCTGATTTTTCGACATTGTTCCTTTTCATAGCCGCGACTTTTTTCTTAATTTTGCCGAGCCTTGGACAGGGTTTTGCCTCGCCTTGGACGTTCGCTTCGCTCACTGGCTCGGTGATGGTGTTTTCTGAGAGTGGGAAACGGCGGCTTGGACGCTACGCTACCGCCTATAATAATTTTTGCGTTTGTTCTCGGGATTGAAAAAGTGGTTGAGGGGGTGACCGTTCATCGTCGATTTCGTGGGTGGGGTTCGTTTGCCGAGGTAAGAAATCTATCTTGATGTATTTTGACTTGATTTTGTTAAGTGGGTTTATTTCATTTACATTGTCTAGCCACCGTGAACCAGCAATTATCATTTCCTGACTCGATTATGATGGTTTTACAGGCACAATCTGTAACAATAAAATATCTCAACTTTTCATGAAACCGAGACATCTGGCACCGTCACAATTACAGTTTGTGCCTTCTCGACCAATTAATAACAAATAAAGAAATGTTCACCGATAGTTGGAGTTGGCTTCAAATTGTAAATCAAACCAGACTTTTTAAAACTCCACTAACATTATTGGCGGCAGTGAGCGAAGCGAACGTCCACGCCACCAACAAAAACCCGAGCGAAGCGACAAAAACATCGGTTTAAGGAAATTGGTGACGAGTTAAAAGATTTAAGTGATAGGATGAAGAGTCAGTTAGATAATGGAGCGTCTCATAGATATAGCGATTCAAAATATGGCCATTTTAGCCCTATTACAGCTGGGAACAAACATTTATTTCCCGATCTCATAAAAGCTAACCCCCAAAAATTCATACTAGAGAAAGGTGATTGCCTTTACATTCCATCCAATTGGTGGCATTGGATCACCTCTCATGGTGAAAGATCCATCGGTGTTAATGCGTGGTTTTCATATAGTAGAGAAGATGGACTCCCTAAGAAATATAACAACATCGCATCGGAATGGCCTGCCTTAACAAAATGGACTAACGAATATTTGATTAGTATTTGCGATAAATCTAACCCAGGCGGTATTTGGATTTGGTCTGAAAAATCTGCTATCAAGAAACGAATCACTCTCAAAGAATTTATTGATCGTCATGGTGATTCAATATTAGAAAAGGAATTTGCGTATCTGTTGACGGCTCCTGAATACGAGTTGGCCGGCCATCCCCAGAATAAATTCTTTATTGAAGCACTTTCTTCTGATGTATTCATCCCAGATTGCTTAGATGTAGATGGATTAGGTGATGCAAAATGGAATTTTTGGATGAACTTTGGAGGTATTGATAGTGGAATGCATTATGATAATGACGATGGTTATCTATTTGTTGTTGATGGGCGCAAAGAAATAATTTTATATCCCCCATCTGATAGTAAATATCTATCGCCGTATCCATTAATACCAACTCAATTGCAACAAACAAAACGACATTTCATGTTTAATCTCTATAGGGATCTTGGACCCATATCCACTTCTCCAGTCGGCGATGATTATATTGACACTGCTGATCTATTGGCCATTTCGTTGCTGCGTGCACCTAATTTAGCTAAGTTCACTTTAGAATTACAAAAGAAATATGGTCCTGGTAAAATTGTCTACGGTGTCAAGAATTGTGATGGGGTCTTCAGATGGGAATATTATTTCTATGGAGTGAATAAGGAAGCGAGTAATGGTCAACATTCAAAAGATTTCTTTGCTACTTCATCCAACAATTCACAATTTGCATTACCTTCAAACTACGCATCTAACAACCCCGAGCCAGTGAGCGAAGCGAACGTCCAAGGCGAGGCAACACCCTTGATGATTTATTCTTATGACTATACGGAGGATATGTTTTTCAACTATCGACCCGAAAATGGTACAGAACAGATTATATATGATAACATCAATCTATATTATCCCTTGGAGGATTATATTGAAATGCCATTTACCTTCAAGGAAATTACACATTCGATTCCTGATGATAAAGAATTGTTCAAAAGCGTTGCTTGCCTGATGATATATGATAATTTATTTACTACTAAGGCTAATATTCATTATCATTGTAAGAATTTAGGAATTGATAAAAGTGACGCTGATAATCTCATCAAATTCTTTGAAGGTAGTAATTACAAATGTCTAGTAATCAATTTGGTCAATAAGAAATCCGAGATAGGTCTTTACTGTTTCGGGATATCATACGAAGCCTTTTTAAATTTCTTGACCGAATATCTCTACACACATAATTTAGTTGTTGCAGTTACTAATTTCAGTGAAGAATCCAAGAAAATGGAATTTGAAGTAGGATTTCATTTTCCTAAAGGGGATACAAGTGGTCGACCTAGCCGAACCGCATTCTATGGCCTCTTCTAATATTTGCCGATCCTTAGACGTTCGTTTCGGTCACTGGCTCGACAACAACACCGCGAAGCAAACACTATTTGAATATTGTGGACTTGGTTCGTTGTAATGGTGGGGCAGATGATTTGACGGATATTACATCTTCAACTTTGCGAGGTGGTTTTTTGTATGCATACTGGTTCGATGTGTAATTTCCCATTTCTTCCTCAACCATCTGCATGATACTTGAATTATTTGCACCCATGACAAATGCGTCAGAAATGATTCTGATTCTATCTTTATCATCGACTTTGTCACAAACATTTTGTGCGACTGTTTCACACAAACAATACAATTCTCTAAAATCCATATTATCTTTTTAGTTTACTAACCTAATTAAGTTTTAAAAAGACTTTCCATAAGATGGAAAAAATGTTATTTTGACAATTTAGAATTAAAAACTAAAATTGCCATAGACGATGAAGGAGAATAAGATCAAGTTATCTTATTATGTATTTGCAAAAATTACACAGACCTTGGTAGGGATCGAGAGTGCGTGTTATAAGATCGCCTCTGGTGTAATTCCGCAACCAGAGCCATTCGCCATGAAAGAATTGATTGAGCCCTCTTTCAAGAATGTCATAACTCGAATGGTCATCAATCAGTATAATATTGAATACAAAGGTCTGTCCGAGAAATCTGATTTGCGTATTATGCGCGATCACAAAATGATGAATGATATGGTCGATCATTCTCCCTTGTGCTTAATTCACATCATTTTACGATTGGCTACAGATTTCGTTGACAAAACAGAGCGTAGCCTACTCGATAATAGTTCTTACGAGAATTATATCGCGTCAATTCAATCTCAATTTAAATACATGGCCCCCGCTGAACGAATCGAGAAGTTTTCTGATGCATTCACCCACGAATGTAAAGGTCCGCGCGTAGTTGAGCCCATCCCTGATGACGGGGTGTTATTCAATATTGACGATAAACCCCAAACAGGAGTTCGTGTTACTCCAATCGCTCGTTGTATGGTCTGTAACAAAGAAACTAAACTATTGTGCCAAGGATGCAAAACAAAGGACGGTCCCAAATACTACATTTGCAGTCGCCAATGTCAGAAACTCGATTGGCCCACCCACAAGAATGAGTGCTTGCTCTACAAGTGATTGGCGTTGCCTCGCCTTGGACGTTCGCTTCGCTCACTGGCTCGGTTATGTTGATATTTTGCGTCGTGAATTGGGACTGAAAAAGCGGTTGAGGGGGTGATCGTTCATCGCCGATTTCGTGGTCGATATTCATTTATCAACACGATAAATCTAGCTGGAATTGAATTTAGCTCGATTTTGTTAAGTAAGTTTATTAGATTTACACTCTCCAGCCATCGTGAACCACATATTATCATTTCTTAATTTGATTAGGTTGGTTCTACAGGCAACATCTGTAACATAAAAATATCACTTTATTTCTTGATTTTTTGACAACTGGCACCGTCACATTTACAGTTTGTGCCTTCTTACCCCGTTAGTAACAAATAAAGAAATGTTAATTCGTGGTGGCAGACGGCTTCAAATTGTAAACCCATTAACAACGAACAAGACTTTTTAAAATTAAACAATCATCACCGAGCCAGTGAGCGAAGCGAACGTCCAAGGCTCGGCAAAAACATACGCTAGTGAACGTCCAAGACGCCAACAAAAACAATGATGAGGCGGAAGATGTCTTTGGTGAGTCCGTATAAGACGGAGTCTGAATCATATTTCATGCCTAAGCGGAGGATAGTTTCCACTTCAGGTGTCAGCAAGGGGTAACAGATTTGTCTACGATTAGGGTCACCCGTGTAAAATTGTTCCGGTGTTAACTTCTGATTTCCAACCGCGTAATCGTCCAATTTACCATCGTGACCGATAACATTGTCAGGTAATACTATACATTCATTGATATTTTTTCTACGTTCATAACGAATATTCACGCAAAGAAAAGATTGACATATTTCCTTTGCACTAACTCTACCATATACTGTGAAATCCGATCCAGACATAATACCAGGGATAACAATTTGGAAGAGCTTATTGGAGTACCTCATTAACCGATGGCCAAAATTTTGACTAACGCGACTAATGTCAATGATGAGAATATTATTCATGTAAGCCCAGGCTCCTTGTTCTGTAGCCCAGATAGTTTCACCGTCGTAAGCAATTTGAGAAGCGAAGAAATCAAATCCTCGCAAAACATCACTGATAGAGAAATATTCCTTGTTGATGAATTGGTAAATGATTTTATAGGAGCGTCCAGGACCGAGCTCGCTAGGATGTAGTCCTCTGTCTTGTATCTTGATGTTATGGAGAATTCCTACTTCCTCTAATTCAAATTCGTCGAGGTCGGGATGTTCTTGCCGGATAATATCTTCACACTGTTTAATAATCTCAAGTCTTTCTTTCTTACAGCAATTGATAAAATATAAATCAACGTCTTTGGGAGAGAATTGTTCGCTGAGAGATCCTCCTGCTAAAATTATTTTGCCTTTAAATTTCTTGAGGATAGCACCCAAGGCCTTGTAAGTTGTTTTTGTGCGTTCAATGACCTTATCTCTATACTTGATGTGCGCTTTCCATGTAGGGAAATCGGCTGGATTCTCCCCGTATTCAAGTCTCGCTTTATTAAAATGTCTAGGAGGCATGATAGTTAGACAATTCGAATACAGGTAAGCATCGTCAACATCATATGTAACTTTAAATTGCCCCCATTCTGCTTTTGGGTACACGTCAGGGTGTCGATAAAGATTCTGATTGATCATGACCTTGGCCAGCTGATTCTTGATTTCGCGGTGTAGATCAGTCATTCTTCAAGGCTAGATTTTTAATTTTGTTTAAAATCTAAGTAAAAATACCTTTTTAAGAATATACATTATTCTCGAGGTGTTATTTTATTGAGGTCGGTGAAGGGGACATATTGAACAGGCTCGGTGAAGATAATGAACTCTGTCTTGGATCTATTTATACAACCGTCATATTTGTAGGTCAAATAACCAGCATTGATTAAGATGTTTCTATTTTCTTCGATTTTAAGAATTTCATCATCACTCAATCCAGTCTTCAAAAGTCGTGCTTCTGCTTCAATCATATAAAAACTGGATTGATCTAAAATAAATAAGAAAAATGAACTATTTAGCGCTGTCTATATCATTAGGCGTGATATCTTTTGTATTAATAGTAATAGTTTGTATTTTCCAGTGTTGTTGGACCGACATCGTACAATATTAAAAATGTTGTTTTATGTTGAGTGGTGAAATATGGGTGAGAGGGTTTTTGATTGTTGTTTTCTTAGGTGAGTTGAAGAAATGATAAGTTTGGATTTGAGAATTAGGGGTGAATCCTGGTACAAAGCGAGATTCCATTTTAAAAAAAATTTGCAAAATCGTTTCAGTCGATTCAATTCTAGCCTCGAAAAGGGTGGACCCCTCTACCCAAAAAATAAGAATTGACCATATGAAAACCCCCTTTTTCAACCTTTTGCATACTTCAAGTACCCGATATAGCCAACAAAACACCAAAAATCCATCCCATTACATCCAACTTTTTAAGCCTTGTACAATGACAAATCAACCTTTACAGGATAATTGTTGAATTTTTTCCCACTGTCATCCTCAATTTCCAATTAGAAAACACGCGTTTCATAAGGATCGTCTGATTTCAAATTTTCATATCTGCGGGGGTCGTCGCAGTCACACAATCCATAGATCATTTCTGGTACACATATTTTCTGCAAAATTTTAATTGCTTGTGGATCAAACGCCGTAAAGGTACTCAAATCGAGTTTGTATGAAACGTAGATTTTGAAAAATGGACTCAAAGTAACACCGTCTTTAAAATGGATAGATTTCACAAACCCTGGACATTGTGAAATTGTAACACCGTGCTTAGGGACCATTCCTTCGGGACAATCTAAGGTTTCTGGGTTTGTAGTGCCGTTTCTGACTATCAAAATAACGTTGACATCGCAAACTGGAATTGGAAATTCGACCCCATAGAAAAAATCGGTCAGTATTTGAGTAGTCGTCACTGCGCCTCGCTCCAAGTCATTTCCAGTTACCGTATGTTGTCGATTCTTTTTGGATGAATTGAATTCGGGCAATACTTTGAATTTCAATTCATTATAGGCTTGATTAATCGTACAAAATACATCGAACGGATTATATTCACTGTTATCGAACGGTTCTTGAAATGTAATAGGATAATTTAATACGGATTTATCCTTCAAAATCCGAGCCGGCAACACCGGTTCACTAAATTCCATTTCCGATAACGATTTTGAATTTTCTTCTCAATTAAAATTAAATCTTTTTCCAAATTTATAATGAATCAGGTAGATGAATATTCATGTCCTAATGATGGTTGTAACAATTCATGGTATTCGGGGGTAAGACCACCTGGGGATAGAACATGCGATCCGTGCGCGCATGATGTTTCAAACACGTGTACACGGTGTAGAATTATTCTAGTTCCATTTTACCAGAATTACGATGACAATCCGGTCGAAAGCGATCGCACATGTTTCGCTGTGGGAATGAATCCATATGCGTGTCGCTGCCGTGATATTATAAGCGTTTAAAAAGACTTTTTAATATCCTCGATTCAGTGAACGAACTACATGAGGGTGCAGGCAGCTGGATTCAGGCAACTATGGATGATAGCCTTGTCCAATTCTTCCAGAGTGGGTGCATCAGGATTGATTTCTCCAGTGACGAGTTGTTCTTTGAGATCCACATGGTAGTTGATCAATTTTTCTCCACGGTATAGAATGGCGCAGGTGGGAATTCTAGCATCCGTCCCCTCCCTGATTAGATGGCTGTGATGTATTTCATTCGCATGATATAGTAGATCGAAAGGTATTTCATTTCTATATTCATCTTCCTGGGGATCTTGCCCCATGGACTTACAGTATTGATTTTTGTGTGGAATATCCCCGAAAACGTTAGATTCAAGGAAGTAATGGAAAGCGTGTCCGCCATCGGCTCCATCAGAACGATACATGAGGAACATCATTCGAGGTCTAAGTTTGTTGATAGCTTCGATGTCATACTTCATCATGGGATTACATTTGATTATCATCAATACGCAATTTCCGATGAGATCTGGCTCAGCGTCGATCAATTCATCTACACGAGCGTATTTTGGTTTAATGAGAACCGGATCTTCTCCATACGATCCCGGATCAGGGTCAACACAGATAACCTCCTTCACATCAGTATGTTTGACCAGGTAATTTTCGATGAGTGCAGATCCAGATCCCACGCTGATCAATGGCAAATTGGCGAAACATGATGTTTTTGCTAGTGCATCAACATATTCTTGTAGTTGCTTATTTAGATGTTCATAACCATCGATGGCGGGAAAATTGGCCATGGCTTTTGATTTCAATTCAAAATTATTTAAAAAATTGTTTTTAAGTTATTTATTGCCAAAAGATAAACAAATCTCAGAATCGGCCATGGATATTAACTATACTGTTAAGATTGACATGTGGAGTCCGCACGTAAAGGATGGTATTATTAGAATGTTAACCGAATTCGATGAAGATACGGTCATGAGTCTTTGGATCAATGGTGGTGAGAGCCGTGATTATGAAAATATGGTTTATAGTTATGATGCACCTCTCTACCAAAAGATGATTTGGCGATTGAGATCATGCAAAGGATCCGCAATTGACTTTTGGAATCAAATTGACCCCTGTAATCGTCATATGATGGTAAGTCGCTACGGATTAGGACATCTTGTTTACGGTCATGATCAAATTCTTAATTTCATCCATTGGATCTACAATCATACAGGAATCTCCAAAGAAATTATTCCCGTCAAACTTCAAGATCACAAATTTGTCCAAGACACCATCACCGAGTACAATAAGTATTTGTCGACAATTTATCGGAGATCTGTATACGTATAACATATAGAAGCTTTAAAAAACCTTAAAAAATTATTTTTAAAATTAAAACCTAAAAGATGGAGCAATTAATGCTTCCTCCACGGGATAGAGAACCACCTTCCGTGAAAGCATTGATCACGAGGAAGTTTCAAGAATATAAAGAGAATTTGAAGGAAATAGGGTGGGTCGAAAATATTTCATGTTGCATGGATAGTGTTTTGAAAGACATTGGCTATCCAGGCTTTTTCGGTATGACTCAATGTAAGAACCTCGCAAGATCGGGCAAAATAATATGTAAGCAATGTGGACGAAATACTCTAAGTTAAACAAATTAGTAGTCGGACTTTGTTTGGCTAAGCATTGTGGCAACTTTGTGTATGCCAAAAATCCTTATTGCGAGATCGATTCGTGTAGTAAATGTTTACCAGATAAATCCATTTTAGGGTTATTCGTGGTTGCAAGTAGACTAGGAGGGTGTCCTCCATCGCCAAAGGATGTATGGAAAATTATTTTTGATATTTACAGCCGTACATACTATTGGTTTAGAGGTTATGCTCATTATAACATCCCATCCGAAATGATGTATGCCATTTACTATGAGGATCCCAGGGTACCATGGGATGTTACACGGTGCCCTAAAGATATTGTAAGCGTTCAAGACGATGTGGATTAAAAAGACTTTTTATTTTAGATTAGCTACAGCCTTTAACATCTCCCATTGAAAATTTCTTGGATCGACGACGTCAAAATCTTCCACGAGTAAGACAAACTTATTGAAATCTTCCAATGTTTTGATTTTCATAGCAGATCTCGTGATTTCTTCAAGCTTTTCGTGATCCTCAGCAAGAGGAAATAAATCACAATCATCATTTACCGAAAGTACAAAATCTGGAAGGTGTCTCATATGGTTCGCGAAGAGTTCATTTGTATATTTTGATGGTTGTTGATCAGACGGACTAGGGGTTATAGATGGCAACGATTCGTTAAATTTTCTCAAAGCTTCCAACTCTAGTTCTCTGTGAAGTATCGCTATATCTCCCTTGGGCTTAGAAACATCCATTGAATCTTTTTAATAATTCATTGAATAAAATTATAAATCGACTTTCTATTCGATAAAACGTCCACGCAGATAGGGCGTACCTCTAAGATATTCGAGGTGGGTATTCTTGAAAGGGAATTCGTATTTACCCTTACCTCTCGCTAATATATAAGGAGGTTCTCCTGGAAATAAATTGGAAACAGCACGAGAATATGAGCTGGTTGCAATACTAACATAAGAATCTAAATCAATTTCTAAATGTGTTATTTCTGGTGAATATCTTCCCATCTCTACAGTCGTCCTGAAGTATCTTTTATTTGCATCTATGAAATATATTTCATGGAAAATAGACTCTCTGTAATTAGGTTTTACAACCGTTTTATATTCCACCATAGTTTCCACCTGAAACTCCTCAATGGTTAAGGTTTTAACCATATTGCTTATTACATTAGCAAATGTTTCTCGAATTGTAGTTATGCAAAGTTTTCTATCCTTGTTTAGATATACACAATAAGTATTAGATCCATCCTGTTCAATCTTAATACTTTCAGGATAGGTAGTAATACCAAGATCTTCATGGCGAAAATTACCGTCAGTTCTAAAGAACTGACCCTTTTCAGTCAAACCTATCATCATGTCTGATGCAAACGAGGGGGCGATGATGATAGTATTAGACAGTATTTTCTTCTCCCAGGCGGCGATTCCAGATAGATCTAAAGCTTTGATAAATTCCCCTGTTTGGGGGAATATAATTGGTGATGATCTATAAACTTCCTGATTCTGCGTTAATACGTAATAACGATTGCCATATCGTTTAAAGTCTAACGCGTTTTCAAATTCAATGATAGGTTTATTTCTCATAGTATATTGTTTACGGTCTACAATGGTATCTAGAATTATTTCTCCTAAATAAGACAGGCCGATCGACTCGTATGGACGATTATAACTTGCTAAATCTGCTCTAAGCACTTTGGAAATCCCGGGACCTTCGAATAAACGAGATTCTATGGCCTCGGCTAAAAACTCTGCATTCTTTCCGATCGATGGTTTATGCATATTTTCTTCCCCAAAAACCTTCTTCATTTTATCGAGAACAACATGGGGATTTGTTGATTGTAGAGGATCTATGAAACGGTTATCACCGCCTATCCTATACCAATATGTAAACTGCATGTTTTTGTATAGTTCTTTGTAATCAATGGATGGATCAGTATCCATCCGGGCTCTTCCAAATTCCCGCTCTAATTGCTCCTTGTAAAAATTTTGATCGCACCATCCATTGACTCTTTTATTAACTGTACATACTGATAATATGTCTTTGCTGGATAGAGCTCCGGTTCTAACAATAGTATTGAATACGTTTTGGTCCATGGACTCGAAATTAAACTTACTGTCATATCCACTACTTACAGAATTATGCGATTTTAACCCTTTTAAGAATGTATGAATTAAATGCTTTTCAAATTCATTAGACATAATAATGATGATTTTTGTACCCATAAAACCATTGGTTTCCCTCATATATTCTACTGTATAGTATTGATCCATGATCATATTTTGTAAATTTAAGGTATGTGTCTTTCCATGTTCAGAAACCATTATAAAATCTCGTTCGTCTTCTCTATAATATCCTGTAAAATGAATCATCAGGTCAAGATCCCTCCAAATTTCATCATGTATATCGTTCAAACGATTCAGTATGTTTTGAGGCAATTGCATTTCGTTAGTATTGACAATTTCGTCAATTATCCTGTTCTCAATTTGAACATAGAGACTGATTTTAGAAGCATTTTTCAAAACTTCTCGTGTTCTTTCACTCATTTTGATGAGAGTTTTTTAAGTGACTTTTATTTTTTGGAAAGGAAATCATACATTACAGAAACCCTGTTCTAAAAAGTTTTTAATTTATTTTCGAGATGTAAAAATAAAAATGGCGGAATCTTGCTCATTTTGTTCTAATCCTACTGGACCGGACCCCATTGATGAAATGATTAAGGAAAAAGGAATGGCGATCATTCAAGTGATCGACGAAGAAGCACCCCCGGTTTATTATTCGGTAGGGAATACTGATATCAAAAGTGATGGATTTGAGTTTCTCATTGCAGGACTTGACCCTGAACTTGCCAATAGTACCATCCCTATCCTGGTTAATCTTTCTAAAGAGAAGCCAGAATTATTCTCGAAAAGCGGGGCCCTCGAAGACGTTTTGAAGATTAAGAAGAATGGCGTCGTGATGAAGGCCCCTGTTTATATAAGGCTTATCACGGACGACGCCTACGATAACATATGTGGCAGACTGATTTCAAGATGCTCGGAGAAAGTCAAAGTTTTTCAAATATTTATTCCCGATTCGAAGGGTCTTTCTTTCGATCATCCGGATTACGACAAATCCCTCGCCCAGGTTCAATGTCCTTTCATATCTGATAGTAATTTTTAAAAAACCCCCAATAGGGTTTTTTAATTTATAAAACGCTCATTATTAAAAAGAATCGGACTTTTCTTTGTCCTGGAGATTGTACCGTTTCAGGATTTCATCAAGGAATTTAGGATATTCCCATCTAATTTGATTGACGTTATTCTGAGAAATAGATTTTTCGTAGAGATGGCAAAAGATGTCAAAGTGATTATTTTTGTACGCCCACCATAAAGTTCTACGATTAACGCCCCATGGCTTTAACAATTTTAATATTTCAAGATGTCCATATTTAGCCGCACGTTCTATTGACGCATTATCGATATATGAGGGATCGATCTTATAATCTAACATGATTTTAACTGGCTCAATGTGACCTACCCTTGACACTTCCATGTATGCTTGACCCATGTGTTCGTCATTTTCAAATTTAGGATGGCGTAGTAATTTTACTAACTTATCGCACTTGTTGAATTCAGCTGCCGTTGATAGCATATCGGGTGAAATTTTATTAACCACATCATGATTTTCCATAAAATAATCAAACATATCTTCAAAGTCGTACTCTATGCTCAATCTGACATAAAAATCTATGTCGCGAGGCCTACCATAATGTGCAAATAGTATTTTGAAGATCTCTAATTTTCCTTTCTCAGCAGCCCTGTAAAATGCAGCTGCTGATCCTATAGACATCAAGAATTTTATCACATTGATGGAATTACAGTCTACTGCATATTCCATTGCCCGAAATTGCCCCTCCCACCACTTACGATGAGCATAGCTCGCACTTTTTGTATCATATCTCAATCCATACTTGATCAACAATTCAAGCATTTTAGGATCATCTTGCTCAATGGAAATCTTCAAAGGGTAATGATTTTCCAGAGCATCGTAAACACTAGGAACCTCTAAGTTAGGATCTAACTTGTCGTCTCGTAATAATTTCTCCGCGGTGTCATAATCTTTTGCTCTCACTGCCTCAATGAGTGGTATGAATTTTGGATGCTCGTCTGCCATATTTTTGATCTTAAAATAAATTTTATACGTTTTTGAATTTTTATTAAACTAATGGTGAAAATCTTCCGGGCCGGTTCATTTTCATATCATTCTAACATGATAGACACTTAAAATTTATTTTAAGATCAAACTATATCTAATTTAAAAATGAGTAAAAATATTCTTAAGACCTTGAATAAACTTAATCATGATATAGTGTACTGTAGCGATGATAATTTTATCGAAGAGGAATATAGACTATTTTGTGATATGTTAACGGTTGATACTACATTGAAATCAATTGATTTTAGCAATGTTTGTTTCAGTGAATACGTGTGTCATTGTATTTGTAGTGCATTAAAGGTTAATACTACGGTAACCTCGTTAAATTTAAGTACTGGTATGATTGATGAAACATATTGTGGGTCAATATGCGATATGCTAAAAGTAAATACTACATTAAAATCTCTTGATTTGGGAAATAACTATTTGAATGATAATAGTTGTCAATTCATATGTGATATATTAAAGACGAATACTACATTAACCCATATCAATTTAGAAAATAATGAGTTTACCTATAGGGGATGTACAATTATATGCGATATGTTAAAGACAAATACAACATTAACCTCTATTGATTTAAGCAATAACTCTTTCCACGAGGAAGGATGTAAATTCATCTGCGATATGTTAAAGGTAAATACGACATTAACCTCTATTGATTTAAGCAACAATGATTCAGGCGTTTATAAAATAATAGAAGATAGTGTTAAGAAGTCGTGCGAAAGAAATGTTGAGATCAAAGATCGTGTTCGTGATGCTGTAATTCTGTTAATTACAGCAAGAAGGTATTGTAGTAGTGATCTAAATATTTTTCCTAAAGAGATTGTATTAATGATTGCTAGGATGGTTTGGGCAGGGAAGAGTGATCTAAAATGGATGCCTAAGTAAAAAAGTTTTTTATTTTTATATTTTTTAAAAAAGAAAGTGGTGATGATTCAGAAACGATCTTTGGAAGACCTTCTCGATTTGACTAAAGATTTGGTCTCTAATGATAAGGATAAAAATACCTTGAGAAAAATCGTGGAACCTTTCTACGAATGCAATCCTACGCCTATCAAGACTGGCAATGGTAAAACAAAGTATGGCATGCGATTCCCAATTCATCCTGAAACTCTTCATGATTTGATGGTTGATTCTAAAGGGAAAGTTGTTTTAGAATTGGCTGGTGCATCAGGCGTCAATGCCTTGTTGATCGGATTGGCAGGGGCCAAATCTGTATATCTTAACGATATCGTACCTGAAGAAGTTGCAAAGTTTATTAAGAGCGTGAAATCTTTTCCTTCTGAAGAGATTCAAGATAAATTTCGAATCGTCAGTGGAGATTGTTTCGAATCGTTCAAGAATGAGAAATATACAGGTATGTTTGATGTGATTTACATGAGAAACTTTTACCATTTCTTTCTTGGCGAGAAGAAACAGAAACTACACGCTTTATTGAGTAGACTACTTAAGAAGGGCGGTAAACTAGTATTTACAACTAATTCATCCAAGTTAATTCCTGTTTCTTCAGAGAATCTTGATTCATATGTATTTTCTTCCAAACGCCCTATGTTACGTCTGGCTACAGGAAATTATAGAATAACTAGCGTGGCGCATTCTTTACCACTTAGCCCTCATAACTGTGAAACGGTGGACCCGCTGGAATATAAATTCCGAGCCCTGCTTTCTATGCAAATTGTTGGAGAAACTAAAATTCAAACAAGAGTAACGGGTGCTTTTATGACATTGGATAAGAAGAGTCAAGATGAAATTTCAGATTTTGCAGATACTCTAATATCTACTGGAGGTTCATTCTATGCAAACGGAAATTCCCACAAGATGTCTTTAACCGAAAACTACTTTGAGTATCATGAATGCTATACAGTGGCCTATTCGTCAACAACATTACCTAAGCAGTTCACCCAAAGTGATTTTATCATGACCAAAACAATATCCACTGACGTAATTGGTCACACGGTCCTAAATGGCGAGAATGAAAAATCGATCACTGCTATTTGCATCAAGAAATACCATTAAAATATAAGATCCCAAGCCCAATGTGGTAGTAATAACTTTTTAAAAAGGCATCATTGGGATCAGATAATTATTACGTGTTGATCGACTATCCTATCTATGACATAGTTCTTCAAATCGTTAGGCATGTTAGTAGACTTCCACATGATAAGAAATAAGATAATTTCTTTTTGTAATCTGATGGGGCAATCATGAAATGCCTTAGGAGTCCATATTGCTGGTAGTGTTAACGGTTTTAGACCAAATTCTTCCCATAATACTCTATATTCTTTTACCCTTTGGATCATTTTAAAATGGTGAATAGTTGTTTTTCTATTCAAATCTGAGTGACGGTATGATATAATTTTGTGATTTTTATATACGTAGTTTATGGCGCTTAGTGATCTTCCAAAATCACTAAAAAAACTATCAGCATCAGGCCCCGATTTAAATACGAAGTCGGATTTAGAACCATGTTTCTCGTATTTCTCAAACATTATGGTCTTTTCATTCCTTTCAGCATCAGTCAAATTGAGTTTCCTCGATGAAATAGTGGATTGATTGCTAATGGGAATCTCTGGGGTTAATTCCCTAAAACACTTACATAAAATCATCCAAAAGATATTGTACTGTAATCTGGTTACAGTTTCAATGGAACCAAAGTATTTTTCGTCCTTGACGTCCATATATTTTTGTTCGTTTTGTGGATTTGCAGCCAGATTCTTAATTTTTCTTATCTCCCGCGGAAGATTTTCCAAATAACTTAATTTGGTCTTGGCCGAATCGTAATGTTGAGGAAGGTAGCCGCGAGCACTAACCATTAATTTCCGCAAACCATGGAAATTAATTAATTTCACAAGAATATCTATATGTCTTTGAGAGCGTGAATCAAAAGCCTCTTTGATAGAATCTGTCGAATCATCACTAGACTCTAAACATAACTGTAAAAATAATTTAAGATCTCTCTCAAGATCTTCAAATTCACGTGATATCGCCTTATCTATACGATAAATGTTCATGTCAGTATTTTTCGTTTTTGAATCTTTTTAAGTAAAAAAGATTTTTTAAAACAGTATAGCATTATCTTCTGTATCTATCGCGGTCATCTCTAGATCGATCATAAGGACGTTTATCGTAGTATCGGTCGTCGTCGCGCTCTCTTCTTTTTCTTGAGTTGTATTCGCGCTCCTCCCTCTCAATCCGTGTTCGAATCTCATTAGAGTGAGTTGCTTTTATTTCTTTGTATAATTGCTCTTTTGCTTGGTTGACATGGAAAGGATTGAATCGGATGGTGTCAAACAAATCAGCTTTGATTCTTTCTTTCATCATAGGATTGCATGTAAGAAATTCCTCGTACATTCCTTTTCGGAGTTGCTCTGTAATCTGTTTCATCGAATAGGCGGCTGCGTTAGCTTTCAAAACACCATAATGTTTGGCATAATAATGGCTTAAAGCCCCTTCATATACCTCTTTCTTCTTTTTGGGGTCACTTTCGTATTCGTTAATGAGTGATTGTCTTACTTTTGGCTCAAGTTCAGCGCGTAATTCTTCTCGCGTAGCCACACTATCCAAATCAGGGGTATTCTTTTTGTTGGCTTCAGAAGATGCAATTAATTGATCTATGGTATTTTTGCACTCTTCAATCTTATTGCAATAAGTAGCGTCAATATCTTTGACTTGTCTCTTCACTTCTTGGTCAATCAATGCGGCAATTCCTTGCAAAGGGGAAGATGATTCAGACGAAACTGGCAAATCGTTGACAGCGGTTTCTTCTACTTCGATCGAATTGTATGCAATGATTTTAGACCCGTTGGATGATCTACCACAAATTTCCATATTGCAAACGATGAAATCAATCCAATGCTCACCATACACGTTTTTCGTGATTCGAACGAAATGTGATCCGTTTCGTTTAATGAAACTCATGAACGCTTTAAATTGATAAACAATTCCTTCTGCTTCAATCTCAAATGTAGCAATATCATCTTTAAGAACTCTTGCTCCGTAGTCCAAACTGAGCCATATGGTAGTTTGGCGACCTCCCTGGCTCTTAATCAAGTCTCTCACAGAACCTTTGACAAATTTCACTTTAGTGGATTTATCGTCATGCTCATAAGCTTTCTTTATCATTTCATAAATTTGCTTATGGCTAGCTGTCTTGATGATTTTCTTGGTAGGTTCTTTCTCGCTGGAGCTCGAGGATGAAGAAGTTGTGATATCTTTTTTGCGAGAAGGCGCGGATGAGTATTTAAGACCTGTGTGCTTGAACTTGGTCTTAAATGCTCTTTTTGTAGCAGAAGGTGGTTGAGGGCCATAGGGCGCTGACGTAGGGCGGGGAGCAGATGAAGGATTCATATATCTATTGATTGCGAAAAAGTAACAGTTACTTTTTATTTTTAAACAAAAAAAACTTTTTTAATCGTTTTTTAAGGTATATACATATTATTTGCTGGTGAAAAGATTGCTTTCACTTTTATATCCACCATAAATCTTTCCTCTGTATCTAACACTTTTGCCAATTACATTTAACGTTACATTAAGTGTTAAATTCATTTTTAGTCATCTCATCATATGGAATTCTTTTCATAGCCCAACCCAGAATAGTTTTTTATTTCAATGTGTGAATAATAATTAAAACGGTATTTGTCTGTTTAACAATTTGGGGGTATAGAGTAAAAAAATATTTTTTTACTATTTTATTTTCTAAAAGAAAAAGATCTGCCAAATTATCATGGCCAACCTACTGAGTGAAAACGCAAAGAAAACATATGTGAGAATCATTGCAGACAGAATGAAGAGTCCCGCTAAACATGACTTAGTGAAAGTATCGGCGAAGGCCAAAAGACTTTACGATGAAGTTGGTGGAGAAGAATATTCAAAACTTATCTTCAAGCAAATCAGAGATTCGGCCGGAGTGGGATATCGCAATCATGTCGGTATCAAAGATTTTCTCAAGGGAATTCATGATAACAGTAGTGAGCGAAGAAAAGGAATCAACAGAATCGCACAAGAGAAACTGGAAACTCACAAATTGACCGCTATGAGAAGTGTGTACAAGATTCTCGAAACCGAACTCACACCGTACGAAGTATTGCGATGCGTTTATTCTAAACCTGAAGCGGAAGAAATCGTTGACGATGGACAAGACTCTGATCATGAGGAAGGCGGTGACGACGAGGAAAATGAAGATGAGGAGATTTTCGATGACGAAGAAGAGGAAGAGCCTGTTCCTGTAAAACTCGTACGGGAACCAAAGAGACGTATATTTTCTCGTCCTTCAACATTCATACCTCCCACATATGGTTTTGGAACCCCTCGACGATCGTCATTTGTGCCACCAACATTTCCGACAAAGAAGATAGAAGAAAATCCTCATTCTGTACTTTCCGTCAAGAAAACCATTTCCAAGAAGAAGTCGTCATCAAAGCCGAGATTATCTCGTACTATCTACAAGAAACCCATCTATGTGGAAGAAGAAGTAGACAATGATGATAGTTCATCGGGAGTGGAATCCATGGATGAAGAAGATGACGATGCTCGCTATATCGTCGTGAGTGATGATTACGAACCTAAGAACAAACTCAAACGAAACTCAATTGATGATCAGGCCGACGACGATGAAGAGATTTTGGACGAGGATGATTATGAAGACGAGGAACCTGCCCCTAGAAAACTCAAGGCTCGAAAGCTTTTTTTCGACTTCACGGGCGATGCATCATCTTAAAAAAGCTTTTACATATTTTTCTATTACAAAATAAAAAGAAATATAATGCAACTACCAGAAGATATTAGCGAGTTATATACATTCAAAGGCCGATTTATCACGGTTGGACGAAAGAATTTACCCCTTCTTAGTCTCAAAGATGGATCCCTAAACAAGAGTTACGTTATGAAAACAATCTCTAAAGAAGGCAAATCATTATCTCACAAAAATAGAACTACCGAAACCGATATCTTATTAAGCATCGGTCATGAGAATATCGTACAGGTACTAAGTACAAGCACTGATGACATATACGATTATTTGGTTTTCGAAAAATTGAGCGGTAACTTACGAAGATATCATATTTTTAAAGATATGCACTTTGAGTCTGATGAATCTTATTCTTATTTATCACAAATAGCAAGTGCTCTAACATACTTACACGAAGACGAAAAAATAATTCATCGGGATATCAAGCCTGAAAATATGTTAATTGATTTTAACAACAAACATGGAGAATTCTTCTCCATCAAATTATGCGATTTTGGATTTAGTGTCCGTGTAAATAACGTAAGCAAGCGTGATAAATTGATAGGTACTTTGGACTTTATTTCTCCAGAATGCATTGGTGTAAGTTTTGTTTCTTCTATAACTAATGATGTTTGGGCCCTAGGATGTTGTTATTACGAATGGGTTACTGGAACTGGTCCTTTTTATAAATTATATGATAAAGATACGTACAAAGCTATTGTCTCTGAAGAAGCCGACTACACCCATTGCAACGATGATGAACGATTTCTACTCAAACAAATGCTTATGAAAAATCCTAAAACCCGTATCACTGCAAAACTTTTGGACACCATGCTAAACAAATCTGACAACAATAAAGATGAATCGCAAGCACTATTTTGTACTTTCGAATGGTACACTCGGGCACAAAAATATGAATCTCATGGATTTGAGAAATTCGAAGACATTTGGAATATTTGCCATTTAGACGATTGTCAAGATCAAGAAAACTTTGAATTGGAGAAAGACGGTAGAGTTAGCTTCCGGTCAGGCGAATGGATTGTATTTCCTCATAATTCTGGGAGTCTCAATGCTACATTCTTAAAGTTCTGCAAAGAAAAATGCCGTGAAAAATGTTGAATTAAAAAGGTTTTCTAATTCGCCACACATATTAACAACAAACTACTTATAAATAATGTTAAAAAAGGGATTTTTTAAAAAATTTTGATTGAAACGTAAAATATATAGGATAGAACTTTTGTATTTTGATATGAGCACTTTTAAGGTTATTTTGGTTGGAGATGGTGGAGTTGGAAAAAGTTCTTTGGTGGGTCGTCATCACAATGGGGATTTTGACAAGAGATATATTAAGACATTGGGTGTAGATGTTACTCCTTTGCGCTTCCACACCAACTATGGTGAAATGATCATCAATATTTGGGATTGTGCGGGAGATCCTCAATTTCAAGGCCTTGGGGATGGATACTACATTCAAGCAGAAGGAGCAATTTTTGCATTCTCCCTCGATTCGCGTTCATCAATGAACAATGTGAATCATTGGATTTCCAAGGTAGACAAAGTCATCAAAGGACTCCCATCCACTATTGTGGGACTCAAATTTGATGCTCCTCGTGAAGTTAGTTCGGCCGAGTTTGCAGCCAAGTTCTCCAAAACTGCGATGGCTCTCTATGAGGTTTCATCTAAGACCAGCTACAACTTCGAGAAACCTTTCTTGTCCCTCCTTCGCAAGATGTCACATCACGAGGATCTTGTTTTTGTTTCAACTCCTATCTCTCCCTCTTACATGCAATCCAATCTCTAGATGGTTATGATCATCACCTTAAAAAGTCTTGTTTGTGGTTTTGTGTAACGGCGGCTGTCTCGTTCGCTGCGCTCTCTGCCGCCTATATTGATTTTAGTACCGTGAATTGGAACTGAAAAGACGGTTGAGGGGTGGACCGTTCATCGTCTTTTTCGTTATCGAGATTCATTTGTCAAGATCAGAAATCTAATTAGAGTTGTATTTGGCTTGATTTTGTTGAATGGGTTGGTTCAATTTACACTCTCCAGCCATCGTGAACCATCGATTATCATTTCTTAATTTGATTAGGTTGGTTTCACAGGCAATATCTGTAACATCCTCTAACAAAATCGTACCTCAACTTTTCATGAAACCGAGACCACCTGGCACCGTTACACTTACAAACCATCGCCTTCTTACCCAAATCACAACAAATAAAGAAATGTTAATTCGTGGTCAGAAATGGCTTTAAATTGTAAACTAAACAAACCCACCGAGCCAGTGAGCGAAGCGAACGTCCAAGGCTCGGTAACACCAAACGAACAAGACTTTTTAAATCATCACAACCATCACCGAGCCAGTGAGCGCAGCGAACGTCCGAGGCTCGGCAACACCCCACTACAATGATGCGAACAACTGCTTGGCTTTGGCGATGGCGTCATTGCTCATGAAGATACCACAAATACCAATGAAACGATTTTTGGTACGATCTCCTTGGGGACCAGTGTCTTCCATAATCTTCCATTGACCACTGATTAACCCCTCTCGGTAATCAGTGGATGGCATCAAATCTCTCAATCCGTTGTAGAAATTTGGAGTCTTTCCCTTCGATCCAAATGCGACTGGACATTTGCTGGTTGAACTCTTGTAGAGAAAATCTCTCATCTTAGGATCTTTGCTGGCTTCAATAACATCAAATCCGAGCATTTTGTTGACATCTTCCAAACAACCATCCACCGGATAAAACAATGTTACACCGCCTGGCAAATCCACATCAGGCAAAAATTTTCTCGATGGTCCAATCATCTTTTTCTTTTAGTAATCTTAACTTTTTAAATCGACGAAAGTGAATTAAAAACTCGTGGACGAGACAGTTTCATGAATAAATTCATCCTGTTCTTTCAAGATGCCAGATTGCAATAAACCACCACTCAACTCAAAATGATAAATTATGAACGCAAAGTAGATCAATCTTGAAATTCTAAACGCGTTGACCAAAACATCATCCCGAAATTTCAATACGGTTTCGAGCATTCGATGGTTAGTGCTAACTATCTCCAAATCACGAAATACTATATCGGCATCGATTAATCTCTCAATTACGATTCTAGATCTTAGTATGATTAAGACTGTTTTAGAATAATTATCGTAGGGACCACGGCGAGTATAGATAGATAATATCTCCATAGAAGATCCACACTGAGAGTTCTTGGACTTAAAAGTAACCTTAATTGCATATTTATTAACTTTATGATTACTTTTAATGGTATTACTGTATTTTCTATTATTATTGTCTAAAATATATGAATTCATATAACCTGGTAACGATGGCATCGCTCCAAGATCATTCACAATTTCAGGCCTCAATAGATTCACTGCCATGTTAATTATCTCAGTCATTTTGAATAATATGGAAACATGTATAATTGACCCAGTCTCCAAAAAATCACGACTGAGAAAATTCCACACAAAATTATGCTCGTCTAGGTTAAGCAAATTACTTTGTGGTATGTAATTTTTGTATTGTTGTTCAACTAAAGTCATATATGGGTTAGACTGTCTAGGGTATGCATCTCTCATTTTGTATTTATAATGTGAAGACTGAATCAATGATACTGTGCTAGGATTAGTAAATGACAAATCGGGATTGAGATTGTAAATTGGTGATGGTTTAATTGGTTCTTGATCCACGGGCGGGGTTATATTTTGAAATACATTCAATGATGGATCAAGATGTACCAAAGTCATAAACGACATTATGGCCGCGCTAACGTTTAGTTCAGTTCCATCAGAAAATCGTTCACCAAAAATGAATCCGTTATTCTCGAGTAAATTTGTAGTATTGTTATATTTAGGTTTAATACCAGGTTTGATAATTAGATATGCACCTGGCGCTAACCATCGTTTAAGAATGTCAATTGAATAATCGAGATCTGCGAACAAAACATTATTATTGCCATAAAACGGGCAATGATTGAATAATATGATATGGAAAGGTCCTTTTCTCGTCAATGCGCCAACAATATGATCATCCGAGTTCTTTCCGAATGAGCCATTGTAATATTTAGTTTCAGGGATGAATCGACGCGATTCTTTAACTTGAAAATTTCTCAAGCCCATCATATAAATATCTTGATCCATGACATCATCACTCCCTTCAATTCGATCATTCTTCTTTAAAATCTTCAATATCTTGTCTGCGGCTTCACGATCTCCTGGACTATCCACCACTCCACACACGATCAAAATTTTCAATTTGTCATTCATAGTTAAGGAATCTTTTTAAAACTACAGTTTTAAATTTAACAAGACCATCAAAAATAATGCAATGTCATACTAATCAAACGGCCTAGAGTTTTTATTTTGTTAGAGTAGGAACCGGTGGTTTGCAAATCTTTTTCATATAGTGAGTTTTCATCGTGTATTTGTTCTTGAACGGTTTGCAACATCGTGTGCATGGTGTTTCTTGATCGATAGGTATTTTATCTCGGTCTTCACATGGTTTTTTCTGATTGAGAAGATGAGCTTTGACCTTGTGTTTGTCTGCAAATACACGATCGCACCGAGGACATATTTTTTCATCTATGTTTGTATGTTCGGCTAATCTAGATTCCCTGGGTGAACTTATATTATCCATGGTTATTACATCATTTAAACACACATTGACAAATTGAAATCTCATGATATTGGGATCCCCATGGTAGTATTCATAACCAATCTTATACCTTTTAAAATTGTGACCGAATACTTCTTTCATCTTACGCTCCATTTTATGTCGATCAACAACTTCCATAATACAAATTATTCTGGTGTCAATTCCATAGTCTACCATTCGTCGTTTGATATTCTTACTTTTTCCTATCTTAAAAACATCCGAGCCAAGGAAATTACTTGGTTGAACTAAATATAAGTAATTATCCTCTTTAGCGAATTCGATATCTATTTCGGTAGTAGTATCACAAGAACTCATTATTGATAATATACCTTGGTTTAATTTATATTTATAAAAATAAACTATGAGAAAGTAATTTTTTAAAACTTTTCAGTGTCACCCGCAATTAATTTCGTATTATAATCAACATCCTTATCATTATAAAATCTTTCTTGTGAGCAAGTATTATATTGGGCATATGCGTGAAAATAGAGAACTTTATTTTAATAACAGTAAATTAAAATAAAGAATATGATTAGAGGTGAATCGAAGGAATTAGTTGATGAGGTAGATGAAATTCTTTCCAGAGACCGGGTGTATAATCATGATATCTTAGACAACACGAGAACTAAATTTTATTTTGCTATGTATAGAGAAGAAGAAAATTACAGACTTCATGTTAGTCTAGTCGTCAAAGATACTATGGGCGTTTTTCACAAATTAGTCGCAAAATCAATATGGTTAGGGTCTGGTAAATATAACAATACAAAATATATCGATTTTGATCCCTATATATGTAATACCGTTTTATTTGTTAATGATAGAAGTTGTACATGGTTGGGTGAATCTTGTTGTTCTTTTGAATTGGAAAAAGGAGAGGAAGTTGTGAGATATGTTAGTACGGTTTGTAACGAGTGGACCGCATATGGTTGGATTGAAACTAACACGAGTTATCTTGGATTGTATCAATTTTCATGTGATACATATAGAATAACAAAAACTCCACAAGTAAATCAATGGATCAAGAGCGAAAAACTTCTTCTTGCATCACCGAATTTAGACGACCAAGATATCAGATCTCTGATACAGCCTTTAAAGGTCAGTCTAATACCCCATGTCATTACAAAACCATTTTTATGGATTTAAAAACTCAAATTAAAAATAATACTAAAAATATGAATTACACAACTTTGCATATAGTATCCTTTTCTAAAATCTCTAATGGGGATAAAATAATGTCAGATGAAGATTATTATCCAAAAGGAAAAGATATGGAAACGACTTATCCTGGAATCATTTCTTCTCTCACAAGAGGAGATCTTATAGAAAATTGCGATATGTCTGGTTATAGAAGTCAAGGTCTATGGGCTTGGGATGGAGAAAAGATTATCAATCTTAATACTAACCTTGATGATTACGGAAGTCCTCCTGAAGAATTCAAGGCATTAGAAGAATTTCATCCTGATTATTGGAGAATTAGCGATTCAACTCACAAAACAATTTCCTGGTCAGGAGAAAAACAACAAGCATATTGGCATTCCGAAGATACTCCAGTATCTATTGATGATAAAACTTTGAAACTTATTGAATCGGCTAAATATAGTCCTGAAATTCTTATCGATCTTGCAGATAGAAAATTTATAATACGTAAAACCGAACGTCATACAGATCTGATAGAAATACCACAATTTTATCATTGGCATGCAATAAACTATCTCACGGCTTTCGATAAGAAATGGTACAAGGACGTTTGGGATCATGCAGAGAAAAAATTTTCTAATTTGAGATCAGTCAGTGCATTAGGCGATATAGCTAATTAAAAAGTCTATACAGGCTTTTTTAAACCCTTCATTCAGCCCATCAGCTCCTGTTTGAGCTATCATTTCTTCAACTCCCCCTGGTGCGATTTGAAAGATTCACTCCATTCACACATGATAGGAACAAATTCTTCCCCTAGTTCATACATTTCCATTTTACTAATGAAATCGTAAAAGGATTCAGAATCCATATTAGGGAGAATGATGTCGCGCCAGACGAGTTGAAAAAAGTGATTTTTCAAGTTGTGATACTTATCTCTGAGACTTGTAAAATCTTTCATGGTGACATTTTCTATACTATCTAAACCTTCATCCGGGGAGATACATCTATTGACCTTGGTTAAGTGATATTTATCCATAGTAGTGTCAATTTCCCGAAGAAGAAATGATTTTTGATAGTCTAGCAATGTCGAATTTCCCATGGCTTCTTTTTTCATCTCCTCGATAAGTTTTTTGTTAGGGGATGTATGGTTGCCTGAAATAGAAGGGGTATCAACGTAAGAGATCTCCATAATATAAAAATAGCACGACAACTTTTTTCTTACGGTCAAATTTTTGGAAAAACATTTCCTATTAAAACAACATTTATTATAAAAATGATGAATATGAATCCGGGATTAATTGTAATAATTGCATTGATCGTCGTTGTGGTAATCGCGTCAATTTTGATTATTAGAAGAAATGCCATAGCCGATGAACAAAATAATACAGAGCCTAATGATTTTGGAATACAAAACCCGCCAGCCATTATTTACAGATTCGACGAGGTGATTCAGCCAACGCCACCCCCTATATCTATTAGTCCCACTCCGGGTACTCCAACAGTATGCAATGAAATTGTATGGAATGTTATTCCCGGAGCTCCTAGCAGAGCATGGCGTAGTAGTCTTTTTATTCCTGAATTAAATATTATCGTTTACGGTAGTAGTGATCTTACAAACTCAATTGCTATCACAACTGTAGGATCTGGTATATATTCTACGCCCAATACTCCTAGATCAGCTGTTGTACTAATATATAGTCCTACTTTGGGAAATGGGCAAGGAAGAATTGTCGCAGCGGGATTTACCAGTACAATGTTTTCGGACGATGCAGGTCTTACATGGAGCTTAGGACAAGGATTTCCTTTAGCAACTAATACACAGTGGAGTTCAGGAGCATGGAGTGATGATCTCGGTCTCTTTGTTATAGGAACTAATACCGGAGTTATAGGACGCGGGGATGGCAGTTTTTGGACTACTGTTACGAGACCTTCGAATACCCAGAGTATTACCAGCATGATATGGACTACTTTGGGCGGTGGAAAATTTATCGGAACTCAATTTGATCAGGGGGCTCCTAGTGGTACTGGCTACATAATTTCTTCTAACGATGGAAACAATTGGACCCGTCATAGTTTGACAGGAGTTCCTCAGACTAATTGGTTTGACTTTGCCTATAGCCCAGAATTAGGAATGATTATGATGGTTGGTGCGTTTGGACCGAGTATTGCAACTACCACATCCGATCCCACTCTTGATGATTGGACTTACTCCACGGGATCAGGAGAAACAGGGCAAACTGTTGTTTGGGCATCTGGATGTCAAGAATTTGTCTCAAGCACATTTTCCAGTCATGCTACATCTCCCGATGGAATTAATTGGACTAATAGAGGGTTACACGGTGTGAGTGGTCAAATTACCATGGCTTACGTACCCAGCATTGATACTATTGTATCTGCAGGATTTAATGGGGCTTTAGCGGAAGGAAATTATATCTAAATTGCTAAGTACATTTTCGTATTTCTTAAAAAGTTAAACAAAAAGTTTTTAATAACTAAAAAGATGAAGATCAGAGCAGATAAAATTATTTTAATTCTGGCCATTACGGTATTTGTAATTATAATCATCTGTTTAATTTCAAGAACTATAAAATATCAAATAAAACTAGAATCTACTTTGGAACAATTACCAGATAATGAAATTTTTACAAGGGTTCGTGTGAAAAATGTATCATCAGTAAAAATCACTATTAAATCGGTATTCAGCAAATTGTTAGGTCGATCTCTTGTTTGTTTATCTGATACGACTTCACCGTTACGTATACGTCCTAACGATAGTCTAGAATTTGGAGGGAGTATAACAATTCATTCTGAGAATCGTGAAGAATTATTAGAAGAAACTATAACAGTTGAAATAGAAGAAGGCACTACAGAAATCATAGACAGCGACAATACGGATACAATATTATTTGAACCTGAAATTATTGCCGATTTCGCACCATTACCTTTAACCACCCCAATCGTGCCAAGCCCAACTTGCAATGAATTTGATTCGATAGGCCCTGTGTATGAATCTTATTCTTCTCTAGATCCGATTATCGCCCCTCTACCATTTAGAACGATAACGTTATATGCAGGAATTTTAGATGATGGTAGAAGATTCACAGCTACGACGGATTTTGTTATGATGTGGAATGCAGATGGTACAAAAGATCTAACATTTGGTACAAACGGAATTTATGCAGACACTGGAAGACAAGTATATTTTGCGTTGACTGACGGTGCCAATATCTATGTTTTTAGTGAAGAACAGGTAACAAATAATAACTTTGTAGAAAAACTATTGCCAGATGGTACTGTAGATTTGACATACGGTGTAAATGGAAGATATACGGATACTAACCCTGCTATAAGTCAATTTTTCTTGAAAGCAATATACCTCGATAATGGTTCTATCTTAGCTGTGTCAGTCCGAAGTAGTATTACCCCAGATGTTGGATCAATTTACTTATTAAGACCTGATGGTACTCCTGATCCAACTTTCGGAACGAATGGTCTTAGAATTTTGAGAAATGCATCAAATGAGGAAATTTTCCCGAGAGATATGGAATATCATAAACCAACAGGTCATATTTATATTTTGGGGCTAAGCCTTTCTGCTGATGTAGAAGTTTACAGATTTTTAAGTGATGGTACATTGGATTTAACATATGGGGTATCTGGGAGATTTAGTATTGACCGGACTGATCCTTTGTTAGATTTATGCACGAATCAACCGTTTTATAGTATAAGTTTTACATTAGGACTCGATGAAAGTATTTATTTGAATATGATAGGAACCGAGTTATCAAATCCAAATGGAGGATGTTCTCCTGTTGGTAATGGTTCTACGGGGCAAATTCCATTTTCTAGATACTTATCCATTTTGAAACTGGATTCTAATGGTGTTATCGATGCAACATGGGCGACCAACGGATTATATAGAGATATTATCTCTAGACCTGTTTCATCAATCACGACGATGTTCCAAGCTACACCTTTTAGCGGATGGATTAGTACAGAAGATAACTCTTTGACGATTTGTACGGAGAATACAAAAATTAACATCGATGTTAACGAACAATTTTTCAACATTCTGCAATTGGATGAGAATGGTCAATTAATGAGTGGGGATCAAACCATCGAAATATTTCAAACTGGCATTGGCGGCCAGCCTATATTGATGACTAGTTTGATACCAACTGGAAATGGGTCATTTTTCTATACGAGGAATGACGTATATGCTAATCCTGGTTTTCCAGGGCCAGAAGGATTTTTCAACGCAGGTGAGATCTGTTATCCAAAAATCACGTATGGCGAAAGAAGCCGTCCTTGGTAATGCTATTTATGATTATTCTTTAAAAAGTGTTATCATAGGAAACTTTTTAATAATCTACATTCCATACTGGAGTTTCTTCGGTGGGTATAGATGAGAGATCGACATAAATAGTTCTAGCGGCTTCTAATTTGTAATTGAAATCAGTGGGGATGCGATCTAGTTGGCCTACAGCAACAGAGACCTTATTGATGATCTTTTTGGGGCTTAAATCGTGATTCAAAATCATCATTACTCGATTGGTAATCTCATAAGCCTCGCCTGATTTATCCTCTCCCATACTTAATCCCGTACTAATACCAGAAATGTAATCGAATGTAGTTCCATATACTGCAATCCATTTGGTCGGATCTTCGCTTGTAGTATATCCAAACACATAGATATTTTCACCGCTTTCATTTTTAGAATGTTCCAAAATATCTCTATTGAAGGGTATCCCAAAGACTCTTTGAGATTCTCTATCCTCATAAAATTCCCTTACCTTTATCTTTTGTCGAAGTCTTTCTCTAAATGCTTGGGCCCTCATAATTCTCTTTTTAGTTAAACTTTTTAATTTACAGAGTAATCCAATACTTCTTTCATGAGTCTCTCGTCGAACAAGAGACTGGCATTTTTGATCTTAGTATTAATTTTGTAAATACCTAGGTCGTAAAAATTTTACGCAAAAGGGATGATCATAAAAAGTCCATGGTCCGTACCAGTTTCGGTATTTATCAAGTCAAAAAGATATTTATCTATGGCGGTATCTGTGACTTGAAGTCTTAATGTAAGTATCCACATTAATAACACTGAGAGTTTTGTCCTTTAAAATACGTTTCAATATCATCCTTCAAGATCATTTGCGCATACGTCATGGGCGGAATATTTGTAAATTGCTTTTCAATATCAGGATTGTTTTGAATGGCCATCTTGATCACGTACGATAAAGAATCAACGAGACCGATAGTTTGATAGGCATTAATTGGATTGGCAGTATTGATGAACTTTGTAGGTCTGGAAAGGGATATTGTTACATTACCCCGCGATAAAGGAGAGTGAGTGATGATTCATGAATATAAAAGTTAAAAACTATTCTTAAGTTTTTTAAATAAAAGTGGAAAATTAGTCATGAAGTTAGTTTATGAAAAGGGAGATCTATTTTCAATCAAATGACCATCTTGTTCATTGTCTAAGATGCGATCTTAATATGGAAGAAGGAATTTCAGCCGTATTCAAAGAAAAATTTAAAGCGCCTTCTCCACCCCGTGGTACTTATTTGGGCCCTGGTATGCTAATAGATACCCCTGACCCAAACAATAATAAAAGATTCATTATTCATTTATTAACTGATGGAAAGTACAGGAGAAACCCCACTTACGACGAATTGAAAAGAGCACTGGGCGATTTGCATGCAGCACTGCGTAATTTGAAAAAGGTAATTATCAGAAAAGGCATAAAGAATGTTTCTATGCCTCGTATCGGGTGCGGTTTAGACAAACTTGCATGGTGCGATGTAGAACAAATACTAATAGAAATTTTATCCGAGGTTGACGTAACCATATCTATATATGACTTCTGAAAACGAAAAATGACAAATTTTTAATGAAACTAAAAAGAAGTATGAAGGGGCCAGATGGTAGCCGTATTCTATATTATGTATCCCCCTCGACTACTAAGGCTGAATTGATCTTAGGAAAGATGGCTTGCAAAAACGGCATTCTTCTGACAGAAATGATATCAGATAGATTTTACATCAGATTGGGGTTTCTCTTGATGAAAACTGAAGACCCCCACCAATACACAACATCTGACAAATTGTCTGAGTTCATAGATCGTAGGTTGATCAAAAAGAAACATTCAGTTACTCTACCAAGAGGCGACTTAGAATATAGTTTTATTTTAACTCAAGACGATATAACCTTTAACGAGTTTATGGCCAAGTGGAATTTGCCTTCGATGCCATCCTATCCTGAAATCAACAATACTTTCGATAAAAATTACTCCGTTAAAGACGTTTTGCATCTTAAAGCTAACACTCTAGCAAATCGCATTCATAATACTAGAATAGAAGAGCGCGACAATATTTATAAGAATGAAATCCGCAATATTACACCCTGGTGTTTCCTTCCTCAAGACAAAATGATTCAACTAATTAAAGATTTCATTCCTGATCACGATATCAAATTCTAAAAAAGTCTCACTCTATAGGAGTTTTTAAAAACATTCAATAGCCGCCTTTGCTTCTATTATTTTGTAGCACATGAAATTTAGCATGTCTCGGCCAAGTCCATAATTTTTACAAAGACATTTTAGGAGAAAGAACTCGTGGTCGCCTACGCCCACCTGAAGAGGCTTATACTTTGAATTCCATAAATGAGATGCTTTTACCGGAAGACCATTAAAGGACCCGCCTGCTTCCTTTCTGGGATTTATTATTTTCCATATGCCTTTTTCGCCAAGAGGTTTGAGATGATTATTTAAAACCTCTTCATTTCTGATTAGGATCCCTTTTCTTAGTTTTTCCCATTTTCTTTGTTTTATATGTGCTGGAATTTTGGAAATGAGCAAAGAAAAGAGTTCTGCTGATTTGTCAGGCATTCTTGTTCCTAAAGCGTCTAGGTCTTCAAATTTAAGATGGGCAAAATTTTTCGGAACTGAGTTTGACCCCGATAAAGTAACCTTTATTTCCCATGTTTTATCATAATCAAATGGTAGACATTTTTGATGGACATCTACCATCAATGGCGTTTGATCATTGAGAGGTCGAAAAGGATAAATTGCCGAATAAATGATATGCCAATTTGAATCACGTACATCAAGAGATACCCTTTCATCGTAGTCGTTAGTGTTGCCCTCTAATAATGGATAATGCTCATCCAAAAAGTCTTCGCCGAAAATAGACAATGCAAGAAGTACAATATTTTGTCTTTCAACTTGTTTCCCGTCAGGTGTTATCAGTAAAAACCCACGCTTCATATATTTCTGGAGACGGAATAATATGCTTTTCGAAAGTCTTGTACAATCTAAATACATTTCTTTTGTAAAAAATGAGTGTTCATACATGGAAGTCATTTCTACACCATATTCATGAGTGTACATGACTTGACAAGGCCATAGGTCAAAAAGACCAATTACTTGACTACGGTGACTATACAGACCCATGACAAATTGGATTTGAACAATACCGGGGTCATAAAAAGATTCTTCCATGAGATAGGCATCTGAGTGTAAATCTTCGTTGCACTCTGGAAAATAAAAAATATTTATGCATGTTTTGGATCGAGTGATTACTACATTTCTGAAATCTTTACTTCCCAGGCATTGTATGCAATTCATTACAATGAGAGAGGCTTCTTCTTCGCTCTCAGCAACAACGAAAAAATCTAAATCTTTGACCACCCATTTGGTATCACCATTGAATAAAGGTTCGTTTTGGTAATGATAAGGTCCTGAAATGCAATTCGAAACTGCTCCTCCTCCTAGAATAACATTCTTAGGGTAAAGCTTACAGAATGTGTCAATGACCCATCGATGAGGATCGTTAAAATATCCATGAAATCTATCATTCCATTGTTTTGAAGCGGGATGAAGATTCCACCGCCCTTTTTTCCTCGACAGAACGTCCTCTGATAACAATCGAGATATTTCATTAATATCGGAATCTTCCGACATATTAGGTATTTTGATTTTTTAGTTTAAAAAATCTGATTAAGACTTTTAGAATGTAGGTAAATCTAACATCTTTAGAGCATCCTCGATAGTTATACGTTTGGTGTTATCGATGACTAGAGCTCCTAGTAAAAACGATCTTAGACCATAAGGATGTTTAGCAAAATTCACATCCAAACACGCGGCTACATCTTCTAAATCGCTTTGTTTAAATTCCCCGTCTACATTATCTGTTATAAAACTTTTCAGCATGGCATTATGAGCATCATCGAATCGTACAAATTTCGGGTTGTAATATTTTGATGTTTTGCATAATTGTTCGCTTAATGTATATACTTGATGGACCGTATAAAACATCATAGCAATAGTCCATGTAGCCGTTGTAGAATAATCAATAACGCCATAATTTTCTTTGAACCATTCGGGGGCTCCGTTGTTAGGGTAAGGTTTTACGGCCGTTTTATATACGTCTAACGTAGTGGAATGACTAAAATCGCATACTTTAAATCTTAGAGAACCATCTTGTGTGACATGATAAAGCACATTGTTTGTGTTGATATCCCCATGTAATATATTTTTCTTTTTCATAGCATATTCAGCTTGTAGAACATCATATAAGAATTGTTCTATCCATTTACTTTTAGGGTATTTAAAGGTTCTGTCATAAAGATCAGTAACATTTCCTTCCAATTGTTCCATACTAATAGTTCCTACACTATGGTTGTTAGAAATTATTTGCACGACAAAGGGGCAATTTTTCATTCTATTCAAACACTCTACTTCAATAGAAAACATGTCGGAATTACATCCAACATTTTATAACCCTTGATTGCCACATCATTTTTCGCAGAAACTACAGAAATTGAGCCTCTACCAATTACAACCGCTTCCATTCTGATATTTTTAATTTAACTACTCTAAAATTCTGAATTACATTTTTAATTTTATTCAGCTTTAAAAAGATGATTACCAGACATTAATATATAGATTGACTTTGTTGTAAGGCTCGTTACATATATGTAATGATGCGACTTCTCCCAAATCGTAGGTCCCTACGTATTCTGTACGATTATGAACATCACAAATCATCAGTTCGTCGTGCAGACCTTCGACGCCAAGGGAAAGATATCCACCAAATCCATTTTTACAAATCCACTCTGATACAAGTTCGTCCGTACTATCTAAACTTGACCGAATGAAACTATTACCATCCTCATTAATTCTCCAGTTGTTAGTAAATGCTTCAATTACCTTCTGTGGAGCATTTTTACTTCTCATAAAATTAGTGATATATCTTACCGTAACAATATCTGAGAAATCAAGCATTGTGGTATCTTCTTTCAATCTAAACACTGCGATCCCTCCAATGGCGGCACAGTAATCATCACTCATATCGAACATATAATTCGCACCGTTTTCTAGGTCATCCTCTGATAACAATGCTTTATTGTATGTTGCGTTATCTTCCTTTTGCGGGGGTATCGCATAATTCCAAAGCCGGCTCTGTACATATTCCAGGCCAAACCATGCAAAAGACCTGTACTTGTCAATATAACCTCTATATTTCTTATAACCTCTGTAAAATAGAGTTCCTTTCTTAATAATTTTCATATAAGCATCATCTGTATTAACGATTTGGTTTTTGTAAGTTTGTGAAGAAGGAGATGAATATTTCATTAATACGTCCTTTTGCATCTCAAATACTTTGATGGCGATGTAATTAGCGAGTTCTTTATCCAATCCGTCATCATCTTCATCCATTGATTGTAATATTCGCGGAAAATAACCCCAATTGGCAAGATATTCGTTAGACATTGTACAGTCATATAAGATAAACTTTATGAATTTTCTTATTGATGGGGCTTCATAACTAATATTTTCAGTCTTTATGAAGTGTAGAACTTCTGTAAATAGTTTAGGAGATAGAGTAATATTGCATAGTAGAGTTTCAGGTCCCATCCGACCATTACTATCTTTAACACGTTTCAAAAAGAAGTCCAATTCATGTAGATTTCCAGATTTTATTTCCCTCCGTAGTTGATTTTCTAGGATTTCTCTTCGAATTTCCGCAGAATCATTAACGAGTCTATCAATTTCTAAAGTCGATTCTCCTCTGATAATGAGGATTTCTCTAATATGATGACTGCCATAACATAATGTAGTTTCAGGGTAACTTGGTTTACCATCTACTAATCTTACACCACTATGTAACGATCTAATTAAGCATTCATGTTTCTTTAAGGCAAATGGGGGTAATTTTCCTCCTGTAGATGATTGTGAATAAGCGATACACGATTTCTTTATTTGAATTAAATCGTAAGGATAATGTGCAGGCGAATAACGAATTATGAATTTAGATCCTCTTATGGATGACACAACCGTATAAATAGTATTAGCAGGAATAACAATTTCACCATTCCTTGACAAAACTATGCTCTCAATTACTTCATCTTTACATTCAATAAGATCACCAGGATTAACGCACTTAAAAGTACGTATAGTAAATGTTCCTTCTACAAATGTAAAATGTAAATCATTGTCGTGAGATTCTTTTTCCAATATTTCATTTGCTTTTAGATTCATAACAATGACTTGAGAATGCTCCCCGGTATAAACTACCTTACGAAATGCTTCATTTTCTAGTGCTATTTTTTGTAAATTTTCGATAAGAGGTAACCGCTTATCAATTAAAGATCCGTCCGTTGATATAAAATTTGGATTATATCCTATCATGATATTTGAATCGTTGAGATTTTTTATTAGAGGAGTTTTATTTTAATTATAAACATCGGTATCGGATGTTGTAATATATTTATGTAGGTTAAATTGTACAGAGAATACTACATCATTTTTATATGTAAATCATAAAATCTTTTTTATGATTTTAATTTTAACAATATAAAAATCATGGAATTGGAAATTTTTGTAATTCACATTGACAGAGAAGGGGATGTTACATTTTCAGAAAAGGAAACGCTCCAGACAGTCAAATCGGCCAATACTATATATGTCAGATCCCGCACAGACTATCTAACCTTAAATATTTGGCTGAAAATAAACTATATAGGAAATGTTTTGAAAGCCGAGTGCGTCAATTTAGAACATTTTAATATTTTAGAGTTTCCCGAAGACGTTATTAAGGTTTGCATTTATAGTACAGTTAATATTATGAACTGTACTAATACTTTAGTATTCGTGAAGTATCTATCGGAATCTAGAACCCTTAACCATACAGGTTTGAAATCTTTAGGATTTTACTCTTATTTTGGGGGAGAAAAGACTAGTACTGTTGAATATAAGAAAAGTTTAATTCCTTTAATATGCAGACTTGAAGGTCTTGATAATCTTACTTTTGAGTATAAAGGAGATCTTGATACCAAATATTCAGAGGAATACACTCTAGCCAATTCTATTCTCAATAGGATATTAATGAGAAATCTTATTGCATGGAGAAAGGCAAGAAAAGCTATTATGACCTTTCTATTGGCTAACAGGCATGATAGAGATTCCTCCTGTTACATATTTCCCAAAGAGATAGCCTCTAAGATATCAATGTGGGCATTTAGATCTAGAAATGATTGGATTCCTGAGGATATCAGCTCAAAAGAAGGCATTGAGACAATAACATCGGAATTTAAAGAATATTCTAAACATTTATCCGAGAAAGAATGTCTACATATCAATTTCACAGATTCTTCCAATACGCTGAATGAACATATAGAAAATAGAGTAAAAGTAAATGAATTGATTATAGAATGTGTAGAAGACGACAATAAGATTGAACTACCATACGTCATTGATATATTTTCATTATGTATTAAATCTGAGACCATTAGTCTGACATTTAATAACATAAATTTTCATCAACTTCGACGTTATGGTAGGGTGAATCCTAGACAAACTTATGAACAAATGCCTAACGACGAGGACCTGATTGCAACCAGTATAGGAGATAGTAGATATCGTTCATGGAAATTAGAAACTATCCAATTCTTTAATTGTTACACTGTCTATTGGTTCTTAAAATTATTCCTAAAAATAATGACTAACAAAACAAAGTTCACGTTTAGACACCTAAAACTTGAAGATTTCAGCTATGGGAATAATGGGAACTACTACCCTGACGAAAAGGAAAACGAAACATGGGTTCCCGTGGTAGACTCTGTTCAAATTTGCATAGATTGGGTAGGCAATTACATTGATATTACAAGACTTTAAAAAGTCGATTAGGTTAACTTAATTACTTTTTGTTTCTTGGAAAATTCTTTAATGAATTAATTATCATAATAAAAAGAAAAGATGTCGTCCGTGTGCATAGAGGATATGACTGATGAAGAAAAAATTGAACTGATTAAGAAAGTAATCAACGAACTTGAGACAAAAAAGGGAAGAAGTCTAGAAAAGAGCTTACAATTGATGAAAGCGGCAGCTCCTGGTATCACTGATAAAGAATCAAAAGAACGAGCTATAATTCTTAACGATAAGATGGCAGAGCATATCAAAAAATCGGATGCTCAATCAAAATCTTTGGACGAGTGTAAGACCATGGAAGATGTGAAAGCTTGGAGACTCAAAACAGGATTATAATGTTTAAAAAACTCCATTTTGAAGGAAACTTAAAGTGGTATTATATAGATTTGCAGAAATTGAGAAAAAATAATTTTTTAAACTGAAATCAAAACTATATCATTTACACGTACGAAAAAATACTTACTCTCATTATGAATTCTCAACAGATCACACTTTACAACGAAGATGCTAACAAACTCAAGGAATTGAAGAGTTGGTTTTTCGAATTGATGAAAGAAAAGGATATCTTTGTTCCTATCGATGAGGGTCTATGCGCGATGGAATATTCCATCAATGCATCGGGAAAGCCTAAGGAGGTTTCACCCGAAAGAAAAGCAGAGATCGCAGAGCTTCAAGCGAAGTGGACTAAAGCTGAACACGAGTTCAATCTCAAGTGGTGGAGTGAGAATCTTCTTCCCGCAATCGCCGCAGAGGAGCTTTCTCAAATCTTTGAGGTCATCCCCTCGAATTTTCATAACTCCCACGAGTTCAAAGAAGATCTCACAAAGAAGCTAAGTGAATGATTTTAAAAAGCTTTAGGTGATTATGGTTTTGCATCCTGATTCGGCAGGTATAATCACCTAAAGCTTTTTAACACCGCAAATATCATTACTGAACGGTGAAATCGGTAATAAGTCGGAAGTTGTAGGTGGATCGCATTTCTTCCAATTTCTTCAAACGGTAAGGACTTTGATGACGAGAATACTGGTATGATTGATGATAGTAATGATAAAAGATTTTCGCTCTTTCGTCATCGTAGGGAATGGTTTGGTAAACATTCCATATTAAGCGAACCGCAGGAAGATTAAAAAGCTGCTCATCTAAGGTATCTGGACGAACCACAACGGTTTCGACGATGACATCATCGTCGCTAGATCCAAGTCTGATTCGAGTGCCTTTGATGTGTTCATTAAACGATTTTTGGTTGTTGTAAGTAAAAGGAAACTTAAACTTGGAGATTTCGCGGGATAGAGTTTGTTTATACATAGCTGTGTGAGTTGAAAAAGCTCCAAACCCAATTAAGACTTCGATGTCGAAGAAATCTACTGGCCATGGCGTGGAGTAGAAATCGGCAGTGCAGACAATTAAGGTACGTAGTTTTCCATTGTACTGGAATGATATTTCCCACCGACCATCCTCTTGACCATTGTAAGGATAGATGGCTTGATGAAGAATTGTGCATGGCTCCGTGAGTTCTAGAAATGGTCGATCGTCACCCGGGTCGTCAGTTAAGGAAGTGATATTGGATCCGTCAACAAGCATCCCGACGATATCATTGCGTTGACCTACAAGAGTTTCATCTGACGAATAAGTTGGGTGGAAAAGATCCATAACAAAAATCTTTTCTACCTCGGGATACAGTATTAGAGGTGTGATGATATCATACCCCATGCCCAAATACAAAACGTTTTTCTCAGTCTTATCCTTGCGATACAACTCCATGATAGCTTATCACGAGTAGATTTTATTCTCATTTTGAAAAGTTTCAGAAATAATTTTTTGATTAGTTAAGCAAAACCACCCCTAGACATATTAAACCAAAAAGTTTGGTTTATTGTTATATAGATTTGCGAAAAGTTTAAAAAAATTATTTTTTAAACTGAAATTAAAAGGGTCCACGATGAACACACTTTCGCTTGATGACACTTTTGTTCGTTCGTTGGAGACGTATTTCAGATATTATAATGATTCAGAGATGGAAATTTCTCTTCTTCGCTGTTTCATTCTCTCCAGTTACGAGCTGAGAGGTAAAGATATCGTAGTTAAGAATACTATCAGTCAATTCTTCACGGCCTTGATGATGGTGCCACCTTCACGATGGGGAAATGTCAATTATCTCAACTCCAAAATCGCAAATCTAGCTAACGATTATGTTATTCCACCTGCTGCTAAAATTATTCTTGATGAACTTATCAAGGATTTCACATCGATTTGGTTAATCAATCCCAGTATTAACATCGCCAAAGACAAAACATTGTCAGGATTGATCGAATTGTGTCAATGTCAATTGTCAGTCAGAGACAACTTCGACAAGGACAATTGGTTCCTGCTTCATGGTTGGAAAAGATCGAAAGATGAATTTCTCGAAGCTTTTTCCAACAAACATGGCATGTTTATGTCAACCGCTTTTGACTGGGAAAAAGTGCACAAAAATTTATTCCCCGATGAAGATATGGGATCTAATTTTGAATTATTTCGCTATCAGAATAAGTATCGAACCAAGGCCATCTACAATTACACTATTCGTATGATCAGAGCCCGTTGGTTTAGAGTGAAGTTTGATTGTATTAACCGAACTTTCACTCCTATTGAAGCACTGGACCAAAAACAGGATTGGTCTTTTACCTCTAATGCAACGCCCGATCGAGTGGTGATTAAAACGGTCACTCAAGAAATGATTTTTCCTAACAGCATTGTCACCTTTGTCTCTAGCTTGAATGGCGTCAGTTATGGAAGAAATAACACTCATGTTGTTTTTGCTTATTACATCAATTATGATGTAAGTTATTTCAGAATTTACTTTTGTGGTGATTTGGATTCTCTCAAACGTTTCATGAATGGCGGTGCTCGAGATCAAGGAATGTTGTTCACTTTAAAGCAATCTGGGGGCGAAGGACATGTGGAAGGGGATGGAACCGTTCTAGCAGACATGAATGTAGCTTATCAATCATTAGTCGAGACTGGCAAATTCGTGAACAATCCTGGTCATCCGACATTTGAACAACACTTCCATTTGTTTGAGCTACCTAAGATAGTTACTTAAAAAGTCTTCGTGGGGATCTACCTCGCCTTGGACGTTCGCTTCGCTCACTGGCTCGGTTCTGGCGATTTTTGCCGCGTAAATTGGGGCTGAAAGGTGGTTGAGGGGGTGATCGTTTGACGCCGATTTCAGGGTCAGTATTCGTTTGTAATGTTATGAAATCAAACTAGAGTTGAATTTGGGTCGATTTTGTTGGATAAGGATGTTCGATTTACATCATCCGGCCATCGTGAACCAACAATTACCGTTTCTTTGTTTGATTACGTTGGTTCAACAGGCAATATATGTAACAATAAAATATTGCTTTATTTCGTGAAACCGAGACATCTGGCACCGTCACATTTACAGTTTGTGCCTTCTTATCCAAATCGTAACAAATAAAGAAATGTTGATTACGGGTAAGAGTTGGCTTCAAACTGTAAATCCAGCAAGTCTTTTTAATCATCATTGGCGGCCGTCTTGCTCCCTCCCGCCAACAAGCTACCCTCCAACAAATTCCCAAAATTGGGATCGTAACTGGATGTCACATTTTCGAAAAGGCTCTGCATTTGTTCAGGATTGAGTTCATCAATGAGATAATGATTCCACCACTTGAGATGGAACTGAGCGTAATCTTGCATCCATTGGGCTTCCAGCGCCTCTAAATTCTTTTCCGCCATACCATCCTCCTTAACATCTCCTCCTACACGCTTTCGGCCCAAGACCATCAAACCTTCATCGCAAGGGATATTGATTTTGCTCTTAACCATATAATTCATGAACCATAGTTTGAGTTTGTCGAACTCGTCTTCGTCAGTCATAATCTTCTTAAGAAATTCAGGATTCATGTTATTGTGATAATTCTTTTCATTTTTCCTACAATAATAGTTAAAAAGTCTTTTTAACTATTATTAGTAAATCTCTTTCATTTCTAAATGAATTCTTTGTTGTTTAACTACACCGGCAATCATATCATCCCGATAAATGCTTAAAATAGCATCGTTCTTCCAATAATCAATATCAGTGGCAGGCGGAAAGAAGCGGAGAGGGATCATTATTTTCTCCGTCATGAAATATGCGTAATTTTCGCTTAATGCGATTGGAAACGCTACTGTGTTGTTTCCTAAATAACTGTAATATGTGTGAATTGTTTCTCCTTCAGGAATCATAAATTTAGAGATAACTCCTCCTTGGATGTAATTGTATTCTTGCCCGTCAACATGAACAAGAATAGTATTGGCGTGAAATGAATCTCTCGTGAATTGGTTGCCCCAACTATGCATCTTCTCGTCCTGAACAATTCCAAGTAGAACCCTTTCTACATTTTCCAAATGTTTATGTAAGACTCGGTATTCTTCTCCGCCATTCTCATCAGGAATAATAAAATAATTCAACAATGACCATCGTACATCGTCATCATCGAAAAGACCAAAATTCTCGCCATGAACCATATCTACAATAAACACATCAAATCGATCATTTTCTTTTGGTACAATCGTAACGTCGTTGAAGATTCCACTATTGGCCATCACGGTGTATGTAGTTTTGGGATTACCAGGATACAACAAGTAATCAGCAACATAAGTTGGGTTGATTTTATTAAGTTCTCCCACCGATTCAAGATATTGGTTGACGCCAAAGTATTCCAAAACCCGCTTCCAGGTTTCATCATCTGACAAAAAATAATACATCTTTCGAGGTGTCCAGCTAGAATGATGCAAATCTTGTGGTCTCCCAGATGCATAAGCAGCCATGGTGAAGTAATTTTGTCGAGATGGATCCAATAAATTATTATTATAATCGACCCCGAAATCTTTCCATAGTAATTCAATGAAAACCATCCCAGGAACAGTGGATATAACAGTTCCATTCGAATCATTTACCACGAAGGGACGATTGCAATATCCGTTAATTTTCATCGACATTTGACAGAAAGCAAACATATCAGATCGACTTAATCCCCCTTTCCTCACGATAGACAAAAATTCATCATAACTGATATCTTCCATCTCAGCTCTCTGTCTTTAGAGGTTATTTTTTATTTCCTTCAAAAAAATATTTACTATTTATTTTTCCTTGTGAATCATCAAAATCGTTCATAAAATGGCCGATAAGGAGATTACACAGGCAGATATTGATGCCATCCTAGAAGAATTTAAAGAGCGTTATTTCCAAGATGCATGGGCTATTGAAAGGTCACAACATTCTAGTGTAAGCGCGTGGAATTATATAAAACGAAAGTTCCATGTTGGTTCCGCCATTGTGGTGGAATTATTTCGTTTACATGAATTGCTTGATTCAGATCAATTTTTTGAATTGATGAAATTACATTTGGTCGGCGATGGGCTTGATGGCGGCCGCGATGATACATCTCTCATCATTACAGATCTGTTGTCTACGAATATGGACCTCCAAACAGAATATTATACTGAAATAGAGAAATTAAACAAGAAATTCCTGCACGACAATTTGCGTCGTTTTCCAGCCAAAGATTTATTTAGTGTTTTAGGACGAACATCTGATATGGGGACGGGAATCCTTGAACAAATCAAATTAACACCCGATTCAACTTTAGGAGAAGAATATCGTAATAAACATCTAACCGCGTCGTGGAAAGATGTTGACGCCGTTGAAAATAATAATATCAATTGGCTGGAGCAGGCCAAAGAAAATCTTGAGAATAATGCTGACACTGTTCTTGATTTATGTTTAAAATATATTGAGAAGAAAGAATTCAATAGAGCGTACAAAACTGTTACTTTTTTAGATAAATTGATCGAGAATGGTGGAGAAACCATTAAAATGTCGACGTTAGATTTTATTTTCATATATACAAGTTTAGCAATATACGAATATTATGGTAATCCAGAAATTAGAACAGAAGATATGGAATGTTTTCTGTCAACCATGGATGAAGGGGAGGATGCTCTACGTGCGATCTCAAGATTACATATATATTTCTTTCGCGAATTGCTTAAAATATATGAAACAAAAGATCTTAAGCAATTCGATCTCGTTGTTATTTCTCTAGAAAATGGTTATGACATCCCACCAAGTGGCAAAATCATGATCGAGGCTTTACGTGAATATATCGAAGCTATTCAGCCTAAATAATCTCCCCAAGACTTTTTAAAAAGTCCATTCTATTTCATATTTTGGAGATGTTCGAGCAATTCGTCGGACGTGGTCAGTTTGAGATTAGCAAAAGTCTTACTGAAATATTTCTCTTCTCTAGGCATGTCCTTGAATTTATAAGAAGCCACCATAGTCATACAATTCAATTGTTCTTGAAAAAGGTGCATGTTGTATTCAGTTGCCCATCCACGAGCCCACGAGTTATCCTCGTCACTACCTTCTTGATTCTCAATTTTAACCATACGATCATATTCACTATTGGCATTATTCTTGTGTTTGTCTTGGTCCAATTCTTTGAGGAATAGTTCGTGGCCACGACTCCAAAAGAATCCGTGGTCTTTCATGAGGTTCACAAGGTAATCGAGCCATCGATCTTTGCCCAGGAGATATAGTTTTTCCATGCCAGACAAACTCACATACGAATTTTTCTCGGGTTTCGCATCGATATCCCGATTAAAGATCATGAGAACTAAATCCCTGTCTGATGCCGATTCACACCATTTCAAAAATTCATCTCCTCCAATAGGCATTTCCACACCACAATACTTAATCGTAGCCATAATTATCTCTGGTTTTACTTTTTAAGTAAAATTAAAAAGTTTTTAATTTTAAGTATTAATGATCATTAGTTCAATGGGAGAGAACTTGATACTGTTATCATGTATATATGTTCATTGATGTTTCTTCGATTTCGAGCACTAAGCCTTTTTAAAAAGATCATTAGCATTACCATCGGAGACACAGAAAACATCTATATAAGATCGCAGAGACCACCAGAACACGCAACGGTTTTCTTGATATCTGTTTGATCTTCCTTCTCGAAGTCTAGGAGCTTGAGAAAGTCAATGCCTTTGTTGTGTGGCGCAACTGAAATCATTTTGTTGTATTCGTCTTCGGTGATGTTTTCATAGGGTGCCAATTCGTATATGTGGTCATCGTAAGGAAGAAACGATAATCCAATGATATCATTCCAATTGTCCCAGACAAATTTGGCAGTTTGAATCCACTCATCCGGCTTGACGTAGACCGTAATTGAAATACTATGCTCGACAAACTCTTTCTTGTATTTCTTCCAATGCTCAAGTTGCTGTAATGATGATACTTGATCGACCGTAATAGCATTTTCCGGGGATTTCACAGGGAATGACAATACGAATGTGGAGGCGTTTTCTTCCGTTTGGCCAACTTCGGGAACGGCTTCATATCCTTGAGATCTCATCATGGCTAATAAAGGGTCGTTGGCTGAAATTCTAATTCGACGAATGTAAAATTTAGAGAATCTAGGATGAATTCCACTAGCCGAGTTAACCATTTGACTAACCGATCCACTTGGCTTGATGGATGTAGTAGCGGTAGATGCGTTGATTCCCAATTTAGCAGCGTATTCGATATTAGTTGCGATGGTTTTCTCTTTCAATGAAGTTAAGATTCCGGGCGTATCGAGAATAGGGCAGTCGTAGATACCAGTGAGAGAAACTCCCAACAAACGTTCATCGTCTTGATTTTTCTTCCATTTAGGATCAATGTATTTGAAATCTGATAATGACGATTGGATAGTACCGATCATACTGGCCACTCTAATTTTCTCATTCAGCGATTCTTCAGTATCATCACTACGGCAAATAACCTCCGTCAAATTACAGAATTGAAATGGTTGTAATACGACCTCACTACAAGGATTAGTTCCCATATGCTTAATCTTATCACCAAGAAAATCAACTCGGCGTTGAGGAAGAATTTTGTCTAGATTAGACCGATTAACAATTCCTCGTTCACCATTTTTGCTTTCAATTAATGCTAACCATTCTTTCATGAAAACAACTTGAGGAGGCTTCACATTGTAAGCAGCAGAATTATTTGACATATATCTTTGTGGATTAGTTTGCCATATGGGTCCATTCTTGCACCCGCGCATATCTTGGTCATCCAAATCACTAATACTAATTAAAGCGCTTCGTCTTGTACCACCAGCGGCAATAGCCTCGCCGATTTTGCATACGATGTCATGGACGTTGAGGCAAGATAATTTAGTATTACCAGTTGCACGACGCTCGTTGATAAGATTGGAAACGAATTTGAGAAGTTCTTTCAATGGACCAGGTCCAGACGATCGTCCTCCAGAAGTATAGCATCTTGCCCCTTTTGGTCTCAAGGAAGAGTAATCAAAATCAACAACGGCTCCCTCAAAGGATTTTTCCATACAAAATTCTAATGCATCCGCCCAACCTTCTTTCGTATCTTCGATGATATATTCAAAGATAGTGTTAGGTTTTTCTGGTTGAATTTCAGGCAAAAGATCGACATTGACCTTTTCGCATGAAAATCCAACACCTACTCCTGAGCAAGAGAGATATAGAATGTCAGCAAAATCTTTGAAGGTGGATGGAGTAGAGAATGAGCAATTGTAAATACAAACGTTGCATCGATCGGCAGCGGGGCCTGCAAATTGTAATAAACGCATGCTCGCCGATACTTTCATCTCAAAAATTGCATCAAAAATATCATGGTAATCTTGATCGCTCAATTTGTCACCACACTTGGATTTGATGAAATTGAGGAAGCGGGTAACAGTTTCTTGCCAAAATTCTCTACGACCCAATTCTTTAATCCATCGAGCATAGGTACGTTTATAGACAAATTGACGAATTGGTTCGTTGTTGAATTGTGCAGCAGAGGCGGCTGCAAGAACCTCCAATCTGGTGTCTTGAGATTCCGTCATGTTTGCACGAGCGCCCAACAAAGCCAGTTTGGCCGATGTGGTGTTGGATTTCTCTCGGATGGTCTTATGATTCTCACGGTAGAGAATGTATGCTTTGGCGACTTGGTGATGATCTAAATCCATGAGAACTTCTTCTACGGTATCTTGAATAAGTTCAATATCAACAAAATTAATATTTCCGAGGCGGTGACGAACTTCAGTGGCAATCGTTAACGAAGTTTCTTTCGTTTTCTTGGTATCGATCGATTTCTCCGTTTTGGAAATGACTGAGATCATTGCCTTCTCGACGGCAAGTTCAATTTTGGTTTGGTCGAATTCGACGCGTTCGTTGTTACGTTTAGTGACTAGCATGTTTGCTTTCTTTTCTTTTTTGTAAATAAGATTAAAAATAAGACTTTTTAAGTTTTATCACAAGTATTTGTATGATTTATAACTTAAAATTTTGGTTTGGCAGATGGGACATTCTTTAATTGCCGCCAAACAGTCGTTGCAACAATCATAAATATGTTCGCATGAATTAAAGACGATATTATCGGCAATATGCAAACATACACGACACTCGATGTAGACATGATCGGCGTACACTTTGATTTTAGGATCATCAACATCGACCCATTTTGGAAATCCCATTGATAGCCAAAGATTCTTCAAGGCTCGATCATTACGATTTTCCTCCTTTAATTGGCTATGAATGAAATTGACAGCTTCTTCCACTCTGACAAAATTGTCAATAAAGCCATTTCCATCACCATCATCTTTCTTTAAGTCCCCCAAGAATTTTATTTTGTGTCGGTTCTCGTATTTGACGGTTTGAAGATTCATTACAATCAACTTTGTTAAATTGAAAACTTTCACCTTCTTGGAATCGATTTCATATAGGTTGAGTTCATCCCGAAACAATATTCTGAGAGCTTGATTGAAACATATTGTACTTCCATCAACCATATTACCTAATTGGGTGTAGCACGAAAAGAACTTAGAGCAAAACGCGCTAGATGCGTATCTGGCAAATTGTATATGTCCGATGCCCATAAAAGCCAACATCTTATTCGATATTTGTTTGGTGTCATTGAACTTGCTCATTTTCGATTTAATCTTTGTTAATTCGATTACAAATTTAGTAGAAAAAAAGTTTTTAAGTAACCTTTTAGTTGAGGGTAGAGAAATCCACGGCATGGAATCCTTTACCATAAGTATCATCCCAATCGAAATTGCTGGTGCTGTTTTCTTGACCAAATGCTTTCAACATATTCATTGCATCTTCCTTCACCCCATCTGGTCCTAAGAATTCTAACTGAGCGTCAACAACTAACAAACACTCCATTTTCGTATATTTTAGTTCAAAACTAACCAAAAAGAAAATCTTAATAGGATTGATTTTAAAAATTATTTGATAAAAAACATCATTTTTAAAAATGAAGATAGACAAACTTTTAATATTGATTTCTTTGGTGGTCGTAATTATTGTGGGAGTATTTTTAGCATTATTTCTTTCAAATCGATCTATTTGTACTAACAAACACTCGATCACCGATGAAATAATCGTAGAATATATCGAACTTCAGCCTTCTCATCAAGATCCTGTGGTCGTGGTAGAAGAAACTCCACGGGAAGACCCTATACCTGTGTCGCCCCCGTGTACTAATTTTTCATGGGTTCAACGTGGTATGAATTTTGCTAATGCAACAGGAGCTGGAGGTACTGAAGATACAGTTTCTTTATCATCTGATGCAAATACTGTTGCTGTTGGCATACAACGATCTGCTCAAGTACAAATATTTGATTGGGATGGTAGCGATTGGATTCAACGCGGTACTACAATAGTAGGAGAAGTAGCTGGAGATCATAACGGGGGATCTGTATCTCTATCATCTGACGGAAATACAATTGCTATCGGAGCTTATCGAAACGATAATGTAAATGGACAAGGCGCTGGCCAAGTAAGAATTTTTGATTGGGATGGTAGCGATTGGGTTCAACGAGGTTTAAGTATCAATGGAGAAGTAGCTTCGGATTCAAATGGATTTGCTGTATCTTTATCATCCGACGGAAATACAGTTGCTATGTCCGCAATAGGAAGTGATGCTCTTGCTAATAATGGTGGTCAAACACGAATTTTCGATTGGAATGGAAATGCTTGGGTTCAGAAAGGATCAAGCATTAATGGACAAAGCAATGAGCTAAGTGGATGGTCTATATCATTAAGAAATAATGGGGACACTATTGCAATTGGTGCTCCCGTATCATTTAATGAACCAGGATTTGCATACATTTTTGATTGGGATGGAAATGATTGGGTCCAACGTGGTTTAAATATTGTTGGAGATCACGCTAATGACCAGAGTGGATATTCTATATCATTATCACTAGATACTAACACTGTTGCAATTGGAGCTCGAAGAAATAACATTGGTGGTTCAGGAACTGGCGCAATTAAAATATATGATTGGGACGGAAGTGATTGGACTCAACGTGGTAATGTTATTTCTGGAGATAACAATGGTGATAATGCTGGAGAAACTATATCATTATCAGATGACGGGAACTCCATAGGAATTGGTGTAAAGGGTGTTGACAATCTTGACGATCCAAATCAACTCAAATATGAGGTAGGTCTTGTACGGATTTACGATTGGAATAATAATACTATGCTTTGGGAGCCACGTGGCGACGATATTAAAGGAGTAGATCAGAACGATCGTACTGGTACCGCCGTTTCTCTATCAGCTGATGGGAATACATTTATTGCTTCTACACCTAAACTTGGCAGCCCAGGATATATCCAAGTTTTTGATTGGGCATGTTCTGAATAAAAATAGTTCATAATAACTCCCACTAAAAAAGAAAATCTCAATCCATTTCAAAATAAAAATAAAACTTGTTCACGATGTCAAAATACTATGCTGTAATCAATCTACACAATATCAAATCTGGAGCCGCGCGTCATGAACGATGGCTTCGTGGGGTATCGGCTGTTCAAAGATGGGCCGTGGAAAACAAACAGGTATCTCATTTCAGTTCTATCGTCCCGGTTTTTGATGGTAATCTTAGTTCTGAATGGGCCGATCTTGTGAATCATGGAAAGTCCAAAGATACAATTGTTACTTTTGGTTTTGACGATGCTGTTTATACGGTCGGTGGTATTTATGACAAAGAAAAATCCTTCCGAGTTCCATTTCCAAAAATCTTCCATGAAAATCGCATTCCCGTGGTTCGACTTCAAGAATCATTCGTCAGTGGATGTGAGAAAGACAAACATACCGATCCCTATCCTGGTTACAGTGATATCGGAACTCAATCGGAACCACCACCCGAGAAAGAGAAAGATGAGCCCAAGGTCGTAGTCGAGTTAGACCCACGTATAATCTATTGGGGATCTGCAGCTACTGCAGCTGCTGTGGTGTGGTCTCTTTGGCCTGAAAGAAGACCGCCATGGAACGATTGCGACTATTAAAAAATCTTTTTAAAATGATTTTTTATTTACATTGTTCGCAATAAAACCAATCTTCATTGAACCATCTCCAATCGCCGGCATCTTCGAAACCTCTCTTGCATGTGCGGCATTGGATACATGACATACAAATCTTAGTACCATCTGGTAGAATACGTCCTGGATCCCCTTCCGGACCACAGATATTGCAAATATTATCAGCGGCGTGACATTGATTACATTGCCCATACACAGAATATTGTGCTGGTTGAGATTTACACGTCGAACACAACTCGTTTTCTATCTTCACCTCTACCTTTTTCTCCACCTCTACCTTCGCCTCTTTCGTTTCTTTGATCCCCAAATGGAATCGATATTTTTCTCTATCTATTTGTGATCTGACGATTAATAACTCTTGACAAGTCAGACTACAGAAGATTGAGTTTGGCAGAGGGGGTTTCTTACATTCTATTTCCGAGCATTCACCGATCGACTTCTTTTTCTCAACAACATCATCAAGTCGAATCCTTGATCGATTTAGGTATGCAATGCTCAATGCGAAGTGTTGGCAATATGCGCTGCAAAAAAGGGAGTCTGGTAAACGCTTTGTGCTGCACATTAGAACGCATCTATCACACATTATTGAGTCAGGCTCGCGAAGGCGTTCCAGATGGAATTTTTCATCGGTGGTTAATTCCTCCATATTACTGTCGGGATTTTAATTCTCGAAAATAAAAGTTTTTAAAATTATTTTCTAAACTCTAAGGTTTAAACCTTAGAGTTATGTCATTGTCGCCGGCTGATTAAAAAAGCCATCAGTGCAGCTCCTAGTAGAAACCAAGACAGATTAGATCCATAGTTGTGTCGATTTTGGACACGATTATTCCAACGATCATGGTCTTTTTGTTTTTCTATTGCCACTAAACAATTTATGCATCTGCAATTGATGATCGGACTCTCCATTTTGCCAGAGCGAGATAAATTTATTTATAAAAGGCTTTTTTAGGTTAGAGGTTTAGGACCCAATAATTGCTAGTTACACTTATAGGTTCTAAAAATTTACGCTCTTCAGTTTTCTCTCTTGTATTGAATTCTTTGAAGCCTGCTTGATGTAGAGTATTATGCATAGGCTCCAACGGCCAAGGAATGATAATTTCGGTTTTGTTGTTTTGTTTTCCCCAGCAGATAATACTCTGTAATATTTTCCGGGCAATTCCTTTGCGGTATTCAGGAATTTTATCTTTGCCGGCACTTTGCATGAGAAGGGTACTTAGAGCAGATTTCATACCATAGACCCCGATAAAATGTGGGTAATCACTATTTTCGAACTGCCAAGCATGACCGAGATAGAAATCTACTCCTACTGACCTATGTATGATAGGCGTGCTAATGATACGTTTATCAATCAGTAAGGAAGCTCCGTTGGGTAAATCAGGAATAAAATAACCGTCGATAGATGCGGCATCTTGGAACCAATCCAAGATATTTTGTGACAGTCGAAATGAAATCGACGCGCCTTGCTCTTGAAGTTCTTCGTGGGCCTTAATTAGACCTGTATAATTGTTTTTTGCAGCGAGTTCTAATTTCATAGAAATATTTTCAGGTTGTGAAAAATCAATGTCTGGATTTGGAACATATATAGGATCAGAATTTTCGTCTTGAAAGATTAACTCATCCAATGGTACTATGAAACCTCGTGCCTGGAGGAATCGCTCTTCTAATACGTGAACTTTCTTAACATACTCCATTCTATTCTAAATGTTTTGTTTTTATTTCTAAATGTTTTGTTTTTATTTCAAAAGTTTTTGAAATTATTTTTTTAATGTAAGAATTAACAGTACATCGACCGACGCGTAGTTGATTTCAATGGGATACCTTTTTATCGCGTAACATTTTTGTACTTTCAAGAAATGATAGACTGGATTGCTCCATTTCTGCTGTTGCATCGCCTAATTGATCTAATTTTTCACCGCGTAGTCTAATTTGATTTAGAGCCTCTGACATAATGGTTTTAATATTTCTAGTCGAAGCAGGCTCTATCAGACCATTGGCTTCTAAAAATTTCTCATGTCGTTTTTCTAACTCTCCTATTTTATCTTCTGGTATGGTTTCTACGAATCGCGCGGTCGTATCGATAGTAATTAATGGCATAATTATTAATGTATCGCCATTACGATTAGTTATTTTCAATTGGGCCTTTATAGCGTTAAATTCGTACACGTCCATATACATAATAAGTCTAAATAGATCAAATAACTTAGAATAAGGCCCTTTGAAGCATATTTGGGCGTCATTGTTAAAATTCATCTCAAATAAAGTTTTTATTTTATTGCCTGCGATGCGTTTACACCCACACATCCGTAACTCCTTCTTAAAATAGATCTGTTTTTCATCACTCATATAATCAAGTGGTCTCGAGTCTACATTGAAAACGAAATATGTAGATGAATCGATTAAAGAATTTGTTTTTGTTCTGGTGGTTGAACATTTCAAAGATCTAGGTAATGGGGATTTTGGCTGGGTTGGCGATTTCGATCGTGAAGATTTTTCCCTATTCGAAAAGGAAGAATTATTAGTTGGTTGATCAGGGGAAGTAACAGAGGATAAATTCAGCTTAAGATTCTTCATCCGTTAAAATTATTTTTTAGTGTCTTTTGTTTCTAATTAAAACAAAAGTTGTAGATGGTAGAATACGATTGGAGGTGGAAAAATGACCATGGAATTATGGTCATTCTAATAGGCTTACCTGGTAGCGGTAAAAGTACTTGGGGTAAAATGATGTGTCCTAATCATATCTTAGTGAATGGAGATGCATTAGGCACAATGGATAAAGTTAATTCGTATGTTCATTCATCTTTGAATGATGGCTTGAAACGGAGTATCTTAATAGACGCCACTAATTTGACATTGGAGAGACGAGGGCCCTTAATTGCAATGGCCAAACAGTTTGGATATATTGTTTATGGGATGTATTTTAATTTGGATGTTAAGACCTGTTTAGATAGGATTAAACAACGAGTAAGTGAAGGCGGTAGTAAAGTCAGTCGAGTCGCAGTCTACACCTTAAATAAGAAAACTATCATACCATCTCTCGCCGAAGGGTTCAATCACATCCTCGCGAGTTTTTGTTAGTCGTGGTTGCCTCGCCTTGGACGTTCGCTTCGCTCACTGGCTCGTCGTTGTAGGGGATTTTTAAAAAGTCTTGTTTGTTGGAAGTGAGAAACGGCGGCTTAGACGCCTCACTGTCGCCTAAAATAATTTTTGCATTGGATATCAGGACTGAAAAGACGAGTGAGGGGTGGACCGTTTAGTGACGATTTCGTTATTGGGATTCGTTTGTCGGGGTAATAAATCTATCTTGATGTATTTTTCGCTTGATTTTATTGACTGAGTATTTAATTTACAATGTCCAGCCATCGTGAACCAAAGATTATCATTTCTTTGTCTGATTACATTGGTTTTACCCGCCAATCCTGTATCAAAAAGAGAAATGTTAACTAAGGTTGGAAATGGCTGTTAATTGTAAACCAAACAACAATAAACGAGACTTTTTAAAAATCCCCTAGCATCACCGAGCCAGTGAGCGAAGCGAACGTCCAAGGCTCGGCAAA